>RCNC010003517.1_pt1 | contig 10213 bp, 10 predicted proteins | sample 2041301 | NCBI WGS metagenome assembly RCNC01 (sample SAMN09708231, study PRJNA481090) | Marine sediment metagenome, whole genome shotgun sequencing project. | biome: marine sediment; feature: ocean; material: sediment; isolation source: Sewage treatment plant 13A marine sediment (STP13A) ... | reverse complement strand
AGATTGAGCGTCATCACTTTCAATGTGGAATGGTCAAGGATCGAAGTATAGGCCATATAAACAAGGTTTTGTGAGCCGATTCTAGCAATCTGGGCCAGTTAAGTTGTCAGTACACACTCAATGATAACGATGAAAATTTCGACTAATTCTTAGTCCATTATCAATGCCTGTTTTGGCAGTACGCTTTATATTGATACAATTATCAATTACTCTTAGCACCCTGCAAGCAATAGCTCTATTGGTTTTGGGGTGGCATGTAAAATCGAACATTGGTTTGAATGACGGAATCAGGCAAAAACCGGACCCGGGCAACTAAAATGCCACCTGATCAGCGTCGGCAACAGCTGCTGCGAGCGGGAATTATTAGCTTTGTCCAAAAAGGTTTTGGTGACACCAAGCATGCTGACTTGGCCCGCGCCTGCCAGGTATCAGTGCCAACGGTGTTTTTCTATTTTCCCAATCGGAAGGCGCTGGTCAACGCCATTCTGAATGAAGCGGGAAGTGCACTGATTACTCATGTGATCAAGGCCGCCCAGGCTATAGAAGACCCCGCCCTCAGGCTGGAGGCGACTGCACCCCTCTATGCACAGTTTGCGGCAGAGCAACCGGAGTATGTGAAGGCATGGCTCATGTGGAGCATGCACTTCGCCCCGGATATACAAGTGTCTTACCAGAAGTACGAGGCGCAAGTCATCGGCGCTATGGCCGAAATGATGTTGATAGGAAGTGAGGACGGCCACTCCAAAGAGGATGCTCTCGACCGAGCCCGTATGATTCTTGCCTCGTCCGCTTTTCTGGCAAAAATGGTATTCGACGGAGTGTCAAAACATCGCCGCAATGAATTTGTACAGAACGTGTTACAACCCATGAAGCTTCACTAAAGAAAACATCAGGAGAACCTGAATGACACAATCTACCTTCAACCGTGTGCGCCGCACCCTTAGATGGACTGCCATCTTAAGCGCAGCCTGCCTCATCAGTGTCCAGGCGATGGCGGCCACGCCCCTGGTACACGATGCCGAGTATTACATCCTGGAAAAGCAGAACGGGGAACGCTGGTCACTAGAGGATAAAGACCTGGACAAACGCTTGGCCGAATTTCGTAAGAAAAATGACGGCAAGTCACCTAATATTTTCTACATACTAGTCGATGACATTGGGTTTGGTGATCTCGGCAGCGAAACACTCAATGCTCTTCGCGGCTACAAGACGCCCAATATCAACCAGTTCTCCCGGGACGGCATGCGTCTGGCCCGAATGTACACCGAACCCTCTTGCACGCCCACCCGCGTCGCGTTTATGACCGGCCGCCAACCCTTTCGCAACGGCATGGGCAACACCGCAGTCGACATATCAGGTTTTGGACTTGCTGGTGAAGAGGTAACCCTGGCCGAGGTGCTCTCCGAGAGCGGTTACAACACTGCACATATCGGTAAGTGGCATATGGGGGACATCAAGGAGGCCTGGCCCAATATGCAGGGTTTTGACTACGCAGCCTTCCCCATACACCAGCAGGGCCAACTCACCATTTACCACGACGATGCGGCCGACGAAGAAATCAGCATCGGCATCGGTAAAAACAACTATGACGATCGTTACACTCTTGATGAATGGCTGCGCACAGACGCCTCATCCATGGTCACCGGAGTTGAGGGCCTGCGCGGACAGAACGTACGGGAAGTGTACATGGAACCCGGGGAGCGCTGGACCGAAGCCAAGTATCATGAAATGAACGAGCGCTACCAGAACCAGACAATAGAGCAGTTGCGCAAACTGGCCAAGGCCGACAAACCGTTTTTTCTGCAGTACTGGCCCCTGTATCCATTGACAGGACCACGTACCACGACGGATCAATACACCACACCTAATGGTGGCGTATACGTGGAGAAGATGAAACTGGTCGATCAGTGGATCGGGGAACTAATGACCGAGATGGACGAACTCGGCATCGCGGACAATACGCTGGTAATCATCATGGGTGACAACGGCCATTTCACCAAGTATTCCCCCGGATCAGGTTACACACCCATGGTTTTCCGGGGTGGGAAAGGGTCCACCCTGGAAGGCGGTGTTCGAGTGGACGCATTTGTACGCTGGCCTGGCATGATCGAAGCTGATTCTGTAGCGGGTGACATCATCCATGTCTCCGACCTGTTTACCACTATAGCTCGCCTGGGCGATGGTATGGATAAGATCCCTAGAGATCGTGTCATTGATGGTATTGACCAGACATCCCTGCTGCTGAATGGGGATACATTTAGCCGACGAGACTATGTATTCCTTTACAACATCAATACACTGGAAGCGGTGGTTAAGGAACAGTACAAACTGGATTTGTCATCCGGTGCTGAGAACGCCATTTTGGCGAAATTCTACGACCTGTTCCGGGACACCCGTGAAGAATGGCCGGTATCCACCGAAGTCGGAGCCTGGGGCGGCGCCAAGTTTGTTCGCATGGTCAAGCGCCACATGGGACGCAAGGCGAAGTATCCGGACACCCCTCCTGCTACGGGTATGCCATATGACGGCATAGACAACCTACGACCGGAATCCAAAGCAGCGGTACAGGAGTTTCTTTTCATGATGAAAACACCAGGGGTGTAACTCACATACACGTTAAGCGATAGGTAGAAAATGAAGGTGCAATCAATGTCACGAATCTCGATCCTGGGCATCTTGTTTTTTCTAGCGACGAGCCAGGGGTTGGTCGCGGCCGAAGCACCCCGCCTGATCCTGCAAATCACCGTGGACGGACTGCGCGGTGATCTGCTGGATCGCTATGCTGATAATTTTGGCAAGGGCGGCTTCAGTTATTTACTAAACAACGGTGTGGTCTACCGCAACGCGCACTACCTGCATGCCAACACCGAGACCATCGTGGGCCACACCACGCTGGCCACAGGCGCAACGCCGGCAGTGCACGGCATGGTCGGTAATGTCTGGTACGACGCCGATAGTGGCGAGTTGGGCTACAACATAGAAGATGCCGATGCGCCACTGATCCCGACGCGGCAGGACAGCGCAAAAGGCGAACAGGTGGACCCCGCCCAAAAAATAGCTCGCTCTACCGGCCGCTCTCCCAGGGCGATACTCGCCCCGACTTTCAGTGACACGCTGAAGATTGCCTCTGACGGTCAGGCAAAAATCTTCGGTATCTCCGGCAAGGACCGCAGCGCAGTAGCCATGGCGGGCAAGACTGGCACTGCCTATTGGTACTCCACCAATAATGGCGACTTCCAGAGCAGTGCCTATTACATGGACAACTACGCGGACTGGGTAAATGACTGGAATGGCCAGCGCAAAGCGGCGCAACTAAGTGGCGGGCAATGGGAACTGTTTATGGCCCCGGACAAATACCAGCCCGGACGACGGGACGACCGTCCGTATGAGGTCGATCTGAAAGGTTACAGCCGCACCTTCCCCCACCCTTTTGGCCAGACCGAGCATCCCCTGTTTTTTACCCGCGTGCTGGTCAGTCCCGAGGGTGATCGCCTGTTGCTGAATTTTGCCAAAACCCTCATTGAAGCGGAGAAACTCGGACAGAATGAAACCACAGACTACTTGTCCATTAGCTTCTCCGCGGTGGATGCCGTCAACCACTTCTTTGGCCCCGCCAGTCTGGAGAACGAGGACGTAGTCTTGCAACTGGATCGCACCCTGGCGGACCTATTCAAATTCATCGACAAGCGAATTGGACTGGGCAATACTCTGATCGTATTTTCCGCCGATCATGGCATAGCCGAGATGCCCGAGTACGCTACTGAGCTCGGCTACGAGGCGGGTCGGCTTTATAACGACGAAGTGTTGACTGCGGCCAGAGGGATCAGCAATTCGCTGTTTGGTACCGAAAACCTGGTAAAAGATTTCTTTCGCCCCTACCTCTATCTGGACAGCGCTGTCATGAGAGAAAAAGAGCTGGATCGCCAGGTGGTGGCAACAGCGATAGCAAATGATCTAGAAAAAATTGAAGGCATCGGTGGCGCCATTGCCAATAGCAGTAGTACCCCGAGCAACCCCTCTGTTGCTGAAGCAGCCGTCCGGCGCAATTATCATCCACAACGCTCAGGTGATATTTACGTTTTCCAACGGCCATATTGGTTCATGTTCGACCGTGGGGCCGTAGCTGCCATGCATGGCTCACCGTGGAGCTATGACACACATGTGCCGATCATTTTTGCGGGGCAAGGCATAAAGCCTGCTAAAGTGGACCGCCTAGTGCACCCCGTTGATGTATCTCCCACCTTGTCGGCCTTATTGAACATCACTGCGCCCGCAGGAGCAGAAGGCTCCGTTCTAGCAGAAGTAGTCCAGCCTTAGACGTGCGGCGTGTTATACCCGATTAAGCGATCTGGGTCTGGGTCAAACGAACGGCATGTATATAGAGGCATCGCATGAATAGCAGTACGGCTGAAACTCGACTTATTGTAAACGGAAAATCTGCGGGTCGCTCAGATCTGCGATCTGCTATTACAAACCTACGCGCCGAAGATATAGCACTAGATGTCAGATCAACCTTTGAAGCGGGTGATGTGCAGCGACTGATCGATGAGGCCATTCACGAAGGCGTGGGACGCTTGCTAATTGGTGGTGGCGACGGCTCAGTAAACGAAGCTTTTGACGCACTGCTAAATCACGATCGAAATGAACGCCCAGAACTAGGGATAGTGCCCCTGGGGTCAGCAAATGACTTCGCAACGGCTTGCATGATTCCTCAGGATCTCTACGAAGCACTCTCGCTCGCCTGTCATGGTAAGACAACCGCAATTGACGCCATTAGGGCAAATGACAGAACAGTAGCAAATATCGCCACAGCAGGATTTGGCGCCAAAATTACAGCTGAAACGCCACGTGAATTGAAGAACTTTCTCGGCGGTGGCGCCTACACCCTCATGGGGTTAGTGAAAGCACTGGGCTTCAAACCTTATTCAGGGCGAATAATCAGCACGGAAATGGAAATCGAGGGCGATGCAATCATCGGTGCAGTGTGCAATGGACGACAGGCCGGAGGCGGCCAACAACTTGCTCCCAAAGCCAGCCTTACCGATGGCCTCATGGACATTATCCTTGTACTGGATTTCCCTGCTACCGAAGTGAACAAAGTGATAAAGGAAGTTCTGGATCCTGGTCTGAACGGTACATTTGTAAAACGATTTCAGACATCTGAACTGGAAGTACATTCGAGTGAAAGCATGCCCTGCAATCTTGACGGAGAACCCTATCAGGCTGATAACATTATTTTCAGCATCGTAGAAAAGGCAATCGATGTTGTCCTACCACTGGACTGCCCCTGTATTTAGATCAGAATAATCTGTGCATGGCGAATTCGTAATTCACCTAGAGAGTCAGAGGCTGATCTGTTCAGCCCAGCTCGGAAGTTCGATGGCGAGAATCCCATACACTTCTTCAACCTACTCACACCGCCCTCACAAACCGACCCACCCCAGGCGCAGCATAGCCTAGTCGAACACTTCCCCATCTCAACAAAAACCAACTAACCCAAGGCCTTGCAAAGCCTACATCGGCGTCGAGTGCGTCAAGTCCGTCGGGTGTAATGGGAACTTATTTCCCTAGTGAGGGGGGGGCACTTCCCCCTTTGCACTGAACTAATTGAAATGGTCTGCCCGTATAATTTTCTGGAATTTCATAAAGGCGCCTCGATGAACTACTGGTTCGAAATTATTGAAGGCTGCCATTGATGCTTGCCGTGGATAGCTGGGGTGAATCGGTGGCACTTGTACGTATTCATGGCCTGATTATCAGATATGGCCAGTTAAGTTGTCAGTACCGTAACGGACTCTGGAAAATTGAATCGAATAATTGGTTTGCTGCGACTATAATTGCGTATCCGGAATGCTTACTAAATTTTAGGTCAACCCTCAGGGATTTACACATTATGGAGTTAGCTCCAATTTACAGCATCCCGATATGGGCTGCTGGCCTGGTTTTCATCGTTATACTCACCACAACGCTTGAACTCAGTTTTCGAATTGGATTCAAGAAGCGGGAAGTGTGGAAGGATGCCGATTCCGGTGGCGGCGCGGTTGTGCTGAATTCTATGTTCGCACTGCTGGGACTAGTGCTTGCTTTCACCTATTCTATTGGTGTGAATCACTATGACGCGAACAAAAAGGCAGTGATTATGGAAGCAAATGAATTGAGTACTGCCTTCCTGAAAGCAAACCTGGTCGCTGAACCGGGTCGCACGGAATTGAAAACACAATTGTTGAAGTATGCCCGTACCCGTGACTTTAGTTGGGGTGCCTACATAACCAATGAAGAGCGCAAAATGGCGTTGAGGATTACGATGGACGAGCAAGCCGAGCTCTGGTCGGCCACTACGCATGTCGTCGACCAGGGTAATCGCGGTCCGATGTCGTCATCACTAGTCGACGCTATCAATGATGTAACCGATGCGCATACCGTTCGATTAGCAGCCATATTAGACAAACTTCCCAGGGTGGTAATGTGGATGTTACTGTCCCTTGCCGCAGCAGCACTTGGTGTCGCTGGCTACAACGCTGGCATCCAAGGTCAAATGAGTCGCTTTAGAATGACTGCATTGACTATCGTGATTACTGGTTTGATGCTTATAATTCTGGACTTCGACCGACCCGGTGACGGGATTATAATTGTCGATAATTTTAGTATAGATAACGTTATCGCTGACATGGAAGCCGATCTGGGGCAGTGAATACAATCGACAAGAAGGCACTCCTAGAATGGATATTTGGGATCAGAGTAAAAGCCCTCCCACTGGTTCCAACAAGTTAACTTTTCCAGGTCATAGAAATCTAGACTCAGGTCTCAAGCAGCTGCCCTACCCCATTCTTCAAGGCACTCACCCTCAGACCCCGATAGTGGCCAGCCCTGACCAAGTGACAACCAAGGCCAAGCAGGTCGCAGACAAAAGTGTGGGAATCACGCTCGGCAGCGGCTCGAAGTTCGGTTTCGAAAACCCCTTTAAACTCTTCCCCTTACCGCCAATCAGCTCGGTGTTCCTACCGGTGAAGCTCAGCATACGTTCGGTCTCAGCTACTCCGCCCTGCTCCATCAGGAAAACTAGATAGCTTTCTTCAACTTACTGCCCCGCTTCGCCACACACCCTCCGCCTCGTAATCGGGCGCTCTAGTCACCCGAGGGTTCTTGGTGAGGGTTTTTCTATGGATTTCATGGAGTTAGGCATTGATAGAGCGTCCGACTCTGGGAACTCTGGAACTCTGGAACTCTGGAACTCTGGAAAGCTGGAAAGCTGGAAAGCTGGAAAGCTGGCACCCTGGGTCACCGCAGCCAGATACCCGCAAGCCGTCATTCAGCACTTCCCATTACCGCCTTCGCCTAAAAGCGGTCTTTTGGTCTAAACTGATGCAGAAGTCCGCTGTCGCCTCGAAGCGGCCGTTAGCTTTCTCAATTTCCAGGCTAGAAAAAGCCGCGTGGTGGCGGGCTGAGATATTCAGGCCTAGGAGGATTATAGAATGCGGTAGAACCAAGCCCCTGGCCCACGACAATCACCTCTAACCTTAGTGCTTACAAAATCACCGGTAAAAAAATCAGAATCTGAGTCCACTAAACATGCGTGCCAGTAGTTATCGCGAAATATACCGTGGATTGCTCTCCAACCTGGTTGACCCGAGGGCAAGTTAGCTTGGAACGTCGGATGCCATCCATCACTGAAGAAAGCGGGCGCCCACGCTGAATTGGCGGGGTCAGTATACTGATCATCAGCTCCGGGGCCAATCGCGTTGCTGCCTATATAAAAATTAAACAATGCGTTCAGTTCATCGACCGACGCCCATGTCCATCCAGTCATGTCATGTCCGTTTAATATGCCGACGCATGCCCCCTCTGGGCATACAGCGTTGATGTCATTCCACGAGAGGTTTGTGAACAGATCTACCTGTGCCCACTCTCTGCCATCAACAGAGACAGTGTCTAGTCCAGGCTTCCAGAACCAGACGCCAACACCATCGTAGGGCGGTTGTGCCCAGGGGGGCGATTGCACGATGTCACTTAATAAACCAGCGGCGTTGTTAAAAATCGACTGCAAGTCCTCCCTCTCTGGAAGCAAATGAACTGAAGCTAGGTAATATGGATCCCCAATAGCCGCCTCGTCGCGCACCATGCCCATCACGGCTATGTAGTAACCTCGCAATCACCAAAACAATCTTCAAGAGTTTCCGCGAAATCTCGGGAAAAAGCAGCGGCCGCATTCTCGTCGCGCCTTTCTTGAAATGTCTCCGTGAAAGGAGGGTTTACCCCATAAGAATTGAAAAGACTACTTACGTCCATAATCGAAGCCCACTTGTAACCCGTGAGGTCAAATGTGCTCCCCTGCAGACTCCCTGAGCAAACTCCATCAGGACCAGGGCACACCGCTTTGACCTGCTCAAATATATAGCCAGTAAAATCTGCAGGTTGTAGCCATACTTTGCCGTCAACGGTGACGGCATTGTAGGCTGGCGACACGAAAGATGGTTCTGTAGGTGGTTCCGCATGTGGTATAACCGGATCGTCGTTACCCCCGTCACCACCAGATGAACCGCAGCCAGAAATTGCGATTATAAAGATGGTCAATAGCAACAGTCGAATGAAGCGGCGAGCGTTGGGCGATCTGTTTAAGCAAAAAAAATCAACGGCAGTCTGTGTTGTAAACATACTATACCCCGGTCATTGCGGTCGAAATAATACGCAGCCCGAAAAAACCATACACACTTTAAGGGTATTATCTGCTTCTAAGAGGTGGTTTTCTCTGATTTGAATCAATTGGAGATGCGATTACCCCGTGATCAGCCTTTCGCGCTTTTGGGGTACCGATCAATTAACTCCGACATAACGGAGAAATCCAGTCTGCCATACTCTGGTTAATGGCCGCTTCACGCCCTGAGGTATTCGGTCAAGCCGTTTTCAGTATTTTCTGCGGTGCAATCAATGTCGATCCACGACGCTCCAGGGCCTTGAGATATTTCGCTTCGTCGTATGGAACTCCTGTCTGCCAGCAGCGGTAGATTATACATATCCACTTATATGCCAGAGCCCTCGCTGCCGCGTGGTAGGTGCAACCCTTCTCTCGCTGTTGCCGGTAAAACGCACCTGCCCAGTAAGACTTATTGATCGTCTGTGCTGCCCATTCAACAAAGGTCTGCCGGAGGAACGTAGAGCACTGCCAGCGCCAGTGCACCCAGTGCTTTTTACCACTGCGTTCCGTAATGGGTGCAATACCCGCATACTTCTGTACATCTTCGGCACTCGTGAACCGATCCCGTTGTTCACCAAAGGCCACCAGTAAGCGTGGCGCTAATGACGGGCCGGCACCTGGCAGAGCGCGGAACAAGGCGTAATCGGGCTGCGCTTTAGCACTAGAGTCTATCTCTGCATCGAATTCCTTGATAGCACTGAGTATAAGCTGCAACTGCTCAACCAGTACCAGGGCAATCATTCGGTGCGGCATAATAATTGCGTTATCCAGCGTAAGTGGTGTCGCATTCTTAATAGCCTCAATGCGTGACGCCAGCACGCTCTCAAAGTGCATGTTGTGCTCGTGGAAGAATCGCTGCAGGGTTTTAGACCGGGCTCGTCTAGCCTGAGCCAGTGTCGGCCAACGGGCGAAGAAGCTGCAAAACAGAGGCGTATCTATATGATCAAACCATTCCAGAACCTGCGGGTAATACTCTTTTAGTGATGATCACAGCCTGTTGGTAAGTCGTATTTTATCGGCGACCAGTTGCCTGCGTTGCTCTACAAGTTTCGCCAGCGTCCGCATGTCGGTGCTTTGGGGTTGCAGTGGTTTAAAGCGATCAGGATGGCGCAGCAACAGATCAAGGGCCATCTCAGCATCGGTGGGATCATCCTTGGCGCGACTGGGTTTGAACGCACTGCGATATCTTGCCAGGGTGCTTGGGTTGATCGGGAAGATAACGATGAAGTCATACTTCTGAAGAATCGATACAATAGGGCCTTTACTCAACTCCAACGCTATAGCTATCGGTCCACCAAAGCGATCATGCAGAGACTTGACCCACTGGTCAACGACTGCTGGGCGATGGGCAATGACGTCAAATTCCCGGCTCTCGCCTGTCGACGCCTGAATGCAAACATCGTGTTTTGAATCGCCCCAATCAAGCCCAACAATCGCAGTGAACGAGTCAATTTGTTGTGTAATCATGATAATCCTCCAGTGTGCTAGATTGATGGTGTGGGGCATGCATGCTGAGATCTG
>RCNC010003516.1_pt1 | contig 10213 bp, 9 predicted proteins | sample 2041301 | NCBI WGS metagenome assembly RCNC01 (sample SAMN09708231, study PRJNA481090) | Marine sediment metagenome, whole genome shotgun sequencing project. | biome: marine sediment; feature: ocean; material: sediment; isolation source: Sewage treatment plant 13A marine sediment (STP13A) ... | reverse complement strand
CCTTCGGATGAGGCCTGAGCTCACTCCGCTGCCGCCGGCGGTTTGAGGACAACGTCATGTCGGGATGCCAGGCACCTCCGGTGAACGCGCCCTGGCCAGCCAGCGCTGTACCGACTGGGGACTCCGACTAGGTTGTCGGGGCCCTTGGTGGTGCACGCGTCTCGCGTGCAGGGGGCTGGGTGGAAAATCCGAAATCCGTAATTCCCGCAGGCGGTTGAGTAGGCTGATCCAGCATCTAGCATCGAGCATCGAGCATCGAGTCGGTGGACGCCGGCACCTGTAGAATGGCATCCCATGTCTTCAAGCTTCGATCGACTCGTCGGCATCATGGATCGTCTGCGCGATCCGGGGGGATGTCCCTGGGATCGCGAGCAGACGCTCAACACCCTCGCCCCGTACTTTCTCGAGGAGGCCTACGAGGTGGTGGACGCCATCGCCGCCGGCGACCCGGACAAGCTCTGTGAGGAGCTCGGCGACCTCCTATTGCAGATCGTCTTCGTGGCGCGAATCGCACGTGAGGAGGGGAACTTCGAGGTCGATGCCGTGTGCGAGATGATTTCCGACAAGATGGTCCGCCGCCACCCCCATGTCTTTGGCGATCACGAGGTCGAGGATTCGGGCGAGGTGATGCGGAACTGGGAGGACATCAAGAAAATCGAGCGTGGCGAGGACCCCAGTTCCTCGGTGCTCGACGGCGTTCCCGGGTCGTTGCCGGCTCTCCTCAAGGCCTTTCGAATGACCGAAAAGGCGGCGGCCGTGGGATTCGACTGGCGCAAGCCGGTGGACGTGATGGCCAAGATGCGCGAGGAGATGGCTGAGCTCGAGGCCGAGTTGGCGGCCGGAGACGGTGCGGCCACCGACCGCGTACGTGCCGAGATGGGCGACATTCTCTTTGTGATGGCGAATCTGGCCCGCCATCTCGGCGTCGAGCCCGAGACTGCACTTCAGCGGACCAATACGACCTTTCTGCGGCGATTTCAGGCCATGGAGGAGCGTTCGCGGGAGATGGACCGCAACTTCAGGGCGATGGACCTTGCCGAACAGGATGCTCTGTGGGAAGAGGTCAAACAAGACGAGCTGCCCATCGGGGTGGTTGATCCGCAAGAGGAGTCGTGATGAGCGATTTTTATCAGCAACATCTCTTTACGACCCTGCACCGGCTCGAGCGGCTGCCGCTCGAAGATCTGGAGGGGGGGCTGGAACGGGCGGCGGCGCACCGGCGGATGGCCTTGCTGCTGCCGAGTCTGGCAAGCGAAATGGACGGTCCTGCGCTGCCCCATATCATCGAGGAGCTCAAGCACGTCAACTATCTTCACCGCATCGTGATCGCCCTCGACGGGGCCGACGAGAGCGACTATCGACGGGCGCTGGAGTTTTTCTCGGGGTTGCCCCAGGAGACCACCGTTGTGTGGGTGGACGGCCCCAGGGCGAAAGACATCTTCCGTAGCTTCTCGGACGCAGGCCTGGTCGAGCGTGAACAGGGCAAGGGCCAAGCGGTGTGGTTCGCCCTCGGCCATTTGCTCGGTGTTGGCGATTGCCATTGCGTCGCCCTCCACGACTGCGACGTCGTGACCTACGACCGCTACCTGCTCGGCCGCTTGTGCTTTCCGGTGCTGCGGCCGGACATCGACTTCAAGTTCGCCAAGGCCTACTACGCGCGCATCTCGGATCGTCTCAACGGCCGAGTCTGCCGGCTCTTCGTCTTTCCGGTCCTCACCGCGCTGCGCACCTTCTACCCTGATCAGCCCTTCCTCTCCTACCTCGCGGCCTTCCGCTATCCGCTGGCCGGCGAGATGGCCATGGACCTCGATCTCGCGCGGCACATCCGCGTGCCGTCGGACTGGGGCCTGGAGGTCGGTCTGCTGGCCGAGGTCTACCACAATTTGTCGCTCAAGCAGATTTGCCAGGTGGACGTCGCGGGTCGCTACGACCACAAACACCAGGAGCTGTCGATAACAGACCCGGACCGGGGTCTGATGCGGATGGTCAAGGACATCATGGGCACCATCCTCCGCACCCTCGCCTCGCAGGGGACCGAGATCTCCCACGGGGTCATCATGTCGCTCGAGAGCGCCTACCAGCGGATTGCCCAGGATTACGTGGAGCGGTATGCATTCGACGCCGCCATCAACGGTTTCCCCTTCGATCGCCACGCCGAGGAGCGGGCGGTCGAGGCATTTGCCAAGGCCCTCGTCACCTCCGGCGAGTACTACCTCGAGAACCGCCTCTACACGCCCCTCCTACCCAACTGGAACCGGATGGTGGCCGCCCTGCCCGAGGTGATGGACGAGCTCGAGGTCCTGCCGTACAAGGACCATAAGGCTGTTCTTGGATGACGTTGAAACGTTGAACGTTAGAACGCTTGAACGTTCCGCCTATCCACCCGCCTTGCCGACACCAACGTTCAACGTTTTACGATTTACGTTCTAACGTTTCTGCCTTTTCTGGAGAGCGAGAGCAAAGCCCAGGCTGCGGCGCCGAAGACGGCGGCGAAGATGAGGCCCCATAGGTGGGCGGCGAGACCGGTGGCGGCGGCTATCTCGAGCGGGATCCCCAGGGCGGTAAAACCGGTGGTCCAGCCCGCCTCGAGGGTGCCGAGGTTGCCGATGAGATTGAACGGCAGCAGGTTGGCAACCGCCGCCGCGGTGGAGCCGGCGACCACGGTGGCCGGCGGCCATCGGTGCCCCATGGCGGTGAGAAGAACCCACACAACGCCCCACTGAAGACCCCACATGACCACCGAGACCGCTGCCGCAGCCAGCAGCCGCGCCGGCCTCTCGCGGAGCTTCTCCAGCTCCCGTCGCACCCGTCGTACCCGCCGCGCCCAGCGGCGACCGGCAACGCCTCGAGGCGCGAGCAGACGCAGGGTGATCCGGTCTGCTACGGCGAGGGTGACGGGTAGGAGCACGATCGGGGCCAGCAGCAGCGCCGAGATCGCGAGGGCTACGGGCTCGGTCAGACCGCGCACCGCGAGCACCGCCGCGCCGCCCCACAGGCCGAGGGTTGCGAGATCGAGGGTGCGCGCCGCCAGGAGGGTGCCGACGGCGGAGGAAAAATCTTGTTTGGCGGTTCGCTTCAGGAGCCACGGGAGGGCGAGCTCGCCGGTGCGCGCGGGGGCGAAGAGGGCGGCGCCCTGAGCCGCGGCGGCGACCAGGGTTGCGCGCGGCCAACCGAGGCAGCCGTCCTCGAGGAGCAATCGCAGACGCAGACCCCGCGCGGCGAGAAAAGCCGCCGAGGTCACGACGGCAACGGCCAGCAGCAGAAAGTCGGTCTCCCGTAGCAGCCGCCAGACCTGGGCGGGTCGGGCGACCGTGAGAACGGCCACCAGCAGCACGAGGGCGACGACCGCACCGACGAGCCGACCGATGAGGCGGCGGGGTTCCCGGTAGCTCGTGTTTCCCATGAGCCTTAGCGTGGGCTCTCGAGGTCCCGCCGGCGTTGTCGCTCCACCGTCTCCTCCAAAAGGCGCCGGTTGACCGCGATGAGATCGGCGAGGATTCCGGCCAGCCACACCAGGGCGCCGATGACGATCAGGATGACCGCCAGGATCAGCGATTGCACGTGGCCGGCGGGCGAATCGCCGGTGACGTAGAACCACCCGAATCGAAGCAGCAACAAGGCGCCGAAGGCGACCGGAACCGCGCCCAGCATGAGGAAGATCCGCAGCGGGTTATAGAGCGTCACGATTCGAGCCATGCTCGCCAGCGAACGCAGGACATATCCGAGATCGGAGCGGAACAACCGAGACGGACGCGGGGCTACCGGGTTGACGCGCACCGGCACCGAGACCACCTTGAGCCCGGCCTCGCCGGCCTGGAGGATGGTCTCCAGTGTGTAAGTGAAACGCGTGAAAACGTGAAGGTCGAGGGCCGCCGCCCTCGAGATGGCGCGGAAACCCGAGGTGGCGTCCTGCACCGAGGTTCCCGACAGACGCCGCACCACCCGCGAGCCCAGCTTTTGCAGCAACCGCTTGGTGGGGGAGAAGTGGCGCAGCCCGGAGATTTGACGATCACCGATGACCATCTGCGCCCGGCCGTCGAAGATCGGTTGCACGAGGGCCGGGATGTCACGTGCGTCGTACTGGTTGTCGGCGTCGGTGTTGACGATCACGTCGGCGCCGCATTCCAGACAGTGGCGGATGCCCGTGGAGAAGGCCACTGCGAGACCACGGTGAACCGGAAGCCGCACGACCTCGGCGCCGGCCGCGCGAGCGACCTCCGCGGTGTGGTCATCCGAGCCGTCATCCACCACGAGAACCTCGACAACGTCAAAACCGTCCATCTCGCGCGGCAGCGCGGCCAGAGCCTCTGGAAGGTTCTCCTCCTCGTTCCACGCGGGGATCTGGATGATGAGTTTCATGGTTACAGCGTCCGGTGCAACGCTACCACAACGTCTCCGTGCCCGCCCGCCGTCCGCGGTCTGCGACCGCGGCCACGCGTTCTCGGATGGTGTGCCCTCGGAACGCAAGCGTTCCTCGGTCTCACCATCCTCCAACGCTGCGCGCCTGCGGCGCGCCGGCGGGCTGATGCCGAGCATGGCCGCACCCCCCACCTTGTGTGTGATCGCGTCGATTCCGGACCTCTGGCCGCGTTTTCCTCCCTCCACTCGTCGGGACGACCGGACGGTCTGTTCCTCCTCGCTCCAGTCGGAGAAACGCACCCAGAGGCCCAAACTCGTCGCGATCGCGAAACCTCCGCTTCGCTCCGGTTTCGCGGGGCCTCGTGCTGCCCTTCAGCGCCCGAGGTCGGCGTGGCGGCTTCGCCGCCCATGGCGCTGTCGCTCCGGGCCTCTGCTGCGGCCCGCGATACGCCGCAATCTGGCGGTCGCAAGCGACCGCCATCTTACGATGTCTCGCGGCCCTCGCGACGAGGCCCTACGCGACAGCGCCACGCCGACTGGGGGCTCCGAGGGGGCTGCCGGAGCACTTGTAGCGCAGGCGTCTCGCCTGCATATGCGGCCGGGACGGCCGCACCCAAGACCCGCCGGATTGATTTGCCTTGCGGTTCAGGCGTCTCGTGTACTGGGCGGCAAATCCGAAATCCGAAGTTCGGAATTCGAAATCCAAGAACCGGGTACGATTGGTCATGGTCTGTACCTCGCACCAGGGACGCGAAGCGGTTTCCACATCCGAGTTCACCGACCACAGCCTCGGGCTCGTCATCTTCGGAGTCATTGAGATTCTGATTGGCGCCTGTTGCGTGCTGCTCGTGGCGTTGATCCTGGCTGCCACATCGCTGACGGGGGCCGCCGACCTGCGTTCCACCGTGCCCTCGGCAGCGCTTTACACGGTCGTGGCAGCCATCTTCATCTGGCTCGGTGTCGGATCCATCCGCGCGCGGCGCTGGGCGTGTGAGCTGACTTTGTCCTTGTCGTGGATCTGGCTGGTGACCGGCATCTGCTCGATGGTCGTCGGCGCATGGCTGGTGCCGGTCATGCTGCGGGGGATGGTTGCCGGCTCGGAACTCCCACCGAATTTCGTCTTTGTCGTGGGCCTCGTGGTCTTCGGTGTCATCGGGATCCTGTACGTGCTGCTGCCCGGAGCCTTCGTGCTCTTCTACCGTTCTCCGCACGTTGTCGCCACCTGCCGCGCCCGCGATCCCCAACCCCAGTGGACCGACGATCTGCCGCCACGGTTGTTGACGCTAGTGATCGTGTGGGCGTTGGCCGCGGTGTCGGTTCTGGTGATGCCGGCCTATGGATTTGTCGTGCCCTTCTTCGGGGTCGTGCTCAGCGGGGCCAGCGGCGCCGTGGTGTGGTTTGCGATCCTGGCGGGGTGCGTCGCCCTTGCGTGGGGAAGCGCCCGGCGTGCGCCGTGGGCGTGGTGGGGCGGGTTCGTCGCGATCATTCTCGCCACCCTTTCCTCGGTGATCACCGCTGTGTGTGCCGATCCGGCGGAGTTTGTCCTGGCAATGGGCCTGCCCGAGGAACAAATGGTCCTGCTGTCCGGGATCGCAATGCCGGGGCGGTGGGTGATGGTGCTGGTGTGGGTCGTGGTGTGGGGCACCTTTCTCGGTTACCTGATGACCGTGCGCCGGTTTTTTCTCCCGATGCCGAAAGAGGTAGATGACTGATCTCTCTCATGAACCCAGGCGATCGAGTGGGTCGCGTGGCTGTTTGGCGGCGAGCGCGGGCGCCCTGGCCCTCATCGTGATCTCGCCCTTTGCCCTCGTCATCCGGAGCTGGCGGGCGTGGCGCCGGGGCGGCGAGGTGCGCTCCGCCCTCGAGACGCGGCCGTTCGCGAGCACCGCCGGCGCGCGCTGCCGGATCGATCTGGCGCTCGACGTGCCCGCGCCGGCGGAGCCCGGTTTTCGCCGCCGCCTCACCGATACGGTCGTCCGCATCGCCGAGACCCTGCGCCGCCCGGACGACGTCTACAACGTCGTCTACCGTCACCCAGCCGACCCCGAGCCGGTGGTGCTGCCGGTGGGGCCCCAGCTTCAAGAGCTCGGCGAACGCTTTTCGCTGGTCCTCTCGCAGGGTGCGCTGTCCGGCCGGACCGTCGTCTGGCTGACCCTTGGCCGCGACCGCACGCTGTCCGAGGTGGTGGACCCCACCGCCAGCGACCCCGAAGCTGAGGGTGAGCCGGATGCGCTCCTGGCCGCCCCCGACGCCCGCTGGTCCATGGCCACCGAGTGGGCCCGAGTCGGCGTGTCGCTGATGATCCGCCTGATTCTGGTCGTTCCCACCGACGCCGAGAATCGAGTGAAAGCGCTGCTCGGTTCGCTCGCCTGACTCGCCACCCGCCCACGTCGCAAACACGAAGACACAAAGACACAAAGACACAAAGGCCACCCCTCCTGCCATCGCAATTTGCCCACAGATCACGCAGATAAACGCAGATCATCGCATCGACTGGAGTGGTGTCACTCTGCTCACTTGGCGAGCCGGCACCACCCTGGCGTCCAGGTTTTGAACCGCAAAGACGCGAAGGACGCAAAGAGCTCACCACCAATGTGATGGGAAGTACCGGAGATTGACGGCGGAACAGCCGGCGATCCGGCGATCGCCGCCCGTTGTCCGACGACGGCCGGGACCTCGCCACGTGCTCGAGTCTCGAGAACGGCCATCTGCGTCCATCTGCGTGATCTGTGGGCAAGTTGCGATGAGTGGGCGGTTTTGCGATGCCTTCGTGTCTTCGTGTTTGCGATGGGTGCTTGGCGTTCTTGGCGTCTTGGCGGTTTTCTCTTGTTGCCGCGGGCCCTGGGATGTGCTGAAATTCACATCCGCTGGGAGGTACCATGGACGTCGGATTGATCAAGGACCGCAGATCCTTCGAGCACCGCATCGGTCTCACCCCTGGTGGGGTAAGGTTGCTGACCGACAAGGGACACCGGGTGTACGTCGAGGACGACGCCGGTCTCGAGGCCGGATTCCCCAACGAGGTCTACCGCAACGTGGGCGCGACGATCGTCTACTCCGACGAGGAGGTCCGGCTGCGATCGGAGCTACTGATCCGTCTGTCGCCGCCGATCCCCGATGAGTGCGAAAGCTACCAGCCGGGACAGATTGTGATCTCCGCCTGGCACCTGGCGGTCGCATCAGAGGACTACTTCGCAAAGCTCCTCGAGAACAAGGTGACGACGGTCGGGTATGAGATCATCGAGGACGACGATGGCCATGCCCCGGTGCTCGAGGCCATGTCGGAGATCGCCGGCCGGCTCGCGGTGACTATCGGCGCCGGATTGGTGCTCAACGAATTCGGCGGCAAGGGACTTCTGATCGGCGGCGCACCCGGCATCCCGCCGGCTTCGATAGTCATCCTTGGCGCCGGCACCCTGGGCTGCGAGGTGGCCAAGTTCGCGCGCGGCCTCGGCGCCCACGTGGTGGTGCTGGACAACGACATCAATGCGCTCCGGCGCGTCCAGGCGGTGACCCCGGACGAGGTGCCGACCATGATCGCCACCCGGCCGCGAATCGAAAAAGCCCTTGCCTTCGCCGACATCCTGGTGTGCGCGGTGGCGGTGCACGGCGACCGGACCCCGATATTGGTCACCCGCGACATGCTCAAGCTGATGAAACCGCGGTCGGTGATCATGGATCTCTCGATCGACCAGGGCGGCTGCTGCGAGACCTCGCGGCCGACCGACTTCTCAAACCCCACCTACGAGGTGGACGGCATCATCCACTTCTGCGTTCCCAACCTTCCGTCGACCGCATCGCGCGCCTCCACGCGTTCGCTCACCAACTCGATCCTGCCCTACGTCGAGGAGATAGCCGACAAGGGTTTCGACCGCGCGGTGCGCGAAAACTCGTCAATCCGCCGCGGAACCTACACGTACGACGGCCACTGTCTCCGCGAAGGGGTTGCCCGCACCTTCGGGGTTCCCTATCACGAGATCGCCGGAAGCTGAGGGACGCGATGGACTGGAACAGCATCTACCGCCGCCGCGTGACGACCGCCGATGAGGCGGTGAAGGACATCGCGTCGGGCGACCGGGTGTGGATCCACCCCGGCTGCAACACCCCGACCCTGCTGATCAACGCCATGGTGGCGCGCGCCCCGGAGCTCGAAAACGTGGAGGTCGTCCACATCCTGACCCTCGCCCCCGCGCCCTACGTCGATCCAGGGATGGAGGGACACTTCCGCCACCGCTCGCTCTTCACCGGCGCCAACGTGCGCTCCGCGGTCAACGACGGGCGCGCCGACTTTGTGCCGATCCACCTGCACGACGTGCCGGCGCTGATCTTACGCGGACAGATGCCCATCGACGTCGCCCTGATCCACATCTCGCCTCCCGACGAGCATGGTTTCTGTTCCTACGGGGTGGGCGTCGACGCTACCAAGACGGCGGTCGAGCACGCGCATATGGTGATCGCCCTGGTCAACCGCCAGATGCCGCGCACCCTCGGCGACTCCTTCGTCCACGTCTCCAAGCTCAGCAAGGTGGTGGAGGTGGATGAGGAGTTGATCGAGCACCCCATGTCCGAGGAGCTTTCGGAGGTATCGCGCAAGATCGGCGAGAACATCGCCTCGCTGATCACGGACGGCGCCACCATCCAGATGGGAATCGGTGAGATCCCGGATGCGGTTCTTGATTTTCTCGAGGACAAGAAGCACCTCGGGGTCCACACCGAGATGTTCTCGGACGGGCTCGTCGATCTCTTCGAGGCCGGGGTTGTGACCAACGAGAAGAAGACCCTCCACCGCGGCAAGATCGTCGCCTCCTTCGTCATCGGCACCCGCCGCGCCTTCGATTTCGTCGACAATAACCCGTTCATGGAGTTCCACCCCAACGAGTACGTCAACGACCCCTACGTGGTAGCGCGCAACGACAAGATGGTGGCCATCAACTCGGCCCTGGCGGTCGATCTCACCGGCCAGGTTTGTGCCGACTCGATTGGCACCCGCATCTACTCCGGTTTCGGCGGCCAGCTCGACTTCATCCGCGGCGCCGCGAGGTCCGAGGGAGGCGTGCCGATCATCGCCCTGCCCTCCACCGCCAAGGGAGGGTCGCTGTCGCGTCTGGTCAATACCCTGATACCCGGATCAGGCGTCGTGACCACCCGTGCGGATGTTCACTATGTGGTCACCGAGTACGGCATCGCCAATCTCTACGGCCGCTCGCTCCGTGAGCGCGCGAGAAGCCTCATCGACATAGCCCACCCCGACTTCCGCGAGGAGCTTGAGCGTGCCGCCTCGGAACGGAAGCTGCTTTGAAATTCGGAATTCGGAATTCAGAGTTCAGAATTCCCACCCAACCCGCCACCGTGCGAGGAGAGTGAATGGCATTTCCGGAGTTCAACGTCGAGGTGGCGACGTTACGCTGCGAGCCGTCCGGCCGCGAGATGCGGGTGGTCCACGAGACCAATCTGATGGACGCCATCCTTCAGACCGGGCTCGCTCTCGGCCAGTCCTGCGACGGGATCGCCCTCTGCGGCTATTGCCGGGTCAGGATCCTCGAGGGCCTCGAGAACCTGACTCCTGCAGGGGCCGAGGAGCAGAAGGCGCTCGCCGCCGAGCATGCGGGCTCCGACGAGCGCCTCGCGTGCTGCGCCCGCATACACGGTCCGGTGACCGTGACAGCAGACTACTGGTAGACTGCCCGACCACCCGGAGAAGGGTCAAGAGTTAAGAGTAAAGAGTTAAGGCCTTCCAGGAAGGGCTCTGCCGAAGTGATTCGGCTTAACCCGCACTTCTCACCGGGTGTCTACTACGGGCGGCGAATCGCGGCGTCCCGCCGTGCTTGTCTCAAATCGCGCTCCTCGACGTAGC
>RCNC010003515.1_pt1 | contig 10214 bp, 8 predicted proteins | sample 2041301 | NCBI WGS metagenome assembly RCNC01 (sample SAMN09708231, study PRJNA481090) | Marine sediment metagenome, whole genome shotgun sequencing project. | biome: marine sediment; feature: ocean; material: sediment; isolation source: Sewage treatment plant 13A marine sediment (STP13A) ... | reverse complement strand
CATCAATGGAGATATGGATTCCGTGGTTCCCGGTCGCTATTGGAGCGCGCTCGATGACGGGCGTGTGGTGTGTGAACTCTGCCCGCGGCTGTGCAAGGTCAAGGAAGGCCAGCGTGGTTTCTGTTTCGTTCGCCAGAACTCGAACGGTGGCATGGTCCTGACGACCTACGGCCGTTCGTCGGGGTTCTGCGTCGATCCGATCGAGAAGAAGCCGCTGAACCACTTCTTTCCCGGGACAGCGGTGCTTTCTTTCGGCACCGCGGGCTGCAATCTGGCCTGCAAATTCTGTCAGAACTGGTCGATCTCGAAGTCACGCCAGGCAGATACCCTCGCTGACGCCGCCTCACCGGAGGCGATCGCCCGCGCCGCCGCCTCAGCGGGGTGCCGCAGCGTCGCCTATACCTACAACGACCCGGTCATCTTTCTCGAGTACGCGGTCGATGTCGCCTCTGCTTGCCGCGAGCTTGGTGTCGCCAATGTCGCGGTCACCGCAGGAGAGATCTGCACCGAGCCACGGCAGGAGTTCTTTGCGGCGATGGACGCCGCCAATGTCGACCTCAAGGCGTTCACCGAGGGATTCTACAAAAAACTCTGCGGCGGCAGCCTGCAGCCGGTGCTCGAGACTCTCGAATATCTGGCGAGGGAAACTGACGTGTGGGTTGAACTCACCACTCTACTCATACCCGGTGAGAACGACTCCGAGGCCGAGATCGACAAAATGAGCGGCTGGGTCGTGGAGGCCCTCGGTCCGGACGTGCCGATGCACTTCACGGCCTTCCATCCTGATTTCAAATTGACCAAGCTGCCACCCACTCCCCCAAAGACGCTGAGCCGGGCGCGTGAGATCGCACGCGCCAACGGCGTCCATCATGCTTACACCGGCAACGTCGTTGATGTGGTCGGCGGCTCAACCTATTGCTACGAATGCGGCCAGTTGCTCATCGCCCGTGACTGGTACCAGCTCGGAACCTGGAAGCTGGACCACACGGGGTGTTGTCTCGCCTGTGGCACGCAGTGCGCCGGCCGCTTCGACGGCCCTCCGGGCACCTGGGGCGCGAAACGGATGCCGGTGCGCATCAATAACGACCCTGAGATTTGAAAAGCCGTCTCTCGAGTTTTGAGTTCTTAGTTTTGAGTTTTAAGTTGCCAGCCACCCTCCCTATAATCTGGGCGGGCGGGGGATAACTCTTAACTAAAAACTCAACACTCAAAACTATTCTATGGGTGGGCGTTACCAGGTCGGTGACGTCGCCATCAGCTCTTCGGCGGCGGGCACGGCCAAAGGCCGCGAGAACCAGAATCCCTGCCCGTGCGGGCATTGCATCTTCTTCAGGTGGTCGACCTGATCGGCGGTTTCGATTCCCTCAGCCACCACGCCGATACCGAGACTGTTGGCGAGGTTGAGAATGGTCTCGACGATTGCCCTTGAGTCACCACGCGAACTGAGTTGGCTCACAAATGAGCGGTCTATTTTGAGCTGGTCGTAATGGAAACGCTGTAAATAGCTCAACGACGAATAGCCGGTGCCGAAGTCGTCGATCGAAAGCTGGATCCCGAGCGCCCTCAGTTCCATCAAATTGCGGATCGCGAGATCGGCATGGTCCATGACCACGTTTTCGGTCACCTCGAGGCGCAGGTCACGTGGTTCGAGTCCGGTCTCCTCGAGGATCCCGAGCAGTTCATCAACCATGTTGCTCTTCATGAACAGTTTTCCCGACATATTGACGCTGATCCACAACGGCGGATCGCCGGGGAATTGCTCCTGCCAAAGGCGGGTCTGTTGGCAGGCTTCACGCAGCACCCACCAGCCGAGGGGCACGATGAGCCCCGTTTCCTCGGCAATGGCGATGAAATTTGCCGGCGTCACGATGCCCCGTTCGGGATGCTTCCATCGCACGAGTGCCTCGAAACCGACGATGCGGCTGATGTGGCCGAGGGAGACGATCGGCTGATAGTTCATCAAGAAGTCGCCGCGGTGGACGCTCCGACGCAACTCGGTCTCGAGCTTGAGCAACGCGACCGCGCTCTGGTGCATGTCGCGGTCGAAGATCTCATACCGCGCCTTGCCTTCGGCCTTGGCGCGGTACATGGCAATGTCGGAATCGCGCAGGATTTCCTCGGGGCTCGAATACCCTGTCGAGCTGTGGGCGATGCCGATCGAGGCCGTCACCATTACATCGTGACCATCGATGGAGAAGTTCATGCTGAGGACGTCCTGGATCCGGTCGGCTACGTGGATCGCACCACTGGCGTCATCGACTCGATGGATGAGGACCGCGAACTCGTCACCGCCGAGCCGGGCGACGGTATCACCGGGACGTAAGAAGTGCTCGAGGCGTCGAGCGATCCCCACCAGCAGCTTGTCACCCATACTGTGACCCAGGCTATCGTTGACGTTCTTGAATCGGTCGAGGTCGAAGAACAGGACCGCGAAGTGGGGTGACGCCTGCCGCTTCAGGTCGGCCAGGGCGCAGGCCAGTCGATCCACGAAAAGGACCCTGTTCGCGAGACCCGTGAGACTGTCATGCAGGGCGTCGTGCTGGAGCTGGTGCTCGGCCCTTTTTCGGGCAGTGATGTCGGTCTGCGAGCCGGCCATTCGATACGGCTTGCCGTTTTCGTCCCGAACAGCAACTCCACGCGCCAGGACCCAGATGTACTCGCCATCGAAATTGCGCATCCGTTGCTCGAACTCGAGCTGCTCGGTGGAGCCCGTAAGGTGTGCGTCGAGATGCCGGCGAAATGGCGGCCGATCGTCGGGATGAATACGGTCCAACCACTCGCGCGGGCTGTCGCCGACGTCGTCAACCGAGAAGCCGAGCATGGATTTCCAGCGCGGCGAATAGAAGACGCGGTCGTTTTCGAGGTTCCAGTCCCACAACCCGTCGTTGGCCCCACGCACCGCGAGCGCATACCGCTCTTCCGATTCGAGAAGCGCCTCCTCAGCGGTCGCACGCTCGATCGCGTAGAGGATCGAGCGCACCAGGAGCCTCGTATCGGCCTCGCGCTTGACCAAATAGTCCTGGGCTCCCAGGCGGACCGCCTGCACGGCAAGCTCGTTGTCGTCGAGGCTGGTGAGGACGATGATCGGCGTTCTCGGCGATGCCTGGTGGGCTCGGCGGAAGGTCTCGATGCCAAAGCTGTCCGGCAGGGAAAAATCCAGCAGCACTACATCATATTTTTCCTTTTCGAGCTTTCGGAGACCTTTCTCCAAACGATCCGCATGATCGATTTCGGCCCGAATCCTCTTCGACCTCCGGAGCTTCGTGAAGATCAGCTCGGCATGGTCAGGGCAATCCTCCACCAGCAACACGCGAACCAGCTCGTCCCGTTGCATTCCGGTGGACACGCGACTCAGGCCCATTCACCAACTCCTCGAAGCGATGCCGATGCGCGCAGTCACATTCCGCCCTGACCGGCTGTCCGCTTCGGTATCGAAAAGAAAAAAGTAGCTCCCAGCAACTGTTCGGATTCTACCCATATCTTACCACCGTGTCGATCAATAATTCTCTTGCAAATGGCAAGTCCGATTCCGGTGCCCGGAATTTCCTTCTCCGTGTGCAACCTTTGGAACATCAAAAAGATACGGTCGAATGCTTCGGGATCAACGCCGATACCGTTGTCTCGGACCGAAATCGTCCAATCATCCTCACTTTCCTCACTCGACAGGCGAATCTCAGCCGGCGGACTGCCCGAAAACTTGAGGGCGTTGGACACCAGATTCTGGAGCAACAACTCCATTTGCGATTCGTCGGCGACGATCGTTGGCAAGCCTTCGTTGATGATCTCCGCTTTGGCAACCGTAATCTCTTTCCACAGTTCTGTCTTGACCTGCTCCAAAACCGCTCCGAGATCAACAGGCCCGAAATCGCCTCCACGCGAATCCACCCTCGCGAACCCGAGAACGGCATCAACCATTTCCTGTACGCGTCCGGTAGAGGATGCCGCCCGGTCAAGGTAAGACTCCTCCTCCTCCTCGAGACGGTCACGGACGCTGTCGCCGAGCATCTCGAGGTAGCTCGAAACCACGCTCAACGGCTGCTGCAGATCATGAGATACCACATATGCGAAATGTTCGAGCTCGTCGTTGGAGCGAGCCAAGGCCTCCGTCCTGTTTGCCAAGTTCTTCTGAGCGGCATGGTAATCGCCCGTTTCCTCGACGATGCCCTGGATGTGTCGCATCCCTGATCCTGCGTCCTCCACCATCCACGATGAGACGCGGGTCCAGACAAGGCTGTCATCAGCCCGTCTCAGCTCGACGTCGAGGTTCCGCACCGACCGGGTGGCCGTCATGCGGTCTCGCCACTCGTCGGCCGCCTCCGGTTCGGCGAACAGGCTTGGGAAGGTCTTCCAGGCGGCCTCCTCCGGATCGAAAAGGCCGAGCATCGACGCGAAAGCCGGGTTGGCCTCGAGAATTTCGCCTTCGAGCGTCGCCACGAACACTCCGACCGGCAACCCCTCAACCAGCCGACGATAAGGCGCGTCACGTGATGTCGCGACAGCTTGCCGTCGGGTGCGGAAGAAGACTGAACGGACCGCCTCAGGTAACCGCACAAAGCCATCCGAGGATTTCGAAACATAGCCGTCAACATCCAACCGGAGAGTCTCGCCCCACAGCTCCTCACCAACCTCGGCCGTGAACAGGATCACCGGGCAATCGGGGCGCACATCCCGCACAAGTCGGATCAGCTCGATGCCGGTGCTCCACGAAAAAACGGCCTCGGAGATGACGATCCCGAATCGTCCCGCGGCAAGCGCCCCGGCAAACTCCGCAGCCGTACCGACCGCGTCAATTTCGAGGTTGCCGAACTCTCCCGTCAGAACCAGTGATGCGAGCTCCCGATCACTGGCATTTTCGTCGATAATCAGTACACGTGGGAGGTTGTTCATGATCCCCCCAATTGTATATTGAATGCTAGGGAAAACGCCTTCGTACCGTCAGGATCACTTATCGTCGCAGGTTTCGACGCGAGTTCTGCGCTCAAAAAGATAAGGACGTTCACCGTAACGCGGGGAGTATAGCACGGGTAAGACTGTCGAACTAATGAACAATATTCGATGTTTGGGCGGACGGCCGGCTCGAGCTGCCCAGTCCCCGCCCGACGCAGCCTCAACGGCCGCGAAGAATCCACAAAGAAGACATTGTAAGTTATTCTTGGTAATTGACTTAGAAAGTCTGTCGTTCTCACGGCTCCAGTTCCACAGCGGTCCGAAATCCACCGCCACGGCTCGACAATGACCGATTCTTCGAAATCCGATCTAGGAACCGGACAAAAGCTCCGCTTCGGCTTCGATTTCCACCTTCCAGCGCGGGTCGAGGAGTCCCTTCACTACGACCAGCGTGGAGGCCGGGTATACGTCTCGGAAGAACTCGCCGTGAGCCCGACCGACGCCCTCCCAGTCGGCGGCGTCGATGACGTACATTCTGGTCCGAACGACATCCTCGACGGTTCCGCCCAGCGATTCAATCGCCTCGAGGATGATTTCGTAGCATCGTTTCGCCTGATCATATGCGTCGCCGATCACCGTCTCGCCATCCGGGCCGAGCGGCGCCGTCCCGGAGACAACGATGCGTGAACCACGCCTCACGGCGCGCGAAAACCCGACCAGGCTCTCGTACGCAGACGCGGAACTCACGCGATCGGTGATCATTTCATCGTTTTTCTTGCTCACTTGGGCTCATTGTACACTCGCCCATTGGCTGGTCAAGTCATCAAAAACAGGGGAACCCAAATAGGATTCCCCTGTTCATTCTTGACCTTGATTCGGTCTACCAGCTGTGTACGTTGATCGACCCATTGACCGTTTCCAGTGACACTTTGGCTCCACCCCCACCAACGCTCCCGTGGAAATCCGAGCCAACATATTTGCCCTTGCGAACCTCGATTCCAAAGTCATTCTTGAGCGAGCCATTAACTGTATCCGCTCTGAGGTCGGCACCGAGCGACGAGGCCAGGTAGAGGTCCAACCGACCGTTGACCGCTTCCAAATCCAGTTTGTTATCGAAGGATAGACGATCGACGTGCGCCTCGATGCCGCCGTTGACGGTGCCGAGACTCGCGCTGCCGGCACAGTCCCGGACCATGATGTTGCCATTAACGGTTGCGGCATCGATCCCACCCTCGACACCAACCACCGTCAGGTTGCCGTTGACCAGCTCGATTTTATCGAGCATTGCCGTCCGCGGGACGGTCAGAGTGTATTCCACCCTTGTGAAGCGATGCTCGTGGTCAGACCCACGCATCGACGGATATCGGGTGTCGATCCGCACCTGGTTGTTGTCGGCATCAATCTTGACCTCGAGTTCATCAAGGAGTTCGGGCGAGCTCGCGCTCTTGACCGCATTCACCCGCACCTCATTCCGCTCCCAAACCTCGATGCTGACATCGCCATTGACGTTTTCCAGCGCCACGCTTCCGCCGGCAGCCAGCGGGTAGCTCTGGTCGACGATCTCTTCATACCCCCCGTCGGCCGCCACCCACACGGCGGTCACCAATACGAGGCTCATCATCACGGCACAATTCGTTTTCATTCGCATCGTCATGCTCCTTCGAGGACTATTATTCTCGCCACATTCATGAGATGCCGATGCACCCGAAAGGGTTGCATGGCTTGCGGCGATTTACCGAAAACGCTAGCGTGAGAGGGTGACAAGAAATGGCCATCAGTCCGGAGGCACAATGACGACACCCACGGTATCGCTGGTTATTCCTGTCCACAACGGCGTAGATTTCGTCACCGAGTCGGTCGCCGAGGCACGGCGTTTCCTCGATCAAAAATGCCCGGGGTACGAGATCGTCATCGTTGACGACGGATCGACCGATGACACAGTGGCGGCACTCAATCCTTTGCTGGACGACCGGATACGGTTGATCAGCCTGCAGAAAAACCTCGGCAAGTTTGCGGCGCTCAAGGCCGGCATGGCTGTGGCCAACGGCGAGTGCCGGGTCTTTACCGACGCCGATCTCCCTTATGACCTCGAGGCAATACCGTATATCGTCGATTTGGTCAACGAGCCCGGCTACGACATTGTGGTCGGCGACCGCGCCCTCCCGGAATCGGTGTCTTTTTCGGACTCCCGTGTCGCGCGCAAACTCAGTAGCCGCATTTTCAGCTACTGCGTCCGTATGCTGGTCACCGGCGGCCTTTTTGACAGCCAGTGCGGAATCAAGGGTTTCCGCAGCGAGGTGGCCGATGCCCTCTTCCCCCTCGTCACGGACAACAGCTTTTCGGGAGACGTTGAGCTCCTCTACATCGCGCTCAAACACAATCTTTCGATCCGCAGGATTCCGGTTCGCCTTCAGCGCGCCTCGCCGTCGACCGTTAGGCTCAGATTCCATTCGCTGCCCATGCTGGGGCGCATTCTGCGTCTACGCCACAATTGGAACTCCGGACGCTACGAGTCCGAAACCCTGAGTCGGATTGCCTCCCAGGCATACTGGCGGCGCCCTCGACCCGACACACCGAAGGACGCACCATGACCGACGAGAGATCTCCTCATTCCGATGCACAACCGCAAAGCTGGCTCGATATCGTTCGAGCGCTGCGCTGGCCGGTGGTCATCCTGGTCCTCGCTCTGCTCGCCTATCTCGTCTTCCACCAAATCGGCCGTACCGCTCGCGAGGGCGGCCGGGCAGCCACAGAGGTGATGCGCGAGCTCGGCGAGAATGCTGTCGACATCGCCGCCGCATTCAAAAGTGGAACGATCACGAATACCTTCATCTCGGCCATCCCATCCTTTTCTCCTGACAGCGGCGCGCGCCTCGAACTGGCGGCGTTCGAGGCGGTCGAGATCCTCCGCAGTACCGACGAGCTACGCATCGGCTGGGACCTCATCCCCCTTGGGACGACGGTGACCGAGATTCGGGTCCCCGTGACCTATCGTTATCATCTCCGCTTCGACGAGCCGTGGCTGCTCGAGGTGGATGGCCAGTCCTGCGTCGTGAACGCGCCCGAAATCCGGCCGACCCTGCCGGCGGCCATCGACACCGGTCGTATGGAGAAGTTCAGCGATCGCGGTTGGCTTCGATTTAACGAAGAGGAGCAGATGGAAGAGCTGGAACACAGCATCACCGCGGTGCTTTCGGAGCGTGCCGCGGATCCCCGTCATCTCGAGATGGTTCGTGAACGCTGCCGCCTGGAGGTCGCCGAATTCGTTCGATCCTGGCTGCTGCTCGAGGACCACTGGCGCGATGACCGCTTCCGATCGGTGACAGTGACCTTTGCCGATGAAATCACGAGGGATACGGCTCTCCAATCCCCGACTCTCGTCCTTGACCGCAATGAAGTCGAGGTCCAATAGACCCGGAGATTCGAAAACCGCAGATTTACAGTTACAATCGCCCCGTGAAATCAAACTCGATCATTGCCGCCCTCGAAGCCCATCGCGGTGAGACGGTACCGGTCGTACCCTTCGATCTGACCAGCGGGAAAGTGTTGGTCTTCGACTTCACTGAGGACAACCGCGAGCTCACCCACCTTGATATCAACGACGTTTCGGGGTTCACCGAATACCTCTTCGCGTCCATCGCCGAGGCCGAGACTCCGGTCGGAATAGGCCGCTATGACGAGGACCGGGTCCTTTACCGCCACTCTCCCCTTTTTGACGGTACAGCCGAACGGCGCAGCATCCACATCGGCATCGACCTTTTCGTCGTAGAAGGGACCGAGATCCAGACCCCGCTGCCGGCGACCGTCCACTCAGCTGCAAACAACGCCGGGCTTGGCAACTACGGTCCGACCGTAATCCTTCGCCACCAACTCGATGGCATCGAATTCCACACCCTGTACGGCCACCTCAGCCGCGCCTCGATCGGTAAACTCCAACCAGGAGACACCCTCGCCGCCGGGGATCTGGTCGGTGAGGTCGGCGACTTGCAGGAGAACGGCAGCTGGCCACCGCACCTCCATTTCCAGATCATCACCGAAGCACTGGACGAGGAGGTCGATTACCCAGGAGTAGCGGCGCCGTCGGAGCGCGAACGCTTCCTCGAGCTGTGCCCCGACCCGAATCTAATCCTTGGAATACCAGGGGTCTAATCGCCAATCGGACACTCGCTCGCGTCGCGTGCTCAGAGTCGCAATCGCTATCCGAGTCGGTATCGAAGAAAGCCAGTGAAAGCCCGAGATCGATAGCGATAGCGAAGGCATCTACAATGGGACCGTGACCGAACAGATGTCGAATCGCCGTCGCGCCCTGATCGCGCTCCTCCTCATCGCACCCATCCCCAGCCTTGGTGTGGTCATCGCCATGGTGGTGGCCCCGGGCCCGATCGGCAAGACCATTTTCACGGCCGCGAAGATCTGGCTGCTGGTCTTCCCGGCCGCCTGGTACCTGCTGGTGGAAAAGGGCAGACCCAGCTGGTCGCCACCACACCAAGGAGGGCTCGCCGTCGGCGCTGCCAGCGGCGCCGCGCTGGCGGGAATCATCGTTGTCGGGGCGTGGTTGGTCGGTGTCCAGAATATGGACCTGGTACCGCTCCGCACCGAGGTGCAGAAGATGGGCCTCAATACGGCACTCCCTTATCTCGCAGGAGCCGCCGGCTGGACCTTTGTCAACTCCCTGATGGAGGAGTATGTCTACCGCTGGTTTATCGTCCGCCAGTGCGAGGCTCTGATGAAGGGTCCGGCAGCGGTGATCGCCTCGGCGGCCATTTTCACCGCCCATCACGTCGTTGCGGTAACCCAGTACCTCGATCCCCTCCTCGCTTGCCTTGCTTCCGCAGGGGTATTCGCCGGTGGTGTGATCTGGTCCTGGCTTTACATACGCTACCGCTCAATCTGGCCGTGTTGGTTGAGTCACGTCCTCGCCGACATCGCAGTTTTCGGGGTTGGTTGGTGGTTGCTGTTCGGATAGACGGATAGGTGGAACCGACACCGACTGCCATGAAACGTCTCAGCTGCCGTGCGGGCGGGGACACGGGCCGCCAACGATGGCTCCGGATCGACCCGTTGACGGGCCCTGAAGGACCGCCTACAGAGGACTTGAATTCGACGACTAGCTGGGAGCCAGCGCCTCTCATCACAACCACAAAGGCACAAAGTCACGAAGGCGCCCACAAAGATTTCCCTTCGTGTTGTGCTTTGTGTCCTTGTGCCTTCGTGTTTGCGGTTTTCTGCTGTCGAATCGTACTTGGGCTCGACCTCTTCCAGGAGATGAGCTGTAGGCGCCTCCGTACTGACGCCAGTCGTGCGTCGTGGCGCACCGTCGCCAGCGA
>RCNC010003513.1_pt1 | contig 10216 bp, 10 predicted proteins | sample 2041301 | NCBI WGS metagenome assembly RCNC01 (sample SAMN09708231, study PRJNA481090) | Marine sediment metagenome, whole genome shotgun sequencing project. | biome: marine sediment; feature: ocean; material: sediment; isolation source: Sewage treatment plant 13A marine sediment (STP13A) ... | reverse complement strand
GCTGCAAATCACTCCACTGTTGGACCGCAAAGTTGAAAAACTGTCTGGGGGAGAGATGCAGCGTGTCTCAATCGGGCGTGCAATCGTTCGAAATCCCCGCGTGTTTTTGATGGACGAACCGCTGTCGGCACTTGATGCAAATCTGCGGGACGTGCTGCGTGTGGAGCTGAAAAAACTGCATCAAGATTTGGGTGCGACGTTCGTCTTTGTGACCCACGATCAGGTCGAAGCCATGTCAATGGGCGACAAGATTGGCGTGTTGGATCGGGGCAAACTATTACAAGTAGGCACACCTGATGACATCTATGCGAGGCCAATAAACACTTTTGTTGCCCGTTCGGTCGGGACGCCACCAATGAACCTAATCGACGGTATTATCAAAGCTGACACTGCTGTGCTTGATGTCGGCGGCCACGCTTTACCACTTACAAATCCAAAGGGCGCAGACGGCCAAAAAGTTCGCTTTGGTATCCGGCCTGAGGATGTGGTGATCGCCGCAGATGCGCCAGCAGAAGCCAAAGTATTTGATGTCGAAAACCATGGCGTCATCAAGATTTTGACCCTTGATATGGGCGGCGTTCATGTACACGCGACTGTATCGGCGCAAGTGAAAATCAGCATCGATGAAACTGTGCGGTTCGGATGGAAACCTGAGAAGGTCCTCTATTTTGATCCCGCTAACGGGCGCAACCTCGCGCTGGCCTGACCTCTTCTAGGTAAACCGCGCACGGTAGTTGTCCCAAACTTCTGGGTTGCAGAAATTTTCAGGCTTTTCTCCAGCTAGGATTCTCTTGGTTTCAGCGACAACCCCCTGCCCCATTCGGAGCATGCTTTCCTCAGTGATTCCGGCCATATGAGGCGTCAGGATTACATTGGGCAAGCTGAAAAACGCATGGTTAGACGGCAACGGTTGTTCACTGAACACATCAATCGCAGCACCGCCAAGATGCCCCGATGCAAGCGCCTCGATCAAGGCGACTTCATCCGTAACAGACCCCCGCGATACATTGATCAGAAGTGCACCTTGTTTCATTTTCGCGATGGCTTGTTGGTCGATGATACCCGCAGTTTGATCAGTCAATGGGCAGGACAGCACCAACACATCCGATTGCGCCAAGAGATCATCCAACGGTACCTGCGTGATCCCGTCAGGCAGAGTTGCGGGCGTCCGCGTCTGCGCGATAACTTTGCACCCGAAACCTTGCCGCGCCATCAGCGCAATCTTACGGCCAATGTTACCAACACCCAGAATACCAACAGTTTTGCCTGACAATTCACGCCCGTCGTTTGAGTGCTTACGCCCCACTTCCCAACCACCTTGCCGCAGATCGCTGTTGACCACCGGATACTTGCGAAACAACGCTAGTGCTGACCAAATGGCGTGTTCTGCAACCGTTGTGGCATTGGCTCCCGGCACATTGGCGACCAGCACACCTGCTTTCGTCGCAACATCTACAGGGATCATATCCAGTCCGGCGCCATGCCTGACACAGGCCATCAATCCATTTTCGCGTGTGACTATTTCGGGCGCAATCTTTGCCCTTACCACAATGATTTCCGCGCCAGCACTTTCGACATTGATCGCGGTCGGTGTAGGGGCCGAAGCAACGCGGTAATCACCAAGCGCTTGTAAAGCGTGGGTCACATCAGGATGAAGGACATGGGTAGAAAAGATGACTTTGGGGCCTGACATGCGTACCTCTTATTGAAGGGGAGTGGCGTCTTTGTCTTCCAACAGTTCTGACCAATAGCTCATCGCGCCACGCAGGTGGGAGTTCATCAAAGCCATCGACAGTGCGCCATCGCGCCGCCGTAGGGCATCGTAGATCTGCTGATGTTCCTGGTGCGATTTGAGGCTGCGATCGCCGTCTTGGAAATAGAGCGACAGACGCTTTTCACTTAGGACGTAGAAGGTTGTACACAGGTTGTAGAACACCTCGTTTTGCGTCGCACGGACGATCTCAAGGTGGAAATCATGATCGAGATTGGTAAGCCCTTCACCCGCCGCGATCCGTTCTTCAGAAGCGGCCAAAGTCCGCTCAAGGCTCGCAAAGTTCTCCTCGGTCGCGCGCTCTGCCGCCAATTCGGCTGCTTTGATCTCATGAATCTTGCGAACCTCTACCGCCTCGTAGATCTGTCGGGGGTCTACGGGTAATCCTGCACGTGCAAAAAACGCAAGCTGTTCGATCCCACGCTGGTCTTTGCGTAAATATATGCCCGACTTGGCTCGCCGTTCAATGACCTGCATGGCCTCAAGAATGGCAAGAGATTCCCTAACTTGCCCACGGCTGACGGCAAAATGCTCTGCCAATTCCCGTTCCGAGGGGGCTTTTCCAGCATTAGCCTCAGCTACAGCAATCAAGTATGTCGCTAACTTGGGAAGGAAATCCGTTTGCTGCATATCATCCTTTTTAGGTTTGGGTCTTTTTGGCAAATTGACCGATCACGGCCTCGTTCATGTCCAGCCCTATACCGGGAGTATCCGGAATTGCAATCATACCATCCTTTACCTCGACGGGGGTTTTCGAGAGGTTGTGAATCATTGGGTTGGCGCCCAACGAGAACTCAACCGTAAAGCTGGAAGGTGCTGCTGCACAGACATGTAGTCCCGCAAAGAAGCAGGGCGCGCCAGCCCACAAATGCGGCGCAAGCCGAAGATTGAACGCTGAGGCCAGCGTGCCAATCCGCATCGCTTCGGTAATGCCGCCGCAACACGCAGGGTCTGGTTGCAAGATGTCGACACAACGCCCCACGATGAGATCGCGAAAATCAAATCGGGTCGCCTCGGATTCTCCTGCTGCTATTGGTATATGTGATGCGCTGCGCACTTCGGCCATACCCGTTTTGTCGTCACCTGTTACCGGCTCCTCGAACCATGCAAGGTCACAATCTCTGACCAGATAGGCAAACCGCTTTGCATCAGCGACAGTGAAGGTACCATGCGCATCCACCATCAGATCAACGTCCGCGCCAAGGGCGCGCCGCGCCGCAATCACGCGTTCTGCGGATCGGTACGGTGTTCCATCCATGGACCCCACCCGCATCTTAACGCCGTCGAAGCCACCCTTGGTGATATAGCTTTGGAGCTGATCGCCAATGTTGTCCTTGTCCGCCCAGCCACCAGAGGCATAGGCCTGTAAACGGTCGGCCTTGCGCCCGCCCAGCAATTGCCACACGGGTTTCCCATCGGCCTTACCAAGGATATCCCAAAGCGCGATATCTATTGCACTGATTGCAGAAATCGTCAGACCGCGCCGCGCCAACTCCGGCATTACATGCCCCGATGTACGGGCCTTCTCGGCGCGCACGCCGTTGTACAGGTCTTCCCAAATCCATGTGATATCGGCGGGGTCACGCCCGATAACGCGAGGGCCAAATTCCGTGTTCAGTAAATGCACCAGCGTGCCGTAATCACCTGCGCTGCCAGCCGCATTCTTTGCTTCGCCCCATCCGACCAATCCGTCATCGGTCTCCAGCCGCAAGATCGCCGCATCGAAGGTCCGCAGCCTGCCGAAATCGCTGACGTGCTGCTGTTCCAATTCAATCGGTATCTGGACCCACCACGCCTGAGCAGATGTTATCTTCATCATATCGCCTTTGTAATTGGGCCCATTGTCATTCGGCCACAGCTGGAGACACCGCGGCCGAAGAAAGCCAAACTTACTTAATCAACGGCAGGATCGTATTTGCCGTAATCTGCATCTGTTCAGCATAGAACTCCTCGGTCAGAACGCTCGACCCGTGGTCTTGAATGAACTTCAGTTGTTCGGGCGAAATATCTGTTGGATTTGTGTCAACCATGTCCGGGTATGGCGCTGCTGGCGTCCGGTCCACTGGGGCAACAAATTCATTTGTGAGCGCTCCGTCATAGCCGATATCTTTGAGTGTCTGGACTATCTTTGGCCAGTCAATGTGGCCAAGTCCTGCGGCAAAACGGTTGTTGTCAGCGACGTGAAAGTCAAACAAGCGATCACCGATATCGCGGATTGTCTGGAACATGTCTTCTTCTTCGATATTCAAATGGAAGGCATCCAGACACACACCCACTTCGGGGCTGACCGCATCAGCCAAGGCCAACGCCTGAGCACCACGGTTAAAGAAGTAAGTCTCAAATCGGTTCAGAGGCTCGACCGCGATCCGTACACCTACTTTTTTAGCGTGGTGAAAACACTCTTTGGTGGCGTCGACCACCCATCCCCATTCTTCCTCAGGCGTTCCGTCTGGCACCACTTTTCCCACGGTCGCAGGCACCAATGTGATGATCTGACCTTCAAGTTCGCTAACCATGGTCAGAACGCTTTTGACGTAATCAACAGACCGTTCGCGCTGCCCCTGATCTTTGGCCGCCAAATTTCGTTCGCCCAGCGTTAACGTCACAGCACCCCAGCACTTAATGTCATGTTCTTTCAACAGTGCGAGCGTCTCTTTGGTATTATACTGATCTGGTTCGCCTGAAATCTCGATGCTCTCGTAGCCCATCTTCTTGATACGCCGGACAGTTGTTTCGAGCGGCTCCGCCCGCATCCAGTTGTGAGTTGATAGATGCATTATTTTTCCTCTTCCTTATCGAATATCTAGGACGATTCAAATCGTCTGGCCCGCACAGCGGTGTAGAAAATTGGCTAGACCAGTTAGCATCTCAAATTTAAATTGGTCAAGTGTAACAAAATACGAAATTCTATTTTTTTCAGGATAACGTCTAATTATATGGACATATTTGTGAATTGCAGCCTGCACGAGAACGCGCTCGATCAGATCAGGATTGACCAATCATGCATATTTGGTATTACCAGATAGTGACAGAAGGGGAATCTCAAGTGAAAATTGGCATGTGCATGTTCCTGTGGACCACGCGGATAGGCCCAGAACATAAACCTTTGCTGGCCGACATACGTAAAACAGGCTTTGACGGCGTCGAAATTCCTGTATTTGAAGGCCAAGAAGCCGATTTTGCCGCGACTGGTCGCATGCTGGACGAACTGGGACTTGAGAGAACTGCAGTTACCGCTCTTGGTGATCCATCACATAGCTTGATATCGGCAGATGCTGCGGTCCGAAATGCAGGCATTGATCAAATGAAATGGGCCTTGGATTGTGCAGCGGCATTGGGCGCTGACCGGATTTCTGGCCCGCTGCATTCCACGCTTGGTCACTTTTCCGGTGAAGGACCAACGACTGCCGAGCTGGGGTATTCCATCCAAAGCCAGCGTAAAATCGGTGAGCATGCGGAGCAGTGTGGCGTAACCGTATGCCTTGAGGCGCTCAATCGGTTCGAATGCTACCTGCTCAACACAATGGATGCGCTTGGCGATCATATACGTGCGATTGGTCATCCCAACATCCGCGCAATGTATGACACGTTTCATGCCAACATCGAAGAGACAGATCCAATAGGTGCATTAATCCGCAATCGCGATGTCGTGCATCACATCCACATTTCGGAAAATGACCGCGGCGTACCAGGGCGGGGTAACATCCCTTGGCCAGAGACTTTTGCGGCGATCAAGGACAGCGGCTATGACGGCTGGCTGACTATCGAAGCATTCGGGCGTGGTCTTCCCGACCTTGCCGCAGCCACTAAGGTCTGGCGTGATTTTTCAGAAAGCCCCGAAGCGGTTTACCGAGACGGTTTCGCACATATCGCCAAGTCGATGAAAACCGCTGGATTATAAGGAAGCAATATGACGACACCATTCTTTGATCGCAGCGAGCCGCTGGCTTTTGACCCGGACAACACGGATACCCTTGGCTTTCACCACTATGATCCCGACCGTATTGTGGGTGGCAAACGGCTGGAAGATCAACTGCGGTTTGCGGTGTGTTATTGGCACAGCTTTGTCTGGCCCGGCACCGATCCGTTTGGTGGCGACACCTTCCAACGAGATTGGTTCCCTGCGGACACAATGGAACTGGCCAAGCGCAAAGCAGACGTGGCGTTCGACATGTTCCGCCTACTGGGTGTGCCCTATTTTTGCTTTCACGATCACGACGTGCGGCCGGAGGGTACCAGCCTGAAAGAAAGCCGTGAGCGCCTCAATACGATGGCCGATTACATGCTAGAGAAGATGAACCAGACTGGCACCAAATTGCTTTGGGGAACGGCCAATCTGTTTTCCAACCGCCGCTATATGTCCGGTGCAGCCACGAACCCCGACCCTGATGTGTTCGCCTATGCCGCGGCCACTGTGCGCGATTGCATGGACGTCACACATAGGATGAATGGCGAAAACTATGTCCTGTGGGGCGGGCGCGAAGGCTATGAGACCCTGCTCAACACCAACCTCGGGCAAGAGGACGCACAGCTTGGGCGGTTCTTGAACCTTGTGGTCGAGTACAAGCATAAAATCGGGTTTAAAGGCGCAATCCTGATTGAGCCAAAGCCCCAAGAGCCGACCAAGCATCAATACGACTATGACGTTGCCACGGTCTACGGGTTCCTACGCCGTCACGGATTAGAGAATGAGGTCAAGGTTAACATCGAACAGGGCCACGCCATTCTTGCGGGCCATTCGTTCGAGCATGAGATCGCGTTGGCAAGTGCGCTTGGCATACTTGGGTCCATCGACATGAACAGGAACGACTATCAATCCGGTTGGGATACGGACCAATTTCCCAACAACGTTCCTGAAGTGGCGATGGCCTATTATCACATCCTGCAAGCAGGTGGCTTCACCACCGGCGGCACCAATTTCGATGCCAAGCTGCGGCGCCAGTCCTTGGACTCCGAAGACTTGCTTGCCGCCCATGCAGGTGCCATGGATGTCTGCGCGCGCGGGTTTATTGCCGCACAAAAAATGACTGATGACGCCGCCCTGAGCCAACCTTTGGCGAACCGCTATGCAGATTGGGCGCACCACACTGAAATGTTGGCGGGCAAAATGACGCTTGGGCAAATAGCGGAGCAGGCCGAAGGGCTTGATCCGCAACCGGTATCAGGCCGGCAGGAAATACTGGAAAACATCGTTAATAAATACGTTTAGCTGGGAGGATACGACATGCAGACCATCAAAGGACCAGGCCTGTTTCTGGCACAATTTGTAAGCGACGAAGCGCCGTTCAACACGTGGGACGGCATCACCAAGAAGGCCGCTGAATATGGCTATCGGGGCGTCGAAATCCCGTCTTGGGACGCACGTATCTTTGATATGGACAAGGCGGCCAGCAGCAAAGATTACTGCGACGACCTGGCCGGACAAGCACGTGAAAATGGCGTCGAAATCACCGACCTTTCCACCCACCTTCAAGGGCAGTTAGTCGCGGTGCACCCCGCATATGACATCGCTTTCGACAACTTCGCGGCCCCAGAGGTGCGCGGAAATCCAAAGGCACGGCAGGAATGGGCAGTTGATCAGGTCAAGAAATCCATCACCGCATCCCGCAATCTAGGCATTGATCGCACTGTTTCTTTTTCAGGCGCATTGGCGTGGCCTTACATGTATCCGTGGCCCCAACGCCCCGCAGGTCTGGTGGACGAAGCGTTTGATGAATTAGCCCGCCGCTGGCGCCCCATTTTTGATCATGCCGAGGATCACGGCGTTGACGTTTGTTTTGAAATACACCCCGGTGAAGACCTGCACGACGGTGATACCTTCGAAATGCTCTTGGAACGCGTCGATAATCATGCACGCTGCAACATGCTGTATGATCCATCACATTTGGTGCTGCAATGCATGGATTATCTTGACCATATCGACATCTACAAAGACCGTATTCGCATGTTCCACGTTAAAGATGCGGAATTCAAACCCACAGGCCGCAAAGGCGTCTATGGTGGTTTTCAATCATGGGAAAACCGTGCTGGCCGCTTTCGGTCATTGGGCGATGGTCAGGTTGATTTCAAAACGATATTCTCCAAGATGGCGACCAATAATTTCGACGGGTGGGCCGTTGTCGAATGGGAATGCGCAATCAAACATCCCGAAGACGGCGCGATCGAGGGCGCACAATTCGTCAAGGATCATACGATCCGCGTCACGGAAAAGGCGTTCGACGACTTCACTCAAGACGGCGCTGATGCGGGCGTAAATCGCAAGATGCTGGGGTTGGACTGATGGCGATCGAGGGGCAATCTGACGCCCGTCCGGATCGTATCCGGCTTGGCATGGTCGGCGGCGGTCGCGATGCTTTCATCGGCGGCGTCCACCGCATCGCATCGCGCATTGATGATCATTTTGAACTGGTCGCAGGTGCCTTCAGTTCGACACCGGAAAAATCCAAAGCCAGTGCTGCCGACCTTGGGGTCGCAGATGACCGCGCCTATGGCGATTATCTGGAGATGGCAAAACGCGAGGCGCGGCTAAAGAACGGAATTCAGGCAGTTGCGATCGTCACACCAAATCACATGCACTATCCAGTGGCCCGCGAGTTTCTAAAGCGTGGCATCCATGTAATCTGTGACAAGCCGATGACATCCACCCTGCCCGACGCCCGCAAGCTGGCAAAACTGGCCGAGACATCGAATGCGCTTTTTGTGCTGACCCACAATTATACCGGCTATCCGATGATGCGGCAGGCCCGCGAGATGATTGCCAGTGGTCTTCTTGGCAAAATCCGGTTGGTGAATGTGGAATATGTTCAGGACTGGCTTTCGGAAGCCGTCGAAGAAACCGGGCAAAAACAGGCGGAATGGCGCACTGACCCGGATCGTTCGGGCGGTGGCGGTTGCATTGGTGACATTGGCACACATGCGTTCAACCTTGCGGGATTCGTCTCTGGCCTCACTGTTGAAAAACTCAGCGCGGAGTTAACCACTTTTGTACCGGGTCGCCGCCTTGACGACAACGTCACTGTGATGATGCGCTATGCAGGTGGTGCACGCGGCATGTTATGGGCAAGTCAGGTGGCCCCGGGCAATGAGAACGCGCTCACACTTCGTATCTACGGTGAAAAGGGCGGCCTTGAGTGGGCACAAGAAGAACCGAACACCTTGTGGTACACCCCGCTGGGAGAACCCAAGCGCATGATCACCCGCAACGGCGCCGGCGCAGGTGATGCTGCCGCCCGAATGTCCCGCATTCCCCCTGGTCATCCCGAAGGGTATTTGGAGGGCTTTGCAAACATCTATTCCGAGGCAGCGCACGCCATCCGCGCCTACAGCGCAAAGACACCGCAACCGGCCGAGGTTATATACCCTAACGCAGCAGACGGTTTGAGGGGCGTCGCGTTTATTGATGCCTGCTTGCGGTCTTCCAAACGCGATGCGGCTTGGGTCAGCTTGGGATGAACGGCGGCCACGATGTTGCCAAACAAGCGGCCCACGGGGGGCAATATCCTGACCTAAAGGAAAAGTCCGTTGCATACATGGCGGGCATGGCCGGTTTTCCGACCTACATCTTGTCAGGTACCGCGATCGTATCGCTCACATAAAGCCTTGCCCATGAGAGTGAAATGGATAGGTCTTCAGCAGACAGGGGTTTGATCAGAAACCCTTCAATGTTGGGACGCGATCCCACCACAATTTGCTGTGATAGATTGATAAAGCATAACGCTCCTCCCCCAACAGTCGGGTGGCAAATATGTTAAGAGAACTTTGTAAGCAGATACATCTGATGCAAATTGGCTTTGAACATTTTTCTGCGCTTGGGACGAACAGATGAGATTGATCGCAGATGTTGGTGGCACCAATTCACGTTTGGCGTTGTGCCAATCAGGACAGGTTTTAGAAGGTACTATACGAAGTTACTCGAACCGGATCTGGGACAGCTTTTACGCCATCATTGACGACTTTCTGTTGGCCACCGATGAGATCAAAGTGACAGAAATTGTGCTGGCCGTCGCCGGGCCCGTGCGGGACAACCAAGCACACCTTACAAATCGAGACTGGCTGATCGAGAGCGATCATCTGACCAAGCTCTACGGCAACGTACCTATAATCTTGCTAAATGATTCGACCGCCTTAGGCTATGCTGTCCCCACACTGCAGAGCGACCAGTTGACGCTTGTCAGCGCTGGCGCTCCGACGCAAAGCGCGAATTCCCAATCCATGGTTGTTGGGATAGGCACTGGTTTAACGTCAGCCCTGTCATCCAAAGCACGACCGCAGTGACTTGTCTCGCGGTAGAGGCCGGTCACATCAGCTTGCCCCTGAGCATTGTCCAAAGACTTTGGGAATTGGGCATTGAACACCAGAAATTCCAAACAATCGAAGCGTTGTTCTCTGGGAGTGGGTTTATCAAATTCTGCCAGCCCTTCACAAGCAGCACAAACATAGATGCCG
>RCNC010003511.1_pt1 | contig 10218 bp, 10 predicted proteins | sample 2041301 | NCBI WGS metagenome assembly RCNC01 (sample SAMN09708231, study PRJNA481090) | Marine sediment metagenome, whole genome shotgun sequencing project. | biome: marine sediment; feature: ocean; material: sediment; isolation source: Sewage treatment plant 13A marine sediment (STP13A) ... | reverse complement strand
CGAAGCCCATGGTCAGGAAGCTCATCTCTCGGCCCTCCCCTCCCTTCCGCGCCAGGTCGCCGGCCAGGGCGAAGGCGGGTGCTGCTACGCATGCCGTTGCGACGCCCTGGAGCAGGCGCAGGGCCACAAGCTGTTCGGTGGAGGTCACGTATCCGAACAAGACCGTCAGGGGCGCCAAAGCCAGCAATCCCCCGATGATCAGCCCCTTTCGCCCGGTCCGGTCCGAGAGCCGTCCGATGGGAATCTGAACGAACAGCCGGGAGACGGTGAGGGCGCTGAACGCCACCCCAAATCCCATGGCGGTCTGGGAGAGCCGATCGTTGAACTCGTTTTCCAGGGCCGAGATCATGGAGAGGGAACAGGCCAGGACAATGGTGCTGACCATGAGGCCCAGGATGGTGGCGGAGGGAAGGACCTTCGAGGGCCTGGCCGGGGAAGGGGCCGCTGGTGAACTCTCTGGCTCGCCGGGAACCCCGGCCTCCGGGGCCTCTTCCTTCACCGTCACCTGAACCAGGATCATTGCTACGATCAGAAAAGCCGCCCCCACCATAAATGTGGAGTTGAATCCGAAGTTCACGTGCAGGAATCCGGCGAGAAGGGGCCCGGTAGCGAACCCGACCATGCGGAACGTGCTGTACACGCCCATGGCGTTGCCCCGGCTCCTCTTCACGGTCACCCTGGCGATGAGGGCTAGGACCGAGGGGATGATGAGGGCCACACCGAAACCCTGGAGGCCCCGGAGGACAATGATCCAGAGGTACCGGTCCGCGAACATGAACCCCAGCGTCGCCCCCGTCATGAGAAGGAGGCCCGTGAGGATAAAGGGTTTTCGCCTGCCGAACCGGTCGCTGGCGTACCCCACAAAGGGCTGGCTCAGGGCGAAGATGAACCCATAGAGGGAGATCGCCACTCCCACCAGGAGTTCGGTGGGGATGGGGAGCGATGTGGAGGGTTGGGCTGCGATGTAGAGGGGGATGATGATGATGAGAAGGCTGTTGCCCAGGGCGTCCGCCATCCGGGCGAAGGATAGGGCGATGACCTCGGGCTCAGTCTTCAGGAGAACCGCCGCGCGTTTCATCATGAAGTGGAGGGTCTCGGCCTTTCACCCATAGTCCAAAGGTCCGGACAGTCCCGGGGTTCGGAAAGGATAGGGGAAGGGGAGGGGGGCTGACCAGGGAGCAGGGCCTTCCTGGGGGACCCCGGTACGGTATCTTTCCGGAATCAGCAGCCCATGGGGCTGCATTCCGGCAGCGCGGCACGTGGTAGCCGAACGGCCTTCGACTGCGCCAAGATCTCAGGGAGTAAACAGCGTGTTCAGCCAATTCACCCTTCAGGATCTAGGGAACCTGGGCGAGTTCATGGGTGCCATGGGCGTGATCGTGTCACTGGTGTATCTGGCCAAGCAGATGCAGCAGAACACGACTTCCGTCCGGGCCGCCTCCTTCAACTCCATGGTGCAAAACAGCTTCCGCCTCCTGGAGCACGCCTTCATCGACCATGAGTTCGCCGGCTTTCTGCACAAGGCCGAGAACGACCCGTCGTCCCTCTCACCGGAGGAAAGGGTGCGCTGGGATTCCTACATGACCGCGGTGTACCGCCACTTCGGGAACCTCGTGTACCAGCACAGGATGGGAGCCCTGGATCAGGAGATGTGGGAGGCCTACGAGCGCACACTGAACCACCGCCTACGAATGCCGTCCTGGCGTGTGTGGTTTCAGGAGCACGAAGTGCTCTTCAGCAAGTCCCTCGTCGAGCATGTAAAACGGATCCAAAACTGAAGAAGCCCCTCCGGCCATGGCCGGGCCCCAAAACCCGAAACAGATTCTGGTGTTTCTCGAGCCTGTCACCACCGAGGTGATGGGTTGTGGGTATTGCACATGTGCGTCACATGTGCCTAAAGTTGGGGATGCCAAAGATGATACAGGTCAGAAACGTGCCGGACCGGCTCCACAAGGAGCTGGTGCGAAGGGCCAGGGCCCGGGGGCAGACGCTAACGGACTACCTGCAGGGAATCCTGGAACGAGAGGTGGCTCGGCCGGAACCGAGGGAGGTCTTCCAGCGGATCCTAAGGAGCACACCGGTCGAGCTTCCGGTACCGGCGGCTGTTCTCATCCGGGAGGAGAGGGAGGCGAGGGAATCGAAGTGATGGTTTTGGTGGTGGATGCTTCGGCCCTTATCGAGTTCCTTCTACGTACGCCCCGTTCCCGAACCTTGGATGCCCTGTTCACCGATCCGGACGTTGATCTCCACGTTCCCGCTCTCTCAGATCTGGAGGTCGTGTCAGTCCTGCGCCGGGTGGCACGCCGGGATCCGGCGTCTGTCACGAGGGCGGAGCAGGCCCTGGACCATTACCTGGGCCTTCCACTCACCCGACACGGCCATCAGGGGTTCCTTCATCGATGCTTCGAGCTCAGGAATGTCTTGACGCCCTATGACGCTGCCTATGTAGCCCTCGCCGAGGATCTAGGGGCCGACCTTGTGACGGCTGACAGGCGCCTGGCTCGGGCGGCTAAAATCCTCGGCGTTTCCTGCCTTTCAGCCTGACGGCGTAAATATCCGTGCTGGATCGATATCATTGGATCGTTGCCGTTGCGCTGTTGTCCGCCGGGTGTACTTCAACAACTGACCTTTCAAATACCCATATCTCCCTCCACGGAAGCGTGGAGGATTCTTCGCTGGACGGGGTCGAACTCTTCCAGATCGACGGTATTACGGGTTTCCTCGCGCAATTCTCATCCGGGAACACCGTCCATGTGGCTGTGGCGGGAGCCACGGAAAACCTCGGGAACGGGTACCAATTCGACTGGCACGATGTGGAGGTCTACACGGACCTCTCCCTGGTCTGGTCCAAGGGTTCTTTTGTGATGCAGTGAACCCCAGGCCAGAAACGGGCTCCAAGGGCGTCCCGAAACTTATTTGTCTCACCTACGTAGGAAAAAACATTCGAGGGTTCTGAATGCCTACGGCCGGTATCCGACATCCGTCGGAAAGGAATCGGAGATGAGTGAGAGTCGCCTTCGGGAATTCGAGGAACTTGTCCTTCTCAGCGTCCTCATAGCGGGCCCCGATGCGTATGGGGCCGCCCTTCAGCGGGTCCTTTCCCAGGAAGCAGGGCGGGACGTTTCTCTTGGTGCCATCTACACGGCCCTGGACCGCCTGAGCCGGAAGGGGTTGGTGAGTTCCGAGCTCGGCGAGCCTACACCCGTCCGGGGGGGACGGAGAAAGCGTCAGTACCAATTGACGCCGGCAGGGGAGGAGTCGGTAAGGGAGATCCACCTCATTCGAAACCGGATGTGGAAGAAGGTCCGACCCGACGCCCTGGAGGGGGAGGCTGCGAAATGAACGCGCCTCCGAAGCTGGCTGTTGCTGCGCTTAGACGCGTATGCTCGAATGAAAAACGGGTGGAGGTGGAAGGTGACTTGATGGAGGCTTTCCAGGGTTGGGTAGCCCTCCGCGGCCTCTCCTACGCTCGCCGCCGATACTGGAAAGAGGTGGTGCTTCTGGGGGGGTGGAGGGTGTCGGCCGCCTTCCGAAGTTCCCCCATCGGTCCCCAACCCGGCTCTCCCCATCCCCCCCGCGGCGGGCGTTCAGGCCGCCTCCGGGACCTTTCTCAGGATGTGCGCTACGGACTCAGACGCTTGGTCAAAAACCCGGCGGCTTCTGGTGTGGCCATCCTTCTCCTGGCCATCGGCGTGGGTGGGAACGCCATGGTCTATACGGCGGTGGATCAGGCGTTGATGGAACCGCCCCCCCTCATCGATTCTCCGGAAGAGCTGGTGGGGCTGGGCTGGATCGTGGGGAGTGGGAATGGGGTCGATTTCGGCTACTACGACTATGAGTTCTATAGGGATCAGGGTGAGGCTTTCGACGATGTCCTGGCCTATGGCGGGTTTCTCGGAAGCCGGGGTCGAAGGACCGACGAAGGTGGCGGTGAAGTCGCCGTCGGACGGGGCGACGGTGTTGAGCAGGCCGGGGCCTGGGTGGTGTCAGGGAATTTCTTCCGCTTCCTGGGTGCGCCGTTGGGGTGGGGTGCCGGATTCAGCCCCGGGGTCCAGAATGCCGAAACCGAAGACCCTGAAGTGGTCATCAGCCATGGGTTTTGGGTCCGGAGTTTCGGTGCGGATCCTTCAGCCCTTGATGCTCCCCTTTATCTGAACGGTGTGGCTTTTCGTATCGTGGGCGTCACCCATCCGGACTTCAAAGGCGTGAATCCGGGGGAGCCTGTCCCGGACATCTTCGTTCCCATCCTCTCTGCCGAGCACCTCAGCCTGGGGTTCAGGGATTCCCTGGAGAGGTTCCAGGAGGACGGATCGCCCTCAGCCTCCCGTTTCTTGAGGTTGGTGGCCCGGCTCCAGCCGGGACTGGGGTTGGAGGAGGCCCAGGCGGAGGCTTTGGTTCTGCAGAGGCGTTGGGATGACGAATTCACCTCCTGGGCCGCCGAGGTCTATGGGGAGAACCAGAAGCTGCAGGTCCGGCGCGAGTTCAACATGGCTCCCTACGAGGCCACGGCCCTGAAGCGGCAACTTGCCTTCCTCTGGTTCGTCGTGGGATCGGTCTTCCTCATCGGGTGTGCCAATCTCGCCATCCTTCTCTTGGCCAGCGCCTCGGGGAGGGAGCGGGAAGTGGGGATCCGTGCTTCGCTAGGCGCCAGCCGCCGTAGAATTCTCTCCCAACTGGTTACGGAAAGCCTGGTCCTCTCCTTTCTGGGTGGGATGGCCGGCCTGGGATTGGCCTACCTTGCCGGGGGTGCGATTACGGCGACTCTCTCCATGAACTTCGACGGAGGTTTCACCCCTGACGCCTCGGCCCTGGCCTTCGTGCTCCTTCTCTCCACCCTGGCGGCGGTCCTATTTGGCACGGCGCCCGCTTGGAAGCTGTCACGGGTCGACGTAACCAACCTTATCCAGAGACCGGGTCATAACAGGACCAGGGCCATGTTCAGGGGTGGGTTGGTGGTGGGGCAGACGGTGCTTTCGGTTCTCCTCCTTATCGTGGGAGGGCTTCTGGCCAGGAGCGTCCAGGCCGCTCAGCAAATCGATCTGGGGTGGGAGCCGGACCGGAAGCTGGTCTTGAGTCTCCAGCTGGATAATCTGGGTTACGAAGAGGAGGAAGGCCGGGCCTTTGTGCAGGGAGCCCTGGACCGCATCGCCGAGGTGCCGGGAGTACGCTCGGCGACGGTGGCGAACCGACTTCCCTTTCTGGGGAGCAACACTTGGACGTTCACAGCCCCTGGGACCGACTTCGCCCAAGAGGGCCTAAGGACCTCCTTGAATCTGGTGGGGCCCGACTATTTCGAGACCGTGGAGATGCCCATCGTTGCGGGAAGGGGATTCACCCGGGACGACGACCCGTCCGGTCCCCGCTCCGTAGTGGTGAACCAGATCTTCGCCGACCGATTCTGGCCCGGCGAAAACCCCTTGGGCCGGACCCTGGATTTCATCGACGAGAGCTGGCGGGTGGTGGGTGTGTCCAAGACCGCGGTCTATCACAATGTCATGGAAGCCCCCCGGCCCCACGCCTACTTTTCCTCCCTTCAGCTCTACCAGGGCATGATCAGCTTCATTGTGGCCACCCAGCCGCCGCCGTCGGCCATGATAGCCCCCGTGGAGGAGGCCCTTCGGGAGTTCGACGCCACGCTGGCTATGGGGCGCATGACGCTGGCGGGGTTGGTGGATGAGCAGCTCTCCCCATTCAGGATCTGGACGGCCCTCATCGGGGTCATGGCCTCCGTTGCCCTATTCCTGGCCCTGGTGGGGCTTTATGGGGTCCAGTCCTACCTGGTGTCCCGCCGCACAAAAGAGATCGGAATCCGGATGGCTATGGGAGCCGAGGCGGGCAGCGTGGTGAGGGGGGTGGTGAAGAGCGGTCTCATCATGGGTGGAATCGGTGCGCTGGTGGGAGTGGCGATGGCCCTGGCCTTGTCCAGGTTCATGAGAGGGTTCCTCTTCGGTGTGGGCCCCAACGATCCTCTGGTCTTTACCGTGGTTCCGGTCCTTATGCTGTCAGCCTGCCTCCTGGCGAGCTTGATCCCCGCCATGCGGGCCAGCCGGGTGAACCCGGTGGAGGCGTTGAGGAGGGAATGACCCGAGGGGTGGCCCGCCCTCACGATTCGGCCTGGAGAATCCACAACATCGCTTCCGTCGACCGCTCCCAGGCGCCCCTTTCCTGGCCCAGCTTCTCCTGTCCGCTGGCCGTGAGGGTGTAGTACCGCGCCCGGCGACTGTTCTCCGTCATCCGCCACTCACTGCGAATCCATCTCTTCTTCTTCAGACGCTGGAGTGCGGGGTAGAGGCTCCCCTGGTTCACCTGGAAGAGGTCCTTGGAGAGCTGTTGGATGCGCTTGATGATTCCCCATCCGTGCATGGGTTCCAGGGAAAGGACCTTGAGGATCATGAGTTCCAAGGTCCCTCGGGGGAGTTCCTGACTTCCGCTGAACATGATTCCGATTCCTCCACTTGTAGGCATCCTACTGTAGAGAACCAACAGTAGAATGCCTACAGAAGGGGAATGGTTGCCGGTGGCGGGCGTTCTAGATCCCCCTTCGCCTACGGCTAGGCCTGGCAATCCGCCCACCCCGGGGACCTCCTGATCCGCCCTGCCCGTTCCCGGGCCCATCTTCCAGCCCTCGTTCAGTCTGGATGGCTGGGAACGCCGATATGTGAACCAGCTTGTCGTCCTCAACCAGCTCTCCCCCGAGCAGCCTTCCCCTTAGGATCCGGTATTCCCCCGCACCCACGGTAAGGGACGGGACTCGCTCGGTGGTGCCCAATGCGCCGATGAGTTGTTCCGCATCGGCCGACGATGGCGGGGTGAGGGCCTGTCCCGGGTCCCACCCCTCCATGGCATCAAGGACGTAACCGGTCAGGAGACGTTCGTGGACCTTCCCGTAGAGGGAAGGGGATCCCACCGCGTCCATGGCCAGAGGGACCTTCCCGTGATACGCTGCCAGGCCGATTTGGTCCTGGACCAGGGGAAAGGCTTGGATCCATTGGCCCATCTGGCCCCGGCGGCTTTCGAAGATGCAGTTCAGAGCCCCCGTTTCGGAGGTTCCTCCCAGCTTGTCCCCGAACTCTCGGATCTCGTCCCACACTTCGCCCTGGGCCTGTGCCAGGTCTCGGTAACTGGACCGGGCTCCCGGGTCTCGGGCTTCGGCGGCGTAGCTGGCGTTGGCTTCGGTCTCCCGGGCCTTCCTCCGAACCTTGGACGGAGCGTGCTGAGGGGCCGGCGAGAAGTGATCGCTCTGATGGTGCCATCGCCCCTGCTCCATGCAGGAGACGGGAATCTCGGTGATGCTATGGGGAGGCAGGAGGATGGAGCGGTTCGTCATCCGGTTCTGCTTGGCCCCGATGAGCTGCTCTCCATCCAGAATCAGAATGGGCACGATGCCGGCGTTGGTGGCCAGGAGGATGGGGACCTCTCCACCGTTCTTCTCGCCGATGGTGAGGATGCCGTGGTTCAGGGCGTCGGCCATGACCAGGTAAGGAAGCTCCCGTTCTTTTTCGGCCAGAACGGGGAAGATGGTCAGGTTTTCGTGGTGTTGGGGCTGACCCAATGAGGCTTCGAACATGTTGATTCCCTCCCTTTCTGTGTAGGGAGTGAAATCTCGCGGGGGGGTGTGACAGTTACCGGCCTCGCAGGATCCCCGGGTAAATCCCCTCCTCGGGCCCATATCTCCTGATCAGGGCCTGGATGCGGGGGTGGTCGAAGACGGGAGCGAACTCCGGTCCGTAGAGAGAGGGTACGGCTCTCACTCCGGGAACGGAGAAGGTCAGTTCCAGGGCGTCGGCGGTCTCTTCCGCCATCCCGAGGGCAGCATAGATGTAGGCCACCGTCTCCAGCAGATCACGGCCAAAGACCGGATCCTTGGTGATGGGCAGAATCTCCCGGACCTTTTGTGCGTGGTCCAAAGCCTCCTCCCTCATGCCCAGGTCGGCATAGGCCCTTCCGAGGGAAGCATGGATCCGTGGGTCTCCCGGCTGTCGTTCGAGGGCGGCGGAGGAGATCTCGATACTTCTCCGAAAGGCACGCTCTGCACGTGAAGGATCAAGCTCCAGGTACGTCCAACCCTCGACGAGTTCCCGGGGGGCCCACCAGAATCCTCCGAAGTCCAGAATCGGCTCTTCGATCTTTTCCAGAGCCGCCGCCTTGTCCTCGGGGTCCGGAGTGATGATCCACTCGAAGAAGTGTCGCAATCCGTAGACGCTCGCCTCGGGAGGAACCTTGGACAGGGCCTCCAGGCCCGGCCTGTGATCGCCGGTGTGCCGCCACTTCATCCAACCCATGGCGAAGGAAGCCTCGTGAAAGTCAGGATAGGCTTCCATGAGCCTGGCCATGACCGTATCCGATTCGTCCCACCGATCGTTTTCGGCGTAGGCCTGGGCGAGACCCAGTTGCATCTCCGGGTTCCGAGGATCCAGGAGTGCGCCCCTTTCCTTGGAGGCCAGAGATCCGGCCCAGTCCCAGTTCCGGGTCTGAAGCTCGGCCTTCAGGGTCAATAACCCGGGTAGCCCCGGGGCGACGGCCTCGGCTTTGGCCAAGGAACGGAGAGCCTCATCATTTTCGTACAGGAGGTAGTGTTCGAAGGCCCTGGCCAAGTTTGCCTCCGCCGATTCAGGGTCCAGGCGTATCGCTTGGTCGGTGGCCCGGCGGGCCTCGGCCAGGCGGGATGGGTTCCGGTCGTAGTAGAGGAAGAGGTAACAGAGAGTGGAGGAGAGTTCGGCGTACGCCAGGACGAACTCCGGATCGGATGCGACGGCCTGGGTGAGGAGGGTCCTGGCGGTTTCGAGGTCCCCAGGCTCCCACCCCGGGCGGGCAAGGGCTTCTTCCGCTCGACGGTAGAAGGTGTAGGCATCGAGGTTGTCGGTAGGGATTTCTTCGAGACGGGCCTGTTCGGCCGGGGCCAGCTCAGCTTCCAGGGCTTCGACCACCTGCTTCGCCAAATCGGTTTGAATGGCGAAGACATTCTCCAGGGTAAACGCTCGATCATAGGTCTCCGCCCAGAGGTGGGCGTCGTTCCGTGTGTCGATGAGCTGAACATTCAGGCGAACCTGATCGCCGGCCCGCATGACGCTGCCCTCTAAAACCGAGTTCACCCCCAATTCCCGACCGATGGTGGAGATGGTCTTTTCAGTGCTGGCGTATTGCATGACGGAGGTGCGGGCGATGACATCCAGGCTCGTGTCCCCGCCGTGGCTCTCACGCGGTCGGGGCCGCTCCCCGGTGCGAACACTGCCACGGCACCGCCTCCAAGGGCCAACAACAGCGCGATCATCAGGAGTTCGGGTCCCGTAACACGCTGGCGGCCCACTTCTCCATGGTACCAGGCCAGGACCAGGGTGATGAGGAATCCAGCTGCGGCCAGAAGGGCCGCCGCCTTCGGTATCATGGACGGCCAGAGGAAATGCTCACTGGCGAACCCGACGATCTCCAGGAACGCCCAGGCCCCGGCGAGGTACGCCAGGCCCCATGGAACCATTGCCCGGTCCCTGATCCCTTGCAGGATTTCGTCGACCCTGTTCTCCGGCCGTTCCTTCGGGTGAGAGGGGAGCTTGGCGGAGCTGCCGACACCGGGGACCGGTAGGCCTTCGTTTGAGATGGCGAATACGGAAACGGGTTCGAGGACGTTTTTGAGCTGGACCGATCCCAACGAGACTGCGGAGATGGACGGGTGGTTCTTGATCTCGTCGTGAACCTTGCCTGAGATGGTGATTCCCCCAGGCGCAGCCAGCCCCTCGATTCGGGAAGCCAGGTTCACGCCGTCGCCGTAAACCCCTTCATCGTCATGGACGACGTCCCCCGAATGGATCCCGATGCGGAGGGGAAGGAGGGGTTCACCGGCCACTTCCATCTGGACTTCGACCGCACATTGCACGGCCTCCACAGCGCTGCCGAAGATGCTGAGAGTGCCATCGCCATAATACTGGAGGACCTCACCGTGATGCCGCTTCACGGCCGCGGTCTGGATCGCCCTGTGCTTGTCCCTCTGTAGGCGGGCTCCTTCTTCGTCTTCCTGCATGAGGGCTGTGTAGCCCACCATGTCGGCGAAGACGATGGCGGCGAGTTGCCGCTTCCCCTGCTCAGGCATTGTGCAATTCGTCCTCCCCTCAGTTGGATCCCAAGGGAAGGGTAAGCCTGCCTCATTGGGTTATCAAACCCTTTTCACCGCAGGATGTCCTCCGGTTCAGGTGGGCCCCTCTTTCGACTCACCTGGAGGAAGGC
>RCNC010003510.1_pt1 | contig 10220 bp, 6 predicted proteins | sample 2041301 | NCBI WGS metagenome assembly RCNC01 (sample SAMN09708231, study PRJNA481090) | Marine sediment metagenome, whole genome shotgun sequencing project. | biome: marine sediment; feature: ocean; material: sediment; isolation source: Sewage treatment plant 13A marine sediment (STP13A) ... | reverse complement strand
AAAAGATAAAAAGTTGCTTTAAGAGTGCTCCCCCTCCTTGTCGGCAAGGAGGGGGCCGGGGGTGGATAATAAAAATAATCTTACTTCTTAGCTCTTGATACTTCCTTCTTAATACGCTGGATGTGGCCACGGCCCAGGGCTTTTACCTCGCAGCCAAGTTCGAAGTAGCGGCGGATATTGTCATCGCTGAGGATACCGAAACAATCGATTACGGCGATGGGATTGCCGGCCCATTTTACAATATCATCGGGCTCAAGATTGACGTACTGCTCATGGGGGACTGCCAGAATCACGGCGTCAACACCCTTAAGAGAGGCTTTGAGATCTTTCTCTATCTCAATCTCATTCAATCCGTCCTGGTTACGGAAAAAACGCTTCCATGAATATTCGGCGCTCTCTCCATCCTGGGTCTCGAATTCATGCCAGTGATCAACATATGGATCATGTATATGCATGTCGGCACCCATCTCGGTGAGCTTGCGCACGACCATTTCAGACCCGCTGTACCGGGTATCCCCGACATCCTCCCTGTAGCTGGCACCGCATAGCAAAACCCTTGATCCGGCAATGTACCTTGACATATTACGCAGGGCATCACGGGTGAGCGTGGCCACATGAAGGGAACGGGTATCGTTGATATCGATGGCGGTCGGAGTGATCTTAAAGATGCTATCTCCATCGTCAAAGCCCAATATGTGCTTGTATGCCCAGTATCCGAGGCCACCATCTTTTGGGAGGCAGTATCCACCGATACCGGGGCCTGGAAAGATCATATTGCTGTGCGTGGGACGCACCTTAATAGCATCAATCACTTTGATCAGGTCCACACCGTTACGTTCTGCAAAAATGCTCCATTCATTCAGATAAGCCAGTATGGTGGCGCGGTATGAATTCTCAACGATCTTGGTGGTCTCTGACTCAATGGGGCGGTCCATCACTGTGAGTGGAAATTCCTCTGTGTTCAGGATCTCATGCAGGAATTTTTCTACTTTGTCACGTGCTTCAGGGGTACAACCTGAACATACGCGCCAAAAGTCGCGGATGGAGCTAACATATTCTTTGCCGGGCATCACACGCTCGAAGCTGTGCGATAAAAGAGGCGTTTCTTTCAGTCCACGCTTGGCAAAGGCCTTTTTCAGGATGGGCCAGGCCACGAATTCTGTTGTTCCGGGGGCTACCGTCGTTTCTATGAGTGTGAGGGCAGTAGGGAGCACCTTATCTCCAATGGTTCTCATGGTGGCTTCAAGAGCTGCCATCTCTACATCGCCGGTGCGCATATTTCCAAGGTCATTCTTGGTATAGTCGCACTGTACATCCACCACAACATAATCAGCAAATTTGAGACAGTCGCTGTTGTATGTAGCCGTTAGCGTTTCTGATTGTATTACGGTTCTTTCTATGAGCTCTGCCACTTCGGGGTCTTCTGCCTTCACCGGTGATACTCCCCTGTTCAGGATAGGAATTTTCCAGTAGCTGCGAACACTGGGTCGCTGGCAGCCAATCACGAACTTGGTGTTTTTACCTTTTTCGTCTTTGGCATCGGCCACTATAGCGGCCATCACTGCCCCGACAAAGCCAACGCCCATGACCACCACGATCTCCTGTCCTTTTTCCCTGGCTTTTCCAACCAGTATTTCTATGCGTTTGAGTTCTTCTTCGTAGGCTGATAGCTCGGGAAGGGCAAATTGTTCGCCCTGAGGGCTAATGGAATAAATTACCTCTGTACTACTCATTTGGTTTGGATTAAAGGGTTATGGTTCTTCGGGTATTAGCGGATACTGGCATCAAGTTCTTTTTCGAAGGCGGCGAGCATCCTTTTCATTGTCTTGTCGATGATCTTGTCAGTCAGTGTTTTCTCGTCATCACGAAAAATGAAACTGACAGCATAGGACTTCTTGTCCTTGCCAATCTTATCACCTTCATATACATCGAAGAGTCCGACATCACGTAGCAGCTTTCTTTCGGTTTTGAAAGCAATATCGCGGATGCTACTAAAGCTTACATCCCTGCCAATGAGCAGAGCCATATCACGCCTTACTGCCGGGTATTTAGGTACCGGTGCAGACAGTATCCTGGCTTCCCTGGCCAACTGCATGATCATATTCCATGAGAAGTCAGCATAATATACATCCTGCTTGATATCAAACGCTTTGAGAAGGCTTTTGCTTACGCTGCCAAAGGAAACAAGCTCATCATCATTTTTTTGATAGGTGATCCCTTCTGCAAAAGATTTTGGATCGGCAGGCCTGCTGAGGAAAGTTTCCGGATCAGCACCAAGCTTTTGTAAAAGGCTATGAACATAGGATTTCAGGAGGAAGAAATCTGATGGCTGATCTGTAGTGTCCCAGCTCTCTTTTTGCTTCGCACCGCAGATGAAAAGTCCCAGACGTTTTTCTTCATGGTAGCCATCCAGCGGGTATTCACGTTTGTTCTTTTGCTCACGCCAGTAGATGTTGCCGAACTCGAAAAAACGGATATCCGTGATCCTTCTGTTCTGGTTGAAGACTATATTTTCGAGTCCTCCGAAAAGCAGTGTCTGTCTCATGGCATTGAGGTCCTGGCTAAGCGGATTCTGAAGCATGACAGTATTCGATTCTTCTACAGCCGGGAATTGTTTTGCATAAACTGCCTTCGTGAGGGAGTTGTTCATGATCTCCGCGAAGCCTATGGATGCCAGGAAGTCGGAAAGGTTGTTCTGCAGCTTATCCGGGTCAGGCTTGGGGTGGTGAGCCAGGGAGGAGCGTATCCCGTGGGGGAAATCTACATTGTCATAACCAAAGATGCGTAGCACCTCCTCGATCACGTCTGCCTCTCTGCGTACATCATAACGATATGTGGGTATCTTCACCTTTAAGTCATCACCTTTTTCTGAAAGGATCTCGATGTCGAGATCGCTCAGGATACTTTTTACCAGACCCACCGGGATCTCCTGTCCGATGAGTTTGTTGATATTCTTATAGTTGACATCTACAGTCCAGCCGTCAAGAGGTTTTGGGTATACGTCAACTACCTCTGAGGAGACTTTGCCACCGGCCAGTTCTTCGATCAGCAGGGCGGCCCTTTTCATGGCATAAAGCGTATTGTTGATGTCGGAACCGCGTTCGAACCTGAAAGAAGCATCGGTAGAAAGGCCATGGTTTTTAGCCGTGGTCCGTATCGTTGCGGGGTCGAAATGGGCACTTTCAAGGAAAATATTTTTTGTTTTTTCAGTCACACCGGATTTATCTCCGCCAAAAACTCCGGCCATGCACATGCCGGCTTCCGCATCGCAGATCATCAGGTCATCAGCACTGAGTTCACGCTCGATCTCATCGAGTGTCACAAACTTTTCTTTTTCCCGGGCTTTCCTGACGACCACTTTTCCGCCACCAATAGCGGCTGTATCGTAGGCGTGCAGGGGCTGGCCTGTCTCCATCAATACAAAGTTGGTGATATCTACAATGTTGTTGATGGGGCGTATACCAACAGCATTAAGAAGGTCCTGCATCCATGAAGGAGAAGGTTTCACTTCAAGATCGGATATTGTTACTCCACTAAAACGTGGACAGGCTTCTTCATCTTCAATGATCACCGGATATTCGGCTTTCTTCTCCGGGGCTTTGAATCCCTCGACAGAAGGTATATTCAACTTGACGTTTCCTTTACCTTTAAGACTGTTGATCACGGCCATTACATCCCTGGCGGTGCCGATGTGGCCTGTGGCGTCGGTGCGGTTGGGTGTGAGGTCGATCTCAAAGACATGATCTTCGGTGATCTCGAAGTATGTAGCTGCCAGGGTGCCGGGAACGGCATTTTCGTCCAGCACCATGATCCCGTCGTGGGAGCTGCCAATCCCGATCTCATCTTCGGCGCAGATCATACCTTCCGAATGTTCTCCCCTGATCTTTGCTTTTTTGATCTCAAAAGATTCCTCTCCCGAATATAATTTTGTTCCAACAGTAGCAACAACTACTTTTTGTCCGGCTGCCACATTGGGTGCACCGCAAACGATGGGAAGGGGCTCTCCGGATCCGATATTTACTGTAGTCAGGCTAAGTTTATCTGCATTCGGGTGTTTCTCGCAAGTCACGACCTCGCCGATCACGATGCCTTCAAGGCCGCCCTTCACCGACTGAAATTGTTCGACTCCACCTACTTCCAGTCCGCTGTTAGTGAGTATAATACCCAGTTCTTCAACTCCGAGGTCGATATCGATATATCTTTTAAGCCAGTTGTATGATATTTTCATCCTGCTGGTTTTTAAGCGTCATTATCCGTTTAATTTCTTCTGTATTCAGTAACATAATATCCTGTCGGATATTTTTCCAAAAACAGAGGGTAAAGGTAATGATTTTCCGTTTGCTAGCTGATAGATCCCCAATCGGGCCGGTATTTGTTCAGAGCTGCGAGAGTTTGCCGCAGAAGCTTGTTTTTTGCCTTGCTGAGAACGGGATCATCGTCGAGTATTTCCTGGGCCAGATTACGGGCATATTTCAAGATCTTTTCATCACGAAGCAGGTTAGCAATACGCAGGTCGAGGATCCCACTCTGCTGTGTGCCTGCCATGTCGCCGGGGCCACGCAGCTTCAGGTCGGTCTCTGCAATCATGAAGCCATCAGTGGTTTCTGTCATCGTTTTAAGGCGCGTACGCGCTTCTGCTGACAGTTTATTGCCCGACATCAGGATACAGTATGATTGGTCGGAACCACGCCCTACACGCCCGCGGAGCTGATGGAGCTGTGAGAGCCCGAAACGTTCTGCGTTTTCTATAACCATCACCGAAGCATTGGGGATGTCGACACCCACCTCAATTACAGTTGTTGCTACCATGATCTTGGTTTCCCCCTTGATGAAACGCTGCATCTCATAATCTTTTACATCCTGCTTGAGTTTGCCATGTACAATACTGATGGGATATTCGGGCAGGGGAAAGGCCCGGCTGATACTTTCATAGCCATCCATGAGATCTTTCAGGTCGAGTTTCTCCGACTCGTGAATGAGCGGAAACACTACATAAACCTGTCTTCCAAGGGCAATCTGCTCTTTCATAAAGCCAAAGAGACGAAGCCGTTTCGAATCAAAGAACTGAACAGTCTTTACAGGTTTCCTGCCGGGTGGAAGCTCATCGATCACGGAGAAGTCGAGGTCGCCGTAAAGGGTCATGGCAAGGGTCCGTGGTATTGGTGTTGCTGTCATGACGAGGATGTGCGGCGGTACAATATTCTTATAATAGAGCCTTGCTCGCTGTGCCACTCCAAAGCGGTGTTGTTCATCGATGACCACCAGCCCCAGGTTTTTGAATTTCACCTCTTCCTCGAGCAAGGCATGTGTGCCGATGATGATCTGCAGTTCACCGCTGCGGAGGTCTTCATGCAGCTGCTTTCTTTTTGCAGCTTTTGTAGATCCGGTCAACAACTCCACCCTGATGCTCATGGGTTCCGTCATCTTGCTGATGGTCGCAAAGTGTTGGCTTGCCAGTATCTCTGTAGGAGCCATCATGCAGGCCTGGTAGTTGTTGTCAAGGGCGATCAACATCGACATCAGTGCCACCAGGGTCTTGCCACTGCCTACGTCGCCCTGCAGTAGGCGGTTCATCTGTATGCCGGAACCCATGTCGGCCCTGATCTCACGTATCACCCGTTTCTGAGCATTGGTGAGCTCAAAGCTGAGGTGTTGTTTGTAAAATTCATTGGTAAAATCACCCACATGCTTAAAAGCATGCCCTTTCACCTCCTGCTGTCTCCCTTTCTTTTGTTTTAGCAGACGCAGCTGTATAAAAAAGAGTTCTTCAAACTTCAGCCGGGCCTCTGCCTTTCGCAGCAAATCCTGGTTTTGTGGAAAATGTATGTTTTGAAAAGCTTCTTCCCGTGATAGCAGTCCTAACTTGTCAAGGATAGCAGGGGAGAGGGTTTCAGTGATACTTCCTTCCACCTTGAGGAGCAGGGTTTTCATCAGCTTGCTGATGTTTCGGCTCGAAAGTCCCCTGGTTCGAAGCGTTTCCGTTTCACTGTAATGACCAACCAATACCTGGCTCAGGCTCAGATTGTCTTCATCAGGCAGCTCAACTTCAGGGTGGGCAATATTATATTTATTGTTAAAGAGTGAAGGTTTCCCGAATACTATATATTCCACTCCCGGCTTGAACTTCCCATCAAGCCATTTTATCCCTTTGAACCATACTAGTTCGATGGAGCCGCTATCGTCGCTCAGGATGCCTGTGAGACGTTGTGACCTGGGCTTACCAAGCTTTTTAAGGTTGCTTATGCTCCCTTTCAACTGGACATAAGGCAGGTCACTGCGGATCTCTGACACCTTATGGATCTTCGACTTGTCGATATAGCGGAAGGGATAGTACTGCAGCAGATCACCGAAGGTATGTACACCGATTTCCTTCTTAAGCATAGCAGCCCTCTTAGGTCCGACGCCCTTCAGGTATTCGATGGATGTATCGAGGATATTCTGCATAGCTTACAACAAATATAAAAAAAAGCCCTCTGGGTTACAGAGGGCTTTTTTGAAATATTGTTCGGTTTAGAATTCCCAGAGGTCATGTTCGAACTCAAAGAGTTCATTTTTGATCCTTTCAGATTCATACAAGGCGTCGAGGCCGGTGGCATATTCTGAGATACGCCTGTCGTACACATTCGACTCCTTGTAGATATAGCTATTAAACATCCTTTTCCAGAAAGCATCGTCATAAGTGAGCCTCATGGCATCATTATGGCGGTTATAGATCAGTGCCTTTGAAAAGATCTGGCGTGCTTCAGGGAAATAAACCCAGAACAGCGGTTCCGACACCTCTTCTCCGTCACGGTCTTTCATCATCACAGGGCAGATTCCAATTACCCTGACCATGATTTGAGAGCGTTGCTTGTCGAAGTACCAGTCTTCCTTGATCCTGATACGCTTCACCTTTGTGGGGTCAAAGTCGGTAAAGATCACGGTATCGTACTCTTCGTAAGGCGGATAAGGCCGTTGATACACCCTGTGGAAAGTGTCGACCTGACGGGCGATCACCTCCTGGTATACCAGGGGCACCAGAAACTCATCTGTAGAGGAGATATCGTATGCAGTGATAGAACCTTCTTTCAGCCCATCCATGATGATCTGCATAAAACTTCTCCAGTGGTTATGCGGCTCAATGGGATAGTAGAAATATTGGTTGATCTTCTCACGAAAATCAATCTCGCGCCAGAGCCTTTTCTGCCACATAACATCAGCTTTCCTAAGTGGAGGATATGGCACAGGCTTCATATTGATGAAACCGCTCCCATCCTCAAACAGGCCGTCCACCGGAGGGCTGTCAAGAATCTGGGCTTGTGCAGTACTGCTACCGAAACCGATAAGCAGGGCCACAACTCCTAGGATGATGATTAGCTTTTTCATTATAATAGTATTATGAGTGTTTAGTCAATAGTTAAGTTCACAGGACTCAGGGTACGTCTGGTACCGTCAGGTCCTTGTGCCTGAATGTTCTCGAAGAAGAATTTTTGTCCCCTTCTTGAATTCCTGATAATGTCCTGCATTTCGGAAGTGAGTTGGTTGCCGCTTGCCCTTTTAGGTACCCAGTCACCATTGATAATAGTACCCATGGCGAATGATGTAATTATAAAGTTGAGGTCGAACTCAAAATCTTCCATTACAGGGATAATCGCATTGGCACCAAGAAGTTCATTCCTGTTGATGGGACCGTCTACCTTACCTGCAATTTTAGCTACCGGATCGGGAACACGTTTCACCCTGAATGGGAATGAGCCCATGTCCATCCATTGTCCTTCGTATTCAGCCTGTGCACTTACTTCAACGGAGGATACTCCAGCAGTAATACGAACAAGCCAATCGCCGGGAGCATCCGGATCAGGTACGATCTCTCCTTCCGTGATGAATGGCCTGATCTTGTTCTTGGCAATACCGGGAACGGATATGGATACCGGGTTGTCAACTGCACGATAGAATACATTCATCTTTTTGGCCGCTACCGTCAGTGATGGTGGAGCTACAATATATTCATGTGAAAAATAATGTTGTTCTGGTTCCCCTTCGGGGTTGGTGATCTCAATGATACCTGCAAAACGTTGTGGGCCTTCAGAATTGGCAGTCCACTCCAGTTTCACGATACCGCCTTCACCTTCCCATTTCTGGGCCCTGTCCTTATTACTAAGGTTGAATTCGCTGGCGCCCTGCAATATATATACATCAGGGTTGGCTTTGTCATCATAGGCAGCAACGAGCACCTCTGCTTCGTATTTCTGTCCTTTAATAATATAATTGGTCTTAGGGATGATCTTGGCAGTAACTGCTTCGAATTTGAAGTCTGTGAGGGAAATCTCATTGAAAAGTTCAGAAACCACATCAAATTCAGTAGTCTGTACTTCTGCAATTATTTTATTGAGAATAGTGATTTCCGCTGCCAGGATAGTATGATAGAAATGATGCATTTCCCAAGTTTGGCTTGCACCATCAGCGTCTTCATACTCTTCATCGGTATGGAGTCCTATTTTCACACGTTGACGATATTCTTCCGGGATCAGTTCTTCCATCTGAGCTCGGTAATTATCCAGTCTCTCCCTTAGGATTGTTGCATGACCACGGTTGATGAAATAGTTGGTTGTTTGGTCATATTTATCCTTGGACGGAACTTCTTTGAGGTTAAGCAGAAACTTATTTTTGGTTTTCTGCGGATCTAATGGATCAGGTACTCTTTCTATTGTGTAATATTTCTCAAGAACAGTGAGAGAATCTTTTCTCTCAGATTCCCTTACAATAGTAAATTTCACATACTCCAAATAATCAATCATCTTCTCGCTGTACTCCCTGGCAAGTATTGCTTGCTCGAAGTGTTCTCCAACTTTCTCATGATTCATCAGGTCTTGCTGGGCAAATTGCTGATAAACTGTTCCCACCTTCTTGTTGACAATCTCATTGGTGGTGATCATACTTTCGTTCACCACGAGAAAGGCATCAAGAATTTCCTTGGAAACATTTAGAGCCAGCAATGCGGTGAGTACGAGGTACATCATCGCAATCATTTTCTGCCGAGGGGTTTCCTTATATCCAGCCATAATTGTTCAAATTTTAAGTTTTGTTAGCGCAATAGTTTGTTACTGGTGGCATAAAATGATGCTATGATTGTTGGCTTCCCATGGCATTCAGCATATTGCCGTATACCTTGTTAAGCGCAGCAACCCTGTCGGTAAGCGTATCCAGTTCCTCTTTGTAAGCAAGAGTTTTTTCGCTGGAAGAACCGAGGCTTTCCATAAATGCACCCAGTGTTTGCTGGATATTTGTTGTTGTTTCAACCTGGGCGTTAGTAGCCTGAAGCTGCAGTTCGTAAGCAGCGTTAAGAGCTGACAGATTGCCAGAAATACGTTTCAGTTCCTGTGTATAAGCTACACTGTCGCTGGAAGTAAAATCGAGTGCTTTAGCTGATTCGGCCAGACCCTCGAGTGCACCTGCAGTTGTTTTGTAGGATACATTAAGTTCTGATGCGGAGGCTGCTGCATTTTTCAGATTGCCAACGTATTCGTTGGTAACAATGCCTGCATCTGTCATGTCTGCGATCTTGGCTGCGTTGTCGCTCATTTTCCGCAATCCGCTACCCAGACTTTCGATCAGTTCCGGTCCAATTTTGGCATTGGAAAGCATATCGTCTAATTCTTCAGTTGGTTTTTTGTCTGTTCCATCGCCATGATACATTCCTGCGAGCTCCGGGTAAACGAGGCTCCAGTCAGGCTCAACGTGAGGTGGTTCGAATGCAGAAAAGAAGAAAATTAACGATTCTGTACCCAGACCAATGATAAGCATGATATCAGCATATGGATAGTGATTGATTTTGAACAGGGCTCCTAAAATTACAAGCGATGCACCCCATCCATAAAGTTTTGCCATGAAGTTTCTAAAGCCTCTGGTCCGAACAATGTTACTTAAACCCATGATTTGATTTATTTAGTTAATGAATGTTTCTGATTTGGTTATTGTAGTTGTTTTTAGTTGTAAACTCTTGATGCCTTGGCAGGGTTGTCATCTTTGCTTCTGCCGAGGAATGGCTGCATGGTACGGAAACCGATATAGGATTTCGATGTATCTTGGTATTCGTAAGCCCTGGTTTGCACCTGTAGATAATACGCAATATCTTTCCATGATCCGCCCTTGACAACTTTACGTTTCATTTCAGGTGGATCGTCTTCTTTAGAGTTATAGGTGTAGTTGGGGTTCATATCCCATGTGAAGTTGTAGGATAC
>RCNC010003509.1_pt1 | contig 10221 bp, 6 predicted proteins | sample 2041301 | NCBI WGS metagenome assembly RCNC01 (sample SAMN09708231, study PRJNA481090) | Marine sediment metagenome, whole genome shotgun sequencing project. | biome: marine sediment; feature: ocean; material: sediment; isolation source: Sewage treatment plant 13A marine sediment (STP13A) ... | reverse complement strand
AATCCGGTGGCCCTTTTTACTGGCCAAAAGATTATATACAGCGGCCTGACCCATGTCCGCTTGAAAATGGGCGATACTCTGTTGCTGCACGGCCCCTGGGAGCGGTTTCATATTTTAAGAAACAAGCCGCAGCCGCGTGCGCTTACCTTTGCCACGGCCCTGGAAGGTGAAATTATGCGTCCTGAAAAGGCCAAGCTGGCCGTTGTCTGGCTGGCGGTTGCCTTGACGCAAATTATTGTTTTTAAGATTCAGCTTTCAGTGGCCCTGATGTCCGGCGCCCTGGGAATGATCATCACCGGCGTGCTTTCGGTGGACGAAGCTTATTATGCCGTAGACTGGATGACGGTTTTTCTGCTGGCCGGCTTGATTCCATTGGGGATGGCTTTTGAAAAAACCGGAACAGCCGCTTTTATTGCCAAATTTGTCTTGGGAATGCTTGGCAACCCCTCTCCCATCGTGCTTCTGGCCGCCGTCGGGGTAATGACATCTTTTTTCACCCTGGTGGTTTCCAATGTGGGCGCCACTGTTTTACTGGTTCCCTTGTGCATGAACATGGCGGTCATGGCCGGCGGGGATCCGCGGATGGCCGCACTGGTGGTGGGACTGTCGGCATCCAACACATTTGTCTTGCCGACACATCAGGTCAATGCGCTCATTATGAGGCCCGGGGGGTACCGAACCGTAGACTATGCCAAGGCGGGGGCGGTGATGACCGTCCTCTTTTTAGCAGTGGAATTGACCATTCTCTATTTCTTTTATGGGATTCAATAATCTTGTATTTAGCATAAGCAAGAGAAAACATGAAAATAGTTTGAGGTGCTAGGGTGTTTTAATGAATTCTGAAGCCGATTAATGACGAACGAACCTTCATTGTGCGAAAATTCTTGTTCTGCATTCGATATTCAAGTAATGTTGAGATAGATGGCTAAATTTAATAGATATTAAATCACTAAGGGGTCGGGGGAGTTTTGAATATATGATTTTATTATTCATCCATAAAGGATCTAAATAAACACTCTCCCGCCCCTTGAAATAATTGGTAATTCATGACGGTGATATGAAAATCAGTATCAGAGAAAAGATTTTTTTGGCTTTTGTAATCTTTATCGGTCTTAGTGCGCTGATATGGGCGCGCAGTTATTACAGCCAGTATATTCTCAATCAGAAGATCCAGATTATTGAGAGAAAATACGATCTTTTTAATGCCATCCTGGAAGCCCGGCGGTATGAAAAAAACTATTTTTTATCCTTTGACAAAGAAAATATTGTTCAAGCCCTCGACTATGTCCGTCAGGCTGAGGATATTCTTCGTGATATATTGTCCAAATACGTAAAGTACACCCTGGCAAAAAATCTCGATCAAAGAATTACCGAACTGGTGACATACAAGGAGTCTCTTATAAATCTCCTGAAATTACAGGAAGAAGGACATTTGGTGGTCCCTCCGGACTCCATTGAGTTAATCCGAAAGCAGGGAAGAATTCTCACCAGTGAACTGGAAAAAATCGTAAAAAAGGAGAGTGAATTTACACGGGACCTGATCGGAAAATCTAAGACCATTCATTTTTTGGCACTGATACCTGTATTTATCCTTTCCGTTTTGATTGCGCTATTTTTGGTTTTTAATGTCAATCGTCCGTTAAAGACCATTGAGAACGCCATTACCAAAATTGCCAGCGGAGATTTTGAGAATATACCGGAAATAAAGACCGGGGATGAATTTGAATCACTGGTGGTTAGCCTCAATAACATGATAGATGAGCTGAACAAAAGGAGCAAACAGCTCGTTCAGGCTCAGAAGCTGGCTTCTTTGGGGAGACTGACCTCCGGGGTGGCCCATGAATTGAACAATCCCCTCAACAATATATCCACATCGATTCAAATTCTCATTGAAGAAATAGAAGAAGATGACCTGGAATATAAAAAAGAACTGTTGGTCGGTGCCGAGAAAGAAGTGGAAAGGGGAAAGGAAATCGTTCGTTCGCTATTGGAATTCGCCAGAGAAAGGACTCTGACCCTAAAACAGGTAAATTTTCTGGATCTGGTTAACAGTGCAATTAAACATGTCAAATCGGAGATTCAGGATAATATACGTATTAAAGTGGAGGTGCCTGATAACATACAGGCCACTGTCGGTCTACGTATTAGAAGCGTTATAATCAATCTTATTACAAATGCCGTCCATGCGATGAAAGACGGTGGAGAAATTACCATCCGTGCCCATAACGAATTTGACAGAGAGGGATTTTCCTTTCAGGTGACAGACACCGGTGAAGGAATTCCTCAAAATATCATCACAAAGATTTTTGACCCTTTTTTCACCACAAAAGACGTTGGCAAGGGATCGGGGCTGGGACTTTCCATCACTTACGGCATCATGGAACAACATAGCGGCAATATATCCGTTTCCAGCGAAGTCGGAAAAGGAACGACATTTACCTGTTTCCTGCCGTTTCATCAGCCCGATCAATCGGATTTATAGAAGGATCATCGTGGAAAAAAAGAAAGAGGTTATTCTGGTTGTTGAAGACGAGGATATTGCACGAAAGAATCTCGAGCATATTCTGGTGAAAACCGGTTACGATGTCGTTTCCGTAGCCGACGGGAGCAAAGCCATCGATTTGCTTCACTCAAAGAGCTTCGACCTGGTGATCACCGATCTGAAGATGGAGAAAGTGGACGGCATGCAGGTTTTACACAAGACAAAAGAGCTTCAGCCTTACACGGAAGTCATTATGATTACCGGCTATGCCACCATTGAAACGTCAGTTCAGGCCATGCATGACGGCGCATACTATTATATCGCCAAACCCTATAAAATCGGAGAAGTTCGCCAGATTACCAAAGAGGCACTTTTAAAACGGCGGCTTCGGCTTGAAAACATTAAACTGAAAGAAACGCTAAAAAAGCAACGAAAGATTTCCGACATTGTCGGACAGAGCGCGGTCATGATGGATATTCAGAAAACCATTCATCAGATTGCCCCTTCGGACATCAATGTCCTGATTCTCGGTGAAAGCGGCACCGGCAAGGAGCTGGTCGCCCGATCCATCCACCAGGTTAGCCCCCGTTCTGAAAAAGAATTCCTTGCCTTTAACTGCGGTTCATTTACGGAGGAGTTAATGGCCAATGAGCTGTTCGGGCATGAAAAGGATGCATTTACCGGCGCCACGAAGGCAAAGGCAGGCCTGATCAAAGTGGCCGACGGCGGAACGGTTTTTTTGGATGAAATCGGAGATATGCCGCTGAGTATGCAGGTGAAGCTATTGCGCGTCATTCAGGAAAAAGAGGTTTTGCCGGTGGGCGGCGAGACATCTGTTCCCGTGGATGTTCGCTTCATCGCTGCCACCCACCGCGATCTCAAAGAGGATGTGGGAAAAGGTAACTTCCGACAGGATCTGTTTTACCGTCTGAATGTCATCACCATAAAACTTCCTTCCCTCACCGAACGGCGAGGCGACATACCGCTTCTGGCACATCACTTTCTGTCTCAAAAAAGTAAAGCCATGAAGAAAGATGTTCAAAATATCAAAAAAGAATCCATGGAATTGCTCTGTCAATACGGCTGGCCGGGGAATATCAGAGAGCTGGAAAATGTTATAGAACGGGCCGTCGCTCTGGCCAACGGGCCGGAAATAACCGTTAGCTATCTGCCGGAATATATCAGCAATCTTTCCATTGAAACCTACCGAAGGATCGATTCAGACCTGCCGACGCTGGAGGATCAGGAGAAAAACTACATTAAATGGGTACTTGGCAAATGCGAGGGAAATAAAACCAAAGCAGCAAAAATAATGGGTATCGATCGGGTTTCACTCTGGCGTAAAATAAAAAGATATGGCATGGAGTCTGAAGAAAAATAACCGAAACTTGAGTTAAAAAATCAATAATAGTGAAAAAAAGCCATCAGGTTTTGATTATTAAATATAGAACATATCCGACATAGCATGTAAGGAGTAAGATCCCGTTTCTGCGCGTCACCATTTGCGTCTTTCTCATCATCAGCCACGGCAGAAAACTGACAAATATCATGAACAGGTAATCAATGAGGAGGCCGCTTTGAACAAAACCTCCGGGGATCAAAATGGGTTTCACCAGGGCAGCGGCACCAAGCACGCTAAGGATGTTAAAAACATTGCTTCCCACAAGATTGCCGATGCTGATGTCCATCTCTTTTCTTAATGCGGCGACAACAGAAGTGGCAAGTTCAGGCAGGGAAGTTCCCAGCGCCACGATGGTCAGACCGATAAATTTTTCGCTGACGCCAAACACCGTCATAATGGCAACGGCAGCATCAATAAGAATTTCAGCACCCACAACAACGCCGATGATTCCTGCCGTGATCCATACGATCTGTCTGGATCTGGAAGTTATATATTCGATGTTTTCTACGACATGTGCGAAGGCAACACTTTCATGATGAATCTTTCGCTTGGATTCCTTAAGGGCGATGTAATAATTGAAGCATGTATATACGATAATGCCACCGAAAAGCGACGCTCCTTCTAGTCTGCCGATTTTCGAATTCAGCGAAATCACCAAAAGATACAGGGATGCCCCCAGCATTATCGGTATGTCCCGTTGGATTACGGACCGGCTCCCCCTTATGGGATGTACCAGCGCCGATAAGCCGAGTACAAGGGCGATGTTGCAGATGTTGCTTCCGACAACATTTCCCACGGCGATCATGCTTTTGTCTTTCATGGAAGATACAACGCTTACCACCAGCTCCGGAGCTGAAGTGCCGAATGCCACGACTGTCAGACCGATTACAAGGGGGGTCAAACCCAGACTTTGTGCCAGACTCGACGATCCTTTGACCAGCCAGCCGGCGCTGTAATAGAGCATCAACAGGCCGATAACAAAAAGAGCCAGATGAAGTATCATATAGGTTCGCTCCGCATAAAATTCTTCCAACGCCTGTAACCGTATCAAACTTATAAAAATTTAGCTAAGAAAAAATATCACGAAAATACACGGGTACGATCTGCCGGATCTATTCTGGAGGAATATGCTTTGCACTCCACGGGGCGACGAGGCAGACGGAATCGGTAATGAACGAAATTTTAATCTTTTTTCGTGTTTTCATATTTTCTCGCTTCGTGATAAAATCATTTTTCCCTCGGATTATGAGAGAGAAAAAGGGTTGCATAAACGTTTTAAATTTAGTTAAAATCCTTTTAATTTTATTCCATTTAAGCTGGAAATAGAAAAGAGGAAAGAGGATAAGGGAACCACGGATGATCACGAATAAACACAAATTATAATAATATCTATGTTTATTTGCGTCCATTTGCTTGCCCCGTAGGTTCGGCAAATCGTACTGGGGCGGTTTTCTATTTTCTAATTCCTATTTTCCAAAATGAACTTTCAACCCTGGCCCAGACCGGTCACCATCACTTTATGCTCAAAAAGTCATGTTTGTAATAGGGCTTAGGGTAAATCTAAATATGAGTGATGCGCACCAGGGCGGGCAAAGCAAATCTCCTCTGGAGAGAACCAATCATGCACTATGAAGGAAATATCATTCGACCGCCCAGTGAAGCCAACAGCATTCTGCTGCAAATAACGGTTGGGTGTTCCCGAAACAAATGCACATTCTGCGGGGCTTACAAAGGCGAACGTTTTCGCATAAAACCGGATTCTATTATCATGGCCGATGTCGCTTTTGCGGCAACCCATTGCCGCCGTCAGCGTCGCATATTTCTATGTGACGGAGATGGTCTGATCGTTCCCCAGAAAAGACTGCTGAATATCTTGCAGGAAATTAAACGGCAGCTTCCCTGGGTCACCCGTGTGGGTGCATACGCCAACTGCAAAAGCTTGAAAATGAAAAATCTCGATGAACTCAAAGCCCTCAAAGCCCATGGCCTGGGCATTCTCTACATGGGCCTTGAGACCGGCGACGACGTTACATTGAAAAAGATCAACAAGGGCGCTGCATCAGAAGAGATGATCCAAATGGGCAAAAAGGCTAGGGCGGCGGGGATCAAGCTTTCCATCACCGTACTGCTGGGAATTGCCGGCAAATCGCGGTCGAATATCCATGCCCGCGAAACCGGACGGGTCCTTACCGCCATTGATCCGGAGTATGTGGGTGCCCTGACGTTGATGCTCATTCCCGGTACGCCGTTGTATCAAGATTACAGGGATGGAAAATTTTTTCTGCTTGAACCGGATGACATGTTGAATGAACTTAAAACCATGATTGAGGCCACGGAACTTTCAAAAGGGCTTTTTCATGCCAATCATGCCTCAAATTATCTTCCCATTAAGGCAAGATTTCCAAAAGACAAAGCAAAGACGTTAAATTTGATTGATAACGCCCTTGCGGGCAAGATAGACCTGAAACCGGAATTTTTAAGAGCACTTTAATTGGCATTTATTGTTCACAATTCACTGCTTACTGAAAAAAGGAGAAACGAATCATGACTGAAGGTTTGGCTGAAACCCGGCGAAATATCGATGACCTGTGTATCAATACCATCCGTGCTCTTTCCATGGATGCGGTTCAAAAGGCCAATTCCGGCCACCCCGGTGCCCCCATGGGGCTTGCACCGGCAGCTTATGTCCTTTGGACCCGGGTGATGAAACACAATCCTGAAAATCCCGGATGGCTCGATAGGGACCGTTTTGTGCTTTCAGCCGGGCATGCCTCCATGCTCCTTTACAGCCTGCTTCATCTCTCAGGGTATGCCCTTACCCTTGATGATATTAAGAATTTTCGTCAATGGAACAGCAAAACACCCGGCCATCCCGAATTCGGTCATACACCGGGGGTGGAAACCACCACCGGCCCACTGGGTCAGGGCTTTGCCAATGCCGTGGGCATGGCCATGGCGGAACGGCATCTTGCCGCTCGATTTAACAGCCCCGGACATGAGATTGTCGACCATTACACTTACATGGTTTGCGGCGACGGGGACATGATGGAAGGCATCTCTTCTGAAGCAGCGTCCCTTGCCGGCCATTTGGGGCTTGGTAAATTGATCTGCATATACGACGACAATAAAATATCCATAGAAGGTTCCACGGAAATAGCCTTTACAGAAGATGTTGCCCTTCGATTCAAGGCGTATCACTGGCACATTCTAAACGTTGATGACGGCAATGATATCGATGCCATATATAATGCCATTCAGGCGGCCAAAGCTCAAGCCGGGCGGCCGTCTTTGATTGTTCTGCGTACCCATATTGCATATGGAAGCCCCAACAAGCAGGATACCGCAGATGCCCACGGTGCGCCGTTGGGTGAAGAAGAGGTTCGTCTGGCCAAAAAATCGCTGGGTCTTGTGGAGGATGCCTTATTTAATATCCCGGATGCGGTAAGGCATCATTTCATACAATGTGTTGAAGCCGGGAGGGAAGCCGAAGCCGGATGGCAGGAAAAATTTCAGGCTTACAACAAAAAATATCCGGATATGGCAAATAAGTGGGTGGATGCCATGAGCGGGTTTCTGACCACCGGATGGGATGAAGACATTCCCGAATTTTCAGTTTCGGACGGTCCCATAGCCACCCGGGCGGCATCCGGCAAAGTCTTAAATGCCATTGCCGCAAGACTTCCCACACTCATCGGCGGTTCTGCTGACCTGGCCCCTTCAAACAAAACCTTTTTGGATACATCCCATGAATTTCAAAAAGATGCCTATGACGGCCGCAATATCCGTTTCGGTGTTCGGGAACACGCCATGGGGGGAATCATGTCCGGCATGTTTCTCCACCACGGTCTGCGGCCTTATGGCGGTACATTCCTGGTTTTTGCAGATTATTTAAGGCCGGCGTTGCGCGTTGCCGCCATTATGAAGATACCGGTTATCTATGTCTTTACCCACGACAGTGTCGCAGTGGGTGAGGACGGACCCACACATCAGCCGGTGGAGCATCTGGCCAGTCTTCGCGCGATTCCGGGAATTACGGTTATTCGGCCGGCCGATGCATCGGAAACAGCCCAGGCATGGCGTCAGGCCATCAAAACAACCACCGGCCCGATTGCGCTGATTCTAAGCCGCCAAAAGCTTCCGGTATTAACATCCAACGCTATAAAAGACGGTTTGACAAAAGGGGCTTATGTGCTGGCAGATTGTGACGGCAAGCCCGACATTATACTGATCGGTACAGGATCCGAGGTCCATATCATTATAGAAGCCAAGGCACGTTTGCTTGAAAAAGGTGTTGCCGCACGAGTCGTGAGTATGCCCAGCTGGGAACTTTTTGAAAAGACATCTCAAACATACAAAGATCGTGTGCTTCTGCCGGATGTCCAAACGCGCTTGGCCGTGGAGGCCGGTTCTCCAATGGGATGGTGTCGATATGTCGGAACCAGCGGCGCTGTCATCGGTATAAACGGTTTTGGTGCTTCGGCACCGGGCGGCATTGTGATGGAAAAATATGGATTTACTTCGGAACATGTCGTACAAAAAGCAATGGAGCTTGTGAAGAAATAATTCTTTTGATAAAATCGCTATCTGTAGCGGCTTTCAGATCGGGGAGAAACAATTCATGGATAACACGAAAGAAGCAGAACTGGAGCGTTTAAAGAAAGAATATCTGCTGACGGAGCAGCGCTGGCAGGATGAAAAAAAGTGCCTTTCAAACATCATTTATGCTCTGGGCAGGGTCGTGGCGCTGCATGAAGCGCTAATGGAAGAATATGATCCCCTAAAAAAGATGGTTGCCTCAGAGCAGGAACTCCCTATAGATAAAATAGAAAATCAGGTCGAAAAACTTAAAAGTAAGATTTTTACACAAGAAACAAAACAAGCCTTTGATGACCGGAATATGCTGGATGAATTAAACGACAGCCTGCTGAAGTCATGCAGAATTATTAAAAGAATCGTGGTTGCTCTTGTGGATGATTTTTACCCGACAACCGGCGAGTTGAAAGCCAAAGCCGATTCTATTGATATCGACTGCCAAGAAGAGACGGCTCAAATGGATTTAGAAGGGCCGGCAACCGCATTTTTAAGTTATATCAAGGGACTTAAAAGCAAAATCTCGGAAGACTTCGGATACATCAACAACACGTTTATTACACTGCTGGACAACGTCAAGGAACTGGAAAAGACATTGACGAGCGAATTCGGCCAGGATGTCACGCTCAAGGAGATTGAAAAGTTCGAGACGAAAGTCAATATTGAAGTCGGCTCCATCTCAGATTCGTTCAATATTTATACCACCATCGATGAAATAAAAAGTGCGGTTGTTGAAAAGTTGAAAAAAATAAAACACCTGCTGGCTTTGAGAAAAAAAGAAGAGGTGCAAAAGGCTCAAAAAGCTCAGGAAAATATCAAAAAACTCAAACAAAAAATCGTAAAAACGGAAAAAGATGCCCGTGCCATGGCCAAAAAGGTGGATTTCTTTCAGACGGCCGCCACAACAGATGGGCTCACGGGCCTTTATAACCGTAATGCATTTGACCTGCGAATCAATAAAGCGCTGAAGATGTTCCACGAGGAAGGACAAACCGTTTCCTTGATCCTTTTCGATGTAGACAATTTTAAATGGATCAACGATACCCTGGGGCATGTTGCGGGTGATAAGATTTTACAAAAAGTGGCTCAGTGCTTGAAGGAAGCCTTTCGAAAAGGTGATTTTATCGCACGATATGGCGGAGACGAGTTTGCCGCTGTCATTGAAAAGTTGGATATGGACATCGCGCAAAAGAAAATTTTGGATTTTAACGACCTGTTTGGCAAAAAACGATTTTTTTCTCACAGCGTCGGAGATGTCAACGTCACGGTAAGCGCCGGTATTACTATGTCAAAAGAAGGTGATAATGTAGAGGACTTTATAAACAGAGCCGATAAAAACATGTATGAATCCAAAAAAAAGAAACGATGAAACCGGGTGACGGCGCCATCGCAACCGGCGCTCTGTTGAACACAATCAAGCAAACAAGGCAGGATCATTATTGATTCTGCCTTATTTGTTTGCCCCGCAACTCTCTTTTTGTTATTATAATCTAATTGAGGGGTCGGGGAGTTTTTCTAAATAGTTGCTCCATGGACAATCTTTTTTTAAAACGCGTGAACTCGTGGCAAGGGCTCGTAAAGAAAGAACAGGAACCCATCTTTGAAAAATCAATAGGTTTGACATACAATCTGAAGTTTCTTTTAAAGATGCGATTTCAGCATGCGCCTGTTCTTTCTAACGATCCCTAAGCCACTCAAACAGCACCCGCTTTAAAAAAAGATCATCCATTCCGCTCTCCGAGGCGTA
>RCNC010003508.1_pt1 | contig 10223 bp, 6 predicted proteins | sample 2041301 | NCBI WGS metagenome assembly RCNC01 (sample SAMN09708231, study PRJNA481090) | Marine sediment metagenome, whole genome shotgun sequencing project. | biome: marine sediment; feature: ocean; material: sediment; isolation source: Sewage treatment plant 13A marine sediment (STP13A) ... | reverse complement strand
AAGATGTCTGCCCATCAAACGACGGGTGGCCGTGGCGGGCTGGTCAGGGGCAGACGTCTGCTAAGCCTTAACAAATGCTGCCTTCCGCTAAAAGTACATCGGGCCCCGACTTGGGGGGACTCAGTGCCTTCAAAAATTGAGTTCAATCAGCCTTTCAGTTTCACTTCAAGGTGATTCATAAGTTCACCCATTTGGTCGCTTGGGCTGAATTCAATCGCCTCGTAATCCTCGTCAACTCTGACCGTGTGTCCAGGTGGCCAGTGGTAAACCTCGCCTGCATTAACCGTCTCTTCAGTGCCGTCTGCATAGGTCACATGAATGGAACCTTTGACCACGATCCCCCAATGCGGGCACTGGCATAGATTGTTTGGCAACCCCTCGAGCAGCGGAGTCGCGTCTGCACCAGCAGGAAATCGAACGCGAGCTACGTTTATATCGCCCCAGTCCTGTCCCTGAAAACAGACACCACCAGCTTCGAGACGAATCGGCAGATCGTTTTTTGCTTTCTTCATTAACATTCCTTTTTTCATGTTCTGGCGAGATACCCGCCGGTTTGGCACTTCTCAGACTTTCTTATTAACGTGTACTACACCAGCATAGGACAGCTATTTACTATTTGCAGAACAAATTCAAAATCGCCCGCTAGTCGGGCTAACAAGCAAGCAGGAGATTCTCCTACGAATGTTTCCAAAAACGTGCACCAGGTAACCGCAACTGGCCGAAAGTACCTATACGCGATACTGCCGGATGACCGCATTTGGCCGGTTGCGCCATTTAGCGACACCAGGATTATTGGCTTTCGTATAACTGCTTTACGCCAGATGGCGAAACGTCACCCTGTAGAATCACCTATAGCAGTACACGGCCAGGTGCGAACATAATATAACCTGTTACGGGTTGTCGTTGCCAGTGGGTGATTCTTTATCCGTCAACAGCTCGCCATACTCCTGCAAAGTCACGGCAAGACGACCTGCCAATACCCGCATAATGGCGCTGGCGATTTCACTATTTTCTTCCACCATGCGCAGGAATACATCCTGGCTGAAACTGAGGAGAAGCAATGGTGTTCTGGCCCGGATAGTGGTGGTTCGCGGCATCTTGGACAGCAGGGCCATTTCACCAAACACCTCGTTTCTGCCGAGCGTCGCGACGGTGCTCTCACCACCTGTTGATTCCAACACCACATCGGCCTGACCTTCAATAATCACATAGGCATGATCACCACTGTCACCCTGGCGGAAGACCACCTGGTTTTCATCAAAATGCTGACGTTCACTGGTAAATGCCAACAGTTTCAGTTTTGACCTGTCGATACTTGCAAACAGGGGTATATCCAGGAGTAAAGTGGCAATTTCATTGAGGTTGACCGAACGTTTTTCCCCGCCAGATGCACTATCTAATTTACGATCTGGTTCTCCGGGTTCGGAATCAGCCTCCCCAGTCTCGTGTCCGTCTACAAATTTGCCCTGCTCCATCCGCAGGACGTTTTCAAATTGTTGACGGCGTTCCTCTGAAGACTCAAACAGGATCAGGCTGCGTCCTTCAAGTTCGATCTTGAGGTTAGCCAGGATCTTTTCTTGCAGATGCAGATCCACCAGTGACAATGCGTCATTCATAATCAGGATGTCGGGTCGTTTGATAAGGCAGCGGGCGAGGGCAACTTTCTGACGTTGTGCGGCGGTCAGGCGAGAACAGCCCACGCCCACCTGGTACTCCAGGCCAGCGGCGGCAATGGCTTCTCGCAGGTTCAGTTCTTCGACGATTTCGTCAACCATCTGGCCGATCTGCAATGCGCTGCCGGCCTTGCTTGAGGCTGTTTTTCCAAAGATGATGTTTTCAAAAATACTGCTGGCAGTATTGTAGCTACCCTCCTGGAAAAATTGCACCGAACCCATCAGCTTTTCTGGCAGACCACTGGCAAAGGCCCGCCGTGCTTCGAGCAGGCGCTTCTTCATCTCTTCATCGATAAAACCAACATAGTGTTTTGTCTCGATCAGCCTGAATGGCAGAACCATCAACCTGTGACGATCATCATCACTGAGGCTATCGATACCTCGGGATTCAATACTGCGCAGGATAGACTTGAATATGGGCATATCGGCAGAATTGATGAAACTGAACCGCTCAAAAAATTCGTGATCGGGAGACAGTCCCTGGAAGATTTCAGCCTTGATTGCGGCCAGTTTGTGGCCCATTTCAAGGAACTCACCGCTTAGGCCATGTTCGTCAATGACCTTCCACATGTAGTCGTTATGATCAAGGTTTTCGTTTGCAAAATATGGCCCGACGGGTGTGCCAAAAAGAACATTCTCGGCAACCGATGCATGCGTATTGTAGGAATCTTCATTGAAGCTTTCGATCAGTGGGTCCTGACCCGCAGCATGCAGGCGCTGTTTGAGGATTGCTCGCGCCTGCAGTAAATTCTGTGTAAGTTCGGGGTAAACCACGGGCGAAATTGAGCGCCTCAAACCAATTTCGTAAACCGCGTCTTCGAGGTAAACCTCACGCAAGATTTGAATCATCCTGCGTCTTAGGTCTGCTACGTTGTTGCAACCGGCCGCTTCATAGTCAACCCAGTCCGAGGCATGATCATAGCCTGAGTTACCGGCCCTGAGCGACTCCGCCAACTCCAGTTCGCGCTCAAGTGGCATGCCATATTCTTCATTGGTACTGTCTTTGGGCCTGCGTAAAAGGGGATAGACCAGTACATCAAATATTGAACCGGAACCGAGAAATGTCTGTTGTCCGATAAAACCGATACGCCGGCCTGTCACACTATCAGGCAACATAGAGAGATCGCTGTCGCCGAGCGAAACACTGCCGGACCGGGCAAAATCCTGACGTGCCAGCAAGCGGGCAAACTCCTCGCGCCCACTGGCACCTGAACCGAGAATCGCGGTATGCATGGGCAAGGTCAACTTGATGGACGCACCGTCAACGGACCGGTTTCCTTCCTCATGTTCAACGACCACGTTCTCCGCCACCAGGGTGCCCCGGTTGAAGTCTTCTTTACCAGGCTCTGCTTCTATCATGGATTTGTCGAGCAGGTTGCCGCGCACAAAAAAATCCTTTAACTGTTCATAGCGGACCCGGGCATCTTCTGCCTTCTGGTAGTAATCAATCAGATCCTTCCAGGGGCTGTACATGTCCTTGTAAGCGGCCAGCACCGCGACCAATGCGCCGAGGGAAAGTTGATCATGGATGACCAGATATCCGCCAATGAGCAGAAAGAAAAAGGGCGTCAGTTGGGAGAAAAACTGGTTCAGTACATTCGCGGTATAGCGCTTGTGCGCGATCTGAACACGGTGGTGGAAAACCGTGCCAAGCCGTCGGGAGAAATCAGCCAACTCATATTGCGAGGTGTCGTGACCATGTATTTCGTTGACTCCGGCCACTACGTCGCTGAGACGTTCCGATATGCCACGTATGGCTTTCACCTCACCCATTTGTGATTTGTTAATACTGCGTTGAATTTTCGGGATAATGTAAATCTGCAGCGGATACAAGACGATCGCAGCCACACCCATCATCCAGTTTTGCAGGAACATGAACAACACAATGGTAGCAAGGGTCCCGAATGCAATGGCTGGTACGGCAAAAGCTTCGGCAATGAAAAAACCGAGGTTGGTGGTTTCCGCAGTGATCATGGATACGATCTGTCCACTCGACATATTGCGAAATTCGGAAGGCGGAAAGCGTAGCAGACGCTCGATCAGATCGTAACGCAAACGCCGCAATAACCGGTCGCCAATGCGGTAACGGAACGTGGAAGTGAAATACTTCAGTGCGCCACTGAATATAACCAGCAGCAGGAACAGCAAACACAGCGCCACGAGATAAGGTATCTGGTCAAACTCGATGCCAAAAAGTGCTTGCGGGAATTCGACGCCATCAATGGCTTCGTTGACGATTATTTTTGGAAGCTCGAGCGTCAGATACAACAGCGGTAAGGCGGCAGCGGAAAGCAGAACCAGAAAAACCTGGTGTCGAAGGCTGTACCGCAGGATGAACCGGAATAGGCTATTTTCCATTTATCGTTCAGGGCTTCATTAACCAACAGGCAGCGTAATTAACGGTGTGATTTTTGCCTGGTTGCCGGATTGCAGCATCACCAGCATACTGATTAGAGCAAATGTGACCTTGGTGTCTTCATCGTCATCAGCAAGATAGAACCAGGAATCGCGATAGAAAACTTTCACCCTGGCCAACTCAGGTTCTTCATCGGATGAATGCACCCGGAATAGAGATTCGCCGGTCCCGGCCTTATCGAATGGCCCGCCCGGCACAACGAAGTTACGCGGTGCAACGCCGGCTAAAACGTCTTTTTCCGGAACATCAACACCGGCAGCAATGAAAAACATGGCTGAAAACATGGACCGGGTGGCCATTACCATGGTGTTTTTATCGCTTGACATACCAATAGCCTGGCGAAGGTGCAAAGGCTGCCCGTCACAGGCAACTTTGATGGATTCACACACTTGCCGATAGGCGTCGGAGTCAACTGCATCCGGCGCAATCAGCAAGGACAGTTTCGGTTTTTCACCTTCACCACCCGCTTCTGCTCCAAGGGAAATCATGCCGTCACGTTGCAGGTCACGCAGCGATGATACGGCCTTATGAAACTGCAGATATCCGGTTTTCGGGTTCGAATCGGCTGGCACATTTCGCAACTGATTGACCGAATCCCCAACAATGAGAAGTGTTCTTTCAATACTCCAGCCAGCCTGAACCACCAATGCAAGGGTAGTCAGATCCAAGGGCGTCATCATCTGGCGCACAAAGGCCTCACCGGTATTCGGTGCATAGGTAATAAATGGGCTTTCGGAGATACTGCCACCGAGTGAGCCACTGCCACTATTAGTAAGGGTGTTGCCGCCGATGCCTGCACTTGCCGAGCGGTTAAAACCGCTTGAAATACTCGTGACATCGAGAAAGAGCACCGGGTCGCGGTATCGCTGGCGCACGATATTCAGCAACAATTGCTGGGCCTCGGTTTCCTGGACAGCGATGTTGTAAAGAGGGCGGCCCGAGGTAAGTACCTTGGGTCCGAGCTGAGTGCAGTCAGTCAGCAAGGTTGCAACCAGGGCCATTGCGGCAACCCGCATACAAGTCACCAGGCGGCGAGAGAAATATGTCCCGGAAGCTCTGAGATTAAGCGTTTTAATACGATTTATACAATTCATTTTTTATTGATTCGGACTCATCTGGTGACGCTGGATTGTTTAGCGCAACACAAATGAGTATAGGCTAAGTTTACGAGAGAAATCTATACCCCCACGTATCCAAATTTATCAAATCTGCCTGAGGGGCCAGGGTTTTTTCACTAATTACCAAAACAGAGTTTTTCAACAGAATAGTTCGAAAGCAGTTATAGGATTCAGTCTAGTTCAACACTCGACGACACGGGATAAGGGCCGGACCCTGCATCTTTACTGGACTTATAAGTGCCGGTATTGTGATATCAAAGCACAATGCACTTCGGGCGTGCACCGCAAAATGTCCCGGTGGGAACATGAAGCGAATGATGAACATCATAGGCACAAAATCTCTCATCGAGGCGATCAGGGCATAGAAAGGCCCTTTTTAGTGATCAAATAGCGCCTATACAGGCAATCACAGTTCCTTCTGAGCACCGAAATAATCCTCCGACCGGATCATCCCAACCGAAACCAATCCCGATCAAACTTAGTTAGATGGCATCTGATGCAGCCTGATCAGGTCACTGAAGACTAATACCGAGTTATCACCCACCCTCGACCAGAAGCGGAGGTTAATCATTTATTTACCCCATTTTTTTCTTCAGAATGCCATCCAGTTAGGTATTTTTTCTGTGCAAGTCGCTCAATCTCGCTTATGCTAAATACTATTAGATTCGGCGTGTAAGAGTAAGCAGTGTGTTGAAAGTTTGACTTGCGAAACACTAACGAATAACAGACATGTAATACAGAAAAAACAAAGGGTCAGAACACTGCTGAATTATTTTTTTTGAAGATCCAGAAACCATCAAATCTGAAATCGATTTGACAATTGTCGCCTAATAACAATTGTGTTTTGCAATTCTAACTGAGCATACAGGCTATTGAAATCGCGAATGAAAAATTTACGTTTCCAACTTGCGTATGTCGATCTAATGCTTAACTGAAGAATAGTTGAAGTATGTTGAATGATAAATCCTGATCGATCTTACCGCCCCGACATCGATGGTCTCCGGGCCATTGCAGTGTTGTCCGTCATTGCTTTTCATATGTACCCTAGGTTCTTGCCTGGAGGCTTTGTTGGAGTTGATATCTTTTTTGTGATATCGGGCTACCTAATTTCCCAAAGAATTATCGCAGGACATGAACAAGGCGGTTTCAGCTTTAAGCAGTTTTACATCCGTCGCATCAGGCGGTTATTTCCAGCTGTCATATCAACAGTACTCTTAACCATGATTTACGGAAGTTTGTTTTTGACACCCGACGATCTTATCGGCCTGAGTAAGTCAGCCATCAGTGCCGTATTCTCAGCTGCCAATATCCACTTCTTCCTAGAAGCAGGTTATTGGGATGTGGAGTCGTGGCGTAAACCTCTGCTACATATGTGGTCTTTGAGCGTGGAAGAGCAATTCTACGTTGTGTGGCCTTTTCTCATCATTGGGATATTGAAATTTTCAAAACATTTTTCTTTTTTGGTATTGATGGCGATAACTGTTCTTTCCTTACTGGTAACCTCTTTTTATACATCCAAGAATCCTAGCGCAGCATTCTATCTAACTCCCTTTCGAGTATACGAATTTGGAATAGGCGCGGCTTGTGTCTGATTTGATCAACGCGCCTTCAGGCCAGATGTCACGGGGCGGATGCTCTCTGGAACGCTTTTCGCTCTGGGGCTCATTGGAATTTTTGCATCATTGATTTATCTGAATGAGAGCATGGCTTTTCCTGGTTGGGTAGCGGTTATCCCCGCTTTGGGTACGGCCTTAGTTATCCTTTCAAAAAATCCGGTCTGGCTGAGCGGGCTGCTGACTAACCCGATGGTGAGATATATCGGTTTGATTTCATATTCACTGTACTTGGTGCATTGGCCGGTACTTTCATATCTGAGAATTGAGTATGGAGAGGTAGGAGCGGTAATGTTGGGTGCGGCCTCGGTCATAATTTTCTTGTTGGCAGCGACGCAATATCATTTAGTTGAAACGCCCCTTCGAATCGCGCCAGGGACTAGCCTTGTTGTCTATGACCATAGTCGCCGGAGCATAGCTTTTAACACATTCAGCGGTGCGGCAATTTCTACCATTGTGGTGTCCGGCCTTGCGCTGATTATCATTCAGAATAATGGCTACCCGGATCGATATAAAGTGGACCTTCAGCGGTTCGCATCATTGACCCTCAATGAATTTAATGAAGTGAGAAGTTACAAACTGAGGCAGTTGTGCTCTGCGCATAGGGATGGAACGATTTGTGGGGCAATTGATCCGGAAAAGATGAATGTATTGATTGTAGGGGATTCGCATGGTTCAGATGGGGTCAATATTTTCTCAAAATCCTTTCCTGAAATAAATTTACTTGCAGCGGGTCGAGGTGCATGCCCCTTGCTTGAGAGTCTTGAGGACGTGGTTTACAGATTTGATAATTGTGATGCTTATAACGATCGCCGGTTTGCGGACATTGCAGCTCAGTCTTCTAATATTGACTACATAGTGTTCTCACAACGAATTAGCATAGCGCGCATGAAGTCAATGCGCGAAACCTTTAAGATCATGGAAGCTCATGGATTAGCTATAATCGTATTGGGAGCAGGCCCTCGGTTTAAGCGAGCTGTATTGCCAGAAGTACTGAAGCACAAAGAACACGATAAGCTTGACCAGGTATTAGCCGAATACGCTGTGACAAAACACTATGCAGCAAATATGGAGTTACAGCAGTGGGCTGAAAGATCAGGTGGCGTTTATCTGAATAAAACTGATCTTCTATGTCCTGAAAATCTCTGCCGAATAATTCTGGATGATGGCCACCTTCTGATGATTGATCAGCACCATTTGTCTCTAAGTGCAGCGGAATATCTGGGAGCGAGTTATAGAAAAAACTATCCGAATCTTTTTGAAAAACGGTAACCCAGTTTGCAGGCCAGAGGGCTCTGACCTCTTTTATTAAAACGATTTCACAGTTAACAGGTCTGTTATCGACGGCCTATGCACGCCTGCCTGTAATCACTGGGTGACATACCTGCCCAGCGATTAAAAGCATGTGTGAAATGAGCGGGGTCCGAGTAACCGAGTTGATAGGAAATATCCTGGATGGTTAAAGAAGCGTTTTGTAGTTTTTCTTTGGCCTTTTTGAATTTGGCCAGGTTGAGTAATTCGTTAAAATTGGTTCCACGTCTTTTTAACTGGCGCTGCAAGGTTCTAGTGTGGATCTCCAATACTCTGGATATATCGTTGATTCTGCAGTCTTTATCAAGAATGAAATTTCCAATTAAATGTTCAATTGTATCGATAAAATTAGCATTGACGTCAAATCGGTGTCCAGGCAGTTGTGTGTCTGGTATTTCAAGATTAACTGGTAACTTGAGAACGGTATTGGGTATGGGGAACGCCGCCCAGTTTTGTGAAAAATTGAGACGACATTTACCGACTAAACGTGATTCCCCGGCGATCTTGTTTTCTTTCATGAATAAATCAATTTGTTCAGGAACCCAGTCGGGTCCAACGGCCAATTGAACCAATTGAATGGCGCAGGTCATATCATACAACTCCATCTGAATATCATTTTCATGAGAGGAGGGCTGGTACGACCAAACCACGATTCAGTGTCACCATGTTCAAAACTAAACATAATAGTGTTTTCTTCACTGGGCGCTACCCTGCAAAATGTCTGCAAAAGGTCTTCAAGATCCTTACAGTTACTTATTAATGGGCGCATTGACTCAGCCGTATGCCAGGGCCCTTGTTGGGCAACCTGTGCGCCAAAATCTGGTATACCGGCTTCAGTTGCGACCAGGTTGAGAAGCAGCCAGAAAGGTTTTAACGGTAACAGGGCTTCTGGGTTTTCCTGGTCATGGGTTGGCAAACCGACTTTTTTGAAATAATACTCGGGTGATAGACCGTTGTTGATCAGGACCTTTTTCCACTGCTTTGTGTACGCGACTCTTGTGAGTGGAACCTTTCTCTGTTTCATAAAGTCTTAAAGGGCATTCGTTCAAATACTCATTTTTCGTATCGGTTTCCTAAAAGATATTTGTAACTGACTAAAAAGTCACCCAATATTTTTGGAATCGTAAAAACTGTCATAATATCGCAAGATTTAAAAATAGGTACGTCACATAATAATTAGGCGTTCGCCAAATACATCTGGACTGCAAAACCATGCATTCAAAGCGGGGTGGTGTTTGTTTGGGTAATTTGCCGTTCCTTTTTTGAGTTGGCCTTGCCCTGCAGATTTCGATCAATGGAGATTCCCTAATGAAGGTGCGTCTTGCAGAGTTACTTGCTGACTTGTAGGCTTTTGCCTGAAAATTGTCAAATTGAATTTAAATAGGACTAACGATTATGAGAAAAACCAGATTGCTACTAAGCGTCTTAATTGTAATGCTGTTTGTCAATCCAGCATCGTTGCTAGCACAGGATAATTATAATCGGGAGATACTGCCCATTGTTCCTCCTGAGCCTAAAACCTATACAGAGCTTGATGTAAAGGGTATGCAGGCACCTCCACGGTTTGAAGTAAAAGCACCTGAAAGCGCCCCCAATGTTGTTATCATTTTGATCGATGACCTCGGTATGGGTGCGACGACAGCATTTGGTGGTCCAATCGAAACACCAACGATGGACAAGCTCGCTAAGGCCGGGGTTCGATACAACAATTTCAATACCACCTCTTTGTGCTCACCGACCAGAATGGCGATTAAGACAGGTAGGAATCACCACACCACCAACACCGGTTCCATCATGGAAACCGCCACCGCCTTTCCGGGAAACACGGGTTCCCTTCCCGGTAGCGTTGCCCCGTTGGCAGAAACACTTCGATTGAACGGCTACAGCACTGCAGCATTCGGAAAATGGCATGAGACCGCAGCGTGGGAAACAAGTGTTTCAGGACCTTTTGATCGCTGGCCAACGCGTCAGGGGTTTGACAAATTTTACGGCTTTATTGGCGGTGAGACGGACCAATGGGCACCGCTGATTTTTGATGGCGTTACCCGTGTCAATCCGCCCAAAATGGAAAACTATCATTTCACCACTGACA
>RCNC010003507.1_pt1 | contig 10223 bp, 7 predicted proteins | sample 2041301 | NCBI WGS metagenome assembly RCNC01 (sample SAMN09708231, study PRJNA481090) | Marine sediment metagenome, whole genome shotgun sequencing project. | biome: marine sediment; feature: ocean; material: sediment; isolation source: Sewage treatment plant 13A marine sediment (STP13A) ... | reverse complement strand
TCGGAGCGGCTTGCCGCGGAGTGTTTTCCAGAGGGTTGTGGGCGCGTGTTGGAAACTTGTGCCGGAGGAGCGAAGCGATCTCCCAGGCCGGGTTTTCCACACGCGTCCATAATCCCCGGCAGCCCCGTCAATTCCACAGCTTGAGGGGGTCTGGCGGCGCTCTCACGGACTCGAACGGCGGTGGGTTCGAATCCCGCCGGGCGCACCATTAGAATCAATCACTTACGTCACCCTTTTGGGTGGCGTTTTTTTGCATGGTCAAATATGTGGTCAAACTGCGGCAGCAAAAAAGGCACCAGTGCACGCGCTTTCGAAGGCCGGGCTTGGAAACAGCGTCAGGGGCAGGAGACTGCGTCAGGGGCCGGGGCAGCGGCAATCTCTGCAACGAGCACCCGATCGTCTCCCTGGGTTGTGTCTAGTCGATCTATCCTTTCGTCAGCCGAACCGAAACGCCGTTGACCGCCTGAGTCTCTATCCCCAGGAAGAAAGGTGCCTGTTTCTTGCTCGTCACCTTGATCTTGACACTGTTGCCGCCGGCCTTGACTTTGTAGGTCGCTCCGGCAGCGAAGGTGAACTGTTTCGCCAGTTCTTTGGCAATATCCTTTTTCTTGGATTTGGCGAGGACGTTGAGTTTCACGAGCGTTGGCGTTCCTCCGGTGGGCTCTATAACAAACGAGAGCACACCGTTGGTCTCGGCCTTGCCTTCAACAATAATCTTCCAGGAAGATCGGTATACCCGGGAAGCCCGAGTCTCCTGTAATGGCTCTGCCTCGGTCGGCGTTAGCGTCGACGGAGCTTCGGGCTGCGCTTCGGTCTGCGCCGGCTGGGCTTCGGTCGCCTGGGCCTCGGCCTGGGGCTCGGACTGGGGCGGAGTTTCCTGGGCAGACACCCAAGCTCCGGACAGGAGCAGCGTTCCAACCATAGCTAACCTAAGAGCATCCGACGACAGAGATTTCGATACGTGGGTCATGAGCATTTCTCCTTTTGCGATCTTTAGACCTTAATAACTCGACAATACTATGGTATCTCGAATAGTGGATGGCTGGTTTTCAACACAATACTTTGACATAGCGGCCACTCACGGCGAACGCGCTGGAAGATGAACCTACTTGTAGTTACTGTTCTCGGTTGCGATCTCGAGCTGCAGGCCTTTCCAGGTGGCCTTCGTAACGGAGCGCACGGGGTAGCTTGGGCCGAACTCCAGGATGCCGAACTCAAGATCGAGGGAGACTGGAGACCCTTCAACAGTTGTTGTGACGGCGGCCGTGGTCGGCAGAAGGTCCGGCAGCGAGAAGCGAATCTCCACGGAGTCACCATTGGTGACGACATCGTGGGACACAAGAATTAGGGTGTCACCGCTGGTTGTCATTGCCGCCGTCGCCACCGCCCTCTCGGCGAAGAGCGGGTTCAGATACGCGTCGAGCTGGCTCTTGACCTCCGTCACGAATGTGTAGGCCGCCTCTCGCTCCTTCTTTGAAAGCTTTTTGCCGTTTGGAAACCGGACTTTTTCTTTGTCAACCTGGCTGCCGACCTGCATCCTCTGCTGCGTGCCGTCGGGGTAATTTCTAATCGTGTACTTATCGACTCGTTTTTGTACGCCGTCGACGGTGAAGGTGTAAACCGACGTCCAGGTATAGCTCCGGAGGGCTTTCTGGTTTGCATGCAGCGCGGTTGCCATCTGCTGCTGATCAGGCAGAGGCTGGGCGCCGATCGTTGCGGCGCCGAGCACCACCATGATCCAACTCACGACTGAGAATTTCGATGTGTTCAACGGGTTCTCCCTTCCACAGGCTGCAAAGCCTACCAGAATTCCGGCTGGGAGTCGGATGGAGAAGAGTAATGTCCCCTATAAATTTCTCCGCGGAAACCCTTGATTTCCTCGACTTTGGCGAAAAATCGCTCATTTCCGCCTCGGGAACTTCGATCCGGTCCTGGGGTCCGGCATTAAGGATCGGCTCGTGCTGGATGATGACTACCGAACCCTCGACAGGATTGGCGGAAACCGACAGGAGCAGCGATGACCTTCGCTATATTTGACAATGTCAGGTTCAAACCAGGATCAGGCGGGAGCGTTCCCGAAGGCCATTTCGGGATTGATCATTTTTGGCGTTGTATCCCCTGTAGCGAAGAGGTCGGCGACCTTGCCCCTGGTCAGGGTTCCAAGTTCCTGGTCGAGGTTGCACACCCGCGCCCCATTCAAGGTGGAGGCGACGATGATCTGCATCGGGGTCATCCCGGCCTGGGCCCAAATCCCACGGTTCCTTGAGGCCAGTGCGCCGTCGACGTGAGAGTTGATGAAGCCCGGCAAAATCGTCAGACTCGAGACATCGATGATCTCACCGTGTTTACGAGTTGATGCCGGATCAGGTTTTCCTCGCAGGCACGAAACGGCACCCGGCCGGACAAAACCGAACCAGGTCACCTTTCAGAATACGCTCCAGGTGCCGCTGGATCTTGGCAAACCGGATTTTTCCGGGGGCGGTACAAAGAGCACTCACGCTATAGATTTTCTTTGGGAATCGAGCAAGAAATTCTCGGTTGCAGGGCTCATCAATTCCCGGATGCAACCTCGATTTCCGGACAAGGCACCACCGCCTGCCACTGACCATCAACGAGAAGGAACCGTTCTCCCACGTAGATCGCGGAGACGGTGTCGCCGACGATCTCCAGGGCCGAGGCCCTGCCGCCTTCATAGACCTCGGACAGCATGCCGGTATCTATCGCCAGGACTCGGCCGCCGAACCGGCTTTTGATGGTCCCATCCCGCATGACGGTGTGGCCGACGACCATGCGATCGACTTTGAGCTGGTCGAGAATTGCCTCAATTTGATCGGCATTCTCCTGCTCATTCCACAGCGCTGCCCCTCGGAACCACAGGGGCCCATCCTGATGAACCAGATACCACCCACCGATGCCGGTCGCGCCATCGAGGTCTTTGGCCAGGGCGCGCAGCTTCCGGCCCCTTTTCCCTTCGGCCTCGGGTGCGAGCGCGAGGATCGTTGCTGAAACCTCCGCGACTTCGTTGACCGACGCGCATGGAAGAATCAGACCCTCTTCTGCGAGGGTGGCCCGGAACCGATCAAAATGCCGCAATTCTGCGGTGGCCCTGATGTTGATCGCCTTGGGGTCCTGGCCCTGAAGAGCTGGGCCCAGTCCGGCGTGCACGAAAAGGGTGTCGTTCCGACGCACGGCAATTTCAAGGCTTCGAAACCACTTTCCATAGACACCATCCGGCCCCAATGCTTCCAGGTACTCCAGCTTGCCGAGGGGATATCGAGCCATCCACTCGTCCCTGGACTGCCCTGCCGCATCATCGGGGGCGGTGCCAAAAAGGTCGGCCCTGGTTGCCAAATGCCGGGTCATCGCGGCGAAGGCCTCGTCCCGTCGGGCCTTGGATTTTTTATCGGCAAAGGCCGCATAGACTTCAGGGTTGACGTCCCGGACCAATCCAAGGAGATTCATGCTTTCGTGGTTTCCCAGCAGACAGATGACTTCGCCGCCGGTCTTCGGGGCCTCACGCTGCAGCTTCATCAGGAGATCCATCACTTCTTGCAGCTGCAGGCCACGGTCCAGCAGATCTCCCTGTTGGATCAGTATCGTTGACCCGCCGATCCACCGACCGGAAGAATCGATGACATTCGCCTCCTCGAGGATGCCGCCGAGGCCAACAAAGCTGCCATGCACGTCGCCGATGGCGACGATACGTCCCGATTCACCGGCATCGGCAAGCGGCAGCCACGCCGACACCACGAATAGAACCGCGAGAAAAACAATGACGCCTTGAAAACGGCTTCGAACTTCAATCATCAGCGGGCTCCCTCCTGACCCTGGTCCTTCTTGGACAGTTGCCGGAACAGGGCCTTGACGATCTCGATGTTGTTGGACAAAAGATCAAAAAAGTCGTCAGCCTCGATTATCAAAACTCGGGTGGCTTTCGAGGCCACCGCGTCACCGTCCCGCAGTCGCCCGCTGAGAATCTCATCGACTCCGAACCGCCCACGGGGACCGACCTCAACCCCGCGCCCATCCTCGTGCACAAGGCGAACGGCGCCTTCGACGACACAATACAGCGCGTCCGCTGGAGTGCCACGCCTGTAAATCCTTTCGCCCGGGTCGAATGACCACTCGCGGGAAATAGCCGCCAGGCGTAGCATCTGGTCTGCATCACAGAAGGAGAAGAGGTCAACCCCCTGCAAAAAGACCATCATCTCGATTCGGGCCATTTGAGTCATGTCGATCTCCCTGGTTTCATCGTCGCCTTCTGCCGGGTCCGATACCACATCCTGACGCGAGCTTTGCCGGGTCACTCCCTTTTTCATTTTAGCCGCAACCCAGCCCACAGTTTCCTGAACGAGCCCTTCAATCTCTGCATTCCTCAGAGCTTCGACCTCAGGCAGGAGCTCATGGACTCCATCGATGGAGACGCCGTGAAGCGTCGCGATCACCAGGCCCAGGGCGTCGGGGTCTCGTTCCAAATCGAGGGCCAGGAGGCGCCGCATCGTCGCTTTGGGGTCTTGAACGTAGAGAGAGAACAGCTGTGCCCCCCGATGGACTTTGTCTTCGATTGACAGGTCTTCGATGACGGCAAAAACGTCGCGGCGGACAACCCCGTTGAGACTGTTGTCCAGATACTCCAGGGCCCGAGCGACCAGGACCCCCTGACCGCTCAAGAGACTCCTTGAGGCCGCCCTGATGTCGTCAGGAGGATGGAGGAGTTCCAGCAGACCGAAGAGGTTCTCAACCCCCTGGTGCATTCGGCGGGCCAGGAACTGTTGCAAGAGGGTCGGAACCCTGCCCTCGATGCCCCATTCGGCGTGCGGTCCCTCAAGCCGGAGATGGTGGGGCGAACTGACAGCGACCAGATCAACCACGTGGCCCAGGTATCGCCTGGCCTCTTCATGGATTTGACGCCTGACCGGCTCAGCCGCAACGGCCAATTCCGGGTTCTTACGCCTCAGCGAAGCGAGGCTTTCGATGCTTTTTCTTCTGAGGAAGGCATCCGACACCGTCAAACTGTCCATCAGAGCTGCCACCGCTTTTGACCCACCGATGAGAGCCATCGTTTTGGGGATGGCGCGTCGCACCCAGATCTGCTCGTCCGGGGAGTACATGAACAAAACCAAGGCGTCGATGGCCTGTTCTCCGTGGGCTACGATCGCTTCTCGTGCCTCGTGTTTGAAACGCCGGTTGCCCATCAAAGAGATCAGGACCGGGATGCTCAAGGGGCTGCAATGCCCCTGCTCCTGTCGGCGGCGGGCGGCCCGAATGGCCTCACGGACTACCTGGCGATCACTGTCATAAAAGAGCTGGATCAACCGCCTCTCTCCCCGGGTCTCATTGATCTGACCCAGGGCCTTGGCAGCCTCGCACCGAACGGCCCCATCGCCGTCAGACAGCATCTCTTCGAGGACCTCGGCGGCCTTGTCCCTGACATCGGGCCGGCCCAGATCCATGAGAAAGGCGACCGCTGCCGCCCGTAGGCGGGGATCCCGATCATGGAGCCGGCCCTCCATCATTGATGAGGCGTCTTCTTTCTTTAAGGTGGCCAGGGCACTGATTGCTTTACTTCGAACAATGGGATCGACATCACCGATCGCCCGCTCTATCAGACCTGCGGCATCTTGGCGACCCTCGTGCGCCAGGACATCGATGGCGCATCGTCTGACTTCGGCGTCGTCATGATGCAACAAGAGGGGAGGCACCAGCCGGCCCTGCCCGTGGGAGGCCAGCAACTCGACGCTGTGCACAACCTCTCGTGCGTCCGAACTGCCCAAGGCTTCGACCAGGGTCGACATCGTGGTGACGTCGCCCAGGTCGACAGGGTCCGGTTCATCGATACTGCCGGATTTGAGGCCCTCCCGGAAGGCCCGAACGTATTCCCGCCGGGTCAGTCTTGCGATTACCAACCACAGGGCGACGACCACCAGGGTCATGACGCTGACGTAGGTCATTCCAAATACTTCAAGGGCCACGGGAAGAAGGAGGACCGCTGCCACTCCCTTGGCGAAACGCTGCACGAAGATGTCAATGAACGCCTTGCCGCGCCGACGCAAACGAGCCGGAACCGGCAGGAACAGCAACTCCCGGGTTGCCTGGTCGATCGAGTGCCGGAGGCCGCCTTCACCGAGCTTCAGCCACCAAGCAGCACCGACGATCGCCGTAGGCACGACACCAATCGCAAGAATCAAAAACAGCGTCGACGCTGCCACCGTCACTGGCAGCACCTGCATGCTGAATCCTACGCCCAAACCGCGGTGGATGCGGCGTGTGAACACAATTTGGAAGAGAAAACCCACAAACGCCATAGCACTGAAGACGCCACCAAACATTGCAGTCCTGTGGTCGAGACCGGTGGTGACCGATTCGATGGCCCAGTTGAATTGCAGATCGACCATCTGGGCGGCGATCATCGTCACCATCATCATCAAAGCGATCATCTCAAGCAGTCGCGATCCAAGTACGGTCCGCAGCCCACCTCGGACCTCCCGGATGGATCGGGCCTCCGGGTTTGTCGCGTGGGCCTCCCCGCTAAAGGGCCTCCGCCGTTCGATCAGAAAAACCACTGCGGCGACCGCCAGAAATAACGAACCGGAAATCAGCAGGGTCGCATAGGTCCCGGCTCGTCCAGAGACCGCCCGGGCAATCAACCCGCCTGGGATCCCGCCCAGCAAACCTCCGGCGCCGACGAAGGCGAATAGCCGCCTGGCCTGCCGGGGGTTAAAGACTTGTCCGGCGTACGACCACAGCTGTGACACCGCCACGCCGAAAGCTACTGTCGACCAGATGTAGAAAAGGACCGGCACCCACTTGCTCGGAAGGGCAAAGAGTTGATAAAAAGCCGCCAGTGTCAGTCCATGAAGCACGCAGAAGACGATGATCGTTCGATGCATTCGGTATCGAGCGGCCATTCGCGTATAGAGGACAAGCACCGGGAACGACACCAGTGCGAGAGCCAAGTACACCCACGGCAGCTGTTGGGCGCCCCAGCTGTCAATGAACGCAGCCTGCCTGACGCTTTTGACGGCGTATTGTGCGCAGGCCAGTACGAAGAAGTAGACGAAGAAAAGCCACGTGATCCACCCTTCGCCCACGCGAATTCCAAATGGCGTCGTGATCGGCGACGGCCGAATCACCGACCGTTCGTCCATCTCGACCTCCGGCCGTCCCTCGATTGAGGGACCGGCCGAATTCGTGAACCTTGATTCAAATCCTCTCATTCAAACTTTCAAAAGGGCATTTGCCCGGGAGTCACCAGAAGGAACATAATGAGTCTCTATTCTATATCTAACTGGGCCAACTGTAATACGGGTTCTTTCTGCTTGGAGTTACCTCAAGGCCCGGGCGGGCCTCGAGCTTGTGCCCTGCCGGCTTTCACGTTAGGGTGTCTCTCATGAAAATTTCGACCTTTTCTACAGTGTTCGCCCTGGTTATTCTCCTCGCCGCTTCGATCCCGTCAGCCAACAACATTCCTGCTCCGGCGGACGTCGCAGCGGCGCCCTCCGATGCGATGACGACCAAAAGCGGTCTAGCGAGCAAAGTGCTCCAAGCAGGTTCAGGTACCGAACATCCTGATGTCTGGGACAAAGTCACGGTCCACTACAGCGGCTGGACAACCGACGGCACGATGTTCGACTCGTCGGTCAAGAGCGGCCAGCCTTCGACCTTCCCGCTCAATCGTGTCATCCCCGGCTGGACCGAAGGGCTCCAGCTGATGGTCGTGGGCGAGAAGCGCCGCCTGTGGATCCCGGTGCAACTGGCCTACAACAACAAACCGAACCGTCCGGCAGGTACGCTGGTCTTCGATATTGAGCTGCTGGGAATCGAGAATCAGCCGGAGCCGCCCAAGCCACCGGCTACACCCTCAGATGTCGCCGCACCTCCGGCCAATGCCGAAAAGACCAAGAGCGGACTGGCTTCCCGGGTTCTCAAGCACGGCGAGGGCACCGAGCATCCCAAAGCTACGTCAAACGTAACGGTGCACTACACCGGCTGGACGACTGATGGGAAAATGTTTGATTCCTCCGTCACTCGTGGCGAAACAATCTCTTTCCCGCTCAATCGTGTCATCCCCGGCTGGACCGAGGGACTGCAGTTGATGGTCGCTGGTGAGAAGCGCCGCCTTTGGATTCCGGAGGAGCTGGCCTACAAAGGCGCTGCTGGAGCGCCGCAAGGAACGCTGGTCTTCGACGTGGAGCTGATCAGTTTTGAGTAATTGAGGGATTAGGGCCGAGGCCGACCCGCCCAAGGGACTCGCGGCGAGAAGTCCTAACCCGACCTTCTCACCGGTGTCCGGCTGCAAGGCGCAATCCACAACGACCTTCGGCGCTTTCTCGATTCGCTCGCTCGACGTACGGCAAGTATGCCTTCGCTCACTCATCTTGCGAAATCACCGAATCTCATTACGTTTTGCGCCTTTCGCTTCGAAAACCGGTGAGAAGGTCCGGGCTAACATCAGGGGTAGGTCCTCAGGAACGGACTCGGGAACGGGCACGGCACGCCGTGCCCCTACCCTCGGACCGAAGACACCCCGCTATACTCAATCGGTGAATCAAAGCCCGATCACGCCGACACTGTCCCAAACCTCGGCAGCTGCCGCCACCCTGTTGGCCGTCGTGGTTCTGTGGTTGAGTCGAGACGTCTTGACTCTTGATATTATCCTTCGCATAACCCTTCCGGCATTGTGGCTCAGCCTTTGGACTCTCGGTTGCATCGGGGCCGGGTGGCCGGTGGTCGCTACGCTCTTGAAAAAAACCAACGGCGCTCGCACACCGTTGATCCTGATCGTAGCGACGGGGGCGGCGGTTTTGGCGTTGATCGGAACAGGCCTGGCTCTGGCTCACCTCCTGTACCGTTCGCTCCTGATCGGTGTGCTTACGATTTCGGTCGTGGCCGGCCTGTTCGTATTGGGGCGCTTTCGCCGGCACATCGAAATGCTGCCCGAGGGCCTGGCGTCACCACTTGGAGGCATCCTGATGATCCCCGTTGGGGTCTCCCTTCTCCTGGTATCGACACCACCGGTGATGTTCGACGTTCTCCACTATCATCTGGCCTTCCCCGAACAATGGCTAATGGCCGGCAGTTTTGTTGAGTTTGCCCGCGAGTCGTACTCATACTACTTTTCGGCACATGGCATGCTGTTCACTTTCGCCCTGTCCACGGTTGGCCCCTGGGGCGCAAACGCCCTCAGTTGGTGGATGGCGGGGGTCGCCATCATTGCTGCCGCAACGCTGGGCAGCCGTCTCGGTGGAGCGGGCGCTGCACCCTGGGCTGCGGCCTGTTACGCCCTGACACCGGCGACATTGGAGATCATTGGATATGCCGGACCAGACCACGCCGTCGCTGCATGGGCCGGTGCCGCGCTGGTAGCGCTGACCAACGGCGTCGACCGCATTCCGACGGCTCGTTTGATGGTCCTGGTCGGCATCCTTGGGGGAACGGCTGCAGCCTCCAAGTACTTGGCCCTTGTGACCGTCTTGATTCCCCTGGCAGTAGCAGCCGTCTGGACACTGCGCGCATTTGAATCCGGACGCAGGGTCCGATCCGCTGTTCTGCTCCTGGCTCTGTTGGCCGGTACAGCAGTACCCCTGGCCCCCTGGACCGCGCGCAACTTCACATGGACGGGCAATCCCGTCTATCCCTATTTCACCGGTCTCTTTGGGGGTCCGCCATCAGGCATGAACCTCAATATGGAAATAGACCGCAACGTCGATCTTCCGACATCGACAGTGGGCAGGGCGGCCGGCTCTGCCGGCGCTCTGGTCTATCGTACCTTCAATCCACGCTATGAAGGGGGCCTTCTGGGCCCGCATTGGCTGTTCCTCCTACCCGTCGCCGCGATGGTCACCGGCCTCAGGCCTCGCCTTCGCGGCCCACTCTGGACGGCGACGCTCGTCGGTTTTCTCTGCTGGGGTTCGCTGGTCCAATATGTACGATTCTTGCTGCCGATCCTTGTGCCCGCAGCGGCATTGGCCGGCACCGTGCCTTCCGCTCTCGGACGGAGGGTCAGCGCGCTGACTCGCGGCGCCTTCACAGCCCTTCTGTTTGCGGTCTTCGCCTGGAATTCCAGCGTTCTCCTCTCAAGCCTCAATATTGACCGGCTGGCCGTGGTTGCCGGAGTCCTCAACGAGAGGGACTATCGCATTCGTTGGAACGGCGCCGCCCCCGCTGCAGACTTTATTTCACAGCAACTACCCTCCGACGCTCGGGTCTTGATGATTGCGGAG
>RCNC010003506.1_pt1 | contig 10223 bp, 9 predicted proteins | sample 2041301 | NCBI WGS metagenome assembly RCNC01 (sample SAMN09708231, study PRJNA481090) | Marine sediment metagenome, whole genome shotgun sequencing project. | biome: marine sediment; feature: ocean; material: sediment; isolation source: Sewage treatment plant 13A marine sediment (STP13A) ... | reverse complement strand
ATCAAAATAAAACGCTATTTTCAAATCGATTTAAGACGTAATAAAAAAAATTTCCCATTTTTTCTATGGGACCGCTTTCAAATAAATGTTGAGTTATGCTATTGATTACCCATGGAAAAAATTTCCAACCATCCTACTCCTGCGAATATCGCAGATTCTATTCGGGTACTTTCCGGCCTGAACACCAGCGCGCCACCTCGCATCAACAACCTTTTCGATGATCCGATCGATTTTTTCGGGCTGCTGGATGAAATCACCATCGGCGTCATGGTCTTGGACTTGGACCGCAGGGTCGTTGTGATGAACCAAACGCTGAAAGCCCTTACCGGCTTCAATCAAAAGAAATTGGTCGGTGTTGCCTGCGCCCAGATTTTGCGTAGTGATATTTGCCTTCAAAACTGTCCGGCGTTGATTGTTCATGAAGCGTCCGGCCCGAAATGCATCGAGGGCAATCTGGTCAACCGGGACCGCCAGTTAATTCCCATTCGCATTACCTCGGCACCGCTGAATAACCTCGAGGGGAAAATGGTTGGATTTTTGGAAACCGTGGAAGACATCAGCCTGCTTCGGAAACTCGATGAAACCATCAGCCATGCCTACAAGTTCAACAATATCATCGGCAGAAGTCCGAAAATGGAAAAAATTTTTCAGATTCTTCCTTCCCTGGCCCAGAGCGACTCATCGGTCCTGATCACCGGGGAAACCGGTACCGGCAAGGACATGGTGGCCGAAGCGATCCACCAATCGTCCAACCGGGCCAAGGGCCCTTTCGTTAAGATCAATTGCAGTGCGTTACCGGAAACCCTTTTAGAATCCGAATTATTCGGCCATAGCAAAGGGGCTTTTACCGGTGCGGTAGAGAATAAACCCGGGAGATTTCGACTGGCACACAACGGTACGCTTTATCTTACCGAAATCGGCGATCTGCCAATTTCGCTTCAAGTCAAACTGCTCACCTTTCTGGATGACAAAGAGGTCTTTCCGTTAGGCAGTGTCAAAAGCGTTGCCGCCGATGTGCGAATTATTGCAGCCACCCATCGAAATCTCGAACAAAGAGTCAATGACAACCGATTCCGAAAAGATCTGTTGTTCAGGCTCAACGTGATCCGGCTGCATCTCCCCCCCCTGCGCGATCGACAGGGTGATATTCAGCTGCTCTTGGATCATTTCTTAAATACCCTTTCAGCCCAGCTGGGCAAAAAAAAAGCCGCTCTGTCACCCAAGGCATTAAAATGTTTGCTGACCTACAACTATCCGGGAAACGTTCGAGAGCTGAGAAATATTGTTGAATACGCCATAAATATCTGCGGCGATCGACAAATTAAAACCAAACACCTGCCTTCTTATTTATTAGATAAAGGCCAGGTCTATGTCACTGCCATGGCGCAGGAACCCCCAAACCGTCCGGCCGTTAACGTAGAGGACGGCTTGACGCGTCCGGAGTCCGACCAGAGATGGCCTGATATTGAAAAGCGAATGATCATGGAGGCGTTGGTCAAGGTAGGCGGGCGCAAAAACAAAGCTGCAATCTCACTGGGCTGGGCCAGAAGCACGCTGTGGCGCAAAATGAAACAATACGGTATTGGCTGACGATGTCTATAAAAATTCTTATTCCCCTGCACGAAAATGATGTGGCTCCGCGATTCGATCTGGCCACGGAGGTGCTGATCGTTACCGGTATCGGAAAAACCGGTTCAGGGGAGAAACGAATGGTGGTCCTGCCCCGTGCATCCGCGGATCAGCTTTGCCATCTAATCATCACTGAAGGCGTTCACACCGTTATTTGCAGCGGGATCGAAGATGATTACTACCAGTATCTCACCTGGAAGCGGATTGAAGTCATCGATTCTGTGATTGGTTCAAGCCAATCGGCCCTGGAGCGATTTATCGAAGGAACGCTTAAACCCGGTGTTATTTTGTAAGCCACTGCAGTTCAGATAAAAGTAAAGCCGCAAAATAATCCTGGACCTCTATCATACACCGTTTTCAAGGCAAGCCCGCCAACCACCTTTTCTTGTTTGGGCCTTAAGCCCCTGCCAGGCAGAGGGTTCAAAAGAACTAAAAGGTGCGTTAAACAGTCGCACTGCCAGCCCTTCTTATTCCTCCCGCTATCCCTGATGACCAAAACCACTTTTTTCAAGGGTGGTTGTTTACATGTGATCATTGGTCGCTATTCGTAACCGAAAATGGAAAACGAGGAGCATATGTCTCATAACGTTTCAATACGTATTATATAAAACGTTCTATAATGTTTTATTTTGTCTTTATTGAACACTCCCCATCACATCAAATTTAGCATAACCTATTATTATTATTGTAATTATTTATATTGGCACGCCCTTTGCGAAGCATCAGTTCTAATCGTTTCAAAGAGGCGAATAGAATCATGGGCATCCACATATTAATTATTGAGGCCGAAAATCGTTTTCGCAAAAATCTGTACCAGTTTTTACAGGCGAAGGGGTTTACGGTGGATAAAATCACCCCCCAAGACGATGTGGCAGCCATCGTTGCTCAAGAAAAAATCGATGCTGTCCTGCTGGGGGTAGACGGGCTGGGACGTAAAGGGTTGGCCCTGATTCGACCGATCAAAGCCATCAGGCCCACAACCGAGATTATTCTCATTAACGATGCCAGCCATATGGATCTCTCCATTGAAGGGATGGAACTGGGTGCTTTTGATGACTTCATGATTCCCTTGGATATCGAATCACTGGCTAAGCGGATCAGAGAGGCAGTAATTCACCAATAATTAAGGGCCAGACTGCATCGGTCCTGGGTAACACTCATGGCCGGACGTATTGGCTGGAATCTGGCAACTACGCATTAGAGATTGAAGTTAATGCCAAGCACACTTGAATTTGTGGGAGACGAGATATGAAAACGGTAATTGTAAAGGAGTTGATGGTGCCAATCGAAGAGTATGCAACGGTTCCCCAGGAGGCGAATCTTTACGAGACGGTTCTGGCTTTGGAAAAAGCGCAAATGTCATATGACCCTTCGAAGCACAAACACCGCGCAATATTGGTGTTAGACAGTGGAAAAAAAGTTGTCGGCAAATTAGACATGCTCGACATCCTGATGTCTTTAGAGCCCAAGTATGGGAAACTGGAAGCCAATGGGGCGCTATCGCAAACAGGCTATAGTCCCGAATTTATCAAGTCTATTCTCAAAGACAATGTTTTCTGGAGTGAGCCTTTACAGTTTATTTGCAGCCGTGCATTCAAACTGAATGTGAATGATTTTATGCAGGACCTCGAAGATGGAGTCTACATAGAAGAGAATGTGACACTGGATGAAGCCATACACCAACTGGTTGTGTGCCGGTATCAATCTCTGCTCGTCACCAGAGACGAAAGGGTCGTCGGTGTCTTGCGGCTGTCCGATGTGTTTACCAAAATTTGCGATACGATCAAAACCTGTGAGCCGTGAATACAAATTGTTTTCGAAACGAGGCGAAATACACTTGAAGAGTAACTCAGCGGGATACATGAGGAGGCATTTTTAATGGATACGCACGGGGAAAAAAGCGGAATTTTCGCCAAAAAAGGACTGTGGCTTGGTATTGGCGTTGGTGTTTTTATTCTGGTTGGCTTTATTATACCAACGCCCCAGTCCCTTATCGATGTGATGGAGAAGTACGGCTATGTCCAAAAGATGATCGACTGGGAGATCGCCCACAATGTTAAGGAAGCGTCCGATAAAACGATGATCGTGTTGGGAATTGTTCCCATGGCGGTTATCTTCTTTGCCGTCGAAGCCCTCCCCATCGGAGCAACTGGCATCCTGATGCCTGTCATGGCTTATTTTTTCGGACTTCTGCCTTTCAATATGATCGGAAAGACCTTTGCCGGTGACGCCCCGCTTTTCATGCTGGGCGTTTTTGCCCTGGGGGGCACGGTGGTAGAGGTCGGCTTCCATAAACGTCTGGCCGTCTGGCTGCTGGGGTGGACCAAGGGGTTCTGGATCCCTATGATCGTGCTGGTCACCAGCATGTCAATCGTGGGTTCATTTATGTCGGCCCCGGCTATGTGTTCTTTCATGGTGCCGGTGATAATGGCTGTCTATTACGGGTCGGTGAAGGCCAACAGCCCTGAGGGAAAGGTGATTCACGATCCGGCGCTAGCCAAATTCATGCTTTTTTCCCTCTGCTTTGCTCTGAATATGGGAGGGCCCGGGACACCCTCGGCCGGTGGACGCAATGTGATCATGATGGGCTTTTTTACAGAATACGGCATACCGATCAGTTATTCCGGCTGGATGAAATACGGGTGGCCATTAGTGCCGCTGGGCAGTATTATGTTGCTGCTCTATATGGCGACTTTTTTCAGCAAGAAAATAAAGACCCGGGATTTGACCCCAGGACTGCAATATATCAAGGAAGAGACGCAAAGAATGGGCAAGATGAGCTATGCCGAGCATGTCACCGCCGGGTCGCTTTTACTTATTGTGGCGCTCTGGATATTTGGCGGCGAAGCGACGGGATTGGGTGGCCCGGCGCTACTGGCGCTTGTCATCCCGGTGTTATTCAAAACTGTGAAATTTGAGCAGATATTGGGACGTATATCTTTTAACGCCTGGTTCATGTACTGCGGTGCGCTGACCCTGGGTGCCCTTCTTAAGGAAAGCGGCGGGGCTCTGTGGCTGGCAACAACCTTTCTGGATGGGCTTTCAAAAATAGGTATGGATCAGGGTTACGGGCTGTGGGTCGGGATGTCCGCCTTCTCCGGTCTGGTGACCAATTTTATGTCTGATGCTGCCACGGTGGCACTTATCGGACCCATTGTCGTCCCCATGGGGATTATGACCAAAGTTGCCGGGGAGCCATGGGCCATCGGAATGGCCGTAGCCTTGGCATCTTCCTACGCCCACTTTCTTATCGTGGGTTCACCCGCCAATGCGCTGACATTTGCACTCGGGGTTTATCCGGATACAAACAAGAGGGTCCTTGAAGCGATCGATTTTGTAAAATACGGTTTCGGTTTTTTCCTGCTTTCCATGCTGCTGCTCTGGACCGTTGAATTTCTCGTGATCTATCCCCTCGTCGGTTTTCCGGAGGGGATTCTCGAGCAGGCTACGCAGGTGCTTCAAAGCACGGCCAAGTAGGCCGCCATGGTTGCACAGAAAAAGACTGTCACATTTGAAGTCCCGAACGTAAACAAACATCGAAGATTGGCAATGAGGAGGGATAGCTATGACAGCGCCATTTATCATGTTGGTGGATGATGAAGTCTCTTTTGTAAACACCACAGCCAAGCGGTTGAATAAGAGAAACATTGAGGTAATTTCGGCCTTCAGCGGCAAAGAGTGCCTGGAAACGCTGAAAATGCATCAAACCCTCGATGTCATTGTCCTGGATGTCAAGATGCCGGGCATGGATGGGATTGAGACGCTGAAAAAAATTAGAAAGGAATTTCCCCTGATAGAGGTCATTATGCTGACCGGACATGCCACAGTAGGATCGGGAATTGATGGAATGAAACTGGGAGCTTATGACTATCTGATGAAACCGTGTGATATTGAAGAACTGGTCGGCAAAGTGGAGAAAGCCGCCAGAAAGAAACGGGCGCATGAAGAAAAGATTTCCAATTGGGGAAACTTCATTGAGACCTCTACCTTAAAAGAACTGATGGTTCCGCTTGCGGAATATGCCACTGTTTACGAAGATGACAACATCCTTTCAGCGGTCATCGCTTTGGAGGATGCCCAGGAGGCGTTTAGCCCAAATCGTTACCCGCACAGAGCGGTTCTGGTGCTGAACAAGGAAAACCGTGTGGTGGGCAAGTTAAGTCAGCACGATATGATTCAAGCCCTGGAACCCCAGTATAAAGTATCTAAAGAGCGCAAAAAGAGTGCCCTTGACCATTTCGGATTCAGTCGGAAGTTCATCGAGTCCGTCTCCCTGCAATACAACCTGTGGGATAGGCCTTTACAGAATCTACACAAAAAAGCACTCGAGCAAAAAGTCAAATCGTTCATGTATAAACCCACCGAGGGCGAATATATTGAAGAGTCGGCTACCATTAATGAGACCATTCACCGCCTGATCATCGGTCAACATCATTCCCTGCTGGTAACGAATGGCCCTGACATCGTGGGGATCGTTCGCCTGACCGATGTTTTCGAACTGCTTCGCCTGCGCCTGAAGACCCTGCACCTTGCTGCGAGGATAAAAGGCAATCTGAACGACGATGAACTTATCCGGGACGAAGACGGGTCTGACGGTTAAACGGCAAATCCGCTTTGAGAGCCCGCCTGTTGATGCCGGGCACCCACCCCCCAGAAATCAGTGACAGCCGGGGTGAGTCATAAAAAGCGGTTCGTGCGAACTTATTCCTTCGATAGTGTCAGCAGGAGATAATTGTTCTCTTGCTTGACCTTTATGCCCATACAAGTCGTGAGGTAAAACGGACAATATGGACGATCAATTCTCTTCAAAAAGTTCAGCCTTGCAATCAAGCTTCAGGTCTTTGCTCTCCGATGAACACACGATAATGGTCGTATTGGGTATTATAGTGGGGGTAGCAGGTGGTTATGGCGCTGTCGGGTTCCGCTACCTTATTAACTTTATCCAGTCCATTGCGTATGGATCATCGGCTGAACTTCTCGATGTGGTTAAATCGATTCCCTGGTATATGCGCATCGCCATTCCTGCAGTCGGCGGGCTGATTGTGGGCCCCATTGTTTATTTTTTTGCCAGAGAGGCCAAGGGACACGGCGTTCCGGAAGTCATGTATGCCGTTGCCCTTAAACAGGGAATTATAAGAAAGCGGATCGTTTTCATCAAGGCCCTGGTATCCGCTGTCTGTATCGGAACCGGTGGCTCGGTTGGGAGGGAAGGCCCCATCGTTCAAATCGGATCTGCGGTTGGATCGACCCTGGGACAATTGTTTAACGTATCCGCCAATCGAATGAGAACGCTGGTTGGTTGCGGTGCTGCCGCCGGTATCGCGGCTACGTTTAACGCCCCAATTGCCGGTTCCATATTTGCCATTGAAATCATTCTTGGCGAATTTGAAATCGCCAGTTTCAGCCCTATCATTATCTCGGCCGTTTCAGCCACGGCGATTTCGCGCCATTACCTTGGGGATGTGCCTGCATTTATTCTGCCGGAATATATTCTGCACAGCCCCCTGGAATTTCCTTTATATGCTATTTTGGGAGTCTTTTGCGCCTTGGTCGCCGTGGGATTCACCCTGTTTCTCTATCGTGCCGAAGATGCTTGGGATGCTTTAAAATTTCCGGAATATCTCAAGGCTGTTTTGGGAGGATTGATGATGGGAACCATGGGGCTTATTTTCCCCCAGATCTTAGGTGTCGGTTACGGCGCTATCGATCTGGCGCTCCTGGTAAAGCTATCCTGGTGGTTCATGGCGCTTCTGGTGCTACTTAAAATCCTGGCCACATCCATTACGATTGGATCAGGAGGATCCGGCGGTATTTTCGCGCCTTCACTTTTCATGGGCGCCATGGCGGGCGGCGCTTTTGGCGCGGTTGCGCATTATTTCTTTCCTTCTGTGGCGGCCTCTGCCGGCGCTTACGCTGTTGTCGGCATGGGGGCGGTCGTTGCCGCTACCACCCATGGCCCCTTACAAGCGATATTGATAATTTATGAGATGACCGGTAACTACAAAATAATCCTTCCACTAATGATTACATGCATTATCAGCTGCCTGGTTGCAAGACAGCTATGCGGCGAATCCATCTATACCTTTAAACTGATCAGAAGGGGGATAAACATCAGGGGCGGCAAAGAGGTTAATATATTAAGTTCGATGCCTGTAAAAAATGTGATGTATCACACAGTAGAAATGGTTCCGGAGAGTCTGCACCTGACAGACTTTGCCGAAAGATTGCCCAAAAGCAGATCTAACAATTTTGTGGTGGTAAATGATAAAGAGGAAATTTCCGGTGTGCTTACATTTTTAGACTATTATGACAATTTATTCCATGGAAAATTAAATGATCAGATGGTGGTAAAAGATATCATGACTTCCGATGTGGTTACAGTAACTATAGAAGACAATCTCGCTACGGCCCTGGAAAAAATCACTGCGAAGGATTTTTCGATCCTTCCCGTCGTATCACCGGATGATCCCTTGAAAATGTTAGGCATCCTGACGCGCAGAGACATCCTGGAAGCTTACGATCAAGCGGTGATAAAAAAGGCAATTACCTAAATATTGCAAAACAATAAAAAATAATTAGGTTTGCAGTACAGCAGCGCGTTAGCCACAGCTAACATGTGGGCTGACAATTTAACTTCTGAGTAGTACATTTTCAGAACGGTAGCGAGGAGGAAGAATCATGACTGCGCCATTCATTATGTTGGTGGACGATGAGGCCCCCTTTGTGAAAACCACGGCCAAACGACTCGATATGAGAAACATCGAGACACTTTCGGCCTTCAGCGGGGAAGAATGCCTGAAAACATTAAAAACAAATCAAACCCTCGATGTCATTGTTCTGGATGTCAAGATGCCGGGCATAGACGGACTGGAGACGCTGAAACAAATTAAAAATGAATCCCCGCTGATAGAGGTCATTATGCTGACCGGAAACGCCACGATCCAAGCGGCAATCGACGGAATGAAACTGGGGGCTTATGACTTTCTAATGAAGCCGTGTGATATTGATGAACTTGTCGGCAAAGTGGAGGCAGCTACCAGGAAAAAACGAGATCATGAAAAAAAGATCGAAGAGGCCAAAAAACAAGAAACCTTGGCAAAGTATGGACCGTTTTATTATGCTTAATTTTTGTTTAACAACCCACAGTATCATTGAAATAGCGCTGAGCGTAAACAGGTTTAATACTATTTATCAATTAAGAAAACACACTACGTATCCATACGGAATCATACAAACCTACAAGATTGGTAGTGGAAAGGAACAGCTATGACAGCGCCATTTATCATGTTGGTTGACGATGAAGTCTCTTTTGTAGAAACCATGGCCAAACGCTTGGGAATGAGAAACATGGAGACCATTTCGGCCTTCAGCGGGGAAGAATGCTTGGAAGCACTGAAATCGCATCAAACATTAGATGTCATTGTCCTGGATGTCAAGATGCCGGGCATGGATGGGATTGAGACGCTGAAAAAAATTAAAAAGGAATTTCCCCTGATAGAGGTGATCATGCTGACCGGACACGCAACGGTGGAATCGGGTATTCGCGGCATGAAGCTGGGGGCATACGATTTTTTAATGAAACCGTGTGATATTGAAGAACTGGTCGGCAAACTGGAAGAGGCGACCAAAAAGAAGCGGGCGCATGAATCAAAGATAAAGGATGCCGAACAAAAAGAACTCTTGTCGAAAATAGAACCGTAGGCGAGGCGGAACCATTCTACTTGGCAAGCGGCAATATTTTTGAAACACGAAGCGAAAACAGCGTATAAGCACGTTAGAATTTACAATTTATCACCTTCGAATCATTAATTTAACATCTTTTCCTTTAGGTTGCTGGTTTACCGGAACGTATTATGGCTGAAGATATACGAAAGCTAAAACAGTATGACAAATCGTTTGTCATCAACACGGTACTGATTGTCGCGGTTGTATCATTTTTACCATTGCTTGTGGTCAGCGGCATCATTCTGGATCAATTCGGCGTCTCCTACAATGAGAAACTATATGTTCATCTGGAAGAGATGGTCCATATGCACACGCAGGATATCGACGGTTTCCTGAATGAAAGACTGCAGAACCTTCAATTCCTGTCCGACTCCTGCGGTTTTGAGAACCTTCTAGATGAATCCGTTCTGCAAGAGCAATTGTCACTGCTTCAAAAGGATTTCGGTGATGTATTCGAAGACCTCGGAATCATCAATGAATCTGGTGTTCAGGAGTATTATGCAGGCCGGTTTAAACTGGAAAAAGCACAGTATTCACATGCACAATGGTTCCCTGAAGCGATCGAGAGACCGTATTATATCAGCGATGTTTTCCTCGGTCTCCGGTCCAGCCCCCATTTCATCGTATCTGTGAAACGTTTTCACCAGGAACGGCCATATCTGCTGAGGGCCACGATCAATTTTGACGCATTCAATTCCCTTGCAGAGAAACTGAAAATCGGCAAAACCGGGTCTGCCTTTATTTTGAACAAGAAGGGTGAATTTCAGACAAAACCGCATTACGACTTACTGCCAAGCAATAAATCTTATCCGGATTTTATTGAAGCGGCCAGGAAAACAAAAAACAAGATGTACACCGGCGAGTTTAAA
>RCNC010003505.1_pt1 | contig 10223 bp, 5 predicted proteins | sample 2041301 | NCBI WGS metagenome assembly RCNC01 (sample SAMN09708231, study PRJNA481090) | Marine sediment metagenome, whole genome shotgun sequencing project. | biome: marine sediment; feature: ocean; material: sediment; isolation source: Sewage treatment plant 13A marine sediment (STP13A) ... | reverse complement strand
AAGGCGAGTCTGACGGTCTAACGGTCTACGATAATCACAATGTAATTGTTACTCACCGTTCCGGCGACACCAGCAGCGCGTGCGCCACCCAAGGTTACCGATGACCCTGATGGATAGGTAGCAACATACAAGTCGAGCGACGGAGTGCCGGCGCTGACACCCACGCTCAGACCCGTATTGGTAAATGCGTTCGTCCAGTCAGGCATCGTGGTCACGCCCGGCATGAACGCGATATACACATCCACATCCCGGTCTACGTCAAATGACAAGTGATCGCTTCGGGTATTCGTTTTCTGATTGTTGGCAGTCTTGAGCCAGACTCCCCGCTCGATAACTGCCGGAATGGAAGTAATGATGTAGCTGCGGTCAATGTAATACTCGTCCCCGGGCTGCAACAGATTTTGCTTGTAAAGAAGCGGACTCTGGCACGCCGAGCTTGAAGTTCTGATGCAAATTCCCTGCAAGCTTAGTGGTGCGAGTGAACCGGTCGGTGAAATGATTTCCTTCCAGGCGTGCGCCATCAAGACGTAACCCAGCGCATTCGGGTGCAGATAATCTGCAAACACACTGTAGCGGTTTTCGCCACCTGCCAGGAACATATCGAAGAAGTCGGGGCCCGGTAGCAACCCTTCTTCTGCTTCGACCTGGGCGATCGCCGTGTTGTAGTCGATAATCAGGCCATTTTTCGTCGATGTATTCAACGGATCCGGGTAAGGTCCGCCACCACCAAAACCAAACATCGGAGGAATTCGCGCAAGAATCGGCTGCACACCGACCGCTTTCAATGTCGTCACCGCCTCTCGGACATTGCCTTTGATCGTGTCATCGCACGCGGAACCTGCGCAGTCGATTCCGGCCAGACGTGTGCCCTGATAGGCATCATTTGTGCCGATCATAACCAGAGCCCGATTGGCATTCGGATGTCTTTCGAGTATCGACGGCAATCGATCAAAGACCAGTTCATCCGAGCGATCACCCGGAATACCTTCATTGAAAAACACATTTGGAACGGTATAAGTCGGGTCAGCAGTCAACGAGTCATGCACCACCGTCTGGTAGCCGCGGAAAGATACCTGCCGGGGCCCTACCGGGACTCCGCCGGACAGAATGTCGGCACCAATATTGTCGGCAGCGAAATTATCTGCGGTGCCATTAGTAATACTGTTGCCAAGTGTTATGACCTCGTCACCACCGGTACCCGTAGTTACGGAAGAATCACTGTCGATCAAAACTGAGTCCGTCAGCAGCACCGCAATTGTATGCTCACCGCTAATGACCGCATCGCAGCTTGACGTATAAAAACCGGGTTGCGGACTCGCGGCCGCGGCGCAAGAATTGCCATCTACCTCAAACGTAATTACTTCCGATCCGTTTCCGCCGAGCACCGCACCTTTCACAGCAACCACATTCGTCGTCGTGACGGCGAATGGAGCGGGCGATACCAGCCCGATCTGCGGCCCGCCGCTGACCGGTCGAATCAGGACGTTATCGAAATCCGCTGCACTTTGCGTGTACAGCGCAACGCTGCCCATCGCCAGGTTGCCATCATAGGCCGCGAGATAGACGTCACCATCGAGAACTCCAGATGCTCCACCATGATCCTTGTAGACAAGTATGGTACTGCCGCTGACGCGTATGCCCAGCCTTAACGTCTGGTCAACGAGGTAGCCCTGAGGCGTAACCGCCATGGTGCTGAATTGACCAGCAACCATGCGTTCCATTCTCGTGAAGCCAAACTTGGAGTTAACAGACAATCGATAGTAATTGTTGTCGTCGACATAGCGGAACATGATTCCGACATCGTCACCACGCCGCGAAGTCGTAACAACCTGCGGTGATATTTCGACTGCGAACTCGAAATCGTCCAGATCCGAACGCGTGTTCAGAAATGCGTACGTACCTCTATGGTAAGCATCGGTACCTGTAGCCACCGCTGATGCTTCAAGAAACTGACTGAGTCTTCCGCCGGACACACGCCAATCGGCCATGTCCCCACTGGACTCAACACCTGTCCAGGAACCCGTGTCAGTCGAAAAGTCGTCGATAATCAGTAGTTCGGATTGAACGGTCAAGACAACATTAACACTGCTGTCTGCATAGCCAGTCGCACTTGCAGTGATCGTCCCGTTATAAACGCCAGCGGCCAGCGAGGAAGAGTTCGCCGTCACTGCGATCGCACCCTCCGGAGTCGTACCCGCTGCCGGACTGGCATACAGCCACGAAGGATCTGAGGAGCTGATAGTGTAAGAAACCGGCGTGCTGTCCGATGTATCCAGCGCAACGTCTTGCAACGGCGGTGGCGCGGCACCCGCGTCAACACTAAAACTCAAGTTGGCCGGACCGAACTGTAATGAAGGTGGCGGCGCGCCTCTTGGGCTCTCGGGCGGTCCGAGTACACCGAAGTCGGCGGGATTGAGCCCGGCATCTGTCGACAACACAATTTTGTCGATCACCAATCCGTCTTCACGCATCCAGATATTGAGCATCTGCTCACCCGGCGCGGTGACCTCGATCGTCGCCCGGACATTGTCCATGGTGTCGTTCGTCCAGGTCCAGCCCTCGAAAAACCGGGTAATGCCATCGGCGCTCGCCTGGCCAGTACCGTTGAGGCCGACGTGAGCCGAATCGTCAGTGTTGGTCGCACCTTTTCCTCTCAGCCAAACATAGTGCGTGCCGACCTGGGTAAAATTGACCAGGTAGCCGAGCATCGGACTATTGGTTTCGTAGCCCGCATTGTTGTTGGTTCCGTTATTCGGTAATGCCTGCAACGAGCCGGAGCCCGACGCCCCTGATAACGAAACTGCGGTCCAGTTGTGACTGCCCGGAGATGTGTTGCTATCGTTATTTTCAACCTCGATCGAAAGCAGGCCGCTGACAGGATCCTGTTGGAACCCAACGGTCTCTCCAACCACCGTAAGTGATACGTTAATGCTGCTATCCACATAACCGGTAGCAGACGCAGTGATCGTCCCGTTATAAACACCTGCCACAAGCCCACCCGAGTCTGCCGATACGTTTATGGAATTTTCGGGGGTTGTACCTGCAGCCGGATTTGCCGATAACCAACCGGGATCGGAGGATACGATGGTATACGCCACCGCGGCCGTATCCGACGTAATCAGCGACACCGACTGACTCGCCGGTGATGCGCCGCCTTCATCCGCAACAAAATCCAATGTCGACGAATCGAATATCAGTGCTGGTGCTGGCGTACCCACCGGACTTTCGCCGGGCCCAAGGGGACCGTAGTCCGTTGGCAACATCCCTGCGTCCGTGCTTAATACGATCTTGTCGATAATCAGACCGTCTTCACGCATCCAGATGTTGAGTGTGTGCTCTCCGGGCGAAGCGACCTCGATTGTTGCCCGAACACCATCCATGGTGACGTCCGTCCAGCCCCAGCTACCCGAGAATCCTGTAATACGATCGGCACTCGCCTGGCCGACGCCATTCAAACCGACATGGGCAGAATCGTCATTGCCGCTCGCACCAATTCCGCGAAGCCAAACGTAATGCGTGCCTGCAGACGTGAAATTGACCAGGAAATCCAGGCGCGGGCTACCGGTTTCGTAGCCGGTATTCTTATTGGTACCGTTGTTCGGTAGCGACTGCAATGCGCCCGAAGCAGAAGCGCCTCCAACAGACACAGCGTTCCAGTCATGCCCGCCCTGCGAGACGTTCGCCATGTAATTTTCAACTTCAATCGATAGCAATCCGCTCGCGGCGTCTTGCTGGAACCCGGCCAATTCGCCCACCACGGTCAGCGTTACATTGATGCTGCTGTCCAGGTAGCCACTTGCCGATGCCGTTATCATTCCGTTGTATACGCCAGCCGTAAGCCCGGTTGTATCAGTCGACACTGAAACGCTATTTTCCGGCGTCGCGCCCGAAACAGGACTTGCGGATAACCAGCCTGGTTCCGATGAAGCGATCGTAAAGGACGTGACAGCCGCATCCGAAGTATTGAGCGAAACTACCTGATCGCTCGGGAATGCACCGCCTTCGTCTCCAGAGAAGCCTAAACTTGTGGTACTGAATTGCAGCGAGGAAGCACCAGCAGTTTGCGCGCTTTCAACCGGGCCCTTGCCCGTCGGAACGAATGTCTCGTCCGATGTCAGGACGAACTTATCGATTATGACCCCGTCTTCGCGCATCCAGATGTCAATGTTCTGTTCGCCCGGCGTGAGAATGTCGATGTAACTACGCGCACCGCTCATTAAGGTTGAGCTCCAGGTCCAGTAGTTTTCGATCTCCGAAAGCCGATAGCCCGATGGCAGTGCAACGCCGTTCATCCCGATATGGATTGAATCGTCCGAGTCCGTTGCACCCTGGCCTCGCACCCAAAAATAATATCGGCCGGGCGTATCAATGTTCACCCGGTATCGCAGGTGAGGGCTGGTCGATTCGTAGTTGGAATTACTATTCGTCCCGGTATTCGGCAGTGCCTGGACGGCACCATCCGCGGAATCGTGAGCCGTATTGATAATATTCCAGTTTTGTCCGCCTCGCCCTTCACGAAGATGAAAATGCTCGGCCTCAACGGCGACCAGACCACCGCCTGCCCCGGTCTTTTGGGCAAACGGTTCACCGTTCAGGCTGACTTGTCCAAGCGGTCGCTGGTCAGATTCGATATCGCTGATAATGGCGTCGCCATACCCCAGCAGGGTCGAAACAATGGCTGGCTCGTTCGTACTTTCATCGGTCGTTTCGCCAATGTCGCTGGCCAGGTTATAGAGCGCAATCGGACTCGCCGTTCCTGCATCTGTCGATACGTGCAACTTCCAGTCGCCGCTTCGGATCGAGCCCAGATTAACATTTGTAAATCCGTCCTCATTGAAGCTGAACAGCGCCTGGTGCAACGTCGAAGTATCCGCACCTGTCAGGTAAGGCCACATGTCGACGCCATCTATCGTTCTGTCCGTCGGAACCGTTGCGCCTGCCAGGCCAGCGAGCGTCGGCAAAATGTCAATGCTCATCGCCGGCTCGGAAACGTCGGTTCCGGCAGCGAGTTGCCCCGGCCATCGCATCAGTGCCGGCACTCGAATGCCGCCCTCCATTTGGGTACTCTTGCCGCCGGACAATACGCCCGCGCTGCCGCTATCAATGCCGTACTCCAACCACGGCCCGTTATCGGAGATAAAAATAACTAATGTGTCATTGTCGATGCCGAGCTGTGTCAGCTTGGCCAGGATGCGCCCGACACCTGCATCAATTTCTTCGACAACGTCTCCATAAAGACCGCGACCGGACGTTCCGGGAAAACCCGGGCCAGGATGTAGCGGTACGTGCGGGGCTGTCAATGGCAAGTAAACAAAGAATGGTCCGGCGCTATTGTCATCAATAAACTGCAGCGCGTTGTCGATCACTGCTGTTCCGAACTGCGTCTGGTCCGAATTAAATTCAACGATCCGGTTGTCCTCTATCAATGGCAGGTTTGAATAGCCCCTGCCACGAGGAAAAGGACTATTGGAGGTTGCGTAGCCTGTAAGAATGGCTCTGTCGCGAGCGGCTGTCAGTCTCGGGTTCTCACCAACCTCCTCAAAGGTACGAGGATGAAACGGCCACATGTTGTTCGAATAGGGAATGCCGAAGAACGTATCAAAACCGTGCTGGAGTGGCAGAAACTGAGCATGATCTCCAAGATGCCACTTGCCGAAAATTCCCGTGGCATAACCGCCGGAACGCATGATCTCGCCAAGCGTCATCTCATTTGAGTGAATTCCGGTTGTGGCGCTTGGGGTGTGATTAGAACCAAGGCTCACTCGTTGCGCGTAGGACCCGGTCAATAGCATGGCCCTGGACGGGCCGCACACGGGAGCGGTGTAAAAATCGGTAAACCGAATGCCCTCGGCGCTCAATTGATCAATATTTGGCGTCGCGATGTCGGTCGCGCCGTAGGATCCAACATCGCCGTAGCCTAAATCGTCAGCAAAAATCAGGACGACGTTTGGCTTCGACGGTGTTTGTGCAAGCGTATTCTGACTGAAGGCCAGGATGCCTAGTGCAAAGACGATGAACCACGAAGTCCACGAATGAAATTGCATTGTGCCAGGACGCATTTCACCGCGCCGGTTTGTTGTGACCCGTCGATTCATCGTTCGCGAATTGCCTGAAGCGTCCCCTCTGACTAGAAATACTGCAAGAAACAGACCGGAAATTGGATTTCCTTTCTATTCAGATAGTTATAGCGCTACCCGTTTGCAATTGATACCGCTTCTATAAATCGTGTAAGAATTTTCGACGATCGATTGATTGTTGTTGAATTATGCCTCCTCCGCCGCGTTCTTATCGAAGGTGATCGGCCAGTCTGAGCGCCAGGGCCGCAATGGTCAGCGTCGGCTGGTGAGCGCCACCCGTCGGAAAAACGCTCGACCCGGCCAGGTAAAGATTATCAATGCCATGCACTTTGCAGTCAGGGTCAACCACTCCACTGTCAGGATCCTGACTCATTCGGCACGTCCCCATATGGTGATGCGCCCGAGCGAAGTTCATTGTTACTTTCACATCGCGGCAGCCCCTGGCATCCAGCAAAAGTTGCAATACTTCGTGAGCGCGATCGTGAGTTCGACGGTCAACGTCCGATAGTGCGAAGCGAATCTTCGGTACTGGATCGCCGAACATGTCTGTGTCGTTTTCGTCCAGCGTTACGCGACTATCGGCGTTGGGAAGTTGCTCAATTTCGGCAGACGCGCCAACCCAGTGCCCGAATTGCTCGCAATCGAATTCCGCCAGCTGGCTGCCACTAAGTCCGGCGGAGACTCCGCCCGCCAACGGGTCCCGATAATCCATGAACTCTATTTTTATAGCGCCCCTGTCTTGTCTTTCCTGCGACTCATACCAGTGCCTGCTCTCTAACGTCGTAAAACCGATCCGTCCCGGAAAAACTTTATCATCAACCATGCCACCGGCAGCTGCGTACCAGTGCTCCATCAGGTTTCGCCCGAGCTGGTCTGACTGATTTCCAATATCGGACAATAAAAGTAGTCGAGCAGATTCAATTGCGTGCGCCGCCACGACATACGAACTGGCTTCAATAACGACTTCTTCACCCGCCAGGGTTGTAGCTCGCACCTGGCGCACCTGGTTCCTGTCATCGACATCAATGCGCCGCGCTACCGTATCCGTCAGGAGATCGAGGTTTCCGGTTGCAAGCGTACTTTCGATATGAAAGTCGGCACTGTAACGAGCGCCGATCGGGCAAGCACTGCATACAGCAAATGCGGCGCATTGCGGACGACCACGATAAGGCTCCGAGTTCCTCGCGTGATTGGTGAGGTCAAGGCTGATTCCCAGGCTCTCTGCAACCGGGATCCACGCCGCCTCGCCGTAGCGCGGCGGAAAACCCGCCATCGGATGCGGTTGGCTGCGCCGGGGATCCGTCGAATTGGGCGTACCCGAAACGCCCATTTCCGTTTCGGCACGGCAGTAGTACGGTTCAAGCGTATCGTAGTCAATCGGCCAGTCTTCACCGAGGCCCCAGCGTTCAGCAGAGTTAAAATCACTAGGCCAGAATCGGTTGACCATGCCACCCCAGTGCAATGTCGACCCACCCACTCCCTTGATTCGCGAGTCATTCAGTGTGTATTTATATCCGAGATCCTGCCGCGACAAATCGTGATAAGCGTCCCGCCCTTCGACAGCCCAAGGCCAGAGGTCCTTGCCGAGAATCTGATTGTGCTGGATTTGTTCGAAGCGCTTACTGCGAGAAAATTTCTTGCCGGCCTCGACAACGATCACCTTCTTACCTTCGCGTGCAGCCTCAGAAGCAACCAGTGCGCCTGCGACGCCGGATCCAATAATGCACAGATCGTAACCGCGTTTCTCTAGCATCCGGTGGTCGCCGGCTGACTCGCATAGGCGAATGTACTACCACCCACTCCTGGCCAGCTAGTGTAGCCACGACGACGCCAGGGAACACCAGACGATCGGTAGAGCCGAACAAGGTGCGGAATGGTCGACCCTTGCATGCGGAGTGTTTCGCGGTGATCCAGCATTAGAAACTGTCGAACCTTTCGCCTCCGCCGACTTTGGCCCTGAGGCAACATATCCGCAACAATCGCATCACGTGCTTGCTGGTTCGCAGTCACAAACGATGTCTCTCCTTGTTGTTGCGCCAGGTCATCGGCGATATCGGCCAGGTGACGGAAGTCGACGCGCCAGTTGCTGTCAGCCGTAGTGCTTACCGTTAGCCTTTGTATCAGTTCCGTCCGGTCAACATCGTCAAGCGACACACCAAAATACGCTGCTATGAAGTCGGCAATCGTATTCAGGGTGGCAGGATCAAAGGCCGAATCATCAGATTCGCCTGTAATGTGCCTGTTGCTGGCCATGCCATACCAGCGCCTGTACCCGGCAATTCCAAGAAGTCCGGCACCGGCTAGCGCCAACATCCGTCTCCTCGAATACTTACGATCGCTCATTGACGCAATGCTCATCAATCTGTCTAAGGAAGTTGAAGAATAGGCGGTTTTGCGGGCATCGCCAAGCTTCATTGACCAGTTGCGTAACTGGTCAATGTGGATACTGTTCCCGTCGGCAGCAACGGTCGAGTGCGACTTGACGTACTCGAGGATCTATTGACCGCAAGAATATTTCTCTAGAGGAACGAGACAGGGCGATTTCGGATTATCTTCTACAGAATCCAAGGAAAGGTATTCCAAATCCGTTTATGGCCGAATTGTGGAAAGATTATGACTTCTATCTCAAGGTCAACGAAGCAAGGCCTAAGACTCTTTCACCCGACCAGGTCAGAATGATTCGGAAACTCTGGGCGAATAGCCGATCCATCGCCGAGATCGCGGAAGAGGCAGGCGCGCTGAATGAAACAAAAGTAAAAAACGTTATCGCCGGCAGAACCTACCGCCGGATTCAGTAGGTGATGACCGTTGGATATGTCGGGCATTTATTCAGTTGGAATGGGCACTTGGCGCCACAGTCGGATCAACGCAGCGAAGACTGATGTCGTAAGCCGTTGAAAAGAATGGTGGCCAGGGGCGGACTAATCGGCACAGCCGATTGGACAGACGATTGAAATGAGTCTGCCCGAAGGGCGAGCGAAGCGAGTCAATCGAACCACCGACACGCGGATTTTCAGTCGGGTAAGGTGCTGCTCAAGGCTTTATTTTTCAATAGGATACCGGGGCGCCCGTTGCAACTAGTGCCTCACAGTGCATAACGGTACATAACTGATCCCCGCAAAACCCCCGCACGAAAATGGACCTCTTCCGTCGTCGCGACTGGGTTAGGGGGTCAAGTCGCACACCGGCTCCAAAAATGCGCACTACATAGCCGCTAGGCCATGTCGAACAACAGCAGCTCCGAGTCTTCGGTTGCGCGTACAGACAAAGCATCCTGATCTTGCACCGCAGCGGCATCGCCGCTGCCGAGGCTCTCGCCATTGATCGCAACGGAACCACGCACCACCTGTACAAAGCCATGGCGACCGCTTGCGAACTCAAAGTCGAGCAGGGTGTCCGCGTCGAGCACCGTCGAATATAGATTCAAATCCTGGTGAATCGTCAGCGAGCCGTCGCGGCCGTCGCGTGAACCGACGAGGCGCCACTGGTTATGCTTCTCTTCATGCGAAAACAATTTTTGCTCATAACCTGGCTCGAGGCCGTTCTGCTCGGGAAGAATCCAGATCTGTAACAGGTGAGCCAGCTCGTCCGCCGAATGATTGAATTCGCTATGCAGTACACCTGTTCCCGCTGTCATGCGTTGTAGTTCTCCGGGGCGGATCACAGAACCGTTGCCCATGCTGTCCTTGTGTTCCAGTGCGCCATCGATCATGAACGTCACGATTTCCATGTCGCTATGGGGATGCGTGCCGAATCCCTGGTTGGGTTCGATCCAGTCTTCGTTCACAACCCGCAGCTTGGCAAAACCCATCATTTCTGGATTGTGGTAGTCGGCAAACGAAAACGTGTGCTTGCTCCTGAGCCATCCGTGATCAGCAGCGCCGCGGTTTTCTGAATGAATAATGTCGATCATCGTTGTCTCCTTATGTCTTATGATTGTCAGGCGGCGCGATCGTCGAATGACGGTGCGGTAAAAATCAGATCCGCGATGCGTACGCGTGCTGCATCGATCGAGTCAGCAGAATTCTCGTTCAAGCGATCGGCGGCAATCACTTCTACATCAGTGATGCCGACAAACTTCAGAGCCTGGCGCAAATATGGCGTCGCGAAGTCCACCGGGCTATCGACCGGCACACCACCGGACGC
>RCNC010003503.1_pt1 | contig 10227 bp, 8 predicted proteins | sample 2041301 | NCBI WGS metagenome assembly RCNC01 (sample SAMN09708231, study PRJNA481090) | Marine sediment metagenome, whole genome shotgun sequencing project. | biome: marine sediment; feature: ocean; material: sediment; isolation source: Sewage treatment plant 13A marine sediment (STP13A) ... | reverse complement strand
GCTCCCCGTTGCGCGGTGGCACTGCAGTTGGCATACATCCAATCCATCCCATTCTCGTCCACCAGCCTGATGAGGCTCTGTGTGAGTTCCTCAACGGTTTCGTTGAAGGCTTCTGAGGGACTATGGCCATTTTCCCTGAGTACCTGGTACTGGGCTTCCATGATCCCGGCCAGGGCTCCCATCAATACACCACGTTCACCGGTAAGGTCACTGTACACCTCATCCTTGAAAGTAGTGGGGAAGAGGTAACCTGAGCCTATCCCAATGCCCAGTGCAAGGGTTCTTTCTTCAGCATTCCCCGTATAATCCTGGAAGATAGCATAGCTGGAGTTGATCCCCGTTCCCGCCAGGAAATTCCGCCTTACGCTGGTACCTGATCCCTTGGGGGCAACCAGGATAACGTCCACATTATCAGGCGGGATTACATCCGTCTGCTCCTTGTATGTGATGGAGAATCCATGAGAAAAATACAGGGCATCCCCTTCCTTCAGGCAGGGTTTCAGTTTGGGCCATACTGTCCGCTGGGCTGCATCAGATATCAGGTATTGAATGACCGTGGCCTTTTCAGCAGCTTCCGTAATGGGAAACAAGGTTTCTCCCGGAACCCAGCCATCCTTAATGGCTTTGTCCCAGTCCTCCTTAAAATCAGGTTCCTGTCCAATGATCACATCAATCCCATTGTCTTTGAGATTCATTGCCTGGGCAGGTCCCTGTACACCATAGCCTATGATAGCGATAATTTCATCTTTAAGCACTTCCTGTGCTTTTGAGAGCGGGAATTCTTCCCGGGTTACGACGTTTTCTTCAACGCCTCCAAAATTTAATTTTGCCATTTTTTATTGTATAATAGATTAGATTCTAGCTTTTGGTTTTCTTGTATCCAGTTTGACCAGGTATTCAGACATCCTTTCCTTTTTCGCCTTGGTGATGGCAATCCGGCCGGACCGGGTAAATTGCAGTACGCCAAACTTTTTCATATTATCGAACAACTGCTGGGTTTCCTCCTTATGCCCTGTTTTCTCTATGACCGTGTACTCGTTGGTGACTTCCAGGATCCTGGCATTGTATCTCCTTACCAATCCCTCGATCTCCGTACTCTCGGTCAGTGCTTCAGTAGGGACCTTATACAGGGCGATCTCCTGGTAGATGATCTCTTCCTGGCAGAGGTAATATGCCCTTAATACATCCACGACTTTTTCGATCTGTTTCACAACTTTTTCGATAACCTCCTGGGTGGTCCTGATCACTATGGTGAACTTAAAGATTCCCTGGAGGGCAGACTCCGATACTGCCAGGCTTTCTATGTTAATGTGCCGGCGCGTAAAAATGATGGTTATCCTGTTCAGCAAACCAATGCTGTTTTCTGAAAAAGCTGTTATGGTAAATTCCTTTGCTTCCATTATTGTATTTTTTGTAAGTTTTCTTATTCAAGGCGGATGTCTGATACGGATGCTCCTGCAGGTACCATGGGAAATACATTATCTTCTTTTTCCACGGTAACTTCAAGCAGGAAGGGACCCTCATGGCTCAACATCTCTTCAATGGTCCCATCCAGGTCTTTCCTCTCCGATACTTTTTTACCATCTATGCCAAATCCCCTGGCAATGGTGATGAAATCAGGATTGGTCAGTTCTGTGGAAGAATATCTCCTGTCAAAGAACAATTGCTGCCACTGCCTTACCATTCCGAGGAAATTATTGTTCAGGAGGACGATCTTGATCGGGGCTTTATTCTGCCAGATCGTGCCCAGCTCCTGCAGGGTCATCTGGAAACCTCCGTCACCAATTACAGCCACAACTGTTTTATCAGGTTTGCCACGTTGTGCACCAAAGGCAGCCGGTAGCCCGAACCCCATCGTCCCGAGTCCCCCGCTGGTAACAACACTCCGGCTGTTCTTGAACTTGAAATAGCGGTTGGCGATCATCTGATGCTGTCCTACATCTGTAACCAGGATAGCCTCCCCCTTGGTTTTCTCAGTGATCATCCTGATCACTTCTCCCATGGTCAGTCCCTCCTTCTCAGGATGTATATCTTTTTCTATTACTTTTTCATATTCATACTGGTAGGCAATTTTAAACTGGTTCAGCCACTCCTCATGCTTGTTCTGTTTGATAAGGGGAAGGATGGCCTCAAAACTTTCCTTGATATCAGCGATTACAGCGACATCAGCCCTGACATTTTTATTTACCTCGGCAGGATCGATCTCGAAGTGTATTACTTTGGCCAGTTTGCCGTAGGTATTTACTTCACCTGTGACACGGTCATCGAATCTCATTCCCAGAGCGATCAGCAGGTCGCATTCGTTGGTTTTTATATTGGGACCGTAATTCCCGTGCATGCCAAGCATTCCTACGTTCAGGGGGTGCTCAGAGGGCATGGCGGAATTCCCGAGCAGGGTCCATGCTGCAGGGATCTGGGCTTTCTCGATAAATGCCATCAATTCCTTTTCTGCACCCGAGAGGATCACTCCCTGTCCAACAAGTGCCAACGGCTTTTTGGCATTGTTGATCAGCTCAGCTGCCTGCTCCACATATTCCATGCGAAGTGGAGGGCGTGGCACGTAGCTTCTGACATCCTCGCATTTTTCATAAGCGTAATCCAATTCTGCAAACTGGGCATCCTTGGTGATATCTATCATAACCGGGCCGGGTCTGCCGGTGGTGGCAATAAAGAAGGCTTTGGCCATCATCTCCGGTATATCTTCGGCCCTGGTTATCTGGATGTTCCATTTGGTAATCGGCATGGAGAATCCCATGACATCTGTTTCCTGGAAAGCATCCGTACCCAGGAGTTTGGATACAACCTGTCCGCTGATACAAATGATGGGAGTGGAGTCCAGCATGGCATCTGCCAATCCCGTTGTAAGATTCGTTGCTCCCGGTCCCGAGGTCACCATACAAACACCCACTCCACCGGTCACCCGGGCATAACCCTGGGCGGCATGGGCTGCACCCTGCTCATGCCTGGTCAGGATATGTGTGATCTTATCCTGGTAGTCATACAGGAGGTCATAAATGGGCATAATGGCTCCGCCCGGATACCCGAATATGGTATCAACCCCTTCTGCAAGGAGGGACAGAATAACGGCTTCTGATCCGCTTACCTTTTTTGTTTTCATATGCTTCAAATTATCAATATTTAATCAACCTTTCTGACAGCTCCCTTATCGGCCGATGTAACCATACTGGCATAGGCCTTCAGGGCTGTGGTTATGTTTCTTTCCCTTTTCCCGGGCTGAAATGCTTCCGCTCCGCGGGCCATTTCTTTTTTCCTTCTTGCTTCCAGCTCATTTTCAGCAATGAGCAGGTTTATCCTGCGCTCAGGGATGCTGATCTCAATCTGGTCCCCGTCCTCGATCAGTGCAATCTCTCCACCGGCAGCTGCTTCTGGCGAGATATGACCGATGGACAGACCGGATGTACCCCCGGAAAACCTGCCATCTGTGATCAGGGCACATTTTTCACCCAGTTTCTTTGACTTGATGTATGAGGTCGGGTAAAGCATCTCCTGCATCCCCGGACCCCCTTTCGGTCCCTCATACCGTATCACCACCACATCTCCGGCTGAAACCTGGTCATTCAGGATGGCCGTGCAGGCATCATCCTGGGAGCCAAATACCTTTGCAGCACCGGTAAATGTATAAACAGAAGGATCCACGCCGGCAGTTTTTACGATGCATCCGTCCCTGGCAATATTGCCATACAGGACAGCCAGTCCCCCGTCCATGCTGTACGCATTCTCCATGTTCCTGATACAACCCGCTTTCCTGTCCTTGTCCAGCTCCCTGTGCATATTTTTCTGAGATCCCATCACCAGGCTCCTTACCAGTCCGGGTGCTGCCCTGTAGATCTGTACATCCTCCTGGTCATCAGCCACCCTGCCGATATCATAACCTGCGATAGCCTCCCCAAGTGTCAGCCCATCCGCCCTCAACACTGCCGTATCAATCAGTCCCCCATTCTCCAATTCTCCCAGAATGGCGAGTATGCCCCCTGCCCGGTTCACATCCTCCACATGGTAGTCGGAGCTGGGGGCAACCTTGCAAAGTACAGGGGTGTTCCTGGATAGATCATCGATGTCCTTCATGGTAAAATCAACACCTGCTTCATGGGCAATGGCTAATAAATGAAGAACGGTATTGGTGGATCCACCCATGGCGATATCAAGCCGCATAGCATTCAGAAAGGCGTTTTTACTGGCAATGGATCGTGGTAATACAGAGTCATCCCCTTCAAAATAATACTGTTGGGCATTCTTTACAATTTTTTTAGCGGCCTGCCTGAAAAGGTCCAGCCGGAAAGCATGGGTCGCCAGGATGGTACCGTTGCCAGGCAAGGCAAGGCCTATGGCTTCGTTCAGACAGTTCATTGAATTGGCGGTAAACATCCCGGAGCATGATCCGCATGTGGGACAGGCGGCCTCTTCTATAATTTTGAGTTCCTTGTCAGAAACGGATTCATCTGCCCCCAGGATCATGGCATCCACCAGGTCATATTTCCGGCCTCCTGCTTTCCCGGCCTCCATTGGTCCACCGGAAACAAAAATAGCAGGTATATTCAGGCGCACGGCTGCCATCAGCATTCCCGGAGTGATCTTGTCGCAGTTACTGATACATACCATGGCGTCCACCTTGTGGCCATTGATCATATATTCCACACTGTCGGCGATCAGGTCACGGGATGGCAGGGAATAAAGCATCCCGTCATGCCCCATAGCAATGCCGTCATCTATGGCAATGGTGTTGAATTCGGCCGCAAAACAGCCCAGTTTCTCAATTTCTTTTTTGACGGTCTGGCCGATATCATGCAGGTGTACATGACCAGGAACAAATTGTGTGAAGGAATTAACAATACCGATGACCGGTTTTCCCATCTGCTCTTCGGTCATGCCATTGGCCCGCCAGAGGCTTCTGGCACCAGCCATAAGCCTGCCTTCGGTGGTTGTTGAACTTCTTAATTTGTGTTTCATGACTTGTCAAAAAACTTGTAAAAAAAAGAAGGCCACTCTGATCTTTCGAGAATGGCCTTCATAATATTTTTGTATTAATCCATACCATTCTTACGTGTCGAGCACCACGAGGCTCACAAGTAGAATAGCAATTATGATATGGACGTTTTTCATGTACTGAATGATGAGACAAAGATATTTATTAATCTCTGAAATCAAAATATTTTATAATTGAATAAGTGTCCGTGTCCGATATCGTATACAACTAGGATCGCATGCGTGCAAAAATAAATGCATATTATTTTTTAACGTAATATTAACATATTGATATATAGCTGTATAGAACTTTGGCATCAATTATGTACTATACATGATATGGAACCTACAGTATTCTATTACATATTATTAATTTATGTCGACGGCGGTGAAGAGGAGGCAGTGTAAACCTTATGAATTTTATACTGGCCATATTGATCGCTTGCACATTGGTGTATACACTGGCATTCCACCTGGGCGTCAGACGCGGCAGGAGAGAAAGCCGGATGAAAGAATACAGGCGGGGATACCAGCAGGGTTATGAGCACTCCAAATCAGATTTACTATCCAGGCTCAATCAGGGCAACGAAGAGACCCGCATGAAAAGGGCTCAATAAAAAAAGGGCAAGCTACTTATATCGCACCGCTACAACCGTCTACCCTTGCTTCCTTCCGGACCTGGGGGAGTTCAACAGGAGCTGGTCGTATAAGACTTGCCCAGGCTGCAAAATTACTCAAAAAAAACAATATCTTTGCTATACTAATCCTAATCCTTTCATAATTATGGAAAACAAAAATACCACTGTTCTCTACAATGGCCTCGTCTGGGGCGCAATACTCGGTTTTGTAGGCATCATCTACAATGTTATCCTCTATATGCTCGACCAGAACCTGAACCAGAACTTGGGTTACCTGGGTATGGTATTAACCATTATTGTACTGATCCTGGGCATCCGGTCGTTCAGGGACAATGTCAGGGGCGGTGTCCTGCCTTTCGGTCCCGCATTCAAATTCGGATTCATTGTAATTCTTGTATCCAGTGTGATAGGCATTATCTATGCTTATCTACTGTGGACCGTTATCGATCCTGATATCGTTGGTAGGATGAAGGATATGCAGATGGAAAAGATGCTGGAGCAGGGCGTTCCGGAAGAGGCGCTGGACCAGGCCATGGCCATATCAGGTAAATTTATGACACCCATTATGATGAGCATTATGGGCTTGTTTTTTGCCGTTCTTACAGGAACAATTATCGCCCTGATCATGGCGGCTATATTTAAGAAGAACGAACCTGAAGACCAGGTAGCCGCGGAGTAATTTTAACCTAAAAGTCCTGCATGGATATTTCAATCGTTGTACCTGTCTATAATGAAGAGGAATCGCTGGGGGAGCTGAGAACGTGGATTGAAAGCATCCTGTCCGTACATTCACTGACCTACGAGGTGATTTTTGTGGATGATGGGAGCAATGATGGCTCATGGAAGGTAATCGAGGAGCTATCAGGTAGGTATGAAACCGTCAGGGGAATCCGTTTCAGGCGGAACTATGGCAAAGCAGCTGCCCTTCATACCGGGTTCCAGTTATCATCCGGAGAGATAGTCATTACAATGGATGCCGACCTCCAGGACAGTCCCGAGGAGATACCTGAACTGGTCAGGATGATCAGGGAGGAAGGATATGATCTCGTTTCGGGTTGGAAGAAAAAGCGGTATGATCCCCTTACCAAAAGGATCCCCAGTAGGCTCTATAACTGGTTTGCCAGGAAGGTATCCGGCATTAAACTGCATGATTTTAATTGCGGCCTCAAAGCCTACCGGAACCAGGTGGTGAAAAGCATTGAAGTCTACGGGGATATGCACCGCTATATCCCCTTACTTGCCAAGAGGGCGGGATTTACTAAGATTGGGGAAAAGGTAGTACAGCACCAGAAACGAAAATATGGGTCGACCAAATACGGAATGAAAAGGTTTATTGTGGGTTATCTTGACCTGATCTCAATCGGTTTCATTGGCAGGTTTGGAAGGCGGCCCATGCATCTTTTCGGGACTTTCGGCACCCTGATGTTCCTGGTTGGTTTTTTCGCTGCAGCCTGGCTCGGTGGACAGAAAATTTATTATACCATCCATTCCATTCCCATGCCAAGGGTAACACAGAGTCCCTATTTCTTCCTGGCATTGACAGCCATGATCATTGGTACCCAGTTGTTCCTGGCAGGCTTTCTGGGCGAACTGATCACAAGGAATTCCACTGTCCGGAATGAGTACCTAATAGATGAAACCATTAATCTGTAAATTTTGAACATCATCTGTATCGGGCCGGCTCATCTCCTGAGGGGAGGAATTGCCATTTAGCACATCTCTCTCTGAAGATGCAATAAAACATTACCAAATGAAAATAGCCATTATCGGTACCTCATATCCTTACAGAGGCGGATTATCTGCGTATAATGAAAGGTTAGCAATCGAGCTGCAAAGGGAGGGGCATGCGGTAACTATTTTTACCTTCACTCTTCAATACCCTGATTTTCTATTCCCGGGAAAAACACAATATTCTGAAGAAGATGGGCCAGATAACTTGAACATCCTTCGTTGTATCAATTCAATAAATCCTTTTAACTGGCTCTCGGTTGGCAATCGAATAAAACGTCAAAAACCAGATCTGATCATTATCAAATACTGGCTTCCGTTTATGGGGCCATGCTTCGGTACGATTTTGAGAAAGATTAAAAAAAACCGACACTCAAAAATCATTACCATAGTCGATAATATCATTCCTCACGAATCAAAAATTGGCGATAAGGCATTCACGCGTTATTATGTTGCTGCTGTAGATGGATTTCTGGCGATGTCTCAAAACGTATTAGAAGATATTAAACATTTTGATAAGTCTAAGCCAAAAATATTATCCCCACATCCCCTTTTCGACAACTTTGGAAATTTGTTGGCCAGGGATGAGGCGCTTACTAAACTGGGACTGGACTCTGCATACAGGTATATATTGTTTTTTGGCCTGGTCAGGGCATATAAAGGTCTTGATCTTCTTCTTGAGGCATTTGCTGATATTCGATTTAGGGATGGTAAAATTAAATTGATCATAGCTGGTGAGTATTACTCAGATAAGAAGGTTTATACAGATTTGATTAATAAATACTCCCTCGAAAAGGATATTATTCAAATAGATAATTTCATTCAGGACTCTGAAGTCAAATATTTCTTCAGCGCTTGCGACTTAGTTGTTCAACCATATAAATCTGCTACCCAAAGTGGTATAACCCAAATCGCTTATCACTTCAACAAGCCCATGGTTGTAACAGATGTTGGAGGATTAAGTGAATTATGCCCTGATGGTAAAGTTGGATATGTTACTTCAACCAATCCTGATGAAATTGCCAACGCAATAATTCGGTTTTTTCAGGATACCAACCAGGAAGAGATGATTAATAATATTATCGAAGAAAAAAAGAAATATGGTTGGGGGGTTTTAATTCAAAATATTTTTACATTGCTGGGTAAGATCAAGCATTCACAAATTGAAGCATGAAATATATTAGCAGAGCACCTCTTAGAATCGGCCTGGCCGGAGGAGGTACAGATGTAGCTCCCTATTGCGATATCTATTCAGGAGCTGTTCTCAACGCAACGATTGATCTTTTCGCCACAGTTACCCTTATTCCCAGAGATGACAACAAAGTCATATTTTATGATCTTAATTCTGAAGTAAAATTTGAATTTGAGGCCAAAGAAAAATTGGAGGATAATCCAGAAATAGGCCTGCAGATAGGTGTATACAACAGGATTGTTAAAGACTATTCCAATAAAGTTCTTCCATGTGAGATAATCACCGCCATAGATGCTCCCACAGGTTCCGGTCTGGGCACTTCCTCAACGCTGGTAATAGCACTGATCGGTGTATTTGTAGAGTGGTTGAAGTTACCATTGGGTGAATATGATATTGCCCAATTAGGGGTAAGTATAGAACGGAAAGATTTGCAGCTGGTTGGAGGTAAACAGGATCAGTATGCAGCCACTTTTGGAGGCTTTAACTTTATGGAATTCTATAAAGAAAACAGAATTATAGTCAATCCACTGCGGATAAAGCCGAGTGTACTTAAAGAATTGGAATTTCATTTGTTGCTGTTTTACACACAGACCAACAGGGAGTCAGCAAAAATCATAGAAGTGCAAAAAGCAAATGTCGAGAGACAGGAAAAAGATGCTATTGAAGCCACGCATCAGCTAAAGGATCTGGCTTATAAAATGAAAGAAGCCATTCTTAAAGAGGAATTATATAAAATTGGAGAAGTGCTCGGATTAGCCTGGGAGAATAAAAAACTATTAGCCGAAGGAATTTCCAATCGGATGATAGAAGATATTTATGAAACAGCTATCAAAGCAGGATCTTCAGGAGGTAAAATATCAGGTGCAGGCGGAGGTGGGTATATATTTTTTTATTGCCCCGGCAACAGCAGGTTTAATGTCATTAAGGCGCTGAAGGCAATAGGAATAACACAGCAAAAATATACTTTTCAGTCAACCGGATTGGACACATGGACAAGTCAACAATAGGTATTATTATGACAGGCCCCCGTATCCAGGTATGTCATATATCCATTTGTCATTCAATCTGTGAACTCGTTGAGCGAGGAATATTCCCAAAATAGCGTATGGAGGCAATCATTTTAGCTGGTGGACTTGGTACCAGGCTTAGATCTGAGCTGAGTGAAATACCTAAGTCAATGGCATTGATCGGATCGAGGCCATTTCTGGAATATCAAATGGATCACCTTTTAGCAAATGGTATTTCCAGGTTTATTCTATCAGTTGGGTATAAATCTGAACACATCAGGAATCATTTTTCAGATCAGTATAAAAACTGTGAGATCACGTATGCTATTGAAGAAACACTGCTGGGTACAGGAGGAGCCATTAAAAATGCAATGCAATTTGTGGCTGGTGATCATGTTGTAATTGCTAATGGAGATTCTCTTTTCTTTTCAGATCTGCAAGCTCAGAACAGGATTCATTTGGCGAATGAAGCGGATGTAACACTGGCACTTAAGCCGATGCAGAAATTTGATAGATATGGTACAATTTTAATAGATGGAAATGGGAAGATTTCCAGTTTTTCAGAAAAGCAGTTTACCGGGGAGGGATTGATAAATGGTGGACTCTATATTTTCAATGTAAGTTCCAGGTTGTACTAAGACAGTATCTGCATCAACTGATATATTTAAGATCGGAAGAG
>RCNC010003502.1_pt1 | contig 10232 bp, 5 predicted proteins | sample 2041301 | NCBI WGS metagenome assembly RCNC01 (sample SAMN09708231, study PRJNA481090) | Marine sediment metagenome, whole genome shotgun sequencing project. | biome: marine sediment; feature: ocean; material: sediment; isolation source: Sewage treatment plant 13A marine sediment (STP13A) ... | reverse complement strand
GGGTGAGGACACCGAGGTCAATATTCACTTCTATACTACGGAATACGAAAACCAATTCCTCAACCGCTACGACCCGGTAGAACCGGTCGTACCTGCGAACTCTCATTTCCAGCTTCTTAACATTTTTCAGCAGATCGACAGTCTCAGAGACATCACATTTCAAAAGGTCAAGGCCGAAGTGGTGGTTAGGAATGGCGGTTTGATCTACTCCTATGCCACCACCATCGACAACGAATCCGGCGACCCAACCGCGTTTACTACCGCGAAAGAGTAATGCGTGTGTGGAGAGGGGCTGTTTTGATGTCGTGGAATTGACTTTTCGCTGTAGCGGGGCCCAGTCTTTGCCACCGAATATTTTCGACGTTCACGCTGCTTGCTGCTGCAAAGTGACCACGTCCGTCCCGTTCAGAATCGGACGTTCGATCGCTTAACTGCATTTTGTCTTGTTTGACTGCATCCTGAGGTTGTGACCGCGAGATTTTGAGATATTCTCTTTCTCAAATCGATCGTTAGAGAGAAAATATGCCCTCATCGATGACAGATCTGATTACGGGCACTACATTGGATAGTAGTGCTTCAACCTCATCATATCGAGCGATCGAAGGGGGAATACATGCTCTCTGGATGCCGCTATTTCGCTGTTCTTGTCATAACAACTCTTGTCGCCGCCACGTCGGTTGCACAGAATCTCCTCGAGAATCCCCGCTTTTATGAAGATTTCGACCTTCCTCTGCGGGGGTGGACTGTTCTTGACGGAGCTGCGAGTTGGGACTCAGAGGATTCGGATGCGAAGGGAAACATCGACGAATCAGGTTCTGCTCTCATTTCCTCGGTCGGGCCAGCCGACACCATCGTGGAAGTCCTCTATCAATGCGAAACAGTGGACGAGGGTGTCACCTACGAATTCGGTGCAAGCATCCTCATTCCAGCGGAAGAAGATGCATCCGTCCGGGGACTTCTGGTCAATAGTTTTTACGCGACCCCAGATTGCACATCGGATTGGATCGTGCAGACCCTTTCGCCGTCTCCCGCGGTCTTTGGGCAGTGGACCGAGGTCGAGGTGACGGGCACTGCCCCCCCTGGCGCCAATAGTGTCAGAGTGGCCCTCGCCGTAGGAGCGGACGGTGTTTACGCCGGTCCGGTGTCCGCAAAATTTGACGATGTTTTTCTCTACCCCTCTCAAACAACGGGATGGATCTCTCCCCCAAGTGATACCCAAGTGCGAAACGCTGACGGCAGCAACATCCTGTTCGACTGCGCTGATGTGGTCAAGCCGAGCCTGCCGCCGGACGAGGACCTTCAGCTCGCGTGGCTAGAGGCTCTGGGTTATTACGGAGAACCTGTCGTCGGGTACCATCATCAGGTCTTTCGCGGCACCTCATGTCTGGGCACCCCGATCGATGAAGCATGGTGGATTGAGTTACTTCCTCCACGGTCTGGTTCAGAGCTGTCCGATTACTACTACGTCGAGCTTGGAGAGCCCGCCGGCGGATCCTACTGTTGGCGGGTCCGCGGTGTGGATTCTGAGTTCGGTGGTGTAAAGGCCTACGCGGAAGATTATGACGTCAGTAATTGGACCGATTGTTGTTGCTTCGAGGTCTCCTGCAACTCTACGGCGAGACCGAACATCACGGCAGTCGCTGACACCACATGTGGTGGGTCTACCGAAGATACAACGCCCACAATTGTATGGACAAATTACCCGTACGATGACGGTTACAGATGGGAGGTCAGGAATAGTGCAGGAGCCGTCGTGGATAGCGGCACGGCCGAAAGGGATAGGGCTTCCGACACGGTAAAGGAGCTCGCACCTGGAACGTACGCAGTGAGAGCTCAAACTATTGGGGATGGACTGGAGTATTGCGACAGCGTGTGGGGTGCCATGTGTTCATTCACTATCGAGGACACCGGGATCCCCGACGACGGGCTGGTCGACTTCGAGTGGTGGCCCGATCAGCCGAAACAAGGTCAGCAGGTGCGATTCGCGGACCTCTCAGGGGGAACTCCTGCGTCCTGGTTCTGGGACTTCGGCGACGGCTGGACATCAAACCAACAACATCCCAGCCATGTGTTTGACACTGCCGGCGCATACACGGTCGCGCGTGACGTCGAACTCGAGACCGGCCACGTCATCGAGCAGAAGACAATCACGGTTGCCGGCAGTGTGGAATGTGGTGACACTATGTGCGAAGGCCTCGAGACCGCCTGGTCTTGTCCAGCCGACTGTGCGCTACCACCCGACCAAACCGGAAGAGCCGGCGGCAGCGACCTGCGTCCGACGGTTCCGGCGGCAGCAGGTGGGCTCCGTGGCGCAAATGGCACTGAGTGGTATACCGAGGGTTGGGTTCACAATCCTGGCGAGGAACCAGCTCGGTTCATCCTCGAGTACACCGCTCGTGGTAAGACATCGATACTTCAGGCTGGGCCGTTCGATCTCGGGCCTGGCCTCACCATCTATTGGGACAACATCGTCGAAGACCTCTTCCACAGCACCGGAAGTGGCGCGTTGTGGGTCGACTCAACGGCGCCGGTGATTTTCCTGACCCGCACCTACACTGTCGACCCCGGCAAAGCGAGTAAGTCGAGCGGCGGAACCTTCGGCGCGGCTCATACAGCCACCAGAGAGCGCCTAACGGTCGGTCGCGACGAAGGCAAGCTCTATCTCATTGGTTTGCGTGAGGACGGGAAATCCAGATCGAATCTCCATTTCCAGAGCATCGATGAAAACCGAGAAATCACCGTTAGGGTCGAGGTATTCGACAACACCGGGATACTTCTCAGCCGCGACACATTTTCCATTGGCGGTCACAGTCCCCGTCAGAAGGGCCTCGGACAGCACTTCGGCATATCAGGGGTAGCTTCTGCCTATGCCGCTCTCGAGGTTATTGAAGGTGAGGGCCGCCTGAATGCCTGGGGTTCGGTGATCGACAACATCACAGGAGATTTCATATTCACCGATGCGATTCACTCGAGCCAGGTGGCGGGAAAATCCGGCAGCGAGCAGCACTTCCTGGTGGCCGCGGTCGCGCACACGACCGGCGTTTTTCGCAGCGTCTGGAGAAGCGGCCTCGACATCTTCAACGAGCCAAGCTCAGCATCGCAGACCGTGACGCTGCGCTTCGAGCCCGAATACGACCGTACCGGAGTAGTTGGCGACTCCTTGGAACGAATGGTGACGATCCAATCGGGGGAGCAGCTGTCGTGGGATGATGTCCTGGTTGAACTCTTTGACATTCCCGAGAACGCAAAAACGCAAGGCGCACTCCATCTATTCTCTCAAGATTCGCTGACGATCAACTCGCACACTCACAACGAAAGATCGGATGGAGGCTCCCTAGGCATGGGACTTCCAGGTCTGAAGTCGGGTGATCTAATTTCTGCGGATGGCAAGGCCGGTATTATGCCGGGGCTGTCAAATTCGGGGGGTACCCGCACCAACATTGGGCTCGCTGAGTACTCCGGCCAGGACACACTGGTCAGAATCGATTTCTATACTACGGATCAAGAAAACTTCTTCCTCAACCGCAACGAACCGGTGGGAGGAACTGTGCCGGCGAACGTTCACATGCAGCTTCTCAACATTTTCGAGCAGGTCGAGAGTCTTCGGGATATCGAATTAAAAAATGTCAAGGCTGAGGTCTGGGTTGAAGGCGGCGGCTCGATCTATTCCTACGCCACAACCATCGACAATAAATCGGGCGACCCGACAGCGTTTACCGCGGCCACGGATTAACTCAACCGAGCGGCTCGGGCCTCCCTCAGCGTATTGCTAGCGTCTCACGTGGACGAGCGCGGAAAATCAGAAGTAAAATACCCCGCTGAGAAGAAAATCGGTGCCAGCATCACTCGAGTAATCGACCGCAGCATCGAACCTGACCGACCCGAAAGCTGCGCCTATCCCAGCGGTAAAATGGTCAAAATCTAACTCGTACTCTCTGTACAGCAAAGCTGCGCCAGCCTGGACTTCATCTCGAAGCGATTCAGCAGGTATTGAGTATCCCTGCGACGAATAGACCAAGTGGGATTGGTCCCGCCAGAATCCAACACGAAGGCTCCACCCCTTGTTGTCTGCAAAGGTCGTGTACTCAAAACCGATGTGATACTCCTGGACATCGGCCATCGAGTATTCGACTCCATGCTGTTGCCGGATGGTGTTGAACTGCTCAGGCATCCCTTTCGGCATTTCTGAGTACGGCAGACGTACGTACTCCAGCGCAATCACCCAACTGTCGCCAGGGAAAAAGGCGAGTCCGCCCGCAAACCGTTCTGGTATCACGAACTCTCCATCAAACTCGCGTTCAGTTCCTGTACTCGTTTGGTTCTCCTCGCCACTGAGGACGGGAAACCGAGTCTCCGAGCGATAACTCAGGCCGAATCCGACGACGTCACCACGATAGAGGATTCCAGCCGAGTACATTACGTCACTGTCATCAACATCACTCGTGAGGTTCAAGACGTCCTGGTCAGGGTAGTATTCAGTCGGATCCGACACTGACGACCCGGAAAACGTCGTTTTTACATAGGCCGCCGAAAGACCGATTGAAAAGACATCGCTAAGTTTCCAGCCAAACCCTCCTCCGTAGAGGCTCGTTTCCATATCAACCATTACGCTTTGAGGGTGGTAAAGACTGCCAAATGTGTTCCTGTCACAGCTTTCGCCTGCATTCGGGGTGAATGAAACGCCCTGATCGACGCACCAGAGCCCAGCGCCTACGTCGTACTCCTGCGTCAAATTGGCAAGTGAAGCGTAATAAAGGGCCAGGCCGACCTTTCGCTTGGCGACTGGGAAAACGAAGCTCGCATAGTTGATTCGGTCGGATTCGCTCTCGCCCGTTACGCGAAACGGATCGTTCTCTGCCGTATAAATGTATCCCGCGGTGCCTTCGGTCCTGGTAACTCCCCCCTGCGTGACCTGCCCCACTGGTGCACGCTCCTCGTCGTGAATGAACTCCAGTGAGAACTGTCTGTCCAGGAAAGCCAACCCAGCAGGGTTTGCGAGGGACGCTGTCGCATCGTCCGCAAGCGCAACAAACGCGCCGCCAATGCCTCGGGCACGGGCGCCGGGATTCGCGAAGTTGAAATTGACTCCCGTGAAGTGGTAGGCATCGACCTGAGCAAAAACAACACCAGGTATCAGCACAGCAATTGTCAGGATAGGAAACACGACGCAGAGAGATCTCCGTTTCATGACACCGCTCCTCCCCTCGGTCTTGTGATTCTGCGAAAGAGTATACTCCCAAACCACCGAAATGAAAGGCTAATTGACTCTACAGTCTGTATTTTAGGCAATCAGGGGCGGACGGTGCTTGTGCAAGGGAAAAGGGAAGCATCTCTACTTGCGACGGATCCGATCAAAAAGACCCTTGCGTTTCACTTCAATAGGCTCAGACACTGAGCCCAGACGCCCCACGTGGCCGCTGACATCACGCGCCTCGAAAAAGAGAAGGACAACTCCGTTGCCGTGGAGGTCGGCTCCCACCGAAAGTGTATAGCTGTCACCATCTGGACCGGCAAGTGGGATCTCGCGATACTCGATTGTGTTCTCGTCACGTAGTTTCGCTACAGCCGTCACAACACGATGATCATCGCTGATCCGCACGCTGATCTGGAAAGGTTCATTCTTTCGGTAAGTAAACTCCGTTCCCGGAGCGAGCACGATCTCTGGTGGGGATGCGTCGATGTGAGCGAGTTTGGCCTCGAGTTTGGTGATGGCGTCTCGTGTTCGTTGCGCGAGCGACTCGGGAGCTTTACGCCGCGCGAGCATTCGCAGACCCTCTTCGGGATCACCCGCTTCGCCCTTGGCGATTGCAGCTGCGACGAATTTCTCGTAATCCGACAGTTCAGCCTGACGACGACTTTTTTCATCTTGAAATGCTCGATATCGATTGAGACGATCCTGAAGGCCTTCCCGCTCCGGCCACCAACGAGTGATCGGCTCAAGCGTCGCAATCGCGCGAACCAACTGCCCGTTTTCTGCCAACGCCTCTGCATCAACCTCCAAAGAGGAGGCTGCCTCCTCGCGCCAATCGTGGGCGGTGCCGTAGTCCGGCAACAAACCGATCATCGATGTGGTGTGCTCGAGTAAGAGGATATTGTCCCCGGCTTTCCGGGCGAGGTCCAGTCGGGTGTAACATCGCATCGCGTTTTGTCCGCGCTCAATATCAGTGGCCAAACCAGGCTCGGACGCAACTTCCTCCTGCGATATCGTCGAAAGACCGGCCATCCCTCGACGAATCATCTTCAAGCTACTCCAGGAGAGGCCTCCGCGGAGGTCTTCAATGGCCTCCTCCAGCTGCCCTCCTTCGATGGCTGAAAGGAGGTGATCGTAAAATCCAGCCTCTTCCTCGGTGAACACGTCGATTTCTTGCTCTGTCAGAGCATCGAGCTCGGCACGGGCTGCATCCGATTCTCCCGCGATGAGGGCACTTTCCGCCGCCTCGAGTCTCGGATGAAAAGTCAATTGTGGGGGTTCGGTGGGTGCCGGCAATGGAGTTGGAGACTCAGTGGGCTCCACAGCCGTTGGAGCAACCTGCGGCTGAACCTCAGCCGTAGGATCAGGCCACAACGCGACAAGCCCAATCACCAGAATCAGGACCAACCCAATGCCCCCGATCAGATACGCCCATTGGCCCGATGGGAGCCATGGGGCTTTCGCAGAATGAAGTTTCGGAAGAGGTGGCGGCACCAGTTCGGCCTGAACTCGGCGAACGGGCGGAGGAGCTGTGGGAGGCGTGCCGACCTCGGTTGAAATGTCCGGAATCGGTGGGCGGGGTTGATGAGATTCGGCCGCTGGCACCCAGGGTTTCGGAGTAACGGGCGGTGGCTGGGGCTGCCTGACCTCGTCCTCGGATGGGGCATCATTCGCGGCCACTGACGGTTGATCGACCTTGATAACGTTGATCGTGACGGTCGCCACGCCGGAGGCGACTTGCGGGTTGCTGACCCGATACCCGAAAGAGTCGGAGCCAGCATGCGCCGGGTCAGGCTTGTAAGAAAACGAACCATCAGGACGCAGGTCCAACGAACCGTGCGTTGGTTGCGTGACCGCGATCACCTTTAAGGGCTGACCATCCTCGTCCGTCACTCTGGCCAGAACACCCGGTGCCGGAACTTCGAGCGTCGATCCCTCATCGGTTGAAAACGATACATCCACAGCTATTGGCGCGCGGGCGAGGGGCTTTACCGCAATCGAAACGATTCCTGCGTTCGAATCTTGGAGACCATTGTTGGCCTTGTAAGTGAAACCGTCATCACCAAAAAAATCAGGTTCAGGCTTGTATGCAAAGGACCCATCGTCCCGAAGATCGAGAATTCCGTGCGTAGGACCAGCTACCAAAACTGCCGTCAGCGGCCCGCCCTCCGGATCGGAGTCGTTGCCGAGGACTCCGGGAGCGGGAACTTCCAGGCTGACGTTTTTCTTCGTCTCATAGGTGTCACCCACCGCCACTGGCGGACGTTCGACTTTGTACGTGTCAGTATCAGTTGCGTTCTTCGATCCACCAACAAGTGTGTCGAGCTTTGGGAGGCGATCAAGAGGAATTCGTACTGTTGCATCAAGACTCGGCATTTCTTCTTCAACCCCGGTCGCCTCCACCCCTTTTGTCCGCAAAACACTGTGAAGATCGGCCCATCCGATGGATCGCTGCCGAGGATCAACACGGAGCGCGACCTCGAGGACTCTAGCCACGCCCTTGGGGTCATCCAGTCGGTTTCGGATCGAGTCTGGGAATGACACCAGAGGATCGGCGCCTCCCTCGCCCGCAATCTGACCGCCCAACAAGGCAACTGTTATCAGAGCAAAGGAATAGAGATCAGAGCGCCAATCTACCGGCCCACTCTCTGCTGAAGATCGAAGGAGTTCTGGAGCGACAAATCGTCTAGTTTCAGGTGGAAGTGAGGGTTGATCTTTTGCAACACCATAATCGTAATAGGCAGCAGTTCCGATACCAAGGAAAGACACCTCCTCGATGCCGTTTTGAGCTGTCACAAGGATGTTCTCAGGATTGAGATTGTGGTGAGAAACGCCTTTTCGAGCAGCGTCTTCAAGTGAATCCGCCACCGTCGCGAGAATTCTCATGACGCGCGCCAGCGACGAATCCTCGATATCAGAAACCCGTTCTCCGTCTACAAATCTCATGACAATGAACGGACTACCGTCCGTAGAGAAACCATGAGCCAGCACACCGGGAAAACTCCGCGGGGCATGAGATTCGAGCAATTCTACCGCACGGAGAAAGCGGTGGCGCTGAACTTGTGTTTCGGAAGGCCCCAGCGAAGCGAGTAGCTTAACCACAACAATCTCGCCGGTCCGCGCATCGATGGATCGGTAGACCGTGATCCTGTCGGAGGTAGCCAAGACCTCCTCAATCGGAAAATCCTTGCCAACATCCCTGGGCACGCTCACCCGACCTCCCAAATCTCAACAGTTCGAGCTGAAAAACCAAACAGATCAATCATCTATTCGGTCAACAATCAGCGAACGAGCAACCTCCAGTGTAGTCCACACAACAACAAAAATGAGCCATGCTGCCAAGGGCAAGAGGGAAATTGCCAAAACCCTGGCCCACACCAGGCTTGTCACCCATCCAGGCGCCAGCCCGCTGTCTCCGATCGAAGTCACGAAGAGGGTCACGACCATCAGAGCGGCAGAAATCGCCATAATCGTGAAAGCTATCGAAGGCAATCGCAGAAATATGATCTTTGAAATGAAGCTGAGCGTCGCTACGCAGTTGCCGTCTGATGTATCTTTTTTGAATCTCACATTGATCGTTGCAGGTTCAAGCGCCACCCCGGCCGAGTAGAAGAGCAGAATCGAGGCGCCGAAGCTACCTAAGACAGAGGCTAGGCCCGCACTGGTGACTATAAGGGCAACACCTTTCGCGACTACTAAAACCCCAAAACCGATTGCGAACGTTGCAAGGGCATCCGGAATCGACCTTTCATCAAGGTCGGAGGGAGAAAGTTCTATTCGCCGCCGAAGGGCAGCCAATACTTTCGCCGATGCCAAAGTCAACATGAAGGCGGCAGGAATTCCAGCAATCGCCAAAATAATCGAACTGATTTCGCGATGCTGAATGCCCACCACCAACATGGAAATAGCCGCCAGGATCGCTGCAAACAGATATACAATCTGGCCGATTATGGCCATCCCGTCGTCGAATCGATCGAGTGTCGGCGCAGAAAGCGCTCGACCATATGCACGAAGGATAGATTCCGCGGGTTTCAAGTGTGCTTTCACCGATGAGGGTGACCGTTCCGGTGTCCGAGAGCCCCAAACTGCAGGCGCGTTCCTTTCGATTTCAGAATCTGGAGCCGATTGAGTGAACAAGCCCTCCTGAGTTCCCGCCGGCTCCCAATCTGCCAGCTCCGGTTGCCACACGAGATCGTCAGGATCAACCTCTCCCCGCGCTGCAAGATCCTGGAGTTCAGTCCAACTCACCGGACCAATCTGACGCCCTTCGTTGTGATAAAACCAGACTGCATCACCCATGAGAGGGCTCCTTTCCCTTACCTACTAATGTCTTTTGTCATTATAGACCCGGCCCGGCCACAAAAAATCTGATGACGTGTAGAAAGAACAGGAAATTTTTCTTCGAGACTTCCCAGGCCAATCCGGCAAGCCTTGCTCCCACAAACACCCCAGGGTCTTGAGCTAGGAGGTTCCCTCCGGAGCCGTAGAGTCCACTGTATACTTCGCCAACCAATCGAATCAGGGAGGACACCATGAATCGTGTGAATCGCTTTCATTTGAAAATGTCGACTGCAGTTGCCTTCGGTCTTTTCGTCTGCCTCGCTTTCAGCGCCTTGCCCGTGTGCGCAGAAGAAAAGCCCGGTGAGATCATCATACCGACTGTCTACCGCGACGCTTACAAGATCACCATCACCGGGAAGCCGGATGCCAACGGAACCTTTTCGATGGTCTTCAAACCGCACGGCGACGATGGCACCGAGTTCACGGTCAACGTCGTCAAGGGCATGGGCGCCAAAAAGATCGCAGCAGATGTGGCGAAGGAAATGACACTGGCCTCCGGCAGCAGTTACAAGGTCAAACAGAACGGCAACAAGGTCGTGGTCAAGAAGGCCAACAAGAAGGAAAAGCCGTTGGCCATCGAGATGACCAATCAGAAGCTCACCGGCGTGTCGATCATGATCGGCAAAAACTGAGGACGGCGACTCAAGCCCGACGTTGACACCGACCATTCACCTGTCCGGGTCGGTGAGTCATCCTCGAA
>RCNC010004495.1_pt1 | contig 10233 bp, 10 predicted proteins | sample 2041301 | NCBI WGS metagenome assembly RCNC01 (sample SAMN09708231, study PRJNA481090) | Marine sediment metagenome, whole genome shotgun sequencing project. | biome: marine sediment; feature: ocean; material: sediment; isolation source: Sewage treatment plant 13A marine sediment (STP13A) ... | reverse complement strand
AATTCGTTTTACAAGCTTTTTCATAAAAGGAGGATTTTAATGCGAAGCTGTAAATTTATCATATAATCCGGGAAGCCAGATCGAGATGGCACACAAAAAGAAAGCCATCCCCATAGAGACAGCCTTCAGCTCTTATATCAACAAATAATCTTACAGAGGATTTGATTCTACTTTGACCTTAATACCATAGTTGAGTACAATGTGGACATTTCCTTTGTTACAGGTACCGTCAGCTGAAATGGTAACAGGATAATCCTCGTAGTCATTGAGTATTTGGTTTAACACACTATAAGATTCCGCAGGCAGCTCAATTTCAAAACCTGGCTCTATGGGCCAGTCTGAATCAAGCTCCCAAATAAATTTTGCGTTCGGATTTGAAATCCCAAACTGGGTATCCGCCAGAATTAGCACTCCTGCGGAATCTACAGAGATTACTTCAATGGTTACTGACTGAGCCCTGATATCCTGAATCAGATCTTGATAATCCACCAGGTCATTATTCATCACCTGGATAGTCGCGGACTTATTAAAACCATGATCATCTGTAGATTTTAATTCGGCCTCATCGCTTACAAAAGAGAGGTCACCTTCGATTGTTGTTTCAATCTCAACATCGAAAAGACTACTTATCTTTTCGCATGAGCTTAAGCTCACAGTCAGCACTGCCAACACCAAAATTGTTATTGTGTTCTTCATAGCTATCTGGTTTTAAAATTTTCAGTTTATGTAAAAATAGTCCATAAAGCCTGATAAGTAAAGGAATCCCAGCTATTCTTACTTGTGATTTTTACCAACTTACTTTTTTAACGGGTAGATGTACAGGCTTATTGTGACCTAAAATATCTGGAAAAGAAGGGCCTTTGACCAAATTTCACATTTTTAACATGAAATTCATGCTTGATCTTGCTTCAGGAAAAATTATTCGAGGGGAGTGGCAACAACGGTGGTTTCAATTCCATATCTGAGTTCAATATGGACATTCGCTTTGTTACAGGTACCCGAAGTTGACATGGTAAACGGCAACATGTCTATCAAAATATCATCTATCGCATCATAGGAAGCTGCGTCAAGGGTAAGTTTGAAACCCTGCTCAATGGGCCAATCAGTCGTAAGTGTCCATGTATAGCCAGCACTCATGTTTTCAATGGTAAATTGAGAACCTGTACGAAGTATTACATCTGAAGAGTCTACACTGAGTACCTCAATAGTTACGTCTGAGGTCATAAAGCCCGTAATCCTATCTTGGTACTCATAGGTGTCATCGTTCAGAACTTGAACTGTGACAAATCCAACATCCTCGGTGGATTTCAATTCAGTCTCATCCGTAACAAAAGAGAGGTCACCTTCTATGGTGGTATCTATTTCCACATCGAAAAGGCTCCTGATCGATTCACAGGAGCTTAAACTCACTGTAAAGCTTGCCAGGACTAATATTCTTAAAGCATTTTTCATAGCTATCTGGGTTTAAATTTTCATGTTGCAATAAAAAAGTCTTAAACTCTTAGCTTAGAAGTCAAGCCATCAGCGCTAATTCCATTTGTGATTTTTACCAACTGACTTTATTAACGGATAGACTTGTATTCTTATTGCAAGTTAAAAAATATGAAAACGAAGATAGCTTAAGCAAACTTCAGATTATTAACATAATATCACTGCCAGCTCAGAGCTCACTCACGCATTACCTTTAATGCTTGTTTTTCAGACCAATTGCAGAGGTTCTCTCTCTCTTCCTGTGTTAGCCTGGCATCCTTATGGATTAGCATATAACTTTGAAGTGGCATGGTACCTGCATCCAGCACATCACAAAAATCAGCAAATGCTCCAATCTTATCTGCTTTATCCAGGAGACCGTAATCGCTGAAATTCAGGTCCTCTTTTCCCTTCACAATATGTTTATTCAGATACAAAGAAACCGGGGAAATCCTGCTGTACCAGGGATAAACCGTCTGGTTGGAATGGCAATCGTAACAGGCATTCCTGATCAGATCCGTCATAGGCTCAGGGAGAACCAGCAGTTCGAGCATATCCAGCTCCGGGTCAAGGGGGGCAATATTTCGTTCCGGTTGGAAAAATTGCAGTAGAATCAAAACTGCAATCAATCCAAGCCCCACCAGCTTTATTCTCTTGCCCATCAGTCGGACTGCATCAGTTTATCGGCCTCTTGCTTGGTCCAGTCGGCCAGCAATTTTATTTGCGCTTCAGACAACTTAGCACCAGGCTTTTTCTCCAGGTACTTTCCGGGAGGCATCTTTCCCTCTTCAACTACTTTGCCAATATCTCCCAGCAAGCCTATTTGCTTGGTCAGCCTGTATTGATCCCATTGCTCAAAATCAACTGCCTTCAGGGGTTTTTCTGAACCATTTGCTGCAGTATGACAATCATAACATGAATTTTTAAGGATGGTGCTGATCTCATCAGGAAAAACACTTTCTGAAGGAGGTTCCGGACGAAAAGACTGGAAGAACAGAAAAAGAATTCCGGTTGCAAGTAAAAGAACTAGCTGTTTTTTCATAGCATCACATTTTTATTGAACAGGTCTTGAAACTGAAAGATAAAGAAAAAAGAAACAAGCTAACCTTTGCTAATTGCTTTTGCGCAGTTTCCGTATCTGGTTCCAGTTTACAAATCTTCGCAAGAGGTCGTAAAGCAGGAAAAAATATAAAGCCAGGCACGACAACCAGATAACCCCCAGGTTGAACCAGTACGTATCAATGGAAAAGGGACCTACTCTTTTTTCAGGTGAAAACAAATGAGCGCGGCCTAGCCTGGAACGGGGCTCCTGGTAAACAGGTGCAGCCTTTCTGATCAGGCAGCTGTTCCATTCCACGACGAACTGGCCTTTATTGAGAAGCAATTCCTCCAGTCTTTTATTGGTGTGGTTCTGCTTCATTTTCACAAAATTATCCTTTCCACCCCAGACATCGACCATGGCTGAAATACGTCTCTCCTTCAACAGGTCCACTTCTCTTTGCAGGGCCAGGTATATTTGCCGAGCCCGGTTCAATGAATCTATAGCGGTCTTATACACAGCCTCATTAAAACCGGAGCTAGTAAATTGTTCAGGGGATCCAAAGGATGCCACCACGTCCGAATTACTCAACTTGTTTAACTCATTCCTGACCAGTTCAAGATCTGCTTCACTGTACTCGGGTACCTGAGTACCAATCGACTTATACTGGATGTCATTGAGTTTCTGCTTGATCAACTGAATCCTGTCTGCCTGGTAAGATGCATTGTATCTGGCCTTGTCTATTTCAAAGAACTCCCGGGTAAACTTGTTACCTTTAAACTGATGCACGGCCACAGCTTCGTAGGCCCATCGGGAAGGCATTAACTCTCCAATAACAGGAACATATTCGGGATTATCATGCAGACTATTTAGTCTGTCAAAGGGGATCATTACCCCACTAAACAATAATTGCGGAACAATAAAAAACGGGATCACGATATAGCCAGTAATCATCGAATTGAGTCCGGCCGAGATATTCAAGCCAATCATATTGGCCATACAGGATACAGTGAAGAAGATGGCCCAATAATGAAAAAGCATCCCTTGAATTTCCAGTATCAGATTTCCTACCAACACAAATGACAGGGTCTGGATACCTGAAATAAGAAACAATACAAGAATTTTAGAATTCAGATAACTAAAGCGACTTAGACGAAGAAAGGATTCTCTTTCCTGGATCTTGCGATCGAGGAAAATCTCCTTGACACTCACCATTAATCCCATGAATATTGAAACGATGACCCCGATAAACATATAAACAGGAAGGTTCGCATTGTCCATAAAAACATAGCCGCCAGAGGGGGACGAATCAATGGTATAACGGGTAAACCAGGCAGTGATAAATGCCAGCAGAGGTGCTTCGAGAAAGGTGATAAGCAGGTTCTGACGGTTAGTCAGTTTGCGAAGTATATTTCGCTTCAGAAAAATAGTAAATTGTTGAAGTGGGCCGGGAATATGAAAATCACGTTTAGGCAAAGCCTTCTTCTTGGATTTGATCTTCTGTTTCGCCTCAATCCTGTCCATGTAAATATCATACCACTCTTCGGGTGAAACCTTTCTTTCAGCGGTAACTTTTCCATACTCATCAATCTGCTTGGCCTCCACCATCTTCAAAATCTGCTCCGGCATCACATTCCCACACGATACGCAATGTCCTATATCTGCATTTACATAGTTGCTGAGCTCCTTGAAATAGGTGATGGCATCAATGGGATTTCCCTTATAAATCACATGCCCCTCCTTATCAATAACCAAAAACCTGTCAAACAGCTTATAGATATCCGAATAGGGCTGGTGGATATTGACAATCACCAGCTTCCCTTTCAGTGCTTGTTCCTTCAATAACAGCATCACCTTCTCTGATCCACTGGAAGAGAGTCCCGAGGTAGGTTCATCCACAAACAAAACTGCTGGCTCCCGGATCAGTTCCAGGGCGATGTTAAGCCTCTTTCTCTGTCCTCCACTTATATATTTCTTGAGAGGATTCCCCACCTTCAGGTGTTTGATCTCCTCCAGATCCAGATCCAGAAGAACCCGATTGACCCGCTTCAGCAACTCTTCCTCATTCAGGTTGTTCAGACACAGTTTTGCATTCAAATAGAGATTTTTAAATACGGAAAGCTCTTCCAGCAAGAGATCATCCTGGGGCACAAATCCGATGATTCCCTCGATCTCTGCTTCGTCTTTGTGAATATTATAGCCATTGATCGTAATCTTACCTGACTGAGGTATCAGTTTTCCACACAGGATATTAAGCAGAGTTGACTTTCCTGCACCACTTCCTCCCATAATTCCAATCAGGTTGCCAGATTCCTTGCTAAAACTGAATTTCCGAATTCCCTTATTGCTGTTTTTAAACCTGTACTCAATGTCCTTTGCCACAAAAGAGATCTTCGAAAACTCCTTGGCACGATGAAATTTCCTGGAAATATCGCTATAGTAGACCGGGCTGATCAGGGACCCTGTAATCAGGGATCCATGTTCCAATAATTCAATCCGATCTGGCACAACAGGCTGTCCATTCAAAAACAGATTCATCTGCCCCAGGTATCGGAATACATAGGTATCTGTGCTGGAATGGTGCAGAATGGCAAGTCTTCCCTCTAGCTCTTTCTCCCTCAAATGCCCGATTCCTTCAATGTAGGGCTGTTTCGCGCTGTCGATGACCATGATCCGCTCTTTGTCAATGGCCTCACAGGCATTCAGTACAAAATTCTTGGTGTTATCATGCTCCCTCCGGGAGATATTGAATGAATCGGCAACCGTCCGTATGAAGGCAAGCTCTTTGGCGGTCATCACATCATCTTCATTGATAAATTCCACCAGTCTGAGAAAAACAATGAACCTCTCTCTTTGTAAGAGGCTCCTGTTAATCTCCTCGGTAATACATTTTAGTTTTTCCGAATCACTTAGAGTCTGCCTATGATGCGTAATTCCACCACCGAACAGAAGTGGATGGTGAATTTCCAGGTAATTATCAAATACAACCAGATATTTGTTAATCAGGTTGGTTTTCAGGTGCTGTCTGAGAAAAGTCTTAACAATGGACCTGGCTTTGAAAGAAACACCATCCTCTGATACATTGGCTATTATTGCAAATAGCTGTAGCAGTGCATTTAATACGGCCTCTTTCATTATGTCGGTCAGCCCTTATTGGCTGATGCTGTGCTAGACAATGCTATCGCGCAGGGTAGAGATCTTTTCTTCCAGGACCTTCAATTGCTCATCGGTCATGATATCGCCAACCCCCTCAAAGAATTCCTGAATTTCGAATAGTCCTGTGTATAAATCACTTACTTCCGACACATCTTTTACTGGTTCAAGTAGGATCACCAGTTCATTCAGGGATACCTTTTGCTTCGCAAGTGCTTCAAGAAAAGCGGTATTGTCAATGGCCTTCAAGGCCACATGGGTGGTAATATAAACCCCCTCTATCCAGCTTCCACAAACAACCAGACGGGCCAGAACATCCTGCTGATTTTCAACCAGGTAGTTCCATGTGTCATCGAAGGATTCGGTTACCACTGCGATCAAAGAATCACGATCATCAATATTTTGTTCAATCCGATCAGCATAGGTGGTGTTGAAGGTTGTAGATATACCGAGATCTTCGATCAGTATTTTGGAAGCCTCAAGGTAATTCATGGTTCCCTGTTTCATCATATAGGTGGTTGCATAACACAAATCCGCCGCATATACACCAAGGTTAAGAACCTTATCGCGCTGGGTGATATATTCTCCAGCTTTTTCGGGACCATTGGAAAGCGACAAAATATAAGGGGCTCCTGCCTGGTAAATATATTTTGTAATATCATAGGAGGTGGGGACCGGATAACCTGAAAGGTCCGTCACAAGATCCTCCCTGGGAGCGATGTCTCCAGCCGGAGGAATCCCAATATCCTGTTTCTTAGGTGAGGTATTACATCCTGATAACAGAACTAAAGAGGTGGTTAACAATCCGATTACAAATAATCTTACTTGCTGATACATTGCCTTTTTCATGTCAAAGAAATTTATTTCGTGCTTATTAGGTTTTCAACGTTACAATTTAGGAAAAAGTGGAGTCAATAAAAAATTTCACTCAAATTCATATATCTTTGGTGATAGCGTGAACTTAACTCAGATAACAGAATATTAATCATCTTGTTCAAATGAATGTGCTTACCTTCTCCCTGCTTACCGTCTGCTCACTCCTCCTGGGCATAAATCCTGGTCTACAGAGCTCCGGAGCTGATGCATTGCAATCCGGTGAATGGCTGGTGTTTGAAACCCTTGATCTGAAGCAGAGCGGCACTTGTTACGATGTAGCCTTCTACCGGGATGGAATAGTTTTCCTGAAATCAGGAGAAGAAACCCTTCATCTGGCAGCGATAAACAATCCGGATCCAGATTTCAGTCAGCCGCTTTTTAGCAATGAAGATTTTTCCTGTTCTCCTGCAGCACTATCTTTTTCGGACAATTATAGCAGGGCATATTATACCCGACCAGTGCTGGGAGATGATCAGGCATACAGGGAACAAATATTTGAAATGTCCATTAAGGAAAATGAGGTGTCCGGTACAAGTGAGCTTGCTTTTTCGGGCGATCCATCCCGTAATCTGCATCCCGCAGTCTCATCGGATGGTTCATTAATGGTCTTCTCCTCAGACCGTCTTCCAACCAGTGGAGGACTGGATCTATTTGTTAGCCGGAAGACAACCGATGGCTGGTCACAAGCCATAAACCTTGGTGAGTCCATCAATTCCAGTGGTCACGATTGGTTTCCCTTTCTGGATAAGATGAACAACCTCTGGTTCTCTTCTACCGGTCACTCAGGATATGGTGGATTTGATATTTATGTCTGCCCCTATAAGGAAAATGAGTGGGGATTACCACAGAATCTTGGTGAGGCAGTCAATGGTCCTCAAAACGAATTGGGTTTTTCAGTCCATCCCCGTGAACAGGTGGCACTATTCTCCAGAGCCTGGCCCTCTGAATCAAGGGGCATGTCCATTAGGCTAAGCCTCAACGAGGAGGCGCTTGATGCAGCTGGAATTGATGAAGCCTCTGCCAGGGCTATAGCTGTTGTCATGCTTGGAATGGCCAATCCTCCTTCTCAGGGATCAGAAACTGAAGTAGAAGCAAAGCCTGAACCTGCAGTGCAAGAGAGCAAAGAACCGGAACCCCTGATTGAATCCAATCAGGATCCTGTGGTTTTCAGGGTCCAGATCATATCCAGCCTTTATGAAAACAGCTTTCCAAGTGTCTTGATTGATGGAAAGAGTTATTCTACCTATGAATATTTCTATTCGGGTTCCTTCAGGATCACGGTCGGAAAATTTGATTCTCTCAAAGAAGCCAACGTCTTCAGGGTTCAATGTTTGAATTCAGGTTTCAAACAGGCTTTTGTGGCAGCATTCCGGGGCGATCAAAGAGAAACAGACCCTTCGGTCTTTAAACAATAGATTTCATGCACCACATCATTGACCATCCCCTTATTCAGCATAAGCTGACCCAGATTCGCAACAAGGATACGGGCACCAAGGAATTTCGTGAAAATGTCAATGAGATAGCCGGACTTATGGCTTATGAGATTACCAGGGACATCCCGGTACGTGAAACGGAAACCGAGACTCCGATGATGAGATGTGTGACCCATGAACTCTCCAGGGATATCGTACTCATACCTGTGCTGCGGGCCGGACTAGGAATGGTGGATGGGATCACCAGTCTGATCCCCACTGCAAAAATTGGCCATGTGGGCATGTACCGCGATCACGATACGCTTGAACCATTAAGCTATTACGCGAAGTTTCCTTATCGAATGAAAAAAGCTGTGGTCATGGTCCTGGACCCCATGCTGGCTACCGGTGGAAGCGCCAGCGCTACCCTTGATAAACTGAAAGCTGAAGGCGCAAAGGATCTAAAGCTGGTTTGCATCGTTGGTGCTCCGGAAGGGCTTGAAAGGGTTAAGAAAGACCACCCTGAAGTGGATGTATTCCTCGCTGCCCTGGACCAGGGGCTTAATGAACAGGGCTATATAATACCCGGTCTGGGCGATGCAGGCGATCGTCTGTTTGGCACCAACGATTTTCCGAAAAAGTTCTAAAAAACTCATACTCCTTTTTTTAACTTCTGATTAACAGGATAAGTGAATAATTCTATTTAAATTGTGTCTAATATAAGCGCAACATCTTAAAACCACCTGTTATGAAAAAAATCTTTACTCTGATTGCTCCCCTGTTCCTGAGTGCACTTCTTTTTGCACACCCCGAAGAGCCAACACCCTCTGCTAACTCGGAAGTAATGTGGCACACCATTACCGTGGTCGATTATAAGCCTGGCGCTGAGAATGAAGCCAAAGTATTGATACAAAAATTTGAAACAGCCTCAGAAGCAGCAGGTGCTTCTTTACCGGTAATCTACTGGTTTGAGTCTGGAAAATACGACATTGTAGTAACCTGGATGCTAAGTGATGGACCTGCCGATTTGCAAGGAAAATGGAGTCCGGATGGAGATATCTGGTGGAATGCACTTATCGCCCAGGAAGGTTCAGAAGAAGCGGCCCTAAAGTTACAGACCCAATACAACGAATTAGTTGCCTCCTCAATCACCCGGGTGGCACGCAAGGCAAAATAGGTTTAGTTTAGTAAACTATTTTGTCCTATTTTTACTTGTATACCCACACCCGATATGAGTAAAACACAAAAACAAAAGAAATCTGCAGAGGCCGCTGATACTACTGCAAAAAGCAGGCTCAACAAAAAGTATTATTTCAAAGAACTGGAACACCTGCAGCTGGAGCTGGTAAAACTACACGAGTGGGTCAAAGCTAAGGACCTTAGGGTTGTAGTTATTTTTGAAGGCCGTGATGCCGCCGGAAAGGGAGGAGTTATCAAGCGAATCACCCAGCGCTTAAATCCAAGAATCTGTCGTGTGGTCGCACTGGGCGTACCCACAGAACGTGAAAAGACTCAATGGTATTTTCAGCGCTATGTGACCCACCTCCCAGCTGAAGGAGAAATCGTTCTTTTCGACCGTAGCTGGTACAACCGTGCCGGAGTAGAGCACGTAATGGAGTTCTGTACGGAGGAAGAGTACTGGGATTTCCTTCGCTCCTGTCCACGTTTTGAGGAGATGCTAACTCACTCCGGAATCATCCTGATCAAATACTGGTTCTCGGTAAGTGATGAAGAGCAGGAAAATCGCTTTCGAGAGCGTATCGGGGATCCGCTGAAACGTTGGAAATTCAGTCCCATGGACCTGGAATCGAGGAGCCGATGGATCGAATACAGCAAGGCCAAAGATGAAATGTTCTCCTACACAGATACCAAAACTGCACCCTGGTTTGTGGTAAACGCTGATGATAAAAGACGGGCCCGGCTGAATACAATTCACCACCTGCTCTCCATGATCCCTTACGAGGAAATCAAACACAAGAAGATTAATCTTCCTTCTATCTCCATGGAGGGATATGTCAGACCCCCGCTATCGGACCAGACTTTTATACCGGAGATCTATTAAAAATATCCTTATTTTGCACCTTACTTAAGCTTAACCAATAAAAACTGAAACCCTATTCCCATGAAAACATTACTGAAGTCAGCCCTGCTGCTTGGGCTTTCCCTGCTGGTTCTCTCCTGTAGTACGGACAATAAGATTGAACTTTTTAACGGGCAGGACCTGGATAACTGGAACATCATCGTAGACAGTGAAGACGGAGAGCCCAAAGATCTCTTCTATGT
>RCNC010003499.1_pt1 | contig 10233 bp, 6 predicted proteins | sample 2041301 | NCBI WGS metagenome assembly RCNC01 (sample SAMN09708231, study PRJNA481090) | Marine sediment metagenome, whole genome shotgun sequencing project. | biome: marine sediment; feature: ocean; material: sediment; isolation source: Sewage treatment plant 13A marine sediment (STP13A) ... | reverse complement strand
ATCTCCGTCGCATTGAACAAGCTAAAGTAAACGTCATAAACCGCAGAGGTAATTCCGAACACTTTGATCGCTTTGGTTATGATAAGGATAGACAGATAATTCATTGGTTTAGGTTTCTTTAGTTGTTGTCTTTAGGTTATAGACGAGGGAAAAATCATTTTGTTACAGTACTATGCATAAAATAGTACTATTTAATAAATATTTAACATTTGATATATGCTATAAAACTTTTTGATTGGAGTAGGAAGTAGGAAAGACAAACCGAGTTCACGAGGTTAGGCGATAGCCAAACTTTAATATGAGTAGGCGATAGCCAAACTTCATTATGGGGTTGCGCGAGCCACATCTTATTCAAGATTCATGAATTCCTTTAAAAAACATAGGAAAATAGTAACTATAAAGGGTACCGTAAACAACTTTAAGTGTTTTTTGTTCCTCTTATTTACTGAGAAATCAGATTGTATTGTAAAGGATAGTATAGCCTATAAATCAGTATATTTAGTCAATAAATAACCAACCGAATGAAAAATGTAATCTATCCTTTATTGTTAGTTCTAGGGCTATCAAACTTTTGTTTTGCCCAAAAGAAAGCTGCAACACCAGTAATTAAGCAGCACTTATATGAATCAATGAAATACCGAAACATCGGTCCGTTTCGTGGTGGACGTTCCACTACCGTTACAGGTATACCTAGTGATATTTTCACCTACTATATGGGTGCCACTGGTGGTGGTGTTTGGAAAACAACAGATGGTGGAAATACATGGGACAACATTTCTGATGGGTATTTCAATACTACTGGTATTGGTGACATTACGCCAGCGCCTTCCAATCCCAATATCATCTACGTAGGTACGGGTGAATCACCAGTGCGAGGCGTAAAGACTTCCCATGGAGACGGGCTCTATAAATCTACCGACGCCGGGAAGACCTGGAATTATATGGGCCTAGAGAAAACAAGACATATAAGCGATGTATATGTGCATCCGAACAATCCAGATAAAGTGTATGTGGCCGCTCAAGGAAATCCTTGGGGACCTAATCAAGAACGGGGGGTCTATCTTTCCGAAGATGGTGGTGTTACTTGGGAGAAAATCCTTTATGTGAATGAGAATTCAGGGATTGTAGACATGACCGTTGACCCAAATAACCCTGATTTTATGATGGTTGCCTCTTGGGAGTTTTGGCGCAAACCGTGGGTTGTGCACAATGGCGGCCCTGGATGTCGCATTTATAAAACTACCGATGGCGGTGAAAACTGGAAAGAAATCAACAAAGGGCTGCCCGAATTGAAGGGTAAAATGGGGGTTGCAATTTCACCAGCGAATCCCAATATCGTTTACATTGCAATTGATGCCATAGGTGATAAGGCAGGCGTATACCGTTCTGAAGATGCTGGGGAAAGCTTTAAGCAAATGACTAACGATGCCACTACGTATGCCCGTTCATGGTATTATATGCATATCATAGCCGACCCCAATGATGAGGATGAATTGTGGGTGATGAACAGTTTTGCTATGAAATCTATTGATGGCGGTAAAACTTTTAAAGGAATAAAGGGCAGTCATGTGGATCATCACGATCTATGGATTAACCCCAATAATAGTGGTATTATGGTGAATGCCAATGATGGTGGTGGTTCGGTCACTTTTAATGGTGGCGAAACATGGTCTTCAATGTACAATCAGCCCACAGGACAATTTTACCGTTTGATCACAGATAATGGAAATCCCTATCGCGTGTATTCCGGTCAACAAGATAATAGCACCATTGCTATTGATAGCAGGGTGGTTGATGATGGCATCGGAGAAATGCATTGGGATGTCATGCGAGCAGGAGAATCTTCAACAGTTGCACTCGACCCAAACAATCCGCGTTATGTATATTCCACCTATTTCGCCAGTAATTTTGTGGAGTGGGACCGCGATATCGATAATACCCGAATGGTCATGCCATATCCAACCAGGGTAACTGGTGAACAACCAAAGAACCTTAAATATAGGGCCAACTGGAACGGTCCTGTAATCGTTTCACCCCATAATCCGAATGTGATTTACTACGGTTCCCAGTATGTGATGAAATCATCAGATAGGGGAGTTACCTGGCAGGTGTTAAGTGAAGACCTCACTCGAAACGATAAAGCGCATCAAGGCAAGGGTGGTGAACCTATCAGTAATGAGCAAATCACGGCAGAGAGTTATAACAACCTATTTAATATTGAAGAGTCACCATTGAAAGAAGGCGTAATTTGGGTTGGCTCCGATGACGGTTTGGTACATCTTACTCAAGACGGAGGTAATACCTGGACCAATGTTACTCCTAAAGGACTCAAAGAAAGTATCATCAATGTGGTAGAACCTTCACCCCATGATCCTGCCACCGCATACATTGCCGTAACAGGCTACAAGCTAAACGATTTTAGCCCATATATTTTTAAAACCAATGATTATGGTATGACTTGGACGAAAATCGTAAAGGGAATTCCTGGTGATACCTTTGCTCGAACCGTTCGGGAAGATCCAGACCGTAAAGGCTTGTTGTATGCAGGTACGGAAACCGGTGTTTTTGTTTCATTTAATGATGGAAACTTATGGTTGCCCTTACAGAACAATTTACCGGAGGTTCCGATAACTGATTTAAGGGTGAAGCGCAAAGATTTGGTGGTCGCCACCCAAGGAAGGGCCTTGTGGATTTTGGATGATTTGACACCACTACATCAAATTTCTGAGAATGTGGCCCAAGCCGATTATTACCTCTACAAGCCCAACGATACACATACAGAGCTCTCCGTAGCTTACAGTATTGATGGTGGACTTGGTGAGAATCCCCCTCAAGGTGCTCAAATTCATTATGTTTTGAATAAAGTAGTTTCTGAGGATACCCCAATTTCCATTGAAATTATGGATACAAACGGTACCATAGTTCATTCAGCATTTAGCGACACTCCAAGCGTTGGATGCGATACCTTGGTAAAACCACAATTAAAACGAAAAGCGGGCGCACATCGGTACAAATGGAACATGAAAGTTGGTCGTTTTGATTGCTTGACTGAATTGTATACAACCAACCGCGATTTAACTGCCTACAATGCCGCACCCGGGAAGTACAAAGTCCGATTGAAAGTGGGAGATTTTACCCAGACCCAAGATTTTGAAATAAAAATAGACCCGCGCATAGCGAACAGCATAGATAATGCTGCAGCAGCTTATTTGGAAAGAGATCAAATTTCGAAATCCATTTATGAAGGCGCTACCGAAATGGCAAAAGGGGTGCGCGACCTTCAGAAAATTAAACAACAGTTGCATTTTGTGCTGGAAGTAACCAAAGATGAAAACATCAAAAAAGAAGGGAATTCCCTTAATCAAACCATTGATGCTTGGATTGCTGAAATCCTTCAAAAAGAAATGCGCACATACCAAAGCAATTATATGTTTGAAGGGCGTCTTTTAATAAAGTTCAAAGACTTTTTAAATCGAATTGGCAAAGGAAATCTCCCTATTACACAAGGAACTCGAGACGTAAGTAAAGACTACTTGCAACAATGGAGCACTTTAAAAACTAGTTTGCAGCAGATTAAAAATAATGATGTCGTAAAATACAACCAGCTTTTGAAAAGTGCAGGGCTTCCAGAGTTATATTGGCCATGATAATTTAGCCTTGTTTTTTAAAAATCTATATAAATCTATTTTATGAAGTTTTTTTTACTGTTCTAATAGTGCTGTTATCGATAAGCAGCATTCCAAAAGGAATTTATAAGAAATAATTTAAAATAGTATTTTTTACTTTGTGTTTATGACCAAGAATCATAGCCATTGAAATAAATTTTTTTTGCTTTTTATTTATTCGGAAAATTTGATATTGAACAAGGATAAGTTTCAGGATTAAAGGATCAAGTACCGTTTTAAATTATTGAACAAAAAACTAACTATTCTAAAAAAACAAATTCTGCATTACTTCATTGTTCCACAACAATAAGGGTTTTGTTCCTGTAACAAATAGTTGGCTTGGTCGTCTTTTACTTAAATACAAGCATGGATTTGGCCCTGGTAAAAGATGTATCACTACTTGTGAACGCAGTAGGTGCTGGGAATTGCTTTCTATTGTCCTATGTGTATCTTCGAAAAAATGAACGCAAAGTGCAACCACCTGCTTATGTACTTTCGGTATTGTTCTTTATTCTTGGGGCAATTATCCTTAATACCATTTTTAATTTTACTGGCTACAGCAAGCTGTTTTATGGTTTTGAACCCTTGACTAACGCCCTTGGGTATGCTATTGCCCCACTATTGTTTCTGTATGTGAGATCATATCGTCAGACATCTTTGCATATTAAAACCTGGTCTGGTCACTTGGCCCTTTTTTACACCATCTTGATGCTTACCATAGTTGCCGTTTGGGTCCCCAATAGCACTTTGGGCACATTAGGAAAAACACTCTTAGCAAACGAGTTCATGAAAGTATTATGGAATGTACACTTTCTTTGTTATTTACTTGTGATCGTCCCTGAGTTACGGAAAATGAATAAAGACCAATGGCGAACCCCAAAAATTATTGTATTTGGAATAACTTCCATATGGTTTTTTAATCTGTTGTTTTATTTGCATACTATTTGGATAAATCCCTTACCAACGCTAATCTATTTAAATATTACCTTGTTATTTTCAGGGATGACGCTTTTGCTGTTTTATCAAAAATTTGCGGTTTCTGAGAACAGAAGTAAGGGTAAAGCGGTAAAAATGAAATTCAAAAATTGGCTTTCGGAGAACGAAGGAAATGATCCTATGGTTATTGCGATCCGAAAAAATAAATACTATAAAGACCCTAATTTAGACATCAGAACCTTGTCTGAGGAGCTACAGTTGCCCTATCATGAGTTAAGTGCCAGAATCAACCAAGAGTACTGTCAAAATTTTAATGAATTCATCAATAGTTTCCGTATTCAAGAAGTGGTCAATGCATTACAAAATAAACAACACCGATCTTTTACCATTATGGGATTGGCACAAAGGGCCGGATTTAAATCGGCTTCTGTCTTTTATGCTGCGTTTAAAAAAGAAAAAGGCACTACCCCCACACGCTATTTAGAACAAATAGCCAAAACCTCATAACTGTTCTGATTTGTAAATGCGAATATGGAAAAACCCTGGTTCTCAGATAGATTCCATAGTATTGTGGTTGAGTTAAATCACATTCATCATTCATTAATCAAATCAAAAACAGTATGAAATCAATTGTAAGCCTATCGGTGCTAATTCTTTTGTTGCTTCCTTGCAAAAAGGCAAATGCGGAGCACCATCATTCAGAAACTTCAAAAAACAATAAAAGCGTTCAAGCAAAAGGCGACACTTTTATGGTCGATGATAGCGATAAAATCGCCTATGAAATAACCATTGATCAAAACAATCATAAACTTGCTACCGTTAGCATGTCTTTTACACCCCAGAACAATGTGCTTTTTATGGCTAGTGGAGCCAACCAATTACCAAAAAGATGGGCTACTTTCGTCCATAATTTAAGAGCCGTTGATACTAATGGAAAAGAAATTTCCATAGAAGAATTATCTGATGCCAAGTGGAAGTTACAATCATTACCCAACCATAAAATAACAGTAAGTTATGATTTGAAACTAGATCATGAAGATTATAAATGGAGTGGAGGTATAGATGGCGCAGCCTATGCCACGGATTGGGGCGTTTTTTATACCGGAAGATCCTTGTTGATCTTAAATGGAAACGAATGGAAAAATATTACAGTCAACTTTATACTGCCTTTAGATTGGCATGTTACTACGCCATGGAATTTAGTAAAAGGCACTAAAAATTCTTTTGCAGTCAATAGTCATACGGCATTGATGCAATCGATGATTTTTGCGGGAACACAGGAAGAAATTTCGATTAAAAGAGATGATTTTGAATTGGTCTTTGCTCTTGGAGGTGATGAGATTATTGCACAGAAAGAGGATTTTAAAAAACTAGCTGAGGGCGTTTTGGATTATTATATTGCATTGATGGGAGGGATTCCAAATCCATCGCCAGACAACAAGTTCACAAAGTCTATTGTCATCATCAACTCTTCTACGCTAACGGATGGAGAAGTAATTGGCAATAACATTAGTATGTTAATCGAAAAACCTGGAAATCAGATGTCCACAATGATTTCCAGGTTTTTGTTCGCCCATGAATTTTTTCATCTTTGGAACGGGAAATCGTTTTGGCCATCTAATGATGAGACGGAATGGTTTAAAGAAGGATTTACAAATTACTATACGCTTAAAGCATTGCATCATATTGGCTTTTTAGATGGGTCTTCCTATTTGGATATATTGAATAGCTTGTTTTATCAACGTTATAATGCTGATAGTGGAATTGGTGAAATGTCAATGACTAATGGAGCAGAAAAACATAATCATTGGGGGTTAATCTATGGAGGCGGACTTTTTGTAGCTATATCACAGGATATGATTATCCGTAAGGCATCCAATAATCAAAAAAATGTGGATGATTTAATGAAAGGTTTATTCCAAAAGTATGGCGGAACAAATGATGGCTATTCTTTGGATGAACTTCGCCTGTCTCTTTCAAAATTAAGTGGAAAGGATCAATCAGAATTTTTCGACACCTATATTAATGGAACCAAGAGTATACCAATAGACACCTATTTGTCTATGGCCAGCTTAGAAGCTAAAATTGAGGATGGAGCCCTAAAGATTGATAAGAAGAAGTCGGCCAATCTGCTTCAGGAAGATATGACCAAAGGATTATTGGGCATAATTGACCCAAACTAACTGCGTCATAAATTACTCATCTAGCAAATCAGTTCACAATGAAAAAATATATAGTTTTTGGTTTAGTAGGTCTTTTATGGTTTGTAAGCTGCGAAGGACAAGACAATTCTTATGCATTAGGGTCAATAAAACCCTATACGATAGCAGCGAATGATGGAAACACCTATTCCGGAGAAATTGGAAGTTTAAAAGTACTGGAAAACAGAGATAACCCTAAATCTGAATTTATTGAAATCCCCTTTTTTCGAATAAAAACAAAATCCATTAATCCGCTTCCTCCCATTTTTGTCTTGGACGGTGGCCCTGGCGATAATCCATCGGCTATGCAACAGTTAAAAGAAATAATGCCTGCTCTCTCGTTATTTGCAAGTAGAAGTGATGTAGTATTACTGGATCAAAGGGGGAATGGAAATTCCAACCCAAACTTAAGCTGTAAAAACTCTTTTAACCTTTCTCTTGACTTGCCATTGGATAAAGAAAGTTTTAAAAGGGAGTATCGTAAATATATACAGGAATGTAGCAGTTACTGGAAGGAAAGAAAACACGATTTACGAGGATATAATGTGGTGAGTATGGCAGATGATATTGAGGAAGTTAGAAAAGTATTGCAATATGAAAATATTATGCTTTTCGGGGGTAGTTTCGGAAGTCATCATGGGCTCTCCTATATTAAGAAGTACCCGGATCGCGTGGACAGAGCATCATTAGACAGTCCTGAGGGGTTGCAGCATACAGTTAAACTTCCTTACGAAGTTGATAAAGCTCTTTTACATCTGTCAGATTTGGTAAAAAAAGATCCAGTGCTATCAAAAAAGATTCCCTCTTTTATAAATTTGGTAAAAGAAACCCTTGATCGTCTTGAAAAAAATCCTTTAAAAACAAAAGTCTTAAATCCAGAAACTGAAAAAGAGGTTGAAATTGTGATTGGAAAACTCGATTTACAAATGGCAACTGCAATGACATTGGGCAGAATGGGATATAGGGAACTTCCCTATCATTACCTGCAAATGAAATCTGGTGACTATTCCTGGCTGGCAAATTGGTCATTTGGCTTACGACGAGCAAATGGAAATGTAGGGAGCTTAATGGCTGCATTGACCGATTGCGCTTCTGGTGTTACTTCAAAAAGAAAACAGGAAGTATCCAGACAAGCTAAAGATGCTATTCTTGGAAATGCATTAAATAATGTGATTTTTGAAGTGTGTGATTTGCTGCCTTTAAGAGATTTGAATAACGAATTAAAATTAAACTTTACATCAAAAGTTCCGTTACTGATAATTTGTGGTAGTCAGGACGCGAAGACTCCAATAAGAAATGGAATGGAAATAATGAATAATTTTGAAAATTCCAGGCTCTTAGTAGTAAAGTATGGCTCACACGATTTATTTCGGGAAACTTTTGACACTCTAGCCCCAGTGATTATCGGGTTTCTATCAGCTGAAGATCCTTTAAAATATTTACTGCCAGAGGAAATAGAAGCACCATTGAATTTGAAGGTGAAATAATGGAGAGAGGTAGCAAGTGCTAAGAATTTTTTGCTCTTTTGCTAGCGCTACATCTAGCTCGTATTTTTTTTAAACAATAAGTTGTGTTACCTGCCTGCCGCAGGCAGGTGTGCGAAATGGTATTTTATTTTGAAATTATTAAGTCTAGTGCAAAAGTTTATTAACATTGGCTTTATATAATTTGCCAATAGGAATCGTATTATCTCCAATATGAATTCTATTCCCTTCAATACTTTTGATATGCTTCTTGGCAATAATGAAAGACTTATGTACCTGTATAAAATCATCTGATGACAATGATTCTAGCATATCAGATATTTTTTCTCTAATAGTAATAGTATCATTTGGAGTAACAACTTTAGTGTAATTGCCCGAAGCCTCTATATATAAAATAGAGGTTATATTGACTTGGATGTAGCTTTTATTTTGTCTTAAAAAAAGTTGGCTAGCTGTAGTGTCACGCTCTCTGGAAGAGGATTGTTTACTTGTAACCTTAGTGCCAATAACTTTATTTACCGCTTTTAAAAAACGCTCGAAACTAAATGGTTTCAATAAATAATCAACAACATGAAGCTCATAACTTTCTATTGCAAACTCGCTGTAAGCTGTTGTTACAATGACTTTAGGAGGAGAAGGCAATGTTTTTAGAAACTCAAAACCTTTTAGTTTTGGCATATTAAGATCTAAAAAAATAAGGTCTACACTGTTAGTACTCAAATAGTCTAATGCCTCTATCGCATCATAACAATGCTTCATGAGTTCCATATTTGGCAATATATCACAATAGCCTTTTATTATATCATGAGCAATATGCTCGTCATCAATAATTAAATATTTAATCATAGTCCATTAATATTCAATTGTGCTTTATAAATATCGCCTGTTTTTGAAAATGATAAGGTATGACTATCAGGATAAACTAATTCTAGTCTACGTTTTAAATTTTTTAAACCAATACCTTCTTGCTCATTATCTTGAGTAGCATCAAAATTATTCTCAATATCAAAACAGACTTCATTGTTCTCTGCACTCATATTTATATGCACGTAAGCATTTTCTCTTAAATTTTCCACGCCGTGTTTAAAAGCATTCTCTAAAAGTATAATGAACAGTAAAGGCATGATCTGATATTCATTTTCTTCAAGCTGATGATTAAATACTACATCTATTGTTTTATGATAACGCATTTTGTGAAGCGCAATGTAATTTTGCAAATAGTCAACTTCTTCAGGTAGTGGCACCTTATCTTTCTGTCCTTCATAAATGCTATAACGCATCATGTCAGATAGTTTTAAAATTAATTCCTGTGCCTTTTTAGAATCTTTATCAACCAAGCCATATAGGTTATTCAACATATTAAAAAAGAAATGTGGATTCACCTGACTTTTTAAATGAAGTAACTCAGTTTTAGCTTTTTCATTTTTAAATCTTATAACAGACCTTGTTTGATTAAATATCCATCTACTCAATAAAAAAAAGAGTAGAATGAAATATAAGAAAGCAAATGTCCCGAAGGTTTCACTATCGCCAAAGGCATCATTAAAGATAATAATGATAAAAGCGATTACTATCAGAAATGACCAAAACAGCCATTTGGGAATACGCCTCATAAAGTTTTTTGCACTCAGTTTCATGCTCAATAATAGACATTATAACGTCATCTAACAAATTAGTTGACGAACGATCAGATGGTAGGTATAAATTGACTTTAAATAGAGATAATGACTGGAAGCAAGTAGCAGATTTATCTTCGAGCGGTATCACAAAAATAACAAGGCTTGCTGCCAATCCAGAATCTAATAAATTACTAATCGCTGGAGATATTGACACGGCTATAAGCGATGCACAAACTACGGAAAACACAAGCCAAACCGAAACTACCGAATCTGAAGAATCAACTACAGAAAGCACATCAGAAACCTCAGCTGTAGAAGCAATTATTCA
>RCNC010008695.1_pt1 | contig 10235 bp, 12 predicted proteins | sample 2041301 | NCBI WGS metagenome assembly RCNC01 (sample SAMN09708231, study PRJNA481090) | Marine sediment metagenome, whole genome shotgun sequencing project. | biome: marine sediment; feature: ocean; material: sediment; isolation source: Sewage treatment plant 13A marine sediment (STP13A) ... | reverse complement strand
CGCGCCGATTGTCGGCGGGATACTGGCGGGCTTTATATACCCGCGCGTGACCGGTGAAAAGACGGACGCGCAGTAAAGGGGTCCCGGAATGAATTTTCTTCTATGGATAGTGATCGGCGCAGTGGCCGGCTGGATCGCCGGCAGGATAATGCAGGGCGGCGGATTCGGGATCCTCGGCAACATCATGGTCGGTATCATCGGTAGTATCGTCGGAGGCTGGGCCTTCGGCGTCTTTGGGATAGCATGGGGCGGTATCATCGGTTCGCTGGTAACAGCGGTCGTCGGCGCGGTCATTCTGCTCTGGATAGTAGGGCTGATCAAAAAGAAGTAGGCCGCCCGAGACATCAAGGTAAGGTAAGGAAGGATTCGATATGAAATACATCTCAGCTGCGCTGCTGGTCGCTCTCTTATTCATCTCACTGTCAGGATCGGCGGCATTCGCCGTGCAGGACAGGCCAGACAGCAAGGCCCTGTGCTACTTCATCTGGCCCTGGCCGTTCACAGATCCATGCTCCTCATGCGTCGACACTGATGGTGACGGTGTCTGCGACCATATAGATGTCTGCCTCGATACTCCCGAGGGAGTCAAGGTCGACCGTAACGGTTGCCCGCTGGATTCTGACGGCGACGGCGTCTGGGACACCTATGACAAGTGTCGCCGCACCCCGAAGGGCGCAAAGGTGGACAAGGAAGGGTGTCCGTACGATTCAGACGGCGACGGTGTATTTGACGGGATCGACGAGTGTCCCGACACACCGAAAGGGGCCGAGGTAGACAGGAAAGGGTGTCCGCTTGATTCAGACGGTGACGGCGTCTACGACGGTCTCGATAAGTGTCCGGGGACAAACGCCCGGACCAAGGTCGACAGTCAAGGATGCCCCGTCAAGGTCAACGACGCTGTATACGAATTTATCAATACCGGTCTCTTTTCGACGACCGATATCGTGTTTGACGTTGGCAAGTCTGACCTGAAGCCGGAATCAGAGGAACTTCTAGACAGGATCGGTACGGTCCTTTCCGAGTGGCCCGAGGCCGAGATAGAGATCGGCGGCCATACCGACTCGTCCGGACCGGAGAGCCTGAACCAGAAACTCTCCGAAGAGCGCGCCAAGGCGGTCAGGGATTATCTTCTGAAGAACTTCCCGAAGCTCGATCCGGCCTTTCTCACATCTGCCGGGTACGGCGAAAGCCGGCCCACCGCGTCGAACGACACGGAAGAGGGGAAAAAGGCTAACAGGCGGGTGGAATTCAAGATACTTAACCAGGATGAGCTGAAACGCCCGCTCAGGGAGTAGTCTGCCAGGTAAGTGTCTGTATTGTATGCGGTTATGTTAGTGTGAGGCAGGCCCGCAGAAACCCTCGGTGCCTCCGTGGTTTCCGAGGGCCTGCCTCGCGCATTTATCCTTGACTTAACCCCGCTAGTACGTTATATCTATATCTCTTTGGCATTTTCAGGAGGTTCGGAGAAGTGTACGCGGTCGTAAACTTGGCCGGAAAACAGTTTACTGTTAGGCCTGACAAGAATATTCGGGTTCCGCTCCTCGACGTCGAGGTCGGAAGCGTGATCCAGTGCGACGACGTGCTTCTCTTTTCAGACGGCGATGATGTACGTGTCGGACAGCCCAAGGTGGACGGCGTCAAGGTAACCGCCGAGGTCGTCAAGCACGGCAGAGAAAAGAAGATCATCGTCTTCAAGATGAAGCGCAGGAAAGGCTACCGTCGCAAGAACGGTCATCGCCAGGGTTTTACCCTGATCAAGATAAAGGAAATTTCGGTATAACGGGAGTAGCGTAATGGCTCACAAAAAAGGCGTAGGAAGTTCCAGGAACGGTCGTGACAGTAATTCCTGCCGACTCGGCGTTAAGGCGCCCTCGGGCCGCACGGTCCAGGCGGGAACTATCATAATCCGCCAGAGGGGCACAAAGATCCATCCTGGCCTCAACGTGGCAAAGGGTAGAGACGATACGCTGTACGCGCTGATCGACGGAAAGGTGCAGTTCGAGCGCCTTGGAAAGTCGAAGAAAAAGGTCAGCGTCTACGCGAATAACTAAGCCGACAGGCTTAATTGACAGCCCCGAAATTATAGTGTAAGTTCTGGAGAGTCCGGGCGGGAATACCTGCCGGATTCTCCATTTTTTTGTCCGAAACAGGGGGTATGAGCGATGAAACTCAGGTACCTCGGGCATGCCGCCTTTGAGCTCGAGCTCACCGATGGGCGGAAGATCGTCTTTGATCCTTACGAAGCAGGATCGTACGACGGTGCCCTTGCGTTCGGCCCCATTTCGGGGCCCCATGATATCGCCGTCGTCAGTCACGATCATCCCGATCACAGATTCGAAGGTGTCGTCTCCCAGGCCGCCGCGGTATGGGACAGGGCCGGCGAGACAGATATCGGCGGGGTCAGGATCACATCTATCCCGACATTTCATGATGAGACCGAAGGAAGCGAACGGGGAACCAACCTCATTTCGATCGTCGAAGCGGACGGAGTGAGGGTAGCCCATCTCGGCGACCTGGGGCACGCGATCACAAAGGCGGATGCGCCCGCTCTCGAGGGTGTCGATGTCATGATAGTGCCGATAGGCGGATATTTCACGATCGATGCGGCGGTAGCGAAGGCTGTCGTAGAGGAGTTTTCGCCGAAAATCGTCGTACCGATGCACTACAAATCGGATAAATGCGGTTTTCCGATAGCGCCTGTCGAAGATTTTACTATGTTAATGGGAGAATTCAAAGAAGCTGGTGGCAGCGAGCTCGACCTGACGGCCGATTCACTGCCCGCCGGGCTGAATGTAATAGTCCTCGATCCGGCTCTTTAGCCGGAAGAAAGAAGGGAACGCAGATGAGGGAGATCGAGGCCTCGAGAATAACCGAGGAAGTGGCTCGCCTGTGTATGGAGGCGAACTTCGAGCTCGAGGATGACGTGCAGCAGGCCCTCGAAAAAGCTCACGAGGCGGAAGAATCGCCCGCGGGCAAGGAGGTCCTGAGGCAGATCATCGAGAATTCAGGTATCGCCAGGGGAGAGAAGATACCGATGTGCCAGGACACCGGGCTAGCGGTCATCTTCGTCGAGATAGGCCAGGACGCGCATGTCACCGGAGGCGGTTTCGAAGACGCGATCAACGAGGGCGTCAGAAAAGGCTATACCGAAGGCTATCTGCGCAAATCTGTCCTTGCCGACCCGGTCAAGGGCGGCAATACGGGGGACAACACTCCCGCCGTCATCCACACGACCATTGTGCCGGGCGACAAGCTGAAGCTCTGGGTCGTCCCCAAGGGCGGCGGCAGCGAGAACATGAGCCGCATCGCCATGATGAAGCCGGCCGACGGCATCGAGGGCATCAAGAAGTTCATCGTGGATAATGTCAAGAACGCTTCGGGCAATCCCTGCCCGCCTATAATTGTCGGCGTCGGCATCGGGGGAACATTCGAGCGCTGCGCGCAGCTGGCCAAGAAGGCCCTGCTCCGCGAGATCGGCAGCACCCATCCCGATGAGCTCTACGCCGGGCTCGAGAAGGAACTGCTTTCGATGATCAACGATCTCGGCGTCGGCCCGATGGGACTCGGCGGCCGGACGACTGCGCTCGCCGTTCACATCGAAGTGGCCCCGAGACATATCGCCTCGTTCCCTGTGTCGATGAATCTCAACTGTCACGCCGCGAGGCACAAATATATCGAGCTGTAGAGAGAAGGAGCGATCCGGAAATGGCAGATTATTCACTAAACACGCCGCTCAGTGACGAGGACGTCAAAAAGCTGAAGGCGGGAGATACGGTGAAGCTCACCGGGACGATCTACACGGCCCGCGATGCCGCGCACGCGAGGCTTGTCGACCTTCTCGACGAAGGGAAAGAGCTTCCCATCCCCCTCGAGGGAGAGATCATCTATTACGTCGGCCCGTCGCCGACTCCGCCAGGAAAGCCGATCGGTTCGGCAGGCCCGACGACAAGTTATCGGATGGATCCCTACGCACCCGCTCTGCTTGACCAGGGGCTCAAAGGGATGATCGGCAAGGGCGCCCGCAGCGCCGACGTCGTCGATTCGATGAAGAGGAACACGGCAGTCTATTTTGCCGCCACCGGCGGGGCCGCAGCCCTCATATCGCGCAGCATAACCTCAGCCGAAATAGTCGCTTACGAGGATCTTGGCGCCGAGGCGATCAGGAAACTGACCGTTGAGGGGTTCCCCGTGATAGTCGCCCAGGACTGCACCGGCGGGAACGTCTACGAAGAGGGTCAGGCAAAGTACGCGAAGTAACAGAGGGAGAGAACCCTGTCAACGAAGGTCCTCGCAGTTATACCGGCCCGATACGGGTCGACCCGCTTTCCCGGCAAACCGCTGGCGGAGATCGCCGGACTGCCGATGATCCTGCACGTCACCCGGCGTGTCGCGGGGATCAGGGGAGTCGAGAAGGTGATCGTCGCTACCGATGACGAACGCATCATGGATGTGGTCACCGCCGACGGGCACCTCGCAGAGATGACATCGAAGCGGCACCGTACCGGCTCGGCCAGGGTCGCCGAGGTCGCGGAACGTCACAGCTGCAGCATCGTCCTCAATGTACAGGGCGACGAGCCGCTGCTGCCGTCAGCCGCTGTCGAGAGACTCGTGGCAGTCATGCGCGCCGATCATAAACTGCTGATGGCCACCCTTGCCACAACAGGGAGCGGAGTGGCCGAGATGAAGAGGCCCGATGTCGTCAAGGTCGCCGTCGACAGGGAAGGGTACGCGATGTATTTCTCGCGCTCACCAGTCCCGCACGGCACCGACAAGTTCCTCCATCATATCGGCATCTACGCGTTCAGGCGGAAATTTCTGCTCGGATATGACTCGCTGCCGAAGGGCCCATTCGAAAAAGCGGAGGGCCTGGAGCAGCTCAGGGCCCTCGAAAACGGCTTCAGAATACGTGTTATGCCCTGCAGGGCGAGGTCTTATGGTGTTGACCGCCCTGAAGACATAAAAAGAGTTGAAAAAAGACTGGCCAGTCGTTAAGGTATCGACGGTCAGCCACTTATTCGCAGTGAAGTTACGATTCAACAACCGGTACCCGGGCGGGGAGCAGTTTGGGAGATAAGACGAAATATATTTTCGTAACGGGTGGGGTGGTTTCGTCTCTCGGCAAAGGTATCGCCGCTGCGTCCCTCGGGATGCTGCTCAAACAGCGCGGTCTTCGCGTCGTCCTCCAGAAATTCGATCCCTATCTCAATGTCGATCCGGGCACGATGAGTCCTTTCCAGCATGGAGAGGTATTCGTAACCGACGATGGAGCAGAGACCGATCTCGATCTCGGACATTACGAGAGGTTCATCGACCGCAACCTGAGCCAGCGCTCGAACGTGACGACCGGCCAGGTCTACGAAGCGATCATCAATCGCGAGCGTAACGGCGGCTACCTCGGCAAGACCGTTCAGGTCGTGCCGCACGTCTCCGACGAGATCAAGAACAGGATCAGGCTCGCCGCCGAGAACGGCGATGATGTCGATGTGGTGATCACCGAGGTCGGAGGCACTACGGGCGATATCGAAGGGCTGCCCTTCCTTGAGGCGATCAGGCAGATGCGGCTCGACCAGGGCCGCGATAACGTTCTGTATATTCATCTTACACTGGTTCCATATATCAAGGTCGCTCACGAGATCAAGACGAAACCGACCCAGCACAGTGTCAGGGGTCTCCGCGAGATCGGTATCCAGCCCGATATACTTCTCTGCCGCTGTGACAGGCCGCTCTCCCAGGAGATCAAGGCGAAGATAGCTCTCTTCTGCAACGTCGAGGAGAGCGCCGTGATAGAAGCGATCGACGCCGAATCGATCTACCATGTTCCGCTCAAGCTCTGCAAAGAAGGGCTCGATGACATGGTCATCGAGAAACTTCGTCTCGATGCCGGGCCTCCCGACCTCGAGGAGTGGGAGAAGATGGTCCACAAGATCTTCTCGATGACCGAGAGTGTCGATGTCGCGATCGTCGGCAAGTACATCCAGATCGTCGACGCGTACAAGAGCATAATAGAATCGTTCACTCACGCCGGCGTTGCCAATGATGTGCACGTCAATCTCAAGTGGGGAGAAGATAGAAGAAGACGGTCCGGAGAAATGGCTCGAAAGCGCCGACGGTGTCCTCGTACCGGGCGGCTTCGGCGAGCGAGGCACCGAGGGCAAGATCACCGCTGTGAAATATGCCCGTGAAAACGGTGTGCCTTACCTCGGGATCTGCCTCGGCCTGCAGATGGCCGTGATCGAATATGCCCGCAACGTCTGCGGGCTCGACGCCGGATCGAGCGAGTTCGACCCGGACGTCCCCCATCCCGTCATCGACCTGATGCTCGATCAGCGGAGCAAGTCGAAGATGGGCGGAACGATGCGCCTCGGAGCGTATCCCTGCAAGCTCGAGAAAGGAACGATCGCCCACGACCTTTACGGCGTGGAAGAGATCAGCGAGCGCCACCGCCACCGGTGGGAAGTAAACAACGCATACCGCGAGCAGCTCGCCGCGAAAGGTCTCGTATTCTCGGGACTATCACCGGATGGCGACCTCGTCGAGATAATCGAATTGCCGGGACACCCCTTCTTTGTCGCCGGACAGTTCCACCCCGAACTGAAATCACGCCCCATGAGGGCGCATCCCCTGTTCAGGGGGCTGGTTGCAGCCGCGAAAGAGCTGAGCCGCGCCCGCGCGCAGGGTGGAGGCACCGTAGCCGCGGGCCATGACAGTTAGCGGGAGGAACCGTGGAATCTCTCTCCATAGGAAACGTGGTCTGGGAACCTGAGCGGATGCCGCTCCTGATTGCCGGTCCCTGCGTCCTCGAGGACGGGGATGAGGCTATGAGGATCGCGTCGGCCTGCGTCGAGCTGGCGGACAAGTACGATTTCACCTACGTATTCAAGTCGAGTTACCTCAAGGACAACAGGTCCTCGGTCGATTCGTATTCGGGCCCGGGACTTGAGAAGGGCCTGGCGATGCTCGAGCGCATCCGGACCGAGACCGACGTTCCGGTCCTGACCGACGTGCACGGCAAGGACGAGGTCGGCCCGGCCGCCGAGGTATGCGACATACTGCAGATACCCGCCTTTCTTTCGCGCCAGACGAGCCTGATACTGGCCGCTGCCGGAACGGGCAAGGTCGTGAATATCAAGAAGGGCCAGTTCCTTTCCCCCGAGAACATGAACAACGCCGTCGAGAAGGCGAGGGCCGGCGGAGCTGCCGGTATAATGATAACCGAGCGGGGCACATCGTTCGGATATAACAACCTCATCGTCGACATGACCGCTTTTCCTAGGATGAAAACGACCGGCGTTCCGGTTATATTTGATGTGACGCATTCGCTGCAGCTTCCCGGCGGTCTCGGCGACCGGTCAGGGGGCAGGCCGCAGTTCGCCGCGGCGCTCGCACGCGCCGCGATGGCGGCCGGAGCGGACGGACTGTTCATAGAAACGCATCCCGATCCGCTTTCGTGCAGTTGCGATGCCGAGGTGATGCTGCCCCTGGCGGACCTCGAGGATCTGCTGCGCGACGCGTCGAGGATATTCCACGGGAACAGAGATGGCTGAGAAGACTGGATCAGAAAAAGACTGTAATCCGGCGACCGATCCGGGCGACGTCCGTAACATGGAGACTCTCGAACTGGGCCGCGAAGTCATCGCGCTCGAGATAGAGGGCCTCGAGGACCTTCATCGTTCGATCGGCCCGCAGTTCAGCGAGGCGGTCGAGATGATCCTCGACTGCGGCGGCAAGGTCATCGTCTGCGGCATCGGCAAATCGGGTATCGTCGCGCGCAAGATCGCCGCGACACTCAGCAGCACCGGCACACCATCTGTATTTCTCCACTCGGTCGAAGCGGCGCACGGCGACATGGGCATGGTCGCCAGGGACGATATCTTCCTCGCCGTCAGCAAGAGCGGGGGAGATGACGAGTTCTCCAAGCTCCTCCCTTATCTGGAGGCGATAGGCGTCAAGATGATCGCGATCACGGCAAACGCGGAATCGAAACTCGCCGCGGAGAGCGACATCGTCCTCATCATCCCGGGCGGCAAGGAAGCCTGCCCGATGGATGTAGTGCCGACCACAAGCACGACAGTATCACTCGCTCTCGGCGACGCTCTCGCCGTTGCGGCGTTCAGAAAGAGAAATTTCGGCAAGGAAGATTTCGCCCGCCTGCACCCGAGCGGCGTGCTTGGCAGGCGACTGAATCTTACCGTCGGCGAACTGATGCTCAAGGGCGGCCAGGTGCCCAGCGTCGGGCGCGAGACACCCCTGAGAGACGCCCTTTCCGAGATAGTGGACAAGCACGTAGGCTGTACCGCTGTCGTGGATGACGGCGGAAGACTCGAGGGGATCATCACAGACGGTGACCTCAAGAGGATATTGATAAAGAATCCCGCTGCGCTCGGGCTTCCTGTATCGGGACTGATGACGAAATCTCCACTCACCATCGACGCCGGGGTTCTCGCGATAGAGGCGCTCGAGCAGATGGAGATGAACTCGAAGGGACCGGTCACGCATTTCTTCGTAGTAGACGAAGATGGGAAGCTCGAAGGACTGATCCACATCCACGACATCCTGCGCGCCGGGCTGAAGTAGAAGACCATAGGGACCCCGCCCCGAACATTGGAAGACATGTCCGATTCTATCTTCAGGATCTGGTCCATAGCACGCTATGAGGCGAAAGTCATCATGCGGGGCTGGCTGTTTCGTATAGCCTTCCTGCTCCCACTGGCATTTCTCTCAGGTTTCTTTCTGACGAGTGTTTTCAGGACACAACTCGCTTATTCCTTTCTGCTAAGCCTCTACAATATGCCATCTGCGATCCCTTGGATTATCACGTTATTCCTTACAGTCTATGCATGTATCGTTCTAGCAGCGGTGTCGACAAACTCAGGAACTTTGGAATTTCAGCTCGATACTCTGGATGGGCTACGGGTGCATCCCTGGTCGAATGTCGAATATGCCGTTGGAAAACTGACGGGACAGCTGATCTGTTTCACAATAATGACTTCATCAGTCATGCTCTATACTCTAGGAATCGTATTTTTCAATCAGAAGTTGTTCATTGTCGGACCGGGATATCTGATATACCCGCTTATTGTCTTTTTTCCGGCTTTCTTTTTCGTCACAGGCCTGTCGACACTGGTCTCCAGAGTTATTCGGAATCAGATGTTCTCCCTTCTGATTGTCATGACCATCGTGCTGTCCTCCCTGTTTCTTGCTGACACGTACTTTCACTTGTTTGATATTACCGCATTCCGTCTTCCCTTATTCTTTTCCGGGATTACAGGTTTTTCATTTCCGAAACTCATAATCCTCCATCGGCTGATATTTATGTCAGCCGGACTGATGTTTGTCTTCGTTGCAGTTTTTATCGCGGGCCGTCCATACGGGAGACGAAAGACGCCGGTAGTCGCTGCTGTGGTAGCGGGGCTGTTCCTGATAATTTCGTTCTTCTCGGGATACTGTTATACGAATTATTTCTCGTCCGGAATCAAGCTGAGGAAGAGTATTCAGGATGTCAGCCGATCGATACGACCGGTTCCCCGACTGGGAGCACTGGAGTACGAAATCGATGTCGATCAGGATGGCAGGAGTATCAATTGCGTTGCCCGGGTTGTGCTGGAGAATAATTCTTCCACTCCGATTGAAAGATATATCCTGACGCTTAATCCGGGGCTGGAGGTCACAGGCGTGACCGGCTCATCTGGGAGGATTGAGTTCGATCGTGAGATTCATCTACTCACTGTGTATCCATCGAAGCCCCTTGAAGCAGGTGATCGCGATACTATTCAAGTCGGTTATGGCGGATTAGTGGATGAAAGGGCGATGTACAGTGATGTCCCGGAACGTATCAGATGCGCAGATGTATCGTTTGCAGAGTTGACCGAGATGGATCCGTTGCGAGGCATGAAATATTTCAGGATAAAAAGGGAAATTGTGCCTCTGAGGGATAACTTTATTCTCCTTATTCCGGACGCGATGTGGTATCCGGTGCCCGGGTTACCCTACGACTCGAAGAGTCCAGCTGACGATTACCGGGATTTCGCAAGATTCAGGTTGAAGGTGAAACCACGAGAAGGGCTCAGTGCAGTTTCTCAAGGTAAAAGAACCAATGGTGGGAAGGGTGCTTTTATTTTTCACCCCGAATACCCGTTGCCCGGAATCATGCTCGCAATCGGGGAATTCAGGACGAGGTCCATCGAGGTTGATTCAGTTAAGTATTTTCTCCACACTACGCCTGTCAGTGAGAGTCT
>RCNC010005502.1_pt1 | contig 10235 bp, 10 predicted proteins | sample 2041301 | NCBI WGS metagenome assembly RCNC01 (sample SAMN09708231, study PRJNA481090) | Marine sediment metagenome, whole genome shotgun sequencing project. | biome: marine sediment; feature: ocean; material: sediment; isolation source: Sewage treatment plant 13A marine sediment (STP13A) ... | reverse complement strand
TTCTGGCCCCAGGCAAAGAATCCCTTGAAGTTTCCTTTGTACATCTCGTCGAAAATGGTGAGCCACGAGTAGTTCGCGCCGGCATCCAGCTTAGGCATCCAGTCGTAACCGAAGTCGTTGGCCGCGGTGGCGGCTTCTCCGAACATGGATTTGAGAAAGCTCACCATATACTTGGGCTCATATTGCCACCAGTTAGCGCTCAATGGATCATTGCTCTTGGCCCTTCTTTTCAGATAATCGGCAAGCTTAGGCAATTTGGTGTTTGGGGTGGCCATGTAACCAGGCAAGATGTGGAACAGCAGGCAGTGGTCTGTGGAACCCTGCACGTTGGACTCCCCGCGCAAGGCGTTAACCCCGCCTCCGGGCCGGCCCATATTACCCAACATGAGCTGGATCATGGCCATCATGCGGATGTTTTGCACTCCCACCGTGTGCTGTGTCCAGCCCATGGCGTACATGATGGTTCCGGTCTTATCCACAGCGCCGGTTTTTGCATAAGTTTCCCATACTTTTTTGAGATCCTTCTCTGAGGTTCCGGTGGTAGCTGAAACCGTTTTAGGATTGTAACGAGAGTAATGCTTTTTCATCAGTTGGAAGACACAACGAGGATCTTTAAGGGTAAGATCTCGCTTGGGCACACCATTTGCGTCTTTCTCAAATGCCCAGACGGACTTGTCGTACTTCTTTTTTTTAGGATCAAATCCTGAAAAAAGACCGTCTTTAAAGTCATACTTGGAGCCGACTATAAAACTGGCGTTAGTATAGTTGGCCGCGTATTCCTCATGGTACTTCTTGTTGGAAAGGATATAATTCATCATACCGCCCAAAAAGGCGATGTCCGTACCCGATCTCAAGGCTGTGTATATGTCGGCCTTTGAAGATGTGCGGGTAAACCGCGGGTCAACATTGATAAGCTTGGCCCCTTTATCCATGGCTTTGGTGACATGGGATGGTTTTCCGCTGCATTTGATCCCATGATCAGGATGCAGTCGGAGTTTCGAATGTCGATCCAGTGGTTGGTCATGGCGCCGCGTCCGAACGACTCTGCCAGAGCCGCAACAGTAGCGCTATGTCAGATACGAGCCTGATGCTCGATATAGACCAAACCAAGGGCACGCATGATGGCCTGGAGTAGCCAACATTCCTCGTTGTCAAGGGCCGCCGAACCCACGTGGGCTATACCTGTGGTACGGTTGACCACTTGACCCTCAGCGTTTTTTTCGGTGAAAGCGGCGTCGCGGGTTTCTTTTACTTTCTCGGCAATCTTTTCAAAAGCCTCATCCCATTCAATTTCCTCCCACTCATCGCTTCCAGGTGCCCTGTAAAGCGGTGTCTTCATCCGATTTTTGTTCACCGTCATCTGGTAGAGACCCGCTCCCTTGGCGCATAAAGCTCCTTCATTGATGGGATGGTCAGGGTCACCCTCGGCGTTGAGAAGTTTGCCGCTCTTTTTGGTGTGCACAATGAGGCCGCATCCAACCGCACAGTACGGACAGATAGTAGTGGTCTCTTTGGCTTTGAGAATCTTAAGCTCAGCGGCGTAAGATTTAACAGGCTTCAAGTCAAAGCCAAGGCATAGAGCTGCAGCGGCTGCGCCCGCAGTACCTGACCACTTGAGGAACTCCCTTCGTGTTAGTGCCATGTTACCTCCTTTCTTAATATTAATAATGAACGATTATCCAAAAGACTGCCAGTGACTTTAATACCTCCTTTTTATTTGTGGCAGACGCCGCACATTATCGGGCCACTGCGGCGACCCCATATTAAATAATTCTCGTGACAGCCCCTGCATTTTTGATGAAAGGCCATCAACAGGGGAACTGGAATATCTTTGTTGAGTTTCTCTTTGTGACAGGTGGAACACTTGCTGCCTTTACCGAAGTTTCTGTCGGAGAAGACATTAAAATCATGATGGCAGACCCTGCAACGAAGAATGGTTTCGTGCAAATAGTGATCAAACCTTACCTGGGACTGAAAGTGTTTACTAAAACCTTTGCTTTTTAGATCCATAATTCCTTCCTGAGCTTTTTCTTCCTGGGACCATGCTAATGTTGCAGCAAAAACACCTACAAAGATAAAAGCCAGAATAAGATACCGATGCTTCATGAGTGTCTCCCCTATGATAAGCTTATGTACACCCCACAAAAATTATGGAAAACGGTATTTCGTAAGTTATGAAAAGAGGTTTTTCGACAAAGGGAATGGGATCGATTTTGCAAATACTGTTGGAACACATCATATAATTACCTGATAAAAGCGATTTCTTTCTGAGAAATTCAATGCCGATTTAGTATGCCGCTGAGATGCCACAATATGATATGTCGCAAAGTGCTGCATTAATTGGTGAGACGGATATATTATACAAATATAGATAAATCAAGGATTTTTTAATAATTAATTATTTATTGAATGCTATTTATTGGACAGGCGTCTATTGATATTCTTGAAAAGAACAATAAAGAATCCTGGCCCAAAGGACCTGGCTTTGGTTTACCCATGAAAGGGGCTGTTTTACTTAAAGCCGTACAAGTTAAAAGTGCCTAAAGTTATGGTGTAGCTCCCGCCTGCCATTGCAAGCTCACCCGCCAGCCAAGCAAGGGGGGGCACTACTTAACCGGATCGTTGCCAGTCCGGAATTCTTGTAAGTAATCTTCCCATTCCATGGGAAGAAGCTGCTTTTTAGCGTTGTTGCATTCCTTGCAGGCAGCAACCACGTTTCCTTTTGTGCTTCGACCGCCGCGGGCGATGGGTACAATATGATCCATGGTGAGTTCCTTTGGTGGCGTAAGCCGACCGCAGTAATGGCAGACGCCTTTGGCGCAACGGCGTTTCCACCACTGGGAATTCCGGAGATCCCTTGCCTTATGTCGCTCTCTCTTTATATCCCCTTCATCTATATCTATTGCAAATGGTTGCATGTTCACAAAATTCGGGCTAATTTCAGACCGATGCCGTCAATCCATTTTTCGATTTCCGCAATTAATATTTCATAAAATCTTTCGGACCCACCCAGACCCCTTCGACCGAAATAATGGTTTATTTCAAGAAAAAGCGGTGTTCTGTTTTTTCTATCGGATGAAAAAAGCAGATCAAACCCGGCCAGGTTGATTCCGGTCCGGGAACAAAAAGCCTTTACAGATTTAACAGCCATCTCCTGCAAGTCCGGATCAGCATCGGTGTCGATAACAGATCCTTTGGCAAGATTTGCGCAAAAGCTTTGGTTGTTACCTTGAACACGCCAGTAAGAAATAACTGTTTGGCCGATGACGACAACTCTCAACGATCTGTTGTTTGAAGGAATGTGTTCCTGTATTATAAATCCGGAATGGCCACTATCTTCAAAGCTGCCGGCGGTTTGCAAAATATCCTTAAACTCCGGGGCTGATTTTATAAGGTAAACCTGGTACCCTTCCCCTCCCCAGTCAAATTTGAATACAAACGGAAAATTAAAAGCCGGCTTTGAAGACAAACCGCCATAGTGTATGGCAAATGCATCGATATTTAGATGTATTTCAGTCCTTGGATAGGGTACATTGTTTTCCTGAAATAGTCGAGCCTGACCGGTTTTACCCGCATATTTGAATCTTGAATTGAAATTGGGAAACAGATGTCCGCAGTTGTTATGTGCCATTTCGTACAGGGATTGATAGCATCCCTGGGGCAGGATTACGGCATCGGCCGCCTTGATTGCAGCAAGATCACCAGCGTCAGGCTCCCGTCCGGCACAAAGCAAATTTTTATCTGCTTCAAAGCAGGGGTGATAAGACAAAATCATCAATAGCCGAATTTTCTAAGTGCTTTAGTATCCTTGCTCCAGTTTTTATGTACCCGTACAAAGAGCTTTAAAAAGACCTTGGTACCCACCATCCGTTCTATCTCTTTTCTGGCTTCTGTGCCGATCATTTTCAGCTTGCTCCCGTTTTTGCCGATTATCATCCCTTTTTGTGAAGCGCGCTCAACATGAATGGTTGCATGAATCTTTACAAGGGCACCTTTTTTCTCTTCAGAAAATGAATCTAACGTAACCGCAGTGGAATATGGTATCTCCTGGCCGGTTAAACGGAAAACCTTTTCACGTATCATTTCAGCGGCAATAAACCGTTCCGGCAAATCGGTTAGGGTATCTTCGGGGAAAAATGCCGGGCCTTTTGGCAAAAGAGCCTCCATGGCTTCAACAAGTTCTTCAATCTGACCTCCAAGTATGGCGGAGATCGGAATTATGGCTTCAAATGAATACACCTTTGCCCATTTATCTATAATTGAAAAGAGTGTAGGTTTTTTAACAAGATCTGTCTTGTTAAGGGCAAGAACAACCGGTTTTTTTATTTTTTTCAGTTTATTTATCAGAAAAGTTTCTGAATCCGGGTCCGGATTTGCCACATCAACCATAACAAGAACAATATCCACATCTCCCAGGGCTGAAAGGGCTGCATCCACAATTCTGATGTTTAATGGCCGTTTTGCTTTATGGATCCCCGGGGTGTCAATGAAGACAAGTTGTGAAGAAGGTCTGTGCACAACACCGAGGATACGGTTACGGGTGGTTTGAGGTTTTTTGGAGGTAATGGATATTTTTTCGCCCAGCATCTGGTTTAATAGCGTTGATTTCCCAACATTGGGAGACCCCATAATGGCAACAAATCCAGATCTAAAATCAGCAATCTTATCTTTTATATTCGCCATGTTATACCATAGATCACTTAAAAGTGGTAGCTAAATTCTGTGCCTATCCAGACCTTCCCAAGTACAATTTATGCAGATTTTTAATGGTAGCCGATTAACCCTTCAACAGCTTCCCATACCACATCCTTGCCCAGGCGTGATTTGGCTGAAAAGAGGATCAGATCATCTTTATCGACACTTAAGGCCTTAGCTATGTCGAAATGATGTTTCAACTGTTTTGTTTTGGAAAGTTTGTCTGCCTTTGTCAGTATTAAAATACTGGGAATGTTGTAAGAATGCAACCATTCGATGCAATTCAATTCTTGCATACCTGGTATCCGCCGGATATCCATGATAAGAACCACCCCTTTCAACGTTTTTCTGGTCGAAAGGTATGTTTCAATCATAGGGCCCCATTTTTTTCTCACAGAAGCCGGAACCTTTGCATATCCGAATCCCGGAAGGTCTACAAACGAAAAAGCCTTGTTTATGAGAAAAAAATTAATGAGCTGGGTACGTCCGGGTGTGGAGCTGGTCTTTACAAGACGTTTACGGTTTACCAGTGTGTTGATTAGAGAAGATTTGCCCACATTGGAACGCCCTGTAAAAGCAATCTCCGGCAGAACCGCGGAAGGATACTGGGATGGTTTGACAGCACTTTTAACAAATTCAGCCGATTTTATGATCATATATAGATTTTCAAATATTACGTTTTTATGTTGTTAATTGATAGTCTTTATTATTAATACACCACATTTTATGCAAGCCCAAAAAGTGATGTTTATTATGAAATCAACGAGGCTATCGCCACACCCCGAGCCATGACGGATTGTATTGGTAGCAAATTTATCTCTTTCTAAACAAGTTAATGCAGATTTTAGGCAATAAGTTTTATAAAATGTTGGGAAGTGGATGATTACCTGACCGATCCCAATTATCCTGTTGAATCCTACTTTAAATAAAAGCCCTGTCACGGCCAAACAGGCGATGTATATCCAAACTCATTGAAATTATGAGAAGTTTTATAAAATTTGGTCATTGACAAAGCGCCTAACTTTCGATATTTAATTTTTAATTGCCCGTATTTCGGGTATCATTGTCACTGGAAACCGGATAATCCCATATAATTTGATTCATCCGGATATTCTGTACAATGCAAATTTTTTGTTTATTGCACTTTCAAAAAGGGAATTCTTATCAGATGGTATTACAGTCATTACTACCCGAACAGCTTGTCTCGCGATGGGCACGACGCCAAACATACCAGCTTTGGCAGTGGTTTTTCATGAAAGCGAAGCCCCTGGTCATGTGCGACGCAATGTACTCGGATGCCATCCAATGAGTCGTTCCACTATCTTTGCCGACATGCTGATCGTTATTACCTTTGCTGTGGTGACGTTCAGTTTATGGGCCTATTTCAACCGCCCTATCCCCGAGCCACCCTGGCCGAATAACATACAGGGCTTTTCCTTTTCTCCATTCCGTTCCGATCAGGATGGCATTGCCCGCGATTACCCATCAGAGCAGGAGATCAAGGAGGATCTTGAACAGTTGTCCGGCAAAACCTATGCCGTGCGAACTTATAGTGTTGACGGCCCTCTGGCCCAGATTCCTGTTCTGGCGGACAAGTACAACATCAACGTGGCGCTTGGGGTCTGGATCGGCGACGACAAGGCACGCAACCACCAGGAGGTTGAAACCGCCAAGCGACTGGCCTGGACCCACCGCAATATTGTGCGGCTGATTGTCGGCAACGAAGTGCTGCTCCGGGGTAATATGCCCAAGGAGGAACTCTTCGGGCACCTTGATCACTTGCGCGAGGCCGTTTGGCAGCCGGTGAGCACCGCCGAACCGTGGCACGTATGGATCAAGCATCCGGATCTGGCCCGCCACGTGGACTATATCGCCGTTCACATGCTCCCTTACTGGGAAGGGGTGCACGTTGATCGAGCGGTTGGTTATATTTTCGATAAGATAGACCTGCTGCAGCAAACCTTTCCCGGTATGCCCATCGTGATTGGCGAAGTCGGCTGGCCCAGCAACGGCCGGACCCGTCAGTCCGCCGTAGCCTCCACCGCTAACGAGGCCCTGTTCCTGAGGCGTTTCCTGAAACAAGCCGATCAGCGGCGCTGCATCTATTACGTGATGGAGGCCTTTGACCAGCCCTGGAAGGCGGCGGCAGAAGGCTCGGTGGGCGCCTACTGGGGCGTATATGACGTGCACCGCCAGCCCAAATTTCCCTTCATCGCTCCGGTGGTCCGCATTCCCCACTGGAAATTATTGGCCAGCCTGTCCGTGGTGGTGGCCTTGATTATCTTTAGCCTGCTGCTTTTCGACAGACGCGCATTGCGTCGGGGCGGGCGAAGTTTCCTGGCCATCGTCGCCTTTGCCGCGGCCACAGCCGCCGTCTGGGTAGTCAACGACTACAGTCGCCAGTACCTGTCCCCTTATATCCTGCTCGTGGGCCTGCTGCTGTTCTTAGGGATGATCGGTGTTATGCTGATGCTTCTGGCCGAAGCGCACGAGTGGGCCGAGGCGCACTGGGCACGCTACCGAACCCGCCCGTTCATTCCGCAGGAAGCGATTTCTTTCGTGCCGCCCAAAGTCTCGGTCCATCTGCCGGCTTACAACGAGCCTCCCGATATGGTCATCAAGACCCTGAACGCCCTGGCTGCGCTGGACTATCCGGACTTTGAGGTGATCGTCATAGACAACAACACCCAGGACCCTGGGATCTGGCAGCCCGTGGAAGCGCATTGCCGCAAGCTAGGCCCGCGCTTTCGGTTCTTTCACGTAAATCCACTGGCAGGGTTCAAGGCCGGGGCCCTGAACTACGCCCTCAGACGGACAGCGCCGGATGCCCAGATCGTTGGAGTAATCGATAGCGACTACCAGGTCCGTTCGGGCTGGCTCAAAGACCTCGTATCCCTGTTCACCAACCCACGTATCGCTGTCGTTCAGGCGCCCCAGGACTATCGAGACGGTGATGTCAACACATTCAAGGCAATGATGCACGCCGAATACCGTGGTTTTTTTTACATCGGTATGATTACCAGAAACGAGCGCAACGCCATCATCCAGCACGGCACCATGACTCTGATACGTCGCCGGGTGCTAGAAGACATCGGCGGCTGGGCGGAGTGGTGTATTACCGAGGATGCCGAGTTGGGATTGCGCATCTTTGAACGCGGTCTCGAGGCGGTCTATGTGTCCCGGAGTTACGGCAAGGGCCTGATGCCCGATACCCTCGCTGATTTCAAAAAACAGCGCTTCCGTTGGGCCTTCGGTGCGATTCAGATCATGCGGCGCCACCGCAGCGCCCTTCTAGGACGCAACGGCCTGAGTGGGGGGCAACGGTATCACTTCATCGCCGGATGGCTGCCGTGGCTGGCCGACGGTTTTAATCTGGTCTTCAACCTTGCCGCCTTGACCTGGTCAACGGCCATGGTGTGGATGCCTCGCAAGGTGGACCCTCCGCTGATCATGTTTGTTGCATTGCCCATGGCTCTGTTCTGCTTCAAGATGATCAAGCTAATCCATCTCTACACCACCCGGGTGGGAGCAAGTCCCCGACAGACAATGGCCGCCGCCTTAGCCGGCCTGGCTCTCACGCATGTCATCGGCCGGGCCATGCTTACGGGGCTTTTCCGAAAAGATCGGGACTTCTTTCGCACGCCCAAGATGGCAGCCACCCAACCCCTGACCAACGCTCTTTCAGCCGCCAGGGAGGAAGTGTTGTTCATGCTGGCCTTGTGGCTGGCCTCGTTTGCCGTGTTGCGGTGCACGACAATGAATTCGCCGGATGCCTACCTATGGGTGATCATGCTGCTGGTCCAGTCGGTGCCTTACACGGCGTCGACGCTTGTGGCTTTGATCAGCGGGTTTCCAAAGATGCCCGCGTGGCTGGTCGGGCACAGCACCAGCATAGAAGCGGCAGTCCAAAAGATCCTGGCAGGCACCCGATTCAGGCACGCCGACAGCACAACCGACAATGACAGGCCGATCGATAAAGACAAGATAACGTAAAATATTTTTCAAAAAGCTACGGTAGTCCGTCCTATGCCATCCTTGGCCCAATGCTGCTCAAGGAGGGCAAGTCCATGGTCTGAAGCCGGACCATGGCAACCGTTTGATATTACGATAAAAGGTCATGGAGTTTGGATCACGATTTTTTAATCTTTTTAAGGTAGTTTTTTAATCTATAATATTTTCTATGGATGTTGCATATGAAAAACGGAGGTATCCTTCGCCGTTTTTTCCAAAATCGATACCGGGTGTCACACCAACATGGGCTTTTTCCAGAATGTCGAAGGCGAGTTTATACGAGTCACCGGAAATGTGTTTTGCATTTGCAAACACATAAAAAGCCCCTGTGGGCTCCACGGTAATCCCGAGACCCATATCCTTGAGGCGGCTGATCATGTATTGTCTTCGCTCATTATAAATTCCCTTCATGCGCAAAATATCTTCCCCGGCCTGTTTAAGAGCGGCGATTCCTGCTACCTGAACCATGGCGTTGGCAGAAATAAAAAAATTTTGTTGAACCTTTTGAATTGGACGAATGAAATGTTTTGGCGCAATCATGTAACCGAGTCGCAAACCTGTCATAGCATAGAGTTTTGAAAAACCGTTAAAAACAAAAGCATTTTCCGTGAATTCCAGAATAGAGTGTTCTTTTCCCTCGTAAACCAGGCCATGATAGATTTCATCCGAGATAATATACGGTGAGTCTGGTTTTAAAGACATGGCGGCAATCGCTTCCATACGGCCTTTGGAAAGCAGGTTTCCGGTTGGATTCGACGGAGAGTTAATAACTATTCCTTTTGTTTTCCCGGTTATTTTTTTTTCAATTGCTTCCGGTCGGTATTGAAAGCCGTCTTCCTCGTAAACAGGTATTAATATGGGCTCGCCTTGCACGAACTTTATAAAATTAGGATAGCAGGCATAATGGGGGTCTGAGATAATAACCTGGTCTCCTTTTTCCAGAAGGGTGGAGAACATGACAAACATGGCAGGAGAAGTGCCTGATGATATTACGATCTGATCGGGATCCACCGATACGCTGTACGTCTTCAAATAATGTTCACTGATGGCTTCTCTAAGCTCTATCATTCCCAGGCTGTGTGTATAATGGGTGTGGCCGTTGTCCAGTGCCTTGCAGGCAGCATCCTTAATACATTGAGGGGTATCAAAATCAGGCTCGCCAACCTCCAGGTGGATTACATGGACACCCTGGCGTTCCATTTTGTGGGCTTTCTCCAGAACGTCCATTACTATGAAAGGGGTCATTTCTTTGGTTCGATTTGATATCATCTTTGTACCTTAGACAACCTTGTTGAGAGGGTATTCTATAATACCCTCTGCACCATGTTTCAAAAGCTTTGGGATAAGATCTCTGACAATACTGGTATCCACAACCGTTTCCACAGAAAACCAGTTCGAGTTGTAAAGTGGTGCAACCGTTGGTGCGTTGAGACTGGGGAGCAAGGATACGATCTCTTCAAGGAGAGTATCCGAAACATTCATTTTAAGGCCCACAAGTTTTTCAGCTACAAGTGCACCTTTAAGCAAAA
>RCNC010003497.1_pt1 | contig 10235 bp, 3 predicted proteins | sample 2041301 | NCBI WGS metagenome assembly RCNC01 (sample SAMN09708231, study PRJNA481090) | Marine sediment metagenome, whole genome shotgun sequencing project. | biome: marine sediment; feature: ocean; material: sediment; isolation source: Sewage treatment plant 13A marine sediment (STP13A) ... | reverse complement strand
TCGTTATTTTGAACATTGAGACTACTTATATTATTACTATCGCAATTCAAGGCTGTTAATACCTCATTATTAGTAATATCAAGACTCGTTAATTCATTGTCAGCACAACTTAAAGTTAATAAAAATTCATTGTCACCAAATTCTAAACTATCAATTTGATTTGAACTACATTCTACTTCAAGCAACAGATAATTTTGAGAAACATTTAGATTTTGCAAATAGTTTTGAGAGCAATTAAGATTAACCAATAAATCATTTTCGGTAAGGACTATATCGGACAAAAAATTATTTGAACAATCTATGTCTAATAATAAATCATTATCGAATACATTTATAGAAGTTAATTTATTATTTGCACAGATTAAACTTTCTAAATTGTAATTATTACTTAAAACAAAACCTGTACTCGTAATATGATTTGAACTGCAATTAAGTTCTTTTAGATTTTGTAAAGCGCCTACGTTTATTGAGGTTAAATTATTAGCATCGCATACTAACTTCTGTAATTTAGTATTTAGCAACACATTGAGACTAGTTAAATTATTATCTCCACAATTTAATTTTATCAAATTAAGGTTTTCTTGTATATTTAATTCCTTTAAATAATTACTAAAACAGCTTAAAGAATCTAATCTAACAAAATCCTCAATACCAGTTAGATCAAAGATATTCTTTTCACTTACATTTAGATATAGAAGGTTTTCAATATTTGTTGTGGGTACATAATCGTCTATTACTCCGGTATCATGCCCCAAATCAATTAAGGCTTGTTCAAAATTATCATCTGGGATGTAGGTTTGTCGGCCACTACAATCTAAATTATATGAAGCATCTACATCTTTTTCCCATCCCGAAGGCGTGCTTGCGTCTGGATCATCAACCTCTATACAATATAAATTTGGATTACTTGTCGCCTTAAATATTGTTAAAACAATGTTATTCCCATTTTTTATAGATAAACTGGTTAAGGAATTACTAGAACAATTAACAGTAGTTAAAGCGTGATTACTGCTTAAGTCAAGATTGATTAATGAGTTATTAGAACAATTTAAGTCTTGAAGCGCTGTAAAGTCTTCGATCCCTGTTAGATCAGATATTTTATTAGTAAGACTACCAACATCTAAACTAATTACTATATTAATTCTATCGGTCAGCACAAAGTTGTTATCGGCTATTCCGTCACCCATACTGGTAAGATCACCTATACCTACAACAGCTCCATTTAAATCATGGGTTTCAAGGTATGTTTCAAAATTGTCATCAGGAATATAGTTAAATTCAACACATGTGTCACCATAAGTAGGTCCATCAGGTACAGGGTCAACTATCCAACTGCTGTAGACACCATCTCCATTATTTGCAGCGATTGGATCGTCAACCTCTATACAAGATAAATTAGAGTTGATTTGTGCATCCATGTTAATTAAGGCAGTATTATTTTCATTTTTAAGGTTTAGTATAACCAATTGGTTGGACGCACAATTAAAATCGGTTAGCAAACTATGTGAACTCAAGTCAAGAGCCGCTAACTGGTTTGAATTACAGTAAAACTTTTCAAGGTCTAATAAAGAACTCAAATCAATCTCTGAAAATTGATTATTAGATATATATAGTTCCTCAATGGATTGATTATCACTTACCTTTAAATCATTTAATAAGTTGTCCGAACAATCTAAAATAGTTATAGTCGTAGTGCTACTTACATCTATGTCTACCATTAAATTCATAGAACAATTTATAGAAGTTAAAGCGTTATTACTGCTTAAGTCAAGATTGATTAATGAGTTATTAGAACAATTTAAGTCTTGAAGTGCTGTAAAGTCTTCAATCCCTGTTAGATCAGATATTTTATTGGTAAGACTACTTACATCTAAACTAATTACTATATTAATTCTATCGGTAAACACAAAGTTGTTATTGGCAATTCCATCACCCATATTGCTAGGATCATCAAAATCAACCACAACACCATCTTTATCATGAGTTTCAAGATAGGTTTCAAAATTATTATCAGGCACATACGTTTTGCGGCTACATGCTTCGCCACTATACTCGGCAAGAATATCTTTAAACCAAGCTTCCCCTATTTCTGATGCGTTGTCAACTTCAATACAATACAAATACGGATTGTCAATTGCGTTTAAAGTTTTTAGTTTGGTATTATTACCATTTTTTATATTTAGAGTACGTAATTGATTGGATTCACAAATTAAATTGGTTAAAAACCCAAAAGCACTCATGTTAATCGTTACAATTTGATTATTACTACAATTAAAATTATTAAGGTTTGAAAGATTATTAATATCAATTGATGAAAATAGATTTGCAGAAATATCCAACGAAGTTATTTTATCGTTTGCACTCAAATCTATAGACGATAGTTGATTTGCAGATATATTTAACAAAGTTATTTCACCGTTTGTATTTAAATTCAAAGATGAAAGTTGATTTATAGATACATTTAACAAAGTTATCTTATCGTTTGCACTCAAATCCAAAGATGAAAGTTGATTTGCAGAAACATTCAACGACGTTATTTTATCGTTTAGACCCAAATCTAAATTTGGAATAATATTAGAAGAAACATCTAGTGATTCTAAGTGCAAATTTTCACTCAAGTTTAGACTTGTTAGTCGATTGGACTCGCAACTTAAATTTTTCAAATCCAAATGTTCAGTTAGGGCTAAATCAGTAAGTTGATTATCGGACACTCCTAGAGTAATAAGATATTTGTTTTTACTAATATCAAGGTCTGTTAATTGATTGTTAGAACTAATAAGGTTTTCTAATAACGGATTTGCAGCTTCACCATTCATTTTTAACAGGCTGAGACTGGATAATTGATTGCTGGAGCAATCTAATATTGTTAAGAACTCATTATCAGTTAATACTATATTTGTCAGCTGGTTAGAAGAACATAAGAAATTATTCAAGTTCTCATTAGGAGTTACATCTAAAGTATCTTTTAATTGATTTTTAGAACAATTTAAAGTAATTAAAGCAGTATTGTTACTAACATCTAATTCTATTATTTGGTTCAAGGAACAATTCAAAGTGGTTAAAGCAATATTATTGCTCAAATCTAAACTGCCTAATATATTATTAGAACAATTTAAATCTTCTAAATCTGTAAAATCTTCTATACCAGTTAAGTCAGATATTGACTTATTACTTATACTCAAATCTGTAATTTTTTCAATATTAGCTGTGGATACTAATTGATCACCTTCAACACCATTACCCAAACTACTTACGTCTCCAATTTCAACGACATTACCATCTTTATCATGGGTTTCAAGATAGGCTTCAAAATTAGTGTCTGGTATATACGTGAATTCGCAATATTCTTGGTAGCTGGCCGTGTTATCGATTTGCCATAACACATCATCAGGAACGGTATCGGAATCCGCTTCTATACATATCAATCCATCATTGTTCTGTGCGTTAAAAGTAGTTAGGTCAGTATTGTTTCCATTTTTTATAGATAAACCTGATAAATCATTATCGGAACAATCTAAATTGGTTAAATCAGTATTGCAACTTACATCTAATTCTACTATTTGGTTATTAGAACAATTTAAAATAGTCAAAGCTGTATTACTGCACAAGTCCAAGCTGCTTAATGAGTTAGTTGAACAATCTAATTCTTGAAGATCTTTAAAATCTTCTATACCTGTTAAATTGGAGACGCTTTTGCCACTTACATCTAGCACCAATAGGTTTTCAATATTTGCTGTGGGTATATAACCATTGGTATCATTAATATTAGTTGTTGAATCTAAACCTAATTCTATTAATGCTATTTCGAATTGGAGATCAGGTATGTTTGTATCATCATAATGGCAATTTGTACTGTAAGAAGCAATACTCTCATGTATTTCCCATGTTACTCCAGACGGTACCGTTTCCGAATCGGCTTCAATACATGTTAAATCTTGATTGCCTAATGCATTAAGAGTAGTTAATTCGGGGTTATGCCCGTTCTTTATGTTTAATACAGTTAAAGCATTAGATCTGCAATTTAAAGTGGTTAACTCTTCATTGCTACTAAGATTCAAGCTTCCTAAATAATTATTAGCACAGTATAGATTTTTCAGGCTATTAAAATCTTCAATGCCAGTAAGAGTTGAAATACCTTTGTTATTAATGTTGAGAATAGTAACGGTATCAATATCAGCAGTTAAGACTTGTCTGTTTATCTCAACATCAGAATCAATTCCTAAATCTATAAGCGCCTTCTCAAAATTAGTGTCTGGAATACAAGTATAACCTGGATCTGGAATTCCAGGGCATTGGGCATAAAACAACTGTAGTGAAAACAGAACCACTAAAAAAGAAATTAATACTTGCTTCTTCATATTATGAGTATTGTAGTGAAATAATTAGCTTTTTTTTAAAGTACAGCTTAATCCTTTTTAACATTTAATTCTGTAAAATTATGGGCGTATTTCCTATGTGTATGGTAAGCTTTTTCCAAATTAGATTGCAAAAACGTTATAAGCTCTTCTTTATATGCTGAATTTGCATCTATTTTTTGCCAGAACGGATGTTCCTTAATAGGTATTAAAGTAATATTATCGACCCCGTCAATTGACTTTTCGTTTTTACCTAACAAAAGTTTATTTATTTGACTTTCATCAGAGAGCATATTCAGATATTGTTCCCTTGCCATCTCAATAGCGCTTTCAATTTGCTCTCTGGAAACTTCAAAGTAAATAATATCGTTTTCATCAGTATATACTTTATCCGTTTTGTCTGGATCTACTATATTTTTTTCGCCTTTTGATAAACCTGTGGTTTTGAGTGTTCCAGTAGCTTCGCTATATCCAGGCACTAATTTTGCCAGCGCCATATTTGATTCAGATACTTGAGTATTTAGTTGATTAAGTACTTCCTTTAGCGACTTCAATTCTTCTTCTTGTTGAGATACTGCCTCACTAAGATCATTAATGTTAATCCCTACTGCAACTTTTACAATATTGAAATCTTCTGTAAATTCTTCAATAATCGACCAAGCCACGCCAGCCACCTTTTTATAATCTCTGGTTTTCATGTCTTTTGGATGAACAGCCTTACCAAATCCACTAACTAATTCATGGGGTAATATATAATCTCCTGGCTCCACTTTACCTAGTACATTAACTGGCACTTGACCCATAAAAGCAATTTTAACATTGTTTTGTTCTTCATTTTGTTGCGGCATATTACCAAGTAGTAATGGATCAGTAGAAACAATCATTATTTTTTCTACACCCCAGAGATTTTTTGTGACTAAACCATTTTTAATGCCTACTAGTTCTCCAGCTATAAATGTTTCCGATAGATTCAGTTTAGGTAACCATTCAGCATAATCACCAGAACCTGAAGAATACGTGACACCTATATTAGTATGAGCAACAACTTCATAATTGATTGCGTTCTCAATAGTTGAAACTAAATCATAACTTATTACAACTACATCTGCAAACTTAAGAATAGCCTTAACAAGTTTGTTAGCGATTAATGATGGAATTGGTAAAGTGACGCAAGCGCCAAATCCTACACACGCAGTTGAACTGGATATTGCTCCAGCAACCTCTGTCGTGGAAAAGGCCGCTGTGAGAACCGCAATGGTTGCGGTAGTTCCTGCCTTAACAACATCAAGAACATTTTTAACTCTACCACGCTCATACTGATAATCCAGATTTAGCTCTGAAATTGTCTGCCCCTCTATTCTTCCCCACATTTTATCATCATCCCAAAAAGAAACAAAATTATTTCCCGAAGATCTATTTCCATTCACTTTAATAGCAATACCCTGATCGCTGCCTTCAACCAATAGTGGATATTTACTATAAATATCTTGTGTAGTAAGGTTGTCTATGACCGGCTTAATGGTTACTTGTCCTTTTATTGTTGTCGTACTATCAATATTAGTAATGCCTTTTAAGTGAGATGTGGTCTCTACAACTAAACTATTAGTAGCGAGATCTTTTAAATTAGCTGTACCATCAACTGTTAAATCTCCAGATAAATTAGTCGGTGCTTGGTTATTAACATTTAGCGAATCATTTAAAGTAGTTACACCTACAACCTTTAGATTATTATTTAAAGATGTAGCACCCTCAACATATAATTCACCAGACAGATTTGTCTCATTATTATTATTTACATCCAACGTACTATTTAGGTTTGTAGGACCTTGTACCGTTAACTCTCCGTTTAAAAAGGAAGCATCATCTACAGTTAATGTTCCTGTGGCTGAAATATTCCTGTGGTAAGCATATGGTAAAAATGTTAGTTTTTCGCGACTCATGTCAACAAAACTTGATCCTCCACTAAAATCTATTTCAACTCTTAAATCTTTATTGGTTCCATCCCAACTGATTTGTGCAAAACCATCAGAATCAACTTCTCCTATCAATAAGTTTATCCTACCATATTGATCTGTATTGGTAGTTTGTACTTCTTGGTATTCTATTGCATTATTAGCATCTAGAATAGTAAACCGCAAAGCAATTGTTGCTTCAGGCAGGATGTTTCCTTCAGCATCTACGCCAGGTAATTCTTGATTATTAGGACCTATGATGACCGCTTGATAACTTATGCCATCTGTTTGCGTAAAAGCCTGAATACTATGCAGAAAAAGTATAACTATTAGTATTTTTTTCATGATAAGAAGTTTTAATTTTTTATAATTTTCATTAATTCAGTAAGTTGAGGAGCCAAAATAATTTCTATTCGACGGTTTTTTGAACGACCTTCTGCAGTAGAATTATCACCAATTGGATTATGTTCTCCTCTACCCACTGCACTTAGATTTGTGAGGTTGATATCTTTATTATTTTTAAGTATTTCAACTATGGCCGTCGCTCTTTTATTAGATAAATCCCAGTTATTTTTAATATTGCCTTTGCCTTCGTATGGTACATTATCCGTATGTCCTTCAACTCTTATTGCTATATCAGGATTTGAAGCTAAAACAACACCCAAAGTTTCTACGGCTTTTTCACCCTCTTTAGTTATAATCCAGCTTCCCGATTTAAAAAGCATATCACTATCCAAAACAATCTTAACTCTATCTTGCTGTTCTTCAATGGTTAAATCATCACCTTTATATGGCATCATTGCGTTTAAGATAGCATCTTTAAGAGCTTTAATTTCACCTTCTTTTGCTCCAATTTCCTTATCTCTTTTTAAGGCAGATTTTTCTAAAATTTGTATTTTTTGATTTAAGTCTTGTAATTCTCCTATTTTTTGTGAATTAGCTTCTAATTCTTTTTTGAGTTCTTCAATTTGAGTTGAAACTATACCAATTGAAGTGCCTTTGTTTTTTGATATATTGATTAATAAGCCTAAGCCAAAATTGTGAGCTCTAATTTTTAAATCACCTTGAATGTTTTTGAAAGTCCCGCTAAAACCATACATATATTGATTAAATACGGTAAAGTTTTCAGAAACTTTATATTGTATTCCTAGACCACCCCTAAAAAAATAAATTGCCGTATCAAAGTCTTGTTCTCCAGGTAATTTATAAACCTGATTATTCAGGGTTTGAGTACCATGAATTAAAAACTCTGCAGAGGTCGCAACTTTTACAAAAAATGTAAAATCACCAGGTTTGTAAAATTCGTAGTCAAATCCAACGTTAGCTCCTAAATAGCTGAGATCCCATTCAAAATAATTATCCAAAGCCCTATCGCTTCCTATTGAGCCATAACCACTGTATGTTGCGTTTAAATTAATAAATAGGTCTTTTGCAAAAATAGTTTTACGATATCCTAAACTTAAATAAGTATGATTGGACGATTGCAAATTATCCAGGCTTTCGCCTTGTGAGTTCTTGTAGTCAAATGAAGATATTGTTTTTCCTGATTCTAAATAAAGTTGTTGACCTATTAGAGAATTGACACAGAAAAATATTAGAGTGAATAGTAATAATTTCTTCATATTTAGTTTTTTATAAGTTTTGTGGAAAATTTCTTGTTATTAGAAGTAATATTCAGATAATAGCTGCCATTAGCGAGATTGCGTACAGGAATATAGATGAATTGAGAAGCCTTGTATTTTTTATATAAAACAGCTTTTCCAACTACATCATAAATAAATACTTCAACGTCATTATTAATTATTTCATTAAATGAAATATTTAAGAATTGGTTAAAAGGATTAGGGTAAAAACTAAGTTTTAAAATGGAGGTGTTAAAAGTTCCATTTTTTAAAGTAGAAAATGGTGGTTGTTGATAACCTTGTCTTAGTACATGTTCATTTTTACTATAAGTTCCTATGACTCCTAATTGGCCAATACTTTGACTTATATTAAATGTTTTATTATTTGATTTTATAGTATTTGAGGAACCGCTTATACTAAAAACAGAACTCCTTATAGAATAAGATCTTAATACGTCATTACTTATTTCTTGACTATTGCCATAAGTGATTATAAAAAATAACAACGCTGTATAACCTACGTGTTTCATAAATAAATATATTCAGTTGACGTGTAGGTTCAACTATATAAAAATAGTGGAATTTGATAGAAAGAGATGAGGGCAATTTTAATGTTTATCAAAATTCTTCTTTCTTATATTGAAGGTAAGGTTGCTGAAGATGAAGGTATGAACGGCTCATTTTATAAAATATGACATATATCATATATCTCTAAATAAAATTCAACCAAATATTTTAGTAATTTTTTGCATAATTTAAATTGGATTTCTAGGTGATTTTGAATAAATAATTACATAAATTGTAACTATAATTTTTTACTAACAAGTGAACATAAAATTGAACACGTTTTTGCACACGATTTTATAAAATAACGGCGGAGAAGTTCAGTGTTTACGTTAAAAAATAAACAAGGAATGAGCTCATAACCCGAAGGTCGCTGTTTCGAGGCCAGCTCCCGCCATTGAGTAGAACCTTCAACCTTTTTTAGTTGAAGGTTTTCTTTATAAAGCAACCCAAATTCTGGCCCATTCCGCTATGCAAAGAAGAAGCGGAATGAATCCAGTCCCCGCTACTTTTAAAAAGTCTAACATTATGATAATATATTTGTTAGACTTTTTTAGTTATAAGACAACCCTAAAAAGAACCCCTGAATTTAATTTTACAACCGATTTAGATCATATTTATATAGAATGTTAACATCTTTATAAATATGAATTTATAGACACTAAATTCGGGTTTTATAATTAATTTTTCTTTTCTCAACTTATTATAGACCTTATGAAAAAGAAAACCAAACTGTACACGAATTAGAACCTAATAACATAATTGTATAGTCCTATCTAGATTTTAAGTAAAAAGTAAACATACGGTTACATTACAGGCCAAAAAGTAAATCATTGTTTACCTTTCTGAAAAAAAATTCAAGAGTTGCCATTGGAAAGAAATACTCATTTACTAGAGTATAAAAAGAAGAATTCTAAACTTTACTACTTGTTTTTAAAAGAAGTTACAGAACCTGCGATAGAACCGCGTTAAACTAGAATCGTATAAAATTGATATTATTCTCATTGATTCTAAATTAAAAGACTGATGTTTAATCTGTTGAATTATTCTGTAAATTAGATGTACTTAAAATTATTGATTCTCAGTAATTTATTTAAACTTTCAAGAGATGGCTAAAAAAATATTAGTTACTGGCGATGTGTTGAAGGATGTTCATATCTATCAGGGGTATAGGAATTATCCTCGTTCAACTAGTACACCAGCTACAAAAAAATGTGAAGAAAGAGGAGGTTCATTCCTCTCATTTTCAATTTTAGAACAGTTAAAATCAACTAAAAAGGAAGAGCCCTTTAATGTTTCATTTGGATTGAAGGAAGACTTTCTTCCTTTATTGAAAACAGCTCAAACCGGTTTTGCAATCTGGAAAGAATATAAGTATGAACAAGGATCATATGAGAATGTATGGCGGGTTGAAAGGCGACTTGGATATGGTGGAGTATATGAAGAAGAATTTGATTACAAAACACTAAAAAAGAAGGAAGATTCATTGGACGCATCTGTTTTTTTGATTGACGATAGTGGTGCCGGATTTAGAAATAAGAGTCAGTCAAGTGTTTGGCCTGATGTGGAGTGTGTAACTTGTGAATGGATTGTATATAAAATGTCACACCCTCTGGGAGTTGGAGATCTTTGGCAGAAACTTACTGAAAAGGAGGTGATAAAAAATAAATTGATCACCGTAATTTCAATTGAAGATTTTCGTAGAGAGGACGGTATGGTATCAACAGGCATTTCATGGGAAC
>RCNC010003496.1_pt1 | contig 10235 bp, 9 predicted proteins | sample 2041301 | NCBI WGS metagenome assembly RCNC01 (sample SAMN09708231, study PRJNA481090) | Marine sediment metagenome, whole genome shotgun sequencing project. | biome: marine sediment; feature: ocean; material: sediment; isolation source: Sewage treatment plant 13A marine sediment (STP13A) ... | reverse complement strand
TGTGTTTATGGCAAGAAATCACAACTTTGAGACATCTTTAAATTGTTGTGATATCCATTCGATATCAAAGAAACAGCATTAGTTGATACTTGCAAGCTATCACAGTTTTTTCCGCGCCCGATTGTTGTCGGTTATTTTCAATTATCAAAAGTTTGAAGACTGAAAGGTGGACTACAATTTATGGTACCACCTTATTTTTTAAAATTAGGAAAATTGATCGAATTTCGAACTGTTTTTGATTTCAACCACTGTGCACTATCAAGGAGTGTAGGTAGAATTTTTATCTGTCCTTTGGCTTTTACTTTACAGAGCTATCAAACAAACGGGTAATCCAGAACTGAATAATTGCTGCCTTTAGCATTGAAGAATGAAGTCCAAAAATTTGCGATTTATGAACGAAACCTTGATTTATTTTATTATGATTTTCACCGAATGGATGGAAATTCTTGCAAATATACATAAAGGGAAGCTTCGAAAATTGTAAAGAGAGATAACCAGCTTCGGTTATCCCTTTTTATCTGAGGTTAAGTTGTTTATGGATTACCTGCTTTGATGATCCGAAGCCTTACTTGTCCGATCAGGTCAACTAAAGGTAACAGATCGGAAATATTCTCTCCTTCAATAAATTTGATATGAGTTGCGTCGGCTGGTACCTGGCCAAACGTTGGGTCAATTGCAATCCAATGACGGTTCACCAAGCTTTCGGCCCAGGAATGGTATAAAAAACCTTGATACTCAGAGGCATAAGCAATTCCGTTTACCACTCGAGTAGGGATTCCCATAGCCCGGGCAAAGGCTGTATATAGGAAAGTATGTCCCTGACACTCAGCCTTTTTACCTTCAAGCACATCCAGAGCTGTAAAGACATCTACAGGTTTTTGTTCGATATTCTCCTGGATCCAACCGACAAGCAAAAGGATCTGTTGATATGTGCTCTCCGTGTTTGTTACAATTTTTTTTGTCGTTTGAATAATACGACGGTCATTAAAAGGAACAATGTATGAAGGTTGAAGGTATTGTTTAATACTTCCATGGTATTCGGACCCGGTTGGACCATTATTATCCTGAAGTTGTGAGACGATTCGGCAAAAGACTTCCTTTCCATTCCGTTCACATTGCTGACGTTCATCAGTCGGTATGTTTATGCTTTTACCTATCCCTGAAATGGCAACTTCCAAGAACATAGCCTGACGTGGGTTCTGAATTTGAACACTGCTTTTAATCAGGCTGAAATCGATTAGCGATTCTTCTTTGTTTATCGCTGCCTGAGCTAGATATTTCATTGCAGTCGATTTACTTTCCAGCTCTGAAATAATAATACCCCCAAGTGACATTTCCAGCAATGGCTTGCCTTTGGAGTCCATCCAGGTTGTGACTTTCTGGCCATGAAAATGAGTCATAATCTTAAAAGCCTGCCCCCGAAACAGATCGCTCTCTTCATAACTCAAAATCTCTTGTTTTACAGAACTAATGGTTTGAGTTTCTCCATCATAGACCTTATAAGTGTAATTCCGACCTACTTCCAATCCATGCATTGCCGGATAAAGGCCGATGATACTAGTGGGATATAGTTTGCCTTTAACCGGTATAGTCTTCTGGCGCTCCTGGCCCTTTGTTATGATGTTCACTTCAAGTTTGTTATCCTTCTTGCGGCCTTTCAGCTTCAGCTGATTTCCGTCAAGATCGTATTCGTACATAAAACTGTCCATAGAGAGGTCCTCGGCCACTTGGTCATGAGATTTTAAGTTGATCTTTTTGTCAAACATTAAAAAACGAATATGAAGTACGGCCTCTGAAACGATGTCAAAATGATTTGGATTTGATTTTGATGAAGACAAATTGAAACGGGAGAAGCCAATCTTAGCTCCATTGAAAATAATGCCCGTCCAGTATTCTTCATATGGCCAATCGGAGAGCACAAACTGCGGTGGTGGTAAAGGAGGTTTGCCAGCATCGCGGAAATATTTTCCTGCACAACCGTTGAACAGGAAAATCAGTATAAGTAGCAAAAAACAACTATAACAAAGAGATCGTGCTATGATGATTTGTTGGATATTGATAAGAAGTCCCTTTTCGAGAGCTAATAAAGTGAAAGTTTAAAATTGTGTAAGGTAAACGGATAAATCAAAAAATATGTTGCACTTCGATATGAAGTAACAATTATATTATAGCTTAGCAATTCATTATTTTACAGATTTCTGCACAGAGTCAACAATATTCTCCAAGCTGAATCTGTATTGAAATATCAGCATTTCTGCCTTAAAGGTTGAAAAATGAAACAAAAAAATTCTTACGATTTCGCTTTGAAATCTTCAATCCGAAACCTGTGATTTCTGCTCTGGTGTTAAGCAGGAGATTTATAATCTGAATTTTTGGTGCTTGAATTACTTCTTTGATTATTGAGATATCATTTACAATTCACACTATAATTTTATTGAACTATCCAACGTCCCCTTCTTTCTTTGGTCGATTGCCTGTGTTGCTTGCATGATAATTTCCTTTATTGTTTTGAGTGAATAAATTTGACAATAAAAACAGTGTTCTGTTATAAGAGTTACGATGATATTCAATCTTTAAAATATAGAACATTGAAGTCTTTTTTTAAATTTGTTTTACTGAAACACCCTGTACTCCAGACTGTTAAGGGAAGCCGACGGTGAAACAGTCCGACTTGATTTTATATAAATGGTGATGGATTGGAACAGACCGAAGCCGATTTGATACGTGAGCTGGAAGAGCGGCTGCAATTCGAGACGCTGCTGGTGGAGATATCTGCACGCTTTGTCAACCTGCCCACCGACCAGATAGACAGCGAGATTGAAGATGCCCAGCGCCGGATCTGCGAATGCCTCGGGCTGGATCTGGCTGCGCTTTGGAAGTGGTCGGACGAGAAGCCGCATTTCATGACGCTGACCCATATCCACAGCCCACCGGAAGGCCCGCGACCGAAGGGAATTGATGCCCGGGAGACGTTTCCCTGGGTTTTAGAAAAGATGCTGCGCGGAGAGACCCTCGCATATTCCACAGAAGATATGCCGCCGGAAGCCGCTCGCGACCAAGAGAGCCGTCGCCATTACGGCGTCAAATCGTCGGTGAACATCCCACTCTCAATGGGTGGTGGGCCGATCATCGGCGTATTGACCTTCGATACCTTGCGGGCTGAACGCGCTTGGTCGGAGGAAACCGTGAATCAGCTTACACTTATCGCACAGGTCTTTACCAATGCCCTCGACCGGAAACACTCAGAGGAAGTCTTGCACGAGAGTGAAATTCGCCTCAGCCTGGCCGCAGATTCCGCCGAGGCCGGGCTTTGGGAACTGGATTGCAGCACCAACCTCTTCTGGGCCACTGAGCGGGCCCGGGAGATCTTCGGTTTCAGCCCGGAGGAAGTCATCAGCATGGAACGTTTCGAAACATCGATTCATCCCGACGATCTTGAGCTTGTCCGCCAGGTCATCGCCCGGGCAATAGGTGAACGCGAGCCTGTCAACGTTGAATACCGTATCCTGGCGGGCGATGGCTGTTCGAAGTGGATCTCTTCCCGTGGACGTTCCTATTTCAAATCCAACGGAGAGCCGGATCGCCTGATGGGCGTGTCCTTTGACATCAGCAAACGTAAGCAAATGGAAAACGAACTCAGTGAAAGGCTGAAGGAGATCGAAAAGCTGAAGCTTCAACTCGAAAATGAGAATGTGTACCTCCGCAAAGAACTCAAGATGGAAAAGGGTTTCGATAAAATCGTGGGGGACAGCAAGGCACTCCAATCCGTGATTTTCGCGGCCAGGCAGGTCGCCTCAACCGATGCTACCGTGCTACTTCACGGCGAGACCGGGACCGGCAAGGGGATGGTGGCCAATGCCATCCATCAAATGAGTGCTCGCAAGGACCGACCGCTCGTCACGGTGAACTGCTTGGCTTTACCTCAAAACCTCATTGAAAGTGAACTCTTCGGACGCGAGAAGGGGGCCTTCACGGGCGCTCATGCCAGGCAGGCGGGTCGCTTCGAGGTGGCCGACGATGGGACGATCTTTCTCGACGAAATCGGCGAAATGCCTGTGGAGCTTCAATCAAAGCTCCTTCGGGTGCTTCAGGAGGGAGAGTTTGAAAGGCTTGGCAGCGCCAAGACGGTTAAGGTGAACGTCAGGGTCATTGCCGCAACCAGTCGTGACCTCAAGAAGGAGGTCCGCGAAAGGCGCTTCCGTGAGGATCTGTTTTACCGACTCAATGTTTTCCCCATATCGATCCCGCCCCTTAGGCAGCGGACCGAGGATATCCCCCTGCTCGCTCAATATTTCACAGAAAAGTATGCCCGCAAGATGGACAGGCAGATCAAGAGCATCCCTAAATCCACCATAAGGACATTTTTAGAGTACGATTGGCCGGGCAACGTGAGGGAGCTGGAGCATGTTATTGAACGAGGTGTGATCATCACCTCCGGGCGCTCGTTTCGATTGGCCGGCCAGCTGAAATCCTCCCTATCCGTCAATTCAAAAGACGAACCTTTAAAGGATCTGGCCACCATGGAACGCGAACATATACTGAAAGCTCTCCGAGAGACCGACTGGAGAATCGAGGGGTCATCCGGAGCTGCATCAATCCTGAAACTCAACCCCAGCACCCTCCGCTTCCGGATCAAGAAACTGGGCATCCGCCGCCCAACATAACTTGCTTTCCTCAAGCCGGTTTTCCGCAACATTTGACGGAACCGCAACATGTTGAGGGTCGGGCTGTCCTTCCTCTCCCCGTGGCGGGGTGTATATTCCGCAAATAAAAAAACTATTCCAATAGGTTGTCATTTTTTATCACCGCCCATTATCTATGGCACGGTTATTGCTCAATATTAAGTCATTTCGGGCAATAATCGATATTACCGCAGACAAGAATGCGGACAGTTTTGGACCTCCTTTCCCATCAACTGCGAGGTAAAAGATGAAAGCGACCCAAAGGTTACATGAACTTGGACAGAGTCTTTGGATAGACAACATCACGCGCGACCTGCTGAACAGCGGCCAGCTCAAGCTCGCCATTGACGAATGGTCGGTGACGGGCCTGATATCCAATCCGACCGCCTTCAGGAATGCCATCAAGAACAGCATGGCCTACGATGGTACCATTCGCAAAAGGCTCGAGGAAGACAAATCGGGAAAAAAGCTGTTCTTTGAACTTGCGCTGGAGGACCTTCGCCATGCCGCTGACCTCTTCAGGCCGATCTACGACCAAACCGACGGCGTGGACGGATGGGTGTCGCTGGAAGTGTCGCCCCTTCTGGTCCACCATACGACCGACACCCTCACCGCGGCTAAGGATCTCTACATGCGCGCGCGGCGTCCCAACCTTTTCATCGCGATTCCCGGCACCAAGGAAAACCTACCCGTTGTCGAGGAGGCGATTTTCGCCGGTGTGCCGGTCAACGTGACCCTGCTGTTCTCACGCGAACACTATCTGGCGGCGGCCGAAGTGTTCCTGCGCGGAATCGAGCGGCGTATCACCGCTGGGCTCAGGCCCAATGTCGGCTCCGTCGCTTCCTTGTCTGTCGGCCACTGGGACACTGCGGTCATGGACAGGGTACCGGATGCGCTGCGTAACCGACTTGACATCGCCATTGCCAAGCGTACTTATAAGGCCTACCGCGAGTTTCTGAGTTCGTCCCGCTGGGATCGTGCATATAATACCGGCGCCCGGCCGCAACGTCTTCTGTGGGTCGGCACGGGAACCGGGGACTCAAAGATCCCAGACGTCTTTTACACCAAAGCTCTGGCAGTGCCCTTAACGGTCAACACAGTGTCCGAGGAAACCTTGAAGGCGCTTGCCGATCACGGCAACCTCGGTACGATAATGCCTGCAGACGGCGGAGATTGCGAGGCCGTGCTGTCACGCTTCACCCAAGCCGGCATCGACATCGATGCCTTGGCCGTCCGTCTCCAAAACGAAGGAGTCGAATCATTCGTCAAATCCTGGATCGAATTAATGATGGTGATCGCCAGCAAGAGCGCAGCCCTAACCCAGGAAAGAGAGGCAGTATAACGCCGGGCGAAGATACCCGGAATGATGTAAACCAGATGCAAATCAAACCAGTTATTAACTATAACTATGATTGAAAGGAGAAATCGATCATCATGAAAACCAAACCAGTTTGCAATGAATCACTCACTGTCATTGTGGCCAGCAGCCTGGCACTGCTTTTTGCCGGCCTTCTCACCCTCACCGCCTGCTCCACAACATCTCCGCCACCGCCCGCCGAGGGTACAAGTTCCGCAGCCTTCCAGAAAGGCGTGCCGGGCGGGGTCGTTGTCAATACCGTGGACGTGAGTGCGCGAGTGACTGCCATTGACACGTCCAATCGCAAGGTAACGCTCCTGGGACCGGATGGGGATAAATTCACCGTAAAGGTTGGGCCGGAGGCCGTCAATTTTGACCAAATCCGGGTAGGCGATCTGGTCAACGCCACCGTGACCGAGGAACTGGTCGTTTACCTCGACGAAGAAGGCGCATCCGCGCCTGACGGATCCGCAGCGATGGTGGCGCTCGCCCCGAAGGGCGCGCAGCCGGGCGGTTTAGTGGCGGAAACTGTGCAGGTCACCGCCAAGGTCATTGCAATTGACCAAACTAACCGCACCGCTACGCTGCAGTTCGAAGACGGCAGTTCAAAGACTCTTCCCGTGCGTGATGATATAGACTTGAGCCAGCGCAAGGTGGGAGAAAAGGTGGTGTTTCAGGTCACCGAGATGATCGCTATCTCCGTGGAGAAACCATAACTCTCACAAACCAATCTGGACCGATCTGGTGCGTTTTCAGATCGCCCTGCTGTTTCCGAAACAGGGACAATGGAGGCAGGATAACCTGACAGAAAAAGTTCCTGATAATCGTTGGACAAACGCGCGATGAGCTTCCGTCAGAAATTAAAGGATGAGATCAAGGCAGTGGCGCTGGTCACATGTTACTTTTCCGTGTGGCTCGGCGTTTTGGTGCTTCTCAAGAAACTCATCCTCGCCGAATACCGGATCGAATTTAACGGGTTGTCTCTGGCGCTGATCGGCGCACTAGTCCTCGCCAAGGTCGTGCTTGTGCTTGAACATGTCCCGCTGGGAAGGTGGATCCGGACCCGGCCTGCGCTGATAGATGTCGTCATGCGCACTGCCATGTATTCAATAGGCGTCGCCGTGGTGCTGGTACTCGAGAAAGGATTCGAGGGTCGGCACGAGCACGGCGGCTTTGGCCCAGCCCTTCGGTTCCTGTTCCAGGAGGCGGATGTTCACCACGTGTGGGCGAATACTCTCTGCCTGTCTGGTGCCTTGCTGGTATACAACGCACTCTCCGTCGTCCAGAGGCACCTCGGCAAAGGATCTCTGATTCGGATATTTATGTCGCCCCTTGCTGAGAAGAAGAGGACCGAACAGCCAGAAACGAAGTGAAGCCTTGACGTTATCCTGGAAAAGTATGGATGCACCAGTTGAAAATTGCCGGGCAGGCTACAATGCACGCGCGCAGGACGCATCCACGGTATTCACCAAGCGATGCAAAGTCCGTCCTCAAGACAATGTCGGACTATGTGAGCAGCAATACGCTAATGCGAAGTGTTTCTCGTCGGCAGCGCGTTTATCTTTCGGCCGGCAAGAACATTTGAAACTACGGGCCATGAAGGCAGATAAACCCGATGAAAGGAAATCAAAATGAGAAGGAGCATTAAATCCACTGCAGGGAAAAGTATTTTTTCGTTGCCGCTTGTCGTTCTGATGATGGCACTCCTTGCGTCGACCGGCGCGCTCGCCCAGCAGCCTGCGAGCGATACCGAGTCCTGGCAATTTGGCGTGAGCATCTATGGCTGGTTTCCCGACATCGCTGGGGAAACCTCATTTACACAGCCCGGCGGCAGCAGCGAGTTTGGGATCGACATCGAAAACATCCTCGACAATCTCGAGTTCACTCTGATGGGCACGTTCGATGTGCGTAAAGGGCGCTGGGGTATTCTAACCGATGTTATCTACATGGATGTTGGGAACTCGCAATCCGGCACGCGTGAGGCGACCATCGGAAGAAGAGAGCTGCCGGTTAACGCGACTGCCAATATAGACCTCGATCTGAAGAGCTGGATTTGGACATTAACCGGGTACTACCGCGCACTTGACCAGCCCGGGATGACGCTGGATGTTGTTGCGGGGGCGCGGTACCTCGATGTCGAGCAGAAGGTGAATTGGGTTGTAACCGGCAACGTTGGGTCGATCGCCGTTCCTGACCGCACCGGCGCCGCAGAGGCGGGCCTTACAAACTGGGATGCGCTTATCGGTCTAAGAGGCAGATTCGCGTTTGGCGCCCAAAATGCCTGGTTTGTGCCCTACTACCTTGATGTGGGCGCGGGTGACTCCGACCTCACGTGGCAAGGCATTGCAGGAATCGGCTATGCGTTTCGCTGGTGTGAAGTTGTGGCCGCCTGGCGTTACCTGTATTACGACTTGCCCTCGGGCAAGGCGATCAAGGACATGAGCTTCAGCGGGCCCGCAATCGGAGTAACGTTCAGGTGGTAGCAAATATTTGCACGTTGCCGACGATCAGCCGACATAGAATTAAGCTGCAAATGAACAAACAAATATTAAAAGGAGGCAATAAGATGCGTAAATTGAATTTTAAGATGGCCGTAGCATTGTTCGCCCTCGGGGTGCTCGCACTGTCGACAGCCGTTGCCACAGAGGTCCGGGCCCAGGCACCAGCCGTGGATCCGGCCGCCACGCAGATCCTGCAGCGGATGACCGACTACCTCGGGAACCTGAAGAAGTTCTGCGTGCATACGCAGAACACCCTTGAAGACTTACTCGACTCGGGTCATAGAGTTGATTTCGACGTGTCTGCGAGCGTGATCATCAGCCGGCCCAACAAGCTGTACGCCGCGCGCAAGGGTGAACTGATAGACCAGGTCTTCTCATACGATGGCAAGACGCTGACTCTGTACAACCCGTCCGACAAGGTCTATGCAACAGAGCCAGCACCCGAGACGATCGAAAAGATGCTCGATTACGTGCGCGAGTCGCCCGGGTTGATTGTCCCGGTCGCTGACCTGGTCTACCGCAACGCCTACCCACTGTTGATGCAGGATGTGAACATGGCACTCGTGGTCGGCAAGGCGTTCATCGGCGGGGTCAGGTGCGATCATCTGGTCTTCAGCCGTCCCGGGGTCGACTTTCAGGTGTGGGTCGCCGACACCGGACGACCGCTACCCTACAAGTACGTCGTCACCGACACGGGAACACCCGAGTTGCTGAGCATCACAACGGTCATGAGCGACTGGAACGTAGCGCCGAGTGTGGACGATAACCGGTTCACCTTCGCACCACCCCAAGGGGCCAAACCAATTATTTTCATGCCACTCGAGACAAGCAGCGGAGCCAGCCGCTGATACCATTCGGAGGTACAAAATGAAGACAATATTCAAGATTGCAGTATTAGCCACTGCCCTTTTATTTATGCTTATCGCCGATGTACCGCTTCTGTTCGAGCAAGATGTACCGCCTCTGTTCGAACAACTGGTGCCTGAAGCGCATGCGATCCTTGGCGTCCGGCGTCGCACCAGGCGCAGGACCGCAGTCATAGTAGGAACTACAGTCCACGCAGAGGATGAGGCACAGATTCAGCAGGCTCAACAGCAGACAGCCGCTGCCCAACAGCAGGCCGCGGCCGCCGAGAAGGAAGCGGCCGCCGCTAAGCAGCAGGTCGCTGCAGCGCCTCCTCCGCCGCCTGCAACCGCCGGGAAACCGTTGCCTCTGGGTACCGTCGTTTCCACCCTCCCCGCGGGCTGCACCTCCACACCGGTCGGCGGTGTGGAGTACTATCACTGCGGCGGTAACTACTATCGCGCGGTGTTTCAGGGGAACAACCTGGTGTACGTGACGGCCAAACCGTAATGATGCATGAAAATAGAGTGGAACGATTTATGAAAGCAAAAATATTGGTCACGGCGATTTTTACATTCACTGAAGAAGGAAAATCATCAAATTCCAAGAGCGCCTCGTGTGCTTGGACTAAAGAATAAGGAGGATTAAAATGAAGATAAAAGAATTTGCAACAGTAGTCTTGGCTCTCAGCATCGCTATCATGCTGGCGGCTGTGCCGGCCGTGGCCCAACAGATCACCGGCACTCCGGGGTCGCCGAGCGCCACCACCACCATTGACGGCAAACAACTGCCGCCGATGCCGGACGAGAAATTCGGCGGCAAGATCGAACGAAACGTCTTGCAGTCCAAGCC
>RCNC010003495.1_pt1 | contig 10236 bp, 9 predicted proteins | sample 2041301 | NCBI WGS metagenome assembly RCNC01 (sample SAMN09708231, study PRJNA481090) | Marine sediment metagenome, whole genome shotgun sequencing project. | biome: marine sediment; feature: ocean; material: sediment; isolation source: Sewage treatment plant 13A marine sediment (STP13A) ... | reverse complement strand
TTCTCCAATGCGGTTTCTGACCTCGACCTCGATTCTGACCGGGACCTCCCGCTCCAGAATTCGATACATCCGGTTGTAGTGCTCCGGGGTAACGGCGACGATGGGCGGGGACCCCAAGCTCTCGTCCCGCCCCCATCGGTCCTGCCCTGTGCCTGGCCTCGAGAAGCCTCTGACCGCCCCCATCCACCCGCTGTTGGATTCGAGGACCACTGCGACCCCCTCAGCTTCATAGAAGGCCATACGATCCACGGACCGAAGCAGGTCGGGATCACGGGGTGCTCCTGGCTGAGATGGTGCCTCCGGAGCCAACTCCTCCTCCAGAGCTTTCAGTTCTTCGGCAGTCCTTCGTGGAACACCGTCCCGGATCCTGGCCAGGTCGATAAGGGCCGGAGGTGTGGATAGGACAGCCAAGCCTGCGAGCTGCCCCCGATATTGGTCCAGATCCTTTGTGGTCCTCACGTCAGCGATGACGACGTCCAAGGCCTGCCGACCGTCCGTACCCGGCGTATGGGCAAGGGGATAGCCCACCATGGGCTGGTAGTCTGGTTCCAATAGATGCAGGGACGTGTATTCGTTGTCCCAACTCACCCCGTAATCCATGAATGGCTCGATGACCGTGTTGGTCATGCCCATCCGCTCCATCTCGGCTTTCGCCCAGGCTTGGGCTCTGGTCATGCCGTCTGAAAGCGTGAGCCGGGCTCCCAGAACGTCTGTCATGTAGCTGAGGGTCTCCGCAAGACGGGAGTGTTGGAGCCCTTCCTCCCTGATCCTGGCCACCATAGGCAGGTCCGCGGCCGGGGGCGTCCCTTGGGTCACCGCTTTCTGGACCTGACCACCCGCTCCACAGGGTGGTAGCAGAGAGACAAGGATTATCAGGGTAAGAAGAAAAGGTCTAGTCGGCCTCATGACTCCTCCTCCGGTCACGTTCACATCCAGGAATAGCTGTACGAGAAGCCGATGGATTTGAAATCGCCGCCGATACGGGTGAACGCGCCGAAGCTTCCAGCCACGCGCAACCAATGCTGGGGAGCAAACTGCCAGGAGGCCGTCAGACCGACCCGGGAGTTGCGTTGCAGGTCGTCGTTGGCGGCCCCATCGACACTCGTTGTTCCGCCGAGCCAATAGTTGCCGTCGAAAGCTGCCCAAAGGTCACGGCTGACGAAATATCGGATATGGGCCTGGGTGGACAGAATGGGGTCCTGGATGCGGGTCTTGCCCCCGAAAAAGTCAGAGTTGTCGGTGAAAAACCACCCGCCAACGTAAGCATCGATGGCCCATTGACCCATCACATGAACGATACCGATCTCGGGTTTAAAACCCCAGCGATTGGCACCGAGGTTGATAACCTTGGACGGGTCGTAGTCCCCCGTTGGGATCCTGACCAGAAGGCTTGTGCCGAATAGGGTGCCTGGCCTGTATCGGCCAAACGTCTCCCGGTCCATCGCTGGGGCGCCGAACAGGTTGATCCCAAGGCGTACTACCGCGTCGCCGAGACCCGATCGTTCCACGGAGGCCTGCTCACCGATGTAGACACCCTCCACGTCGCCGACCAGGTAGGGAGCGATGACGGTGACATTGGAGGCTCGGCCAAAAACCCCGAAAGTTCGCCCGTAGCCCACCGACCATGCAGTGATACGGGCGCTGGCATCTTCTATCGGGAGCGATTGATCGAAGGACAGGTCACCACTGCTGTAGACACCCGTGAGCGTCACCAAATTGACCCCCACTGGGGCCGGTGTGTAGGCAGCCGGCACCAACTCCTGGGCAGACACTGGCGTCGACAAAGCGCCGAAGAGACATGAGAGGACCACCGCCGCTTCCCAACAAGCAGAGCCGACCCGATGGACCCATGGTTCCGATTTATTCATGACGCAAACTGGAAGGTTCGAGATCAAGGATGCAAGCCCTGTTGGAAATCTCCCACTTCCGGTCACGAGACGAAGAGTTGGAAGCAGGATTCCCTATGGCTCCTATTCAGCATGGGGGTTGGCCCCCGTCAATGTCCCCCATCTGGACGGTCACCGTCCTCGCCTGGGGACATTCTCCGCTCCAAGGGGTTACAGAAGAGGAGGGTTCCCCAACATCCCTCCCCCAAAGACGGGTGAGATAAAGGCATGCGGCTTAGACCCCTGTTCTTTTTAGTCTGTGCGTGGATCGTTTCCCAAACATTCCTACCGGCTGCAGCCAGTGCCCAGACACTTGCCGGCCAGGTCCTGGACCGATCCAGTGGAACCCCCGTCCCCCTTGCTTGGGTGACCCTGGTAAATGCGGACAGCCTCCCCATTGCATACGCTTACACTGACACCGTTGGCCACTTTTTATTGACCGCTCCTAACAGCGGCAGCTACTGGTTGGATGCAGAGTCCGGGTTCTTTTCGGACTACCGTTTCGGCCCCGTCTCTCTCTTCAAAGGAGACACGCTAACGGTGGGGGTCGCTCTAACGCCCAACCCGGTGGAACTGGACGAACTCGTAGTGGAGGCCAAGCGCCGCCGTCAGCGGATAACTATTGAGGGGTACTTCGCGCGTGAGGCGTCAGGCACCGGCTGGCACCTGGACCGCGAAAAAATCGAACGCTATGCCCATTTTCAGGTCAGCACTGCCCTGCGCACCGTTCCAGGGTTGAGATTGGCTCATGCCGGGTACGGGGATCGAGAACCCTTTTTCGGAGGCTGGAGGGCCGCGCTTCCTGCCCACTCCGGAGCCACCAAATCAAGATGCTATCCCAGCTTATACATCAACGGCATGATGCTCAGCCCTGGAGGAAACCAGCCGACCAACATCGATCGTGTTATCAGCCCTGAAGATGTTGAGGCCATCGAAGTCTTCAGGTATCGGAATGAGGTACCAAGTCGATTCTACGGAGTTGGCGTGAAATGTGGGGTTATCGCCGTCTGGAGTCGCTGAGGGTCAAGCGGGTAGAGGAAGCTGTGAAACCAGGGGGTGACGGATGCATAGGAGTTGGCTAGGTGGTTCCAAGCTGTGGCCAGTGTGCTCCCTCGTCCTCGCCCTGACCGTGTGCCCACCGGGATTGCAGGGACAGGTCGATGGGCGGGCGGCAGAGGTAAGAGCCCGTGAGATCGCTTTTGCAAAGACCATGGAGGATCGTGATCTGGACGCGTTCCTCACCTTCGTTTCCCCCGAAGCGATCTTCTTCAACGGGAACGAACCAATTCGAGGGCGTGATGAAATTGTCCAAGCTTGGGCACCGTTCTTCGAGGGCCCGGCTGCGCCCTTCTAATGGCATCCCGACTTGGTAGAAGTGCTGGAATCAGGTCGATTGGCGATTAGTTCCGGTCCGGTGCGCAACCCAGCCGGTGAGGAGGTCGGACGCTTCAACTCAATCTGGAGGAGGGACGCGGACGGCCAATGGCGCGTGGTTTTTGATAAGGGGTCCTAGCCGTCGCAGACCGTCCGGGTGGTAGGATGACCCTGGTATCGGCTCTCGGTGCAAAATACTACCAACATCGGCGAGTAGGTCGCGACCAAGGCCTACAGACCCCCGGACAACGCCCAGAGGACTCCCGCCGTGACAACCGGGATCACCAAGTTGTCGTCCATTGGTGTCGGGACGGCTTCGGCTGCTGTCGCGACTGTGGCGGCCGCGAGAGCCGAGAACGGATCGACAAAGGGAACAAGTGACCCCACTGCTACGATAAAGAACGCCGCGCTTCCCTCGAGAGTGCCCTTCCCCAATGGGTGCTTGCCCCAGAAACGCCCAGCGACACCTGCTGCCGGATCGGCCAACGCGAGTACGAGGAGAGATGGCACCGCGAGTCCCTCCCCAGGTGCCCATAGAACCAGGAAGATTCCCAGGAGATACCAGGTGATGGACGGGCGGTTGGCCTCGCGGGGACACATCAGAGGGCCGAAGGTCCGAAAGACGAAATGGTTCAGGCCTCGGAACCTCAGCCGGAGGAGATCGCCGAAAAATGCGACAACGAGCATGCTCCCGAATAACCACCGGACCGAAGCTGACTGCGGTGACAGCCAGTAGACGATCAGTGCGACGAATAATCCCCCTACCAGGTGAAACAACCGACGCCAGTGTTGGAGCCCCTCGGTGCGGCGCACGAGTTCTTCCAGCGGCTCCTCAGCGAGAGGGTTCAGGGACAAACGGGGGCTCCTTTTCGCAGTCGATCAGGTCCCTGATCACGGCCGGAGAGGTTCGCCCGCGATGAGCTCAGAATCCGCCCATGTCCTGGATTCCCTTCGGGCCAACGCCGACAAGCATCCCGACAGGCTCCTATACGCGTTTCTCGACGCGGACGGGCGTACGACCCAGTCCTACGACTATGGGACCTTCGTTCAGAGGACGAGCGATATCGCCTCGCACTTTCATGATTCATATCCACTTCAACCCGGCGAGCGAGTACTCCTGGTCTACCCTCCGGGTCTGGAGATGATCTGTGCGCTCTTCGCTTGCGCACGTCTCGGACTGATTCCGGTGCCCGTCTACCCGCCCTCGAGCCACGGGTTCGCGGCGGCGCTCTACAAGATGAACTTCATTGCTCAAGACTGTGGGGCCGCGGCGGTTCTCACGGACCGTTCCTATTTCTGGTCGTTGAAACTGCATCGAGCGCGAACGAAAATCACGGCATTCTCTCTGAAGCGGGACTTCACATCCAAACTCAAGTGGATCGTGACTGACGATGCGGAGTCGAATGGGCCGCCACGGTTCCCGGAGGCTCATTCGGAAATTTTCTTCCTCCAGTACACATCTGGTTCGACCAGCGACCCGAAAGGGGTCATGGTCACGCATGGCAACATCCTTAGCAACTCCGATGCTGTTGTCGACCATCGCCCCGTCTCGGTGTCGTGGCTACCGCAATACCACGACATGGGTCTGATCGCCTTCTACTTTTTCATGCCAATTGAGGGAGGCACCACCTACGGGTTTTCGCCGCTCGATTTCATTCGGCGACCGGCACTCTGGTTCGAAGCCATCAGTCAGCATGGCGCCACCGCTTCCGCGGCCCCGAGCTTCGCCTACGAATACTGTCTTAGGCCCGACAAAGTCGAGGAGGAGTGTCTGGAGCACCTGGACCTCAGCTCCCTTCGGGTCCTCCTGAATGGGGCGGAGCCCGTGAAAGCGGAGGTATTCCGAAAATTCTTGAAGAGGTATGAGCCTTATGGGTTGAAGCCCGGCAGCTTCTCCACGGCCTACGGTCTCGCTGAATTCACCCTCGCTGTCTCCGGCCGCGGGCGTACCATCCGATCCGTCGATGCCGGGCAACTCACCAAGAACCTTGTCAGCGTTGCGCAAACCCTCGCCCATTCTGGCGAAAGCAAGTCTCTCGTCAGCTGCGGGAAGCCCCTCGGTTCAACCGAGCTCAAGATCGTCGATGTCACTCAGTCGGCCCGGGAGGTTCCCGACGGCCGTGTTGGTGAAATCTGGGTCACGGGTCCCAGCAAATGTATGGGTTATTGGAACCGACCTAAGCTCACCGAGGAGGTGTTCGAGGCCCGGATCGATGGGGACGGTGACCCTGATCGCAGGTGGCTTCGGACCGGAGACCTCGGGTTCATCCAGGACGGCGAACTTTTCGTCAGCGGGCGCGCCAAGGACGTGATCATCGTACGAGGTGCGAACTATTACCCTCAGGACGTCGAAGCCATCGTTGAAGAGGACCCCGCCGTTCGGAGGGGTTGCGTAGCGGCTTTTGCCGCAGAGGAGCCGGGCCGCGAGGGCGTGGTGGTCGTCGCTGAAATCAAACGGAAAGGGCAGCGGCCTGACGTTGAGAGCATCCACAGGAATATCCGCCAACGCCTGGGCATCGTCGTCGATGAATTCCTGTTCATCCCCAAGCGAACCATCCCCAAGACTACCTCGGGAAAAATCTCCAGGCATCGGGCCCACACACAATGGCGCGACGAGGGTTTCAAAATTATCCAGAAGGTTGAGACGGCGGGGCTTCCCCGGGGTGAGGTCGGGAGCGAATCCACGCATTCCGCCTGGGCCATCGATGGTGAATCGGCGGACCTGGAGCGCCTCTTTCGAAAACACGGGCTGACGGGGGCGGAGGATGTGACCCTGTTGGAGACGGGTCTCGACTCTCTCGGCATGGTGAACTTCGCGGTGGATCTCGAAAAGCACCTTGAAGAGAGAGGGGCCCCTGACCTGGCAGCCGGCATACAGGTTCGCTGGCTTCAAGCGATCCCGATCTCCGAACTCTTCGAGCTCGTCGGCTTGGTGACCCGGGGGGCCCCAAGCGCAAAAGTGCGCTTCCGTAAGGCCTTCGCCGGCCTTCGCCGGGAGCACCAGGAGCTCGAGAGCGAAATGATGCGTCGAGACTCCGGGCTCGGCGCTTCCGTATCCCCTGCCCCATCGGTCAATACAGAAGAGACGTTAGTCTCAGGTGGGATTCTGTTGACCGGAGGCACCGGATTCTTCGGCCCATTCCTTCTTCGGAGCCTGCTCGAGCAGTGTGACGACCCGATCCACGTCCTCGTCAGAGCACGGGATGTGGACCACGGCCGGCAGCGTCTGGCAGAGGGGCTGGCTTCCCTCGGAGTGCCCATCAAAGGGAGCAACATCGAGGACTGGCGTTCCCGGGTGTTTCCGATATGTGGTGACCTTTCCCGCCCACGTTTCGGATTGTCGGCGTCACAATGGACCTTCCTGAATGAGAACGTCCGGGCCATCTACAACAACGGTGCATCGGTCAACTACCTCCTGGATTACTCGAGCATGCGCGATGCGAACGTGGGAGCGACCCGCGAGATGATTCGTCTTGCGTCGACCGGTCGGGCAAAGGTCGTGAATCATATTTCCACCACATTCGTGTTCGGGTGGTCGACTCATGAGACCCTGTTCGAGAGCGACGCCAACGAGGGAATGGAGTTGCTGGACTTCGGTTACAGCCAGAGCAAGTGGGTGTCGGAGCGGTTGGTGTTGAATGCCATGCAGAATGGGCTGGCGGCCCGTGTTTTCCGACCGGCGCTTATCGCTCCATCGGTACGGGGAGGTGGCCACAATTTCGACATAGCCATCCGCCTGTTTGCTTTCATGCTGGACCACGGAATCAGCACGTCAGCAAAAAACCAGGTGAGCCTCACACCCGCGGACGTGGCGGCCAACAACATCGTCGCAATCTCGGATCTCCCTGACACCGTTGGCCAGACGTTTCACGTAACGCGGGACACCTTCTCAAGCCTTTTCGATATATCCGGGATTCTTGGTGAGCTGACTCAAACCCAATTCGTAGACTTACCGATCCAGGAGTTCGTTCCGACCATGATCGAGCGGTGCCAGAAGGGCGACCTCCTCTTTCCGTTGGTCAACTTTCTTGCCCACTCGGTGGACAACATCACGGCGATGGAGTTCAAACGGTATGACAATCAAAACTACCAGGTAGCCCGGGCTCGGTCGCCCTTCGGAATACCTGACCCTCCCCTTGAGGATGTCGTATTGGGGATCGTACGGTTCATGCTTCAGCACGGCATCATCAAGGGTCATAAGGCGGAACTGGTTCTCGCAAAGCTCTGACCAAGGGGTGTGGCATGCTCTTCACTTCAAAAATCACCAATGGGCCTCATGTGCCGCGGATTAGAGCTTTCCGGGAAGGGGGCGCGTTGGTCCGCAATCCCGTCGCACTGTTCGAGACCTATCGAAAAGAGTTCGGGCATACGTTTAGCATGCACCTTGGTGGGGCCAGAGCAGCTATCGTATCAACAAATCCCAACTTCATCCATCACGCCCTTCACGATACGGCCACTTATCACGTGTCGACCGTCCGAGTCGACCGAATGGCGGAGTTTCAGGGCCAAGGGCTCATAAACAGCCACGGGAAGGCTTGGCTCAAGAAGCGACGCTTTCTGAGCCAGGGGGTTCGCCGGGAGCGGTTGGTCGCGTTACTCCCCCACCAAGAACGAGTGTTGATGGACCGGCTGGCTCGATTCGACCGGGAGGCCGATGGAGAGCCGGTCGATATGCACCACCTTCTGAGCGACCTCATATCCCACATGGTCGCGAGGTCGATCTTCGGCCGCCGCATGACTGATGAACAGATCGATCACATCGTAACCGGGATACAAACGGTTCAGGCCTTTGTGCTTCGCCAGATTTTTCAGCCTTACTTGATTCCGTGGTTTCGCTTCAGCGGTCAGACCAGGCGTTTTCAGCGGATCCGCGCCAAAGCCGACCAGACCGCCCGCGAGTACATCGAAGCCCGTGGTCAGGGTTCGAACGAGGGAGGCGGTGACATTCTGGAACTGCTACTCGAGACCCCGTACCACGAGTCCGGGGATCTGATGAGCAAGGGTCAGATCCTGACCGAGTGTATGCAGTTTCTCGTGGCCGGCAGTGAGACTTCGCCGGTGGCGCTCTCCTGGACATTCTATCTACTCGGCAAGCATCCTCGGTTCATTGGGGAGATCCGGAAGGAAGTCGACGCGGTGTTCGGGTCGGACCCGATCACACTATCCGGACTCCATCAACTGCGCCTAACACGTCGCGTGATCGACGAAGCGATGCGTTTGTACTCGCCGTTTTGGATGATCGATCGGGTTGCCGTAAAGGATGACGAGATCGAAGGGATCCACATCCCGAAAGGCGTAATGGTCCTGCCCTACATCTACGGCTTGCACCGGGATCCGGAGCTGTGGCCAGACCCAGAGGTGTTCGATCCCAGTCGGTTCGAGGCCCAAAATGTGAAGGACCGACATCCTTCGGCCCACATCCCCTTCGGTGGTGGGCCAAGGAAATGCATCGGGTCCAATATGGCCATCCTTCAGATGCTCCTCATGATGGCTGTGTTCGTCAGGCGGTATGACTTCGAGCTCGCCAGCACTGAGGAGGTCGCCATCGCCCCCAAGATGATTACTCATCCGGAAGGTCCCATCGAGATGAGGGTGTGCCTTCGGTAGGCTTTTGACTTAACGGCCAATCTTCAGAGGGAGTCGTGCGGAGAACATGGAGGAGAAAACGTCTTTCCCGGAGCGTCAGGGGAGGACCAGCAGGATGCTGGCCCTCCTCCTGTTTTTCGACCCTAGCAGCATCCAGATCCGTTCGACGATGTCGGCACTGGAGGACTGCACCCACATCCGCACCCGCCACCCGCATTCAGCTGTTGAGAGGGGTATGCCGTCAGTGTGACCTTCCCCTTCTCCCCCTTGGGGCCATCCCCCACAGAACAGGCTGGGGCTTGGCTGACACCCGCTTCAAATGCCGGAACGGGCTTGGTTCTTCGTTCGATTCCCAGGTGGCTCTCCAACCGCTCGAAGATGAGGTCGTCCGTGGGGAAGCCCTGGCTGCAGGCGCTTCCGTTGGTATATAGCACTTCATTTCCCACGCTCACCTCATAGATGCCGTTATGGCCCTCCACGAGGGTGACGGGGATATCGAAGGTGGCTTCAATTCGTGCCGCCAGACCGGCGGCCGTTGGTAGAAATCCTCATTCCACGCAGTAGGTGATACGTGTGTCGCCCATGCTAATATCCATAACCTCATCTATCAAACTAACGAGAAGGGGCCGGGTTTTATGGTGCGATCCGAGGTCGCACGGGGTGACGCGACAAAGCCCGTTTCGACTGGTCAGGTGACCAAATTTAAACATACGGCCGCTGCCGTCGGAGCATGCTCAAATGGCATGTCCCTTGAGTTTCTGAGCATCTCCACTCATCCTGCACCGATGTAAAGCCGCGGACGACCGAGCGTGGCGCAACGATGACAGGTCCATCACAAACCGTTTTGGAACAAGGCCCATCGAGTCTGGAGGCGGGATCAATGGCGAGAAGGAAATTCGACAAGTCTAAGCTGAGGAGTCATCCCGATCCCATGATAGCTCCACGCTACATGGGGATTGCCACCTTCATGCGGGCTCCGGTGATTGACGATCTTTCGGCCATCGACATCGCACTAGTGGGAGTCCCTTATGATGGTGCGGTCACGAACCGCCCCGGGGCCCGCCACGGTCCCCGGGAGGTTCGGAATGCGTCAACCAATATGCGTGCGATCCATCCAACCACTCGGGTCAATCCATTTGAAGCTTGCCGCATCGGGGATGGTGGCGATGTCCCGTTCACGAAAGTCTATAACCCCGAGGAAGCCCATGAGGACATCGAAGGGTTCTTCTCTTCTCTCAAGAGAGCTGGGGTCCTCCCGCTGGCTGTGGGAGGGGACCACTCAATTACGCTCCCGATTCTCCGGGCATTGGCAAAGGACGGACCGGTGAGTCTTATCCACATTGATGCCCACACCGACACCTGGGACGAGTTCATGGGCTCCCGATTCTGT
>RCNC010003493.1_pt1 | contig 10242 bp, 7 predicted proteins | sample 2041301 | NCBI WGS metagenome assembly RCNC01 (sample SAMN09708231, study PRJNA481090) | Marine sediment metagenome, whole genome shotgun sequencing project. | biome: marine sediment; feature: ocean; material: sediment; isolation source: Sewage treatment plant 13A marine sediment (STP13A) ... | reverse complement strand
TCCGATCTGTCATCGATCCGATTGCGACGGACGTGATAATCAAACGGGGGAACCTGTCGCACAGCAGATAGGCGGTTGCACCCGGAGTGACGACCAATGCAATCACCAGAAACGCACCGACGGTTTGCATTGCGGCGACCACAGATGCGGACAGCAGGATGAAAAATATTGCTTTCAGAAGTCCGGGGCGCAGGCCAATGGTCCGCGCGTGGTTTTCATCAAAGAAGGTGACCATCAGATCTTTCCATTTAGCCAGCAGAATCGCCAGCGACACAAAACCGATAATGGCCAGCTGCAACGTATCTTCCGGCGTGATGGCAAGGATGTTGCCCATGGTAATAGTCTGGATCGACACGGACATTGGATTGACCGACACGATGAACAAACCCAGCCCGAAGAAGGATGTGAATATCAGACCGATGATCACATCAACCTTCAACCCGGATCGTTCTGATAGAAACAACATCGCGCCAGCAGCAAGCCCTCCGGCGATGAAAGCGCCCAAGGCAAATGGCAGGCCAAGGATATAGGCCCCAGCCACGCCCGGCACGACTGAGTGGGACAACGCGTCACCGATCAGGGACCAGCCTTTGAGCATCAAATAGGCAGACAGAAACGCACACACACCGCCCACAAGGGCGGACACCCACATGGCGTTGGTCATGTAGTTGTATGAGAACGGCTCCAGCAGATACTCCATCATGATTTGTCGTCCGTGCGCTGTGTTTTGTCGCCGTATTGTACGAGGGGGCGTTCATCGTCGGTAAAGATCGTGACTGACCGCGCGTCTTCATCGTCATGCAACGCATCGCCGCCCAGTGTGAAGTGACGCAGAACGCCGCCAAAGGCGTCTTCGAGGTTTTCGCGGGTGAATGTGGTCTCCGTCAGTCCGTAGCTGAGGACGGTGCCCTTGACCAAAACTGTGCGGTCACAAAATTCCGGGACTGACCCAAGGTTGTGGGTCGATACCAGCATCACGCGGCCCTCATCGCGCAATTCGCGCAGCAGGCCGATGATTTGCTCTTCAGTTTTCACGTCCACCCCGGTGAATGGCTCGTCCAGCAATATCACCTGTCCGTCCTGTGCCAAGGACCGAGCAAGGAAAACGCGCTTGCGCTGGCCGCCCGACAATTCTCCGATTTGGCGGTTTCTGAATTCTTGCATGTTGACACGGCGCAATGCCTCGTCGACCGCATCATGGTCAACTTTCTTGGGGCGACGCAGAAATCCCATATGGCCGTAGCGGCCCATCATCACGACATCTTCGACCAAAACAGGAAAGGCCCAATCGACTTCCTCGGATTGCGGGACATACGCCACGAGGTTCTTTGCCAATGCTTCTTTCACATCAAGGCCAAGAATTTTTATGGTGCCCTTGGCGGCGGGCACGAACCCCATGATCGCCTTGAACAGCGTTGATTTTCCGGACCCGTTCACACCGACAAGTGCTGTGACAGTGCCGCGCGGGATCTCAAAGCTAGCATTCCAAAGGGCGGTATGACCGTTTCGATAGGTTACCGTTACATCTTGCGCCGAAATTCCGACACTGGTTTTGATATCCGGGCGTTCGGGTGAAGTCTGGTCGTCACGCATGTTGTTTCCTTTGGCGATACCGCGGTAGCAGTTTATCGCAAGTGACCTGCGACACGAACGCCGCAGGTCGGTTTTTCACCTTGTCGATCTTAGTTTGTTGCAGATGTTAGTCCTGTAGCTACCGTGCGGGACGTCACGCTCAACAGATCAAGGTATGTCGGTACTTTGCCGTCAGGTTCGCTTAGGCTGTCGACATAAAGAACGCCGCCGTAGACCACACCAGTTTCGCGCGCCACTTGTTTTGCGGGGGCCGTGTTGACCGTACTTTCGCAGAACACGACAGGAATGTTGTTTTCTCGCACACCGTCGATCACGGCGCGCACCTGTTGAGGTGTGCCAACCTGATCGGCATTCATCGGCCACAGGTACAATTCTTTCATGCCGAAATCACGGGCGAGGTAGCTGAACGCACCTTCGCACGTCACCAGCCAGCGACGATTTTCAGGGATTTTCGCAATGGCAGCGCGCAGCGGTTCGATGGTGGCGCGAAGCTCTTCTTTATAGGCTTCGGCATTCGCCATATATGTCTCGGCGTTGTCGGGGTCCTGCTCGATAAAGGCCTCGACGATATTGTTGATGTAGATCAGCGCGTTATCAAGGCCCATCCAGGCATGTGGATTCGGCTGGCCCTCGTAGCTGCCCGAGGCAATCGAGATGGGGTCAACACCGTCAGTCAGCGTGGCGGACGGCACGTCTTCCATGTTGCTGAGGAACTGTTCGAACCAGAGTTCCAAATTCATGCCATTCCACAGGATCAGGTCGGCGTCAGACGCACGTACGATATCTTGCGGTGTCGGTTGGTAACCGTGAATTTCTGCACCCGGTTTGGTGATAGAAACTACGTCTGCAGCGTCGCCTGCGACATTTGCGGCCATGTCGGCAAGCACCGTAAATGTCGTCACAACCTTCATGCGATCCTCTGCAAAAGCACCGGTGGCAGAGATCGCAGTGAGTGCCGCGATGGACACAGTCTTGAGGAAACAGGGTAGCATTCAATTCTCCATTGCGTGGGGTCTAGCACTTGTAAATGAAAATCACTCGCAACTGCTTAGTGCAATTGAGAACCATTTGCAATCGGATCTCTGGCTGGCTATGACGCTTACAGAATTTTAAGACTGCAAGATATACGCTTAGCCTTTCGAGATTGATAGTATGCTGCGCGACGCGGGCACGCGCGTGACGCAACAACAGCGTGTCTCTTGCGACCGTCTATCGGGTGCTCGCTATGCTGGCAGATGCCGGTATTGTTCAACGCCTCGCAGTTGACGATTGCCCAGCCCAATTTGAAATGCCACCGGAAACCGAGCATGATCATCTAGGTGATTTTGACAGTGCTGAGGTGCTCGAATTGGCATCTGAAGAGCTGGCCACTTTGAGATCACGTCTGGCAGCAGAGCTTGGTTACGAAATTCTAGGCCAGCACTCGGTTCTTAGGGTGCGTGAGCTCAAAAAATCATGAGACAAATATTGCTCAGGGTCATTGCGAAGTTTTGCCGTAAGCCGTCGTTCACACGCCCGAAGCCAAGGTCTGTTTTATCCCGCAGTTTAGACCTTGGTGATTGGCGCAACGAAGGGCTTCTAACAGTCCTTCATGTCAAAATATGCGTGAGTCCCACCTTAGTTTCGGCACTACCAGATTGTGTTCGGGTCAACCTTGAACAGGTATTCCATGAAGATAGCGGTGACTTCTGGTAGCACTCTTGAGCGCGTGTAATCACGTTGCAATTCTGCGGGAACAACGTTCCAGGTGATCGGCTCCACACCAGCAGAAATCATACGCTTCATGCCATATTCGTGGGAAAGCTGGCTCATGCTGCCAACTACGTCTTCAGGCGCGTATACGTCGCAACCGGCCTTCTCAGCCTCAATTGCGGGGTAGGCGAGGCAAACATCGGGCCACCAGCAGCTTACATCCTTTTTTCTGGCTGGGCCTGTTCCTACAAGCTTCTGCAGAAACCCGGACTGATCTGGTACTCTTTGCGCTAGATCAAAGAGTGCCGTTCCGTCTATATGTAAATGCGTCAGTATGAAGAACGCATATTCCCTTTTGTTCGGCCTATTGCTGGTCGTGAGTCTTACATTATCTGGCCCCTTCGGAATGCAGAAGGCGGGCGGTGATGACGAGGTGTTTTCCATAGAAATTTGCGCCTACGGCGTAGTTAAAACCGTACTAGTGGCGGCCGATGGACAGCCTGTTGAGCCAACCCAAGACTGCCGGGATTGCCTGACTTGTAGCAACGCAAACGAGTCCCAGCCGAATACAACCTTTGGCGCGGCCCTATCTTTCGCTCTGTTGGAAATAGGATCGGACCGCCCCGCTTCCCAAAACCCCATCTACAGAAAACGAAATGTCCTCCCCGTGCCGCGCGGCCCTCCGGGTGTGCATCTTTCTATGTTAGGCTCGCCGGATCAGATCGGGCGAGATCACGCAAGCAACGACCATAAAAAGCGCAGCCAAGGGCGACCTCTCCTTAAGGACGCCAACGCATGAAGCCCCTCAAGTTCTCCGTTAAAATCATGGCAATCGTCGCAACGATGCTCCTGTGTGGGCTTCCGGTTGCGGCCGAGACTGTACTGTCCAAGCTTTTGCCAGACGTCAATGTCGGGGAATTGGTCGACGGGGCAGAGGCTTTTGGCGCAACCCACGCAGACATCGCGGCGGTGCAGGTTCTTAAGGGCGGTGAGCGCATTGGCTGGGCCTTTGTAACCTCGGACTTCGTCTCGACCACCGGGTATTCAGGCAAGCCCATACACACGATGGTGGCCGTTGATGATGACGCGCAGGTCATCGGGGTTCAACTGGTCAAACACTCTGAACCGATTGTCCTAATCGGCATTCCAGATTCAAAGGTAAAGGCGCTGGTGGCCAACTACCGTGGCCTTGACCTAGTGGCCGAAGCTGAATCGGGCGGCACAGCGCACCAGCTTGATATCATTTCGGGCGCAACGGTGACCATCATGGTGATCGACGATTCCATTGTCCGTGCCGGTCTAAAAGTTGCCCGTCAACTTGGTCTGGGCGGGCTGGCTGTTGCGGAAACTGGCACCGGGCCGCAGTTTGAAATCGACCCCGCTGCGGAAGCGGCCAGTGATTGGATTGCGCTCGAAGGCGATGGCACGCTGCGCCGATTGTCGTTGGATGTGGGTCAAGTCAATGCTGCCTTTGCCGCTATGGATGATCCGCGTGCGGCCAAACGCGCCCTGACTGAATCGCCTGAGACAACATTTATCGAAATGCAGGTCGCTTTGGTCTCGCACCCCTCGATCGCGCGCGCGCTTCTGGGCGAGGCTGTCGCAGGGAATCTAAACGACTGGCTGGAGGAAGGCGATCACGCCATCGCCATTGTAGGTCGCGGGCTCTATTCCTTTAAAGGCTCTGGTTATGTACGGGGCGGTATCTTTGACCGGATTGTCCTGATCCAAAACGACGTTTCGGTCCGGTTCCGTGATCGGATGCACAAGCGGATCAACACAATCACCGCCGAGGGCGCTCCGGTCTATAACGAAGCGGACCTGTTCAAAATCCCCGCGGACAGCGACTTTGATCCGTCTCAACCTTTTCGCATCCAGCTTTTGGTGCAGCGCGAGGTCGGCGCGATCGAAAAAGTCTTTACGACTTTTGATCTGGGTTATCAGCTGCCGCAACACTACATTCGCGCCGTCGCGCCGCCGCCTGCAGTGGATGTTCCCGTCAGTGTCGATGAGGTGACTTCGCAATCAGAAGCCGACGCGCATCAGGCGCTATGGAAACGTATCTGGGCAAGCAAACAAGTCGAGATCGTGGTGTTGGCCGTCATGCTGACCATATTGACCGGCGTGTTCTTTTTCCAGAATTTGGCAACACGCAACGAACGCGCATTCTACTGGTTCCGAATGGGGTTCCTTGCGGTCACGCTGGTTTATCTGGGTTGGGTCGCCAACGCGCAGCTGTCTGTGGTCAACCTGATGGCGCTATTTGGCTCGTTGGTCTCTGGCTTTAGCTGGCAGGCATTCCTGCTTGACCCGATGACCTTCATCTTGTGGTTTGCGGTGGCGGCTTCGCTGCTGTTCTGGGGCCGTGGTGCCTATTGCGGCTGGCTGTGCCCGTTCGGCGCGTTGCAAGAACTGCTGAACCAAGTGGCAAGGGCTTTGCGCATCCCGCAATGGACACTCCCATGGGGGCTGCACGAACGCCTGTGGCCGCTGAAATATATGATCTTCCTTGGCCTGTTCGGCCTCTCCCTTAGCAGCATCGAGCAAGCTGAGCGATTGGCCGAGGTTGAGCCGTTCAAGACCGCGATCATCTTGAACTTCGTGCGCGCGTGGCCGTTTGTGGCCTATGTCGCCGCCTTGCTGATTGCGGGTCTGTTTGTTGAGCGGTTCTTCTGCCGCTATCTCTGCCCACTTGGTGCGGCGCTGGCCATTCCGGCAAGGCTAAGGATGTTCGACTGGCTAAAGCGGTACCATGAGTGCGGCAATCCGTGTCAGACCTGCGCCCATCAATGCCCGGTGCAGGCGATTCATCCGACCGGAGAAATCAACCCGAACGAATGTATCAACTGCCTGCATTGTCAGGTACTTTACCAATCAGAAACTACATGCCCTGTCGTCATCAAAAAAGTGAAGCGCCGTGCCAAAGATAGCGCGGCGCCGGATCTGGCGCGCTTTGTTGGGCATCCCAATCAACAACCTAAATCACCTACAACATGAAAGGATAAGACATGTCAGAGGAAAAGAAACTGCCAATTTCACGCAGGAGCCTGCTTGGCGCGACTGCTGGAGGCGCTGCACTTGCAGGCGCATTCGGCTCACGCGCGATGCTGACAGGTGCCGCCGCTGTAGGCGCGGCTACACTAGCCACCACCACCAGCGCACGCGCAGCGGCGGGTGCCGAAGTTGGACCAGGCCAGTTGGATGAATTCTATGGCTTCTGGTCGTCAGGCCAATGCGGTGAGATGCGTATTCTGGGCATCCCGTCCATGCGCGAGCTGATGCGGGTTCCGGTATTCAACACCTGCTCTGCCACCGGCTGGGGGATCACCAACGAATCCAAGAAGATTCTGACTGAGGGCCTGTTGCCCAAAACCAAGGAATATCTGGCCGCTAACGGTCTTGAATTCCCGCCCAACGGCGACTTGCACCACCCGCACATGTCGTTCACCGAAGGCACATATGATGGCCGCTACCTGTTTATGAACGACAAGGCCAATACACGTGTTGCCCGTGTGCGCTGCGACGTGATGAAGTGCGATAAGATTATCGAGATACCCAACGCCAAGGCGATCCACGGACTACGTCCGCAGAAATGGCCGCGCACCAATTACGTATTCTGCAACGGTGAAGACGAAACTCCAATGATCAACGATGGCTCAGTCTTGGATGAGCCTGAAAAATACGTAAACTTCTATACCGCCTTGAATGCAGACGAAATGACGGTGGCGTGGCAGGTGATGGTCAGCGGCAACCTCGACAACACCGATTGCGACTATGAAGGCAAATATGCCTTCTCGACCTCGTATAACTCGGAAATGGGCATGAACCTAGCCGATATGACCGAGGCGGACATGGACCACCTTGTTGTGTTCAACATCGCCGAGATCGAAGCAGGCATTGCGGCAGGTGATTTCATCGAGTTGAATGGCGTGAAGGTACTGGACGGGCGCAAAGGCCAAAACAAGAAATACACCCGCTACATCCCGATCCCGAACAACCCGCACGGCTGCAACATGGCTCCTGACAAGATTCACCTTTGCATCGCGGGCAAGCTGTCGCCCACTGTGTCGGTGATCGACGTGCGCAAACTGGATGCGGTGTTCAACGACGAGGCCGAGCCGCGTAGCGTTGTCGTAGCAGAACCAGAGCTGGGCCTTGGGCCGCTTCACACCTGCTTTGATGGAAAGGGCGGTGCCTACACGACGCTGTTCCTTGATAGCCAAGTCGTGAAATGGAACATTGAGGACGCAATCAAGCTCTACAACGGTGAGGACGTGAACCCGATCCGCACCAAACAGGATGTTCACTACCAGCCTGGACACAACTCGACTGTGATGGGTGAAACGCTGGAGGCGAACGACAAGTACTACCTAACGATGAACAAGTTCTCCAAGGACCGGTTCCTAAATGTTGGTCCGCTGAAGCCGGAAAACGAACAGCTGTTTGCGATCGATGGTGACAAGATGACGCTGATCCACGATGGCCCGACCTTTGCGGAACCGCACGATTCGATTATCGTTGATCCATCCAAGCTGAACCCGAGATCGGTTTGGGATCGTAACGACCCGATGTGGGCGGACGCGCGCAAACAGGCCGAAGCTGATGGTGTGGATCTTGATGACTGGCAGGAAGAAGTGATCCGCGACGGCAACAAAGTGCGGGTCTACATGTCGAGTAATGCGCCGAACTTCGCGCTCGAAACTTTCACTGTTCAGCAAGGGGACGAAGTAACAGTCTATGTGACCAATCTTGATGACATCGACGATTTGACCCACGGTTTCACTATGGGCAACCATGGTGTCGCAATGGAGGTTGGGCCGCAAGCGACGTCCTCGGTCACCTTCGTGGCGGCGCAACCGGGCGTCTTCTGGTACTACTGTCAGTGGTTTTGCCACGCGCTGCACATGGAAATGCGCGGTCGGATGTTTGTCGAACCGAAAGCGACCTGAGCCATGTCGCGTCCCCTGATCCTAGTACTCGCTATGATGATAGCGATGCCCCTTTGGGCCGCTGAAATACGCGTGTCACCGGGGCAGGGGACGCTTGCAATTGCCATCGCCGGGGCTGCTCCCGGCGATGAGATCATCCTTGAGGCCGGCCGTTATTCCGGCCCCATCACCATAGAACGACCGCTGATCATCACCGGCACTCATGCTTCCATCATTGATGGACTGGGGCAAGGCACTGTGATCACAGTTAATGCGTCAGATGTGAAGGTTATTGGGTTAACTGTCACAGGATCAGGGCTAAACAGCCAAGATTTGGATGCAGGCATCAAGATCTTGAAAAAGGCCAACCGTGCGCTGATCGCAAACAACCTACTTCTGGGCAACCTTCATGGGATCGATGTCCATGGCGGTCATAACGCGCTGGTGCAAAACAACACCATTGAAGGCACCCGGAACCCGCGGATGAACGACCGGGGTAACGGCATCTATATCTGGAACTCCCCTGGTGCCGTGGTTGAAGGCAATTCGGTTCGCTGGGGTCGTGACGGAATTTTCTCTAACACGTCACGCAAAGGCATCTATCGCAACAACTTGTTCCGCGATCTGCGATTTGCCGTGCACTACATGTATACCAACGACTCTGAAGTGTCGGGGAACGTGTCGATCGGCAATCATCTGGGCTATGCCATCATGTTTTCCAACAAGGTGGTCGTAAAAGATAACCTGAGTCTGTCGGATATCAGCCATGGTGTAATGCTGAACTTCGCCAATAACGCTGATGTATCCGGCAATCTGGTGCGCGGCGGGGCGGATCGGTGTACCTTTATCTACAATGCTCACAAGAACCTGATCTACGACAACCACTTTGAGGGTTGCAATATCGGCATCCATTTCACTGCAGGATCAGAGCGCAACGTGCTGACAGGGAATGCTTTTATCGGCAACCGAACGCAGGTCAAATATGTCGGAACTCGTGATGTTGAATGGAGCTTTGAGGGCCGGGGAAACTACTGGTCAGATCACTCCAGTTTTGACCTTGGCGGCGACGACATCGCAGATAGTGCCTTTCGACCTAACGACCTGATGGATCACATTCTGTGGTCCCAGCCTGCCGCCGCGCTGCTCACCGGTGCACCTGCTGTTCAACTGATCCGATGGGCGCAATCCAGCTTCCCCGCAATGCTGCCCGGAGGGGTGGTCGACAGCGCCCCGCTGATGACTGCGCCGAACGTGACAATACCACCTGAATATCTCGTCATGGAGGCTGAAGCGGCCACTCGGCGAAATGAAAGCGATTTAGATGACATCGACGTTGACGATCTCACATCTCACTAAGGCGTTTGGTGGGGTCAAGGCCCTGTCCGATGTGTCCCTGCACGTAGCACCCGGCGAACGGGTTGCGCTGCTTGGCCACAATGGCGCAGGAAAATCCACATTGATGAAGGTCATATTGGGTCTGGTCGCAGCCGATAGCGGTGAGATTTCCGTTTGCGGTGCAGCCCCGGGCAATACAAAAGCGCGCTCAAAGGTGGCCTATCTACCAGAGAACGCCACATTCCATTCCGCTTTGACCGGACTGGAGCAGATTACTTACTACATGCGGCTGCGCGGTGAGGACGCCTCGGGCGCGATGGCGCTTCTGGATCGTGTTGGTCTGGGTATTGCGGCCAAGCGTCGGATCGGCACCTATTCGAAGGGCATGCGCCAGCGGGTGGGTCTGGCCCAAGCTCTGATCGGGCATCCGAGCCTTTTGGTTCTGGACGAACCTACCAGCGGCCTTGACCCGGTGTCGCGGCGCGACTTCTACGATCTTCTGGACAGGCTGGCCGCCGATGGTGCCGCTATTTTGTTATCGAGCCACGCCTTGACCGAGGTCGAAGCGCGCACGGACCGGCTTTTGATCCTATCCGGCGGGCGGTTGGTTGCCGAAGGGACATTGCCCGAGTTGCGGCGCGAGGCGGCCCTGCCAGTAGCGATGCATATCACTGCGCTTAACGGCTATGACGCA
>RCNC010003492.1_pt1 | contig 10243 bp, 5 predicted proteins | sample 2041301 | NCBI WGS metagenome assembly RCNC01 (sample SAMN09708231, study PRJNA481090) | Marine sediment metagenome, whole genome shotgun sequencing project. | biome: marine sediment; feature: ocean; material: sediment; isolation source: Sewage treatment plant 13A marine sediment (STP13A) ... | reverse complement strand
TTCTCCAATTCTCCTTACAGTGAACAGGTAGATCAACTGCGTGTACAGGAAAGCTTTGAATCGCTTCTGCGGGTTATCCAAAAAGGGATTTCTCAGAAAATAATAAAAGATGTAAATCTGGATATCCTTGGAGCCTTCCTGATCCATCCCATAATGGTCCTTGCCAATCCCAACCACTGTAAATCATTTGAATCCACGGATGAAAATATCGAGGCAGCATTTCGAATGGCTTGGGATGCACTCAGGTTGTAGTTTTTTAAAAACCAACTTAATAAACGATTGTTCATTTATGAAAGTCTTAAAGATTACGATACTAATCCAACTCATCATTACAGGAGTTAGCATAATGGCAATAACTGGAGCGTGCGCCCCCACCAAATTTAACAATACCCAGCTCTCAAACACAACAATGCCATTCCAATCCATTTCTCAGTCAACGATTGGTGGGGCAACAGTGATGAATAAAATGTCTGCGAAGGAGCATATAGAAATGTATTGGAAATTCTTTTTCGAAAAAGCAGAGAAGACTCCTGATGAGTCTCTGCCACAACAGCAACTCCAAATCTCCGAGTTGTTGGATAGTCAGAACAATGGTCTCAAAGCATCCTGGCTTGGACACTCATCTATGCTTATCAACATAGGTGGTTATTTAATTCTGACTGACCCGGTTTTTCAGCGCAAAGTTTCACCGATCGGCCCTACAAGGTTTAACAAAGAATTACCATTAAACGTCCGGGATCTGCCCACCATTGATGTGGTTGTTATCTCCCATGACCACTATGACCATCTCAACAAATTCTCTGTACAACAACTTTCAGATAAGGCGGGTATTTTCGTTGTGCCACTGGGTGTTGGAAAACGCCTTGAAAAATGGGGTATTCCTGAAGAAAAGATTGTGGAGCTTAACTGGTGGGATGAATACTCTCCACAAAACGACCTAAAGATAGTTGCAACACCAGCACAACATTTCTCTGGTAGAGGGCTGTTTGACAGAAACAGTACATTGTGGGCCTCATGGGTAATTCAAACACCAGACCATCGGATCTTTTTTAGCGGTGACTCCGGTTATTTTGATGGTTTTAAGGAGATCGGTAAAAAATTAGGGCCATTCGACGTTACCTTTCTCGAATGTGGAGCCTATAACAAACAATGGTCAAAGGTTCATATGTTTCCAGAACAAACGGTGCAGGCTTTTTTTGATCTCGGCGGAAAGGTTTTACAGCCAATTCATTTGGCCACATTCAATCTGGCACTTCATTCATGGTACGAGCCTATGGAACGACTGACGAATGAGGCCGGGCGTAAAAAGGCCATCGTTTCGACACCTATCATGGGGCAGGTTGTAAACTATGAGGAACCCACATCTGTTAATCACTGGTGGATGCCTGCCATGAAGAGAAGCAGAACCCAAAATGTCCAACCTGAAATTGTGGCAGAACTTCGGCAATAAGATTTGTAGCAATGTCACTCATCAAGAACAAAGGTTGCCATTACGTACATAAACAATAATAGGATTTGCTCAAACATTACTACTGTAAGTCTGCAGGGACACAAGATATCGCAATGGCAGAGACTATTATTGGCAATGTTAACCATTTAAGCAAACCTGCAAGTTAGGACTATTCCTGTGAAGCTCTGATTTCCTATCAGCGAAATACTCAATCCATCTGAAACGGTACCTTCACAGGAAACACCTTCAATTATGATACTTCTCTTAGGTTGAGAGGTTAGATTTGGCAATCACCTTTCGTCTTCATAAATACTTACGACCAGTCAATACAATAAGAATAGTAAATCATCTGGTTTGCTGCTCAGTTGCAAGAAAAGAATACCGGTTCAAGTCGAAAACGCCACGATTGCCCTTTTGAAACTTGTCAAATTCCGTCTGGAACCAATCATAGACCTCCCAGAAATTATCGTCGGCCCTGTTCACACCATACTTGCTCATCCTTTGTACAGATTCTTCACTGTTGTCAAAATTGTCGAGAATTTCAAGAAAGTCTGGGAGGTCTGATGCCTCGACTACAAAAAAATAGTTTGGATAGGCTCCGACAAATCCCTTGAGGAAATCAGCTCGGTCCTTAGTTGGATCCAGGTAACGGTCCGCCGTGAAAAGGACTCTGACATTGTCATGCCAACGATCGACTACCATAGAAACAACCTGATCTTCTCTGTTCGGGATATTGGTGATTCTGACCCAGGCAAGATTAGCATTATGGTTATCTACATGGCGGAAAAAAGAAACGCCGGGAGCTGACACTGCGACAAACCCTGTTATGATGTCCTCAGTGGTTCCATATTTTTCTGGCAGTGCTGGATAAACAGCACCTGCAGGTAAAAAATTCTGATCAAAATCAATATTTTTTGCAATAATCTGATTTTGAATCACATCTTGAATCAGTTCCCTTTTAGGATCATTAGTGGTGAATGATGTCCCAGCTGGTATTGGAGCAGGAGAATAGTGAAGATCCTTTGGATCTATGCCAATATTCCAGGACTCCATTATCTGCTGCCTGCTCTCTTCGGGCAGATAATCCAAAAAATAGCTCTCTCCTTCGATTCGTAAGGCATCCATGTATACCCGGGTTGCAAGCTGGTGGCCCGCAGTCCCATAAACGTCGAAACCTGCAACGAGGCAATAATAGATGCGCTCAAGCAGTGGATAGTCAACTACCCACATTGTTTTAGGCAGATCCCCTAAAACTCCTCGTTTTACAGAAGCACTGTCAAAATGACGAAATATAGTCAAGACCGGATCATCGTCTGGTCGGTTTCCCTTCCATATCGTGCCTGCATTCAAACCATCGGGGTAATGTGCACCATAAAACTGTTCTCGTGCCCTGTAGTAATTGATCGCATACTGATAGAAAGGGTCTTCGAGAAGTGAGTCAAACAGCGAATAATCACTGCCCATTTCATTTGGCATCCTCAGATTTTCGTATTGGAGTTTGAGAAACCCAGGATATTTCACCGCTAAATCATATTCAGGATCAATAAACATTAGCCAAAAATGATCGTTAATCACATCGACAGCAACCTGCCCTTTACAAACTGGTCCTCTAGTAAACGTCATGATGATATAATGAGCATTATCGAGTAGCCACTGATAACGCGAGCGAGCAGGAATCTGTGCAAAGGTCTCAAAGGGATTTGCACTCATTTTACTGTCGTATCCGACCATATAAGGTTCTTTCGCCCACTCAGGTGTGAGAAACAGTTCATAGGTACGCTGGAGCCGATTTTCTCCCATCGGAAAGACTATATGCGTTTTATAGACGATTGTTGAATAGATCTTCCTGAATCTATAGTAGAAATCGTCACTTCCCGGATCGTCATACGGCCTGACTGTGGCAATAATGTCAATATTCTCGCCCGGTTTTGCTCTGGAACGAACTAACTCATAGAACTCGTTCGTACCCGTCTCAAATGTAATATGGGCAAGAAACAGGTGTTCATAGAGGTAGCGAGCAGTCATCCGGTATTTAGGATCAGTATTGTTCAGTAATGTTTCCCACTTTTTCACCATTAGCTGGTCTTTGCCGGGGATTGCTTCAAGGGATTCCTGCTGCTGGGGGGACGGTCCCTGAGCCCCCTGAATGAGCCAACCGGCAACGGTGTTGAACTCTTCTTTTTTTAGTGGAGGGAAACCAAAAGGCATCCCACGATTCGGGTGTTTTTTTAAAAATGTAGTGAGTTCACCGGTAGATTCAGCACAGGCCAGATCATCTGCTTCCGAATGGTATTCGCCACTGACAGCAGGAGAGAGCCGTTTATGGTCAAGGAGCAGAAATAAAGAAGACTCGGTATATTGTTGCGCCCCCTCCTGTTTGACACTGACGAAATCTTTTTTCCGCCATTCAGCCGCAGAGTGTGCATCGATAAACAGACGACTTGGATCCATGGTCTTCAACCGACCTGCATTGTATATTTTTGCTTTACTCGCTCCCCTGTCCAGTCCGTCCCAGGAACTCAGCTTGAGCTGACACGGAGAATTGTAACAGGAGTGACAGACAACACACCTTTTCACGAGAATCGGTTCCACATCGGTGAGATAGTCCAACTGTCTGGTTGGGGGTTCAAACTGGTATGCCGGGTTCTGCGGCGGAGGTGGCGTTGCACAGCCATTCAATAATAACAACAACAGCCCCGATAAACAGAGTAGATATCTCATTTTTCTCACCTTTATTGAGCCAATACACAAAGTGTACAATCTGACATTTTCACCTTGTTCCTGAAGTTTTATTACCATAACCCCACCATTGTTGCATGATTCCATACGCGTTTCCAGTAAATGCCTCCAAACCAGAGCCTGCCAGGTATCGGTAGGCGGATAGCTTGAGATATTGAACCTGACTGGCAGCATGAGCCGTTTTATGCAGAATTATTCACATCTCATCATGCTTCACTTTCTTATGAAAATCACGTAAATGAACCAAATTTAGTGGGATACCGAGAGTTTTTTTTGTAACTTCCAGTAACTCATATCCAACAGCTGACGGTGCCAGTGGCAGTACGTGGACACATCACTGGTCAAATGATCATCATTAATGGAGGGTGTTTGGCTCAGTTGTTATTGTTGAGCGTTGATGTTCAGTTTCACCTATACGAAGGTTACTTTTGATAATCAACGGTAACCACCTTGCTCGTAGGTTTAGTGTTTCCTGATAGTCTGCAGGGGCCCGCATTATCGCAATGGCAGAGACTATTGTTGGCAATGTTAACCATTTAATCAAACCTGCAAGTTAGGACTATTCCTGTGAATCTACGGTTTCAGGTGGGTTGATCAATTCGCCGAGAGGAAATCAGAGCTTCACAGGAAGAAGATCAAATCTCAGATTTTCCCATCTGATTGAACTTGCCACTGGATCTAAAATGATTGTATAAAGGAGATATCCACTTTTCGGATACCACACGAAATACACATGATATCCGGTTAGAACTGGCTGACACTTGTGAGAAACAGTGTCAGATTATATTTACCCGGAATGATATCCAGAAACCGAATAATAACTTGTTATGGTGGCATGTCTGGTGGCAGTTTTAGTTCAGTTGTTTGTATTTTAAATGCAACTGCTGCATATGATGCTTCGCAAGGCCTGGGTAGTCGTGGGGTGAGAATTCAATGCCTGCCTTTGGAGCAGGGCTGCGCCATATTTTCAGGTGGATAGATGAGATTAAAAGGAAAAGTTATCAAGTGGCAAAACGACAAAGGGTTCGGGTTCATTGATCCAATCAATGAAATGCCAGCTTTATTCTTTCACGAGAATTTTTTGCTCAACCAATCCAGAAGACCATTTGTCGGAGACGAAGTCTCTTTTGAAATAACTACAAACCCGGAAGGGAAACAAAGGGCGGAGAGGATTTTGTTTCGAGGAGAACGGGACCCGAGGAAATTGGATAAATTTTTTGATGTTTTTTACTCGAGCATGTCCTGCGTATTTTTAATTTGTATTGGCGTTCTAGTTTTTTTAAAAAAATTGAACCCTATTATATTGATTCTGTATTTATTGTTAAGCCTCATTACATTTTTACTTTACCGGCAGGATAAGATTAAAGCAAAAAATGATGAGTGGAGAACGCCGGAAAATAAACTTCATTTTTTCAGTTTAATTGGAGGGTGGCCAGGTGCTCTCATTGCACAAAGACGGCTCCGTCACAAATCAAGAAAGCAATCCTTTCGGGTAGTATTTTATATCACTGTTATTCTAAATATTTCTGCAATTTCGTTTTACAGTTATTCGGGATCGAATTCTATAATCTACGATTTGTTCCTTCAAAAATTCAATCAGCTAACCCATGAATTCTCAAAAAATTCTCAAGACAAGCCTAACCAAAAACAAAAAGGACCTGTTTATAGTTGGACAAATAAAGAAGGGAAAATAGTTTATTCAAATGTTGGTTTTCCGTCAGATGAAACATACCGTGATGGGAAAATTGAGTGGAAATGATTAAAATTAGAAAACAATCGGAGTCGGACCACGTTTTTTTGATGGTATCCCGCATGTATTCCGGGCAGTTCCGGTGACACGATACTAAATTCCAATCGGGTAGCCGGGGGATTTTCTCCCCCAGCCCCCACACCACCTAGCAAGCGGGTCCGCACTAGGCGGTTCCCAAAGAACATCGGGCCGTAGCCGGATGAAGTATTCCCGCAGCTCTTTGACAGCAAGAAGGCGGCAACTGCAGAATATACCTGAAAGCAAGATGGTTCTTACATCGCGCCTACCGAATAAGCTCACCCTGTCGGGTTCAAAGCATGGTAGAGCATATAAGATCCTGCTTTCCTCTATGGGTTTGGCCCTTCAGCGGGGTGAGTCTTCCCGGCTTTTCTATTCACCGAGCTCGTTTCCAGTCACCACAGCACCTTCGTGATGACTTCCTTCGCCTACTATGGCCTCTACTGACTCCTGCCCAATCACCTTGCATGTTGCCACACAAGGCGCTGTCGAAACAGCGACCGCATGTCGGGCAGGCCTCCCCGGATAAGAACGTGAACTTCCCTTGTGCAACCGTGCCATTTACCGTATCCCCTGCTCCTTGGGCGTTGACATGTTGTGCTGCCTTACCCAGGGACTCGGCCTTGTATGACGTTTCTGTCTGTCAGCTCACAAGTTTGCACTCCGGCTTCCTTCAGACCCCACCTCGCGGTGACGCCCTTGCCTTCGGCTAGTAATTCATGCTAGGTTAAAACCTAACACAGGAACACTTACAGGGGACTTTAACCCCATGAGTTCACGCCCATGCCGGGCGTACACAAGACAAATTAACTCGGACGCCTCGCTATCGCTCGGCTCCGGTTATTTGCGACGATGGCTCCTGATCCGGGACGTTAGAGGGCAACGGTAGCGTGGAAACGAATGGCGAGATTGGAAAAATCACACTTTGGAGCCGTCTTTTTTGCAGTATTCTAATCTGCAGCCCGGTGCTCTATCGCTTTTTAGTAGCGGAAGGAGATGCCTATCACTTTTTCGTACTGGTCATTGTCTCTCCATTGGCAGGGGTTGTGCTTTTCGCGAATTCTCTTTTCCATCTGGTTCGCACCCGAAGCTGGCGGTCGGTGATGTCCAACATCACCTTCATCCTAATCAGTATTGGTGGGGTGCTTGTATCAATTCATTACTTACCCCAGTTCAGGATGTGAGGGTGCCGTCCAACAAGCACTTGAAGTCGGACTCAGCTAAAACTGCGCCGCTTAAGTGAGCGTTTTAAGATTGCCATCTCGAATGTCTTAATATTCTACCAACGCTTCAAGTTTAGACTCTTCCTGATAACCTAGTCTCAAAACCTGATCATTGAACTACATATTGCCAAACCGAAGGTATTCCGTATTGAATTATACTCTGACGGAAGGTACTTTCTGTGAAGTTGAAGAAGGGGCGCTATACCTTCATCGTCAATTTGTTTTACCCATAGAGCGCTTCTATCCACCTGATCGCTTCGGTATCATTAACCTTCCCCAGATATCTTTGGGTAGTGGACCAATGATGATGGCATTTTTAGAATGTAGGAGGTGGGGGCAGTGGTTTAACCAGAGGAAACATCTAAATTTGCAGCTTTGCTTAAATCATTTAGATTGCCAATGGCATGCTCTTTCATAAAAGTCTCGGAGGTGGCCCCGCTTACTTACCCGAGATGTACCTTATCAGCTTCATCTACAAAAGGGTGGTAATCAAGAGAGAAGCGAATGTGCGAGACTTCGAGATCCTGACCCATCTGAATGAATATAAGGAGAGGAAGAATCAGCGAGCACCTCCAAAGAGTAAAAACAAATATTCCGAGTCAGTTGAGATAGTGCCATACAACGACGGCTGGCCCGGCTATGAAGAACCTTCTTTTATCTGTGATTGACCAGTCCATTTGGATTGAGCGGGTTTTTTCGTGCTTGTGAAAATTCCACCTTGATATCTGCCGGAGGTTGTCAATATGTTTTATTTCAATGGGTTGAAGGTTAAATAGAGGAAATGTTGACACAATTGTTACTGATTCTTAGTGTTAAATGATACGAAGTTTACCGGAGCAAGGTAACGTTGTTGGCGGGATTGGTTGAATAAACTTGGTTTGTGGTGTTCAGGCATAAATTTCATGGTTGCAGGTAGACCACGAGCCTTTGAAAGGCGGTCTTAATTCCTGTTTTTTTGCCGTCCTGCTGTTTGCTCCAAAAGTGATTACTTATCACCTTCAAATCAATATTTTTTTGGTAAAGGGCTTTTATTCTTCCTATACTTCTTCTGTTGTCGATCATTATGATCGCAACAATCTGATGGATAGTATTCGGTCCGCATTGAAAATAATTAGACCAATTTACAAGAATTACCGAGATTACTTATTTTAGCGTCGCAGGATTCCGTGCGACGACGGATTTAACATAGGGGAAGAAAATGACAGTTCGGCAGACCAACGGTCGGGGACGGCTTTTCAACGATATCTTAGACACAGTTGGCGACACGCCAGCAATACGGATTAACCGGATCGGGCCAAAAAACGTGACAGTCTATGTGAAAGCCGAGGCTTTTAATCCGCTGTCCAGCATCAAGGATCGACTGGCTGTAGGCATCATCGAAGCGGCCGAACGTTCGGGCGAGTTGAAGCCGGGGCAAACGGTGATCGAAGCAACAAGCGGTAATACAGGCATTGGCCTTGCGATGGTTTGCGCGGTCAAAGGATATCCGCTAGTCGTGACGATGGCTGACAGTTTCTCGGTCGAGCGGCGTAAACTGATGCGGTTTCTTGGGGCGAAGGTGATTCTGACCCCACGAGCACAGAAGGCTTTTGGAATGTACCAAAAGACTGTGCAACTGGCTGATAAGCATGGCTGGTTCTTTGCTCGTCAGTTCGAGAGCAAAGCGAATGCGGAAACTCATGAAAATACCACAGCTCGGGAAATTCTGGGCGATTTCGACGGTCAGAGATTGGATTACGTAGTGACCGGCTACGGTACGGGTGGCACGGTGACCGGAATTGGCAGGGTGCTGCGGCGCGAGCGGCCGAAAACTAAGATTGTGCTGAGCGAACCGGCCAATGCCGCACTTGTTGGTTCGGGCACCCCGCAGGATAGAAACGCCGATGGGTCTCCGTCCGGCAGTCACCCAGCATGGGAGCCGCACCCGATGCAGGGTTGGACCCCGGATTTTATTCCAAACGTGCTTCAGGAAACGTTAGACAAGAAATACTATGACGATCTGATCCCCGTGCCCGGACCCGATGGACTGGCGTGGTCCAGACGGCTTGCCGCAGAAGAGGGGATCTTTTGCGGGATCTCAGGAGGTGCGACATTTGCCTGCGCCATGAAAGCGGCCGAGAATGCACCAGATGGATCGGTCATGCTGGTCATGTTGCCCGATACGGGGGAGCGGTATCTGTCGACGCCGCTTTTCGACGGCGTTGAGGAGGTGATGACCGAAGAAGAGCGCGAGATCATGCATTCCACGCCGGACTATATATTCGAGGATTGATACAGACACCACTGCAGGACCTCGCGGCGACGGTTACGCACCTTCCGATTTAATGAGCACCAAAGAAGCAGAGATTTACCACGCAGAGCAAATAGCAGTTTATGCTAGTACCGAGGCCGACATAGTATGCGCATTTACGCTTTGCTACGCCGAGGAAGCAGTGGGTGTGGTGCGTGCGGCACAGCGATATGACATGCCGGTCGCAATTGCATTTACCGTTGAAACTGATGGACGTTTACCAACTGGCATGCCACTTAAAGAAGCCATCGAAAAAGTTGATTATGAGTCGGATGGCCCAGCTTTATACTTTTTAGTCAACTGTGCTCACCCGGACCATTTCACTGGCATCTTTAACGATGAACTTAACGATGAACCATGGATGCATCGATTAAGGGGTGTAGTTGCCAACGCCTCCCGTTGCAGTCATTCCGAACTTGGAGGTAGCTGAGGAGCTTGACGAAGGCCATCAGGACGAGCTAGGTACCCTTGTAGGTGGCCTTCGCAAGCCATATCCACATTCCAATATTGTTGGAGGTTGTTGCGGGACCGATATGAGACATATGAAGCGCATTCTCGAAGAAGCAAAGTCAGCTTACTGAATAAGTATGATAGTTTTTAGATAAAACGCACTCATCAAAACCCACCGTGGTCCTTTTTAGTAAAACTAGCACATGCAGGCGGATCTGGATTTCGCCAGGTCGCTGAACCGGATCGTTAATATTGCCACATTTAAGGTTCAACTTTCCTACCGATTCTCAAAGTTGAGATATTTCCTGTGAAGCTCTGATTTC
>RCNC010003491.1_pt1 | contig 10245 bp, 6 predicted proteins | sample 2041301 | NCBI WGS metagenome assembly RCNC01 (sample SAMN09708231, study PRJNA481090) | Marine sediment metagenome, whole genome shotgun sequencing project. | biome: marine sediment; feature: ocean; material: sediment; isolation source: Sewage treatment plant 13A marine sediment (STP13A) ... | reverse complement strand
ATTGAGGTCAATCCCTTCCAGCCACGGAAAAATTTTGACGAGGAATCCCTACGGGAACTGGCCAGTTCCATCAGGGAAATTGGCATTATTCAGCCCATTACTGTCAGGCAGTTGAATGGAGATACATACCAGCTGATCACCGGAGAAAGAAGATATAAAGCTGCCAGTATCGCGGGACTGCTTACCATACCAGCTTATGTCCGGACAGCAGAGGACCAGGAAATGCTCGAAATGGCATTGGTGGAAAACATCCAGCGGGAAGACCTGGATTCCATCGAAGTAGCCATCAGTTACCAGCGCTTGCTTGAAGAAGTCGGATTGACCCAGGAAAACCTGAGTGACAGGGTGGGAAAGAAACGTTCCACCATTTCAAATTACCTGAGATTGCTTAAATTACCCGCCGAAATACAACTTGGAATACGTGACAGGTTAGTTTCCATGGGACATGCACGGGCACTGGTGAACATTCCTGATCCGAATATTCAGCTTGAGATCTTCCAGAAGATTATCAAGGATGATCTATCGGTCAGGAAAGTTGAAGAATTGGTTCGCCGGACAAACAATGCCAGGGGACCCAGGGAAGGAGTTGCTGAAAATGCACCGCAGGCCGCGAATTATGATGAATTGAGAGATCATCTGTCCAGGTTCTTTGATGTTGAGATAGACTTTAAAAGAAGCAATAAAGGCTCCGGGCGCATCGTTATACCATTTAAGTCAGACCAGGACCTGGAAAGGATCCTGGCAGTACTGGATCGTATGACAAATAAATAACCAGGCCAGCCTGCAAAACATCAAAAATATACGCCATTTTCATGTCCTTCTGTTAATAGGGGTTATTTTTGCATGCCAATCAGTCCAGTCCCAACCGCTTGATAGCCTGATTGTAGAAGCTGATACCATCAGTTTTGACTCCTTTATACTGGACCATTCTCCCCGGAAAGCAGCGATGTACTCAGCCGTATTTCCCGGAATGGGGCAGATCTATAACAGAAAATACTGGAAGGTCCCCCTTGTTTATGCCGGAATGGGAGTATTGATCTACAGTGCCATATGGAACGGACGCCAGTATACCCATTATTTTGACAAGTTCAAGTTCATGACAGAAAGCGATCCCTCGCTTCCTGAGTACGAGGGAGAATCTCTCAGGGAAGTTGAATGGTATAAGGACTCTCATCTCAGGTACCGGAACCTGTTTATCATTTTCTCTGTGGGATTTTATGCCCTTCAGATCGTGGATGCCAATGTTGATGCCCACCTGATTGATTATGATATCAGTGATGATATATCATTTACAGTCGATCCGGCCATGCTCCAGCCTTATGACAACACAGCTACATTTGGGCTCAGGTGTTGTCTAAATTTCTAAATTGCATCCATATGTACCAGAAACCTTATCTGTCCCAGGTGTTTTTTATGATCTTCCTGGGTATCTCAACCCTGATAAATGCCGGATGGGCAGATACCACCAGTTCGCATCTGGAGGTGATGACCCTGTCTGACAGCCTTGATGTTGAATTTTTGGAGGACAGTTTTGAGAGCAATCTGGACAGCCTGGTAGGATTATGGTATGTGGAGAATGTGCTCGGGCCCGATTCGGGATGGACCGAGGAGCCGGATACGGTTTTCCCCCAATTTCCGGATTCAATCTACATAAACAGGCTGGAAAGATTGCCGGCCCAGTTAGACCTGACTTATAACAAATTCGTGCGTAACTACATCCGTGTATATACCGGAAAAAGAAGAGAGCTTGTACAGGTGGTACTCGGACTGTCAGAATACTATTTCCCGATCTTTGATGAGATCTTTGATTATCACGACATACCATTGGAATTGAAATACTGCGCTATCATTGAATCAGCCTTAAATCCCAGGGCCGTATCCAGGGCCAGGGCTACAGGCATCTGGCAGTTTATGTACGGTACGGGAAGGATGTATGGACTGACCATAAACAGCCTGGTCGATGAACGCAGGGATCCGATAAAATCAACCCATGCAGCAGCGCGCTTTATGAAGGATCTGTACAGGATCTATGGGGACTGGACCCTGGTGATTGCGGCCTATAATTGCGGTCCCGGTAATGTCAACAAAGCCATCAGGAGATCCGGAGGGAAAAAGAATTACTGGGATATTTATTACTATCTGCCACGGGAGACGAGGGGGCATGTGCCTGCTTTCATAGCTGCCACCTATACCATGAACTATCACCAGGAACACCTGCTCTACCCGAAGCCCATCGAGCTACCCATACCTACAGATACCATTATGGTTAACGATAACCTGCATTTGGAGCAGGTATCAACGGTGCTTGACATACCCATTAAGATGCTCAGGGATATCAATCCACAGTACAAATATGATATCATTCCGGGGAAGGAAAAGCCTTATGCCTTGAAGATACCGGTGCAATACTCCATGCAATTTATAGCATTGGAGGATTCCATTTTTGCCTACAAGGATTCTGTCTATTTCAACAATAAAAAAGTTACCAGGTCTCCGGCGTATTATACTGCCAGTTATGTACCCAAGCCACCTTCACCCAATATGGAGAAAGTTACCTATACCATTAAGTCCGGCGATAACCTTGGATACATCGCCAGCTGGTTTAACATAAGGGTTTCAGACCTGAAATACTGGAACAATATATACGGGACCACCATCCGCTCCGGGAAAAAACTTATCATATATGTACCCAAAAACAAGCTAGCTTATTACAACCAGGTTGACCAGATGAGTTTTGCAGAGAAACAGAGGTCAGTCGGGAAGGAAGTAAGCCAGGCTGAAGCTCCGGCTAAAACTGTCGTTGAATCCGATAACCAGGACTATGTATTATACACGGTAAGATCGGGGGATAACCTCTGGGACATTGCGAATAAATACGCGGGGGTCAGTGATACAGATCTGATCAGGTTAAACGGATTAAATGATGGTAACAAGATTAAACCAGGTATGATCATCAAGATTAAGCCAAAGTGAAACCACCTAAGATACTGGTGTTTGTCTCTTCTGTACTGGCCATTCTCCTGGCCCTTTCCATCGTTTTTCCAAAAGAAGGGATCCGGATCGATGACCGTATCACCCTGCAGTTCCTGACCCTGGGAGAGATCCTCGGTAAGGATACGGTACAGTACGCGGATATCTCAGGTATATTAGCCAGCAGTGTGGCCATCAGTGACTCTGCTTACCTGGCCATGCTTGAACCCTCCATGGCAGATGAGTTGGGAGTGGACACCGTCCGGGCCAATGCAGACAGCCTGAAGGGCAAGATCCATTCCATTGAATACCCCCTCGGTGATAGTACCCTGCTCTATCCTTTCTACAGGAAGATGAGGGCTGCAAAAAGACCGGGGCGATCACTCAGGATCATGCATTACGGGGATTCACAGATAGAAGGGGACAGGATAACATCCCTTATTCGCTACAAGCTTCAAAGCCAGTTCGGTGGATCGGGGATAGGTATGCAACCTCCTGTGCAGTTATATGGTTACCAGTTGTCGCTTATTCATACTGCCTCTGATAACTGGAATAGATATACTGCATTTGGTAAGTTGGATTCCACATTGAGCCATAACAGGTATGGTATGCTCGGCAGTTTTGCCAGGTTCTCTCCATATCCGGATGAAATGGATGATGCGGATGATCAGGAATATGAGGCATGGATAAGCATAAAGCAGTCAAAGAGGGCCTATCACCTGACCAGGATATTTAAGAAATGTCGCCTGTACTATGGGAATGCATCCCAGCCTGTATTTTACGAGTTGTATTCCAATGGTGAACTGTATGATGCAGATTTCCTTGAAGTAACTGAGCAGTTCAAGGTGAAAAACTGGACTTTTGAAAAGACACCGGAACAACTGGAGTTTCGCTTCAAATCATCCTGCAGTCCGGATTTCTACGGGATTGCCATGGATGGTGACAGGGGACTGGCAGTAGATAATGTGGCGATGCGGGGGAGTGCGGGACTCTTTTTCACCAGGTTGGACGGGGAAATGCTGAAGGAGATGTATGATGACCTGCAGGTTAAATTGCTGATACTTCAGTTCGGAGGCAATGTAGTTCCCTATATTTCTGATAACTATGTGTACTATGAAAGATGGTTTTACAGGGAACTCAGCAAGTTAAAGTCCCTCATGCCCGACCTCCCCATCATCGTAATAGGCGTAGCTGATATGTCGGTCAAGGAAAAAGACATCTTCACCACTTATCCAAACCTTGAACATATTAGGGATGCATTGAAAAGTGCTGCTTTCAAGGCTGGTTGTCCATTCTGGGATATGTACAGTGCCATGGGAGGGAAAAACTCCATGCCGAGCTGGGTTTTTGCCCAGCCTTCCCTGGCTTCATCAGATTTTGTTCATTTCAATGAAAGGGGAGCCAGGGTACTGGCAGAAATGTTTTACAATGCTTTTATGCATGATTACAATGCCTATGTCAGCTCGCTTGAATAATCTGGGTATTATTCTGTTCTTCAGTCTGGTATCGGCGACATGTGTCTATTCTCAGTCCTACGAGTTCCCCTACGAAATCCCAAAATATGATTTTATCCACTATGACAGCAACCGGTTTCAATTTGGAGAGGATAGTTCCTCCTATCAGCATTTTCTGGACAAATTCAGCAGGCTGATAGCCGAGGGCTCCGGTCAACTATCCGTAGTGCATATCGGAGGTTCCCACCTCCAGGCAGATATCTATACTGACCGAATCAGGAGCAGGTTCCAAACCTTTCAACCGGGCAACAACGGGGGGAGGGGATTTATCTTTCCATATTCAGTAGCCAGGACCAACAATCCCCCGAATTACAAGGTAAGCTATACAGGCAGGTGGTCCTCCTGTAAGAATACCCAGGAAAAAAAGAAATGTCTCCTGGGACTTTCAGGTATTTCTGTCACAACCACAGATACAGCAGCCAGGATAAGCATCACTTTCCCAGCCGCTAATTTTGTCCCATATGATTTTAACAGGGTAAGGGTATTTTACCTTGCCGACAGTCTTTCCTTTGATTGTGCCATTTTTTGTTCCGCAAGCGTTACAGGAACTGACAGGTCAAGGCCGGGTTGTATCAGTTTTGTCCTGGATTCCTATTCCGACAGCCTCATCTTCAGCCTGGTGAAGACCACTAATATTCAGCAAAGATTCACCCTGCTGGGGTTCAGCCTGGAAACAGATGACCCGGGATTGATATACCAGGCCGTCGGTGTGAACGGGGCAAAGGTCCCATCTTTCCTGAGATGTTCCCTGCTTCCTGATCAGCTGGCAGGCCTGTCAGCTGACCTGGTGGTTCTTTCACTGGGGACAAATGATGCCTATACAAGGTATTTTAATGTAAAATCCTACCGGCAGCATTATGATACCCTGATCCGGAAGATAAGGACAGCACTGCCTGAAGCAGCCATCTTGCTCACTGTACCGAATGATAGTTATCTTTACAGGAGATACACCAACGCTAACACGGAAAAAGTCCGGGAAGTTATATTGGAACTGGGCAGGGAACATCATTGCGGCGTCTGGGATTTTTACGGTATCATGGGAGGATTAAATTCCATCATTGTATGGCAGCGGTTTGGACTGGCGAAGCGGGACAGAATACATTTCACCCGGAAGGGATATACACTGAAAGGAGACCTGTTTTTCAATGCATTCCTGCATTCATATGATGATTATATAGATAAAAGACCACTTGATTGAACTGGTTTTCAAACATATTTCTATATAACCAGGATGCTCCCCTGCTCTTTACAAGGCTGTATTTCTGGGCTTTCCTGCTGGTGGTCCTGACCGTTTATTCCATCCTGTATAAAAAGAGGGGCCTCCGAAATACTTACCTCTTCCTGATCAGCCTGTTCTTTTATTATAAGACCAGTGGACTTTTTTTCCTTCTCCTGGTTTTTTCCACCTTTTCTGATTACCTGATAGGGCTGGCCATTTACAATTTCAAGAAAAAACCATGGAAAAAAGCCATGGTGGCCCTGAGTGTTGCCATAAACCTGGGAGTGCTATCTTATTTCAAATATGCCTATTTCTTTACAGACCTGTTTAACCAGACTTTCAGGGCTGACCTGGAGGTTGTAAACTTCCTGGCCCTCTGGTCCAACAATGTGAGCGGATCACATTTTGATGCCTCCGTGATCTTTCTGCCTGTGGGTATATCCTTTTTTACCTTCCAGACCATCAGTTACGCGGTGGATGTTTACCGGGGCAAATGCCAGCCCGTAAAGAGCATCGTTGATTTCGGGTTCTATGTTTCCTTTTTTCCGCAGCTGGTAGCGGGACCCATTGTAAGGGCCTCTGAATTTGTGCCACAGCTGTATGCAAAATATTCCCTTACGCGTGAGGAATTTGGTTTCGCTCTCTGGATGATCATGAAGGGATTATTTAAAAAGATGGTACTTGGTGATTACCTGGCTGTAAATTTCATCGATCGCATTTTTGATACGCCCACCCTGTACACAGGGTTTGAAAATCTTATGGCCCTATATGGCTATTCACTGCAGGTATATTGTGATTTTGCAGGATATACCGATATAGCCATAGGGGTGGCCTTACTACTTGGTTTCAGGCTGCCCAAGAATTTTAATTCACCATACAAAGCAGTGAACGTGGGGGATTTCTGGCGGCGGTGGCATATGTCCCTCTCCTCCTGGCTGAAAGACTACCTGTACATTCCCCTGGGCGGGAACCGCAAGGGCAAACTTTTGACCAACATCAACCTGATGATCACCATGCTGCTGGGTGGCTTATGGCATGGCGCGGATATGAAATTCATCATCTGGGGAGGGCTGAACGGGATAGGGCTTATCTTTTATAAGTTCTGGAAAAGGATCAGTCCCTATGAAAACAAGAAAAACATATGGGTCCATATCTGGAAGATCTTCCTTACTTTCAATTTCATAACCTTCACCCGTATCTGGTTCCGTGCCGATGATATGGACCGTGTCAATGCCATGTTTTTCCAGCTGACCCATAGCATGGATCTTTCAGTGATCCCCAAGGTCATTGGATCTTTTAAACTGGTTTTCGGAGTAATGATTTTCGGATATATCCTTCACTGGTTGCCACAGGGCTGGAAAGATAACCTGATGAACTGGTTCATCCGCATCCCCCACTGGGTGAAGGTGATCATCGTGGTGGTACTGGTTTTCCTTATATACCAGACACAGACCTCTGACCTTCAGCCATTCATTTATTTCCAGTTTTGATTATCTTTTAAGTCTCACATCGATGCTTGCCCCATTGGAAAGATCAGCTACTGAAGCTTCTTTTAATAAAATCTTTCCACGGCCCCTGATGGTGGCACCATCCATGACCTTGATTTTCGCAGAGGACTCAATGATGATGCTGGCACGGGCTGCGATTTCAATGACACTTCCCTTCAGAAGGGTAAGCTTACTGCCATTATCGATTACCAGCATGGATCTTTTCCCGAGTGCGAGGCTTGAACCGGATTGCAGGACAAAGGATGAGGAATCGGCAAAGACCTTCTCACCCTTGAATTCAAGGGGGTCCCTGGGTTTCTGCGGGGTAAGTCCCTGGTCAACCATCAACCTGACTTTTTTATCGATTTCCAGGCTTTCGTGAAGGTGGATGTCCCCGCACCAGCGTACATTTGACAGAAGCCTGTTTTCATCCCAGAGGACCCTGATCCTGATGCTTCCATCGGCTAATTGTTCGAGTATATCTATAGCGATCCCATTCAAATGGATGATGCGGTTATCAGATATTGCAGGAGCACCTGGCCGGCTTCTTCCACTCGCAGAGGTACGGTAGGTAAGCAGGGGTACTGCCGCAGGATTTTGATCAATGCCTATCCTGTCACCGGGTAAAAATGCATCCATAGAAGTACCGAAAAGAGGGTAGGTACCCATCTTATAAATGGATGAATCCGGGTATCTCCGGTTAATCATCATGTTCCTGGCAAAAAACAGCTCATCCCTGGAAATGATACCATCCCGGTCTTTCAGGTCCCAGGCCCCCAGGATAAGGTTATTGTATCCTGTAAATGGATTTTCCAAAACATCATTGACATGATATAGCTCTGCCTTTTCATCAATCACCATATCATGGTTACCCATGGCACTGAGTGGCCAGGTATAGTTGCAATTTCCATCATAGGTTCCACGGCCGGTCAATGCCTCTTTTCCCACCTGGATAAAGGCATATATTCCCTTCCGCTGAGGATCCCCATGATCCATATTCCCCTTCAGTTTCTGGTGGTTTTCAATCCAGAGCCATTGTTTTTTTATTAGTCCGGATGGCTCCTGCAGGTAGGGAAGCTCAATTCGCAACGCATCGCCGGTACTGACAAAATCCCTGACAAGGAATTCATTGCTCCCGTGGCTGAAGCCCTGCCCATAGGTCAGGTTACCTTCAATTTCTTTGCCAGTGGCAGGATCGCGGGCTGAAACCTGGTATTGATTCTCCCCGGGTCTCCACCCAAGCCGCCTGCGGTCAAAAGCATTATAAACCTGTGAGGACCGGTCCCACGAGCTCAACATGGCATACCCCCCGGCAGATGACATGAAGGTCTTGGTACCTGCTCCTGAACCCCCGGTATGGAAATTGTTACCGCCCAGTAGGAGGTGTGAAAATTCATGCCTTAGGATCACATAATTGGAGGCCCCTTCATTCACGAAATAACTGGAAGACATAAATCCTTTCATGGATTTGAATGGAAACATCATATGGTAAGGCATACAATATCCACCGGAAGAGGATTTGGTGATCTTTGAGTTGACCCTCCAGATCACCATGACCATGTCCATCAGGGAATCTGGTTTGCTGGCTTTTGGTTTGCCATGTCCCTGAGCAAGTGAAAAGAAATCAAAATCCCCGGCATTGACTGAATATCTATTGGCCGTAACAACATCTTCCCCGGTCTGCTGTAAAATGCTGTCCAGGACCTGCCTGAATCCCCTGCTGGCCATGGTTTTGAAATCAACGGAGATCAGGTCCGGGTAATAATCTGCCAGGACCTGGAATTTTCCGAATGAAGCCTGCTGATAATATTTCGTGAGAATTCCTTTTGCCTGTTCGCCTGGCTTCAGCTCATGATCGAAAAAATAACCTGGATTCCGGGGCAACTTACCCGGTTCCCAGCCTGAGACAGATCCAGGTTCATCAGGATCATTCATCACTTCGGCATAAACAAGGAATATCCGCAGTTTTCCCCTGGCAGGCAACCAGTATCCTTCGTGGCTGTCCTGGGCATATATGGTGCCAGTCAGAAAAAGTAATATAAAGGTTAATTTCCTCATGGGATATCCATCATAAATATAGGAGTCAATCGCTTAATATCAATAATTATTCCAAACCCATGTCTGACTTTTTTTATCTTTAACCCTAACAATCATTAAGCATTGCTCTTATGGCGGCGAAGAATGTAGTTGAAATCTTCAGTACCCCGAAGGCTCCACGCTACGTTATTATCTTTCTACTTATCTTTTACTGCCTGACCAATTTCAGTCACCGGAACTGGACCAAAAACGAAGGACCCATACGTGGGGTCATCAAATGGGATGTGATTTCCTACTACGCTTACCTGCCCGCTGTCTTTATTTATCATGATCTCAGCCTTGATTTTGCGGAGAATCCTGATTTTGTGAACGATAATAAATTCTGGTATCAGAAAACCGAAAAAGGAAAGAAGGTGATCATCACTTCTATGGGTTTGTCATATATGTACGCCCCGTTCTTTTTCACTGCCCATATTCTGGCTCCGGTTTTTAATGAGCCCCGGGATGGATATCAGTCCGTTTACCAGTTTTTCCTGATATTCGGAGGGCTGTTTTATGTTGGATTTGGATTTTACTTTTTGTGGAAATTGCTGGCAAGGTATTTTCCCCCGGCTGTCAGCACCATCACCTTATTGCTCATTGGAATGGGCACCAATCTGTATTATTACAGTACCCATGAAGCGGCCATGTCTCATGTGTATAATTTTTCCCTGATCGCATTGTTTCTTTACCTGCTTGTCCGCTGGTATGATTCCCCGGGATGGAAAAACAGCGTCCTGCTTGGATTGGTCTATGGTCTCATAGTTCTGATCCGTCCAACAAATGTCCTGCTGATAATACTCCTGCTCATCTGGGAGGTGGATTCACGGGAGGCCCTGATGGAAAGAATGCGTCTTCTTGTAAGGAAAATACCATTGATCCTGCTCATGGTCGGTGGATTCCTCCTGCCCTGGATACCGCAGTTCCTCTACTGGAAAGAGGTATCAGGCAGTTTTCTTTACAACTCCTACAGCGAGGT
>RCNC010003490.1_pt1 | contig 10246 bp, 8 predicted proteins | sample 2041301 | NCBI WGS metagenome assembly RCNC01 (sample SAMN09708231, study PRJNA481090) | Marine sediment metagenome, whole genome shotgun sequencing project. | biome: marine sediment; feature: ocean; material: sediment; isolation source: Sewage treatment plant 13A marine sediment (STP13A) ... | reverse complement strand
GATATTGTATATAATGAGTGCTATTTCAATCAAAATTAATTTTTTTAGTGCCTTTTTGTTTTAAAGGTGCTTTTTTTCTAAATCAGGCATAGGTCTGTATGCGTAATAGTGTAAAACTTCTTCCAATGCCATTTTTAGCGCTTTGTTTATGGGAAGTATCATGTTTCCTAAGTGAAAATCTATTTGATTTAACTGCATGTAATACGCTGTAAATACAGGCACATACAATCCCTTTGTAATTGCTTCTGCAGTGGAATTATAGTTATCGGTCTGACCTTCTTTGATTATTTTACAGGTAGCCAATCTCAAATTTCCATATTTATCGGTATTGGCTGCAAATCCAAATAACCTACAAATTAGACCCCGATATTTGTAATTACCGCAACTACCCTTATCAATAATAGATAAGGGTTTATAGATTAAACAAGTTGAATTATCAGTTTTATTAAGTTTAAGTAGTGTCTTTTCTGCTTCCCCATTTAAAAACAAGTGAAAGGCCCATGGTAAAAATTCTAGAGGAGAAGCCTCTACATCTGGATATGTACAACATTTTCCACAACCAGAAACACAACTAAGCCCTGATGATTGTTCAAATTGAGCGCTTTCTTGATTTAATTGATAAAAAAGGCTTTCTACCAATTGCACTTTTCGCTCTATCGACATTATTTTTTGCCGAAGGTAGACCTAATTCAGGTTACGTGGTTTAGTTTCTTCTTGAAAAGAAATTATAATCGTTTTTTTGAGCTTTGGTTATTTTTCGTTGAATTAATCGCTCATAAGCTTGTAAAAGTTTAGAACGTTATAAAACAATTTCTAAGCTTGCCGAGGAAATCGAAAAAAGGGGCGGTACGCTCTTTAACCGGTTTTGATGTTGGCCGACACCAATTTATAAATTATCCAAATCCGAGCTTATTTGGGCTGGGGCGACCTTGCCTTTGTCCAAATCACCTAAGATTTCAAATCTGGAACCTTCAAAAGTAGTTTTCATGCTGCTAAAAATATGTTGGTAATAAGAGACTCCTTCGTTCAGCTTCTTTACAAATGTCGACAAGTATTTTTTGTAATCGTATAGTAGCGGATTTCCAGTCAAACTTTATGTACTGGCAGACAAATTTTATGATTCCGCTCCTGTTGTTGAAGGTTTCAAATCCTTAGCTTATACAAATACCAATTGTTTCCATCAAAAAACATGAATAAAATCTGGAATAAACATGAATATTGTCATGTTTTGAGAACTAACTAGGGGTTTTAATTAATGTCTCATTGTTAGACGCCGTTTTATAACTTAAGCGCCGGATTAATTTATAAACTCAATACTACTCCATTTTGATGGCATATGGGTATCGTAAATACCATGGCTGTTCAATGCCATTGCTGGATGCGGTTGAACTTCTTTTCCGCTTAGAACCAGTTTTTGAAACCTGCCGAGAAACATGTTCCACACATCACCGTTTGAAGGAGGTATCGCTCTACCGTTCCCTAAAATCTTTAAGTTTTCCCAAGGAATTGCAATTTCAAGGCTCCACCCCTTATCTACATCGCTATTATCATTTAGAGTCCCATCAAGTTTGACTGCGGTTTCAAGGCCTTCCATATCAAAATCGGTGAACGCCCAACGAATTCCGCGGGGGTCGGTGCCTTTCCAAAACGAGGCGCCCGTACGGTCATAATCCCCCCCAAAGGTGTAAGCCTCTTTTTGGTGCACATCAAATTGAGAGGTGTCAAATTTCCCTCCTATTTCATAGGTATCCTTCCAAATAAAAAATACTTCATAAATGGTATTAGCGGCGTTAACCTCAAGTTCGTAATAGCAATCACCGCCATCAATAAGCACTTCCAAGTCGTTCTCTTGAAAAATAATACTGTCTCGTTCGGTCAGTTTGGCATTCAAAAAGGGTTCTTCTGCGTTAAAGGCAATATATAAATGGGTGTCGTTCCAAAGAATGGCTGATTGGGTATTGTACATGCCTAAATCGCCAGACACCATATCTACAAAACGTTTACTCCATATAGCATTTTTCCATATTGGTTTCCCAATATTTCCGTCTACAATAATCTGGTGAGCTATTTTTTGTGCACTATAATCTACTTTCTTTATCATCCTTTATTTGAACTTTTAAATATTGGACTAGGGTTTTTAATAGCCGGTTTGGTTCATTCTATAATTTCGTAGTCAATACTTAGTTTTCGTAAAGCTCTTAAAGCAGAACCGGAGTTTTTATCTTCCACCTCAATATCTACAGCGTCTCCTTCTAAGAGTATGGCTGTAAGTTCATTCGACAAGGATTGATCATTGTTAGATGAAATTTCTGCAATACATTTGGCTATCGCTCTTCTATCTGGCCTCTGAGCATCACAAGACAATAAGTTTAATTTCATAATAATAATTTATTAATGCAATATACTAGAGTTGAGATAAGTCTGGATTATACTTACACCATTATTCATTTTAAAGACGCACAACAATTAAATATAAGCCATTAATGGTTTATATTTCTTTTGTAATTGTAATTGAATTATCGTTTTTTTGAACTTTTCTAATCATGTCTTTGCATCAGAATCACTCGAACCTTCAGAGAACAGAACAATCATTACACATGCGAAAACAAAACATATTGCAAAGAAGCAAAACAAGGTTATGTAATTGATCATAAGTAGGAAATTTCTTGAAATTTAAAAAAATCCAATTACAAACATGATTATTCCATATTAAATTCGACCAAAAACACTTTTGGCAACTTTCCCTATTTACAATTCGTTAGAATGATTTTAATCTGAACTTTGGTTATAACTCAGCATCTATGTAAAAGCAGCTTTCTTTCACAATTAGTCTTGTCCTCTCCATTTAGTCACTTTCAATATTTTTTCAAATATCTCATTATTCTCGTAAATGCCCACGAACGCTTTAGAGCCAGGGCCATATGCAAAAACAGGAATCAAAGTAGCAGAATGCCCTCCATTTGAAAATGTCATACCAGCTTCACTATAATCACTATACTCAGTTCCGTCTTCTCTCTTCTTCTTTTTTGCGGACAAAGTAAAACCACCCGTTTCATGATCAGAAGTTACTATGACCAAGGTATTGCCATCTTTCTCAGCATAATCCAATGCTTTGCCTATAGCATCATCAAAATCAAGGAGTTCCGAGACCAGGTATGGCCCATTGTTTTCATGTCCGGCCCAATCTATCTGCGAACCCTCGGCCATCATAAAAAAGCCTGCATCATCTTTACTTAAAAATTGAATGGCCAATGTCGTTGCTTTTGAAAGGAAGTCCCCTCTACCTTCAGCTGCCGGAGACATATCATTTTCTGCCAAAAGATAAGCAGCCTTTTCGCTAGATCTAATTTTGGAAAAGTCATCTAGAGAGGTAGTGTCTATAGTGAATTTTTTATTATTTAGTACATTCAACAAGTTTCGACCATCTTTACGTTTGTTAAAAAATTGTAGCCCTCCACCAGCGAAAAAATCTACCTCCGATGCTACCAATTGTGAAGCAATTTCCTCGGTTGACCCTCTATTAAGTGTATGTGCAAAAAAACTTGCAGGTGTAGCATGGGTTATAGAAGAAGTGGCAATCATTCCAGTTCTAATATTTTTCATAGAAACGATTTCCACCAAATTTTTTACCTCTGTAGAATCATCGGCCACACCAATGGCACCATTGTATGTTTTGACCCCACATGCAAAAGCTGTCGCCCCCGCAGCAGAATCGGTAACATCCTCCCTGGAAGATGAGGTTTTTATTAGGCCAATGTCTTTAAATCGGGCATAGTTTGGTAAAGAGTCTTTGAAGTAAAACGCAGAGGAAATCTGTGACAATCCTGTGCCATCACTTATCAAAAGGATGACATTTTTAGGTGCAATAACCTCTTTGTTGCTAATAGTACTAGTCTTACAAGCAAAAAATGTAATTGCAATACAAGCCAAAATAATGTTTTTCATTTTCAAATGTTTTATAGTTGCTATCAATTAAATAGGAGGGATCTTTACTTAGTGCGAATAAGTTAAGTAGCATTAACATATAAATTTACACTAAGCCAGTTCTTTTAGTATATGTTTTAAATCGGAAATAGTAACAGGCTTTGAGATGAAGTCGTCAACTATCGCATAATTTTTAGCCTTTTCAATATCACTGGGATTTATCGAAGAACTCAGGATATATAAGGAAAGGTGGTCTTGGTTATGGTTGGGAATTTTTACAAAATCATCTAAAAAGACCCACCCATCCATAACGGGCATATTCAGATCTAACAGTATTACGTCTGGTAATTTCTTTCCTTCCTGTGCCAGAGATCCCAGTTCGTTTAACGCACTTTCCCCGTTCGCATAAACAATGATCTCATCACAGAAATCAATCTCATTCATGATTCTTTTAATTCCATATATGAATATGGGATCATCATCAATGATACAAGCACGCTTTACCCTGTTTTTAGTTGTCATTCTTAGTTTGCGTCAAAGTATAAATTAAAAGTAGTACCAACGTTCACGGTACTCACAACTTCAATCTTACCATTCATGGCCTCTATTTGGTTTTTGGTGATAAAAAGACCAATACCTTTCGCATCTTTATTACCATGAAATGTTTTGTACATGCCAAATATTTTGCGACCATGGCGGTCTAAATCTATGCCCTGACCATTATCGCTGAAGGCAATAACTACTTGATTGCCTTCTTTTTTTGAAGAGACCATAATTTGGGGTTGTCTATTGATGGCACTATATTTTATGCTATTGGTAAATAGGTTTAACAAAATACTATCTAAATAGGCCGGTACGGCTTTTAGGTTATGTGATTTGGGCACATCTATTTCGCAGATCACCTCTTTTTCCTTAAATAAGGTCCTTATGTTTTTTTCAACGTCCTTAAGAGCAGTGTATAGATTAATAGATGCCATATTACCGTTTACATTGGTCTTTACATGAACCACTTCATTAAGATGTTGTACGGTCTCGTTTAAGCCGTTGGTTGCCTCATCGATCATGGTAATCAGGTTCTTACGTTCTTCTTCATTTTCTTCATTAACAAGGAAACTGCTCAACATAGAAAGGTTACTGGAATGTGACCTTAAATTATGGGAAACGATATGGGCAAAGTTCAACAAGTTATTATTTTGTTCATTGGTTACCTCTAGGAGTGCTCTAAGTTCTGCTTCGGCTTCTTTTATTGGGGTTATGTCCCAATTGGTGCCGATCATTTTAAGGAGCCTTCCTTTTTCGTCCTTAAGCAATACAGCTGCGGAATGAATGTGACGAATATTGCCGTTAGGCCAAATCACCCTAAAATTGTGGTTAAGGTCTTTTTCCCCTTTTAGGACCATTTCTTCTTCTTTTCGGGTTTTTTCCAGGTCTTCAGGATGTAGCATTGCCCTCCATGCCGCATCATCCCCTTTAAACTCTTCTTTGGTAATTCCATAGAGTTTGTACACTTGATCATCCCACACAATGCTATCATTGGCAATATCGTATTCCCAAATTCCTATTTGGGCCGCGTTGGTTGCTAAATTTAATCTATCGGCAACTTCTTTATATTTTAGTTGCGCCTCTTTGATTGGGGTTATATCCCAATTGGTGCCGATCATTTTAAGAGTCCTTCCTTCTTTATCCTTATGTAATACAGCTGAAGCTTTAATGTGATGAATATTGCCGTTGGGCCAAACCACTCTAAACTCAGTATCAATATCCTTTTCCCCATTTAGGGCCATCTCCATCTCTTTTTGACTTCGTTCCTGATCATCTTGATGCACAGTGGATTTCCAAGCCTCATAGTCCCCAGCAAACTCCTCCCTTTTAACTCCATATAACTCGAACATTTGATCGTTCCAAACCAGGTCACCGGCAATAGAATCAAATTCCCATATACCGATTTTGGCCGCATTAGTGGCAACCTTTAATCTTTCGGCAGTTTCATTATATTTTAGTTGTGCTTCTTTGATTGGGGTTATATCCCAATTGGTGCCGATCATTTTAAGGGGCTTTCCTTCTTTATCCTTGAGTAATACAGCTTTAGCTTGAATGTGACGAATAGTGCCGTTGGGCCAAATCACCCTGAAATCGTGGTTAAGGTCTTTTTCCCCATTCATGACCATTTCTTCTTCAATCCTGGTTTTTTCCTGGTCATCAGGATGAATATTGGACCTCCAAGCCTCATAATCCCCATTAAAGTCCTCCTTTTTAATTCCATAGAGTTCAAACTGTTCATCATTCCACTTAACCCTATTCTTGGCAAAATCGTATTCCCAAATGCCTATTTGGGCCGCGTTGGTAGCAACTTTCAGCCGCTCGGCAACTTCTGTATATTTTAGGTGTGCCTCTTTGATTGGGGTAATGTCCCAATTGGTACCGATCATTTTGAGAGCCCTTCCTTCTTTATCCTTATGTAATACAGCTGAAGCTTTAATGTGACGAATATTGCCGTTGGGCCAAACTACCCTAAACTCAGTATTAAAATCCTTATCCCCATTTAGGGCCTCCTCCACCTCTTTTTGACTTCGTTCCTGATCATCTACATGTACACTGGCTTTCCAAGCCTCATATACCCCTTCAAACTCCTCCCTTTTAACTCCATATAACTCGAACATTTGATCGTTCCAAACCAGCTCATTGGTAACAACATCAAATTCCCATATACCGATTTTGGCCCCATTGGTGGCAACCTTTAATCTTTCGGCAGTTTCTTTATATTTAAGCTCATTCTTTTTTTTCTGATCGATATCTTGAAATGTTCCAAAAATTCGAACACATCTGCCCTTGTGAAGTTCTGCTTCCCCTTTGCATCGTATCCAAAGCTCATCTCCTTTGGCCGTAATAATTTGCAATTCTAAGTTATAGGATTTACCCTTGTTAATACACTTGTTAACGAGTTTTGTAATTTTTTTCCTGTGCTCCCCTTCTTTGTAAAAGTTTAGGGCTTCGTCTAACTTTGGAATATAATCATTGGCCACCTCATGGATCTTTTTTGTAACCTCTGTCCAATGCAATTGGTTGGTGGCCAAGTCTAATTCCCAACCCCCAATCTTACTTACATTCTCCGCTTTGGTTAAGAGCTCTCTTTCTCTTTTAGTAGCTGTGATATCCTCAGCAAAAATGATTATACCTGCATTGTTTCCTTCATAATCGTTCCAAGGGTCGACCTTCCATTTGAGCCATTGAATGTTACCATTCAGGGCAATAAATTTTTGACCTGTAATGTTGCTGCTTTTACCATGAAGGGCATTCTGGAGAACTCTTCTTAATCGATCTGGAGTGTTTGGGATAACATCGTAATAGTATTTACCTACAATCTTTTTTTCTTTGATATTAAATTCCTTGAGCCAAATTTTGGAGTAACTCGTAAAACACAGGTTTTTGTCCAAAATCGCTACAGAGATTGGCGCAGTTTTAATGAAATCAGTAGTAAATAGGTTGTTCAAAGAAATAGGTTTTGTTCACTAAAATTACAAATAAATATGACGAATTGGAAATTGGCCTGAAAATGGGCCATAAAGACCATTCCTATATGGGGTAGTTCAACTAGAAAACTAGAATTCACTTGCATAAGCAATGTCTATGATTTTATAATGCATTGATATCATGAGTTTATAAAAAAACCTTTAGTTTTTTGTATTTTTAGTACTTGGAAATTAAATGCTTACTGCAACTTCGCAAAGCTTAAAAATAGAATACTATGGATACTAAAAACCAGAGCACATCTGTAAACGGAAAAGTTCATGATGTTAACGATTCAAGCAAATGCCCATTTATGGGTGGGTCAATAAATCAGGTAGCTGGTGGCGGAACATCAAATCGTGATTGGTGGCCAAATCAATTGAATTTAAATATACTGCGGCAACATTCTTCATTATCCAACCCTATGGGTGATGGGTTTGACTATGTTAAGGAATTTAAGAGCCTAGACTTAGCTGCCGTTAAAAAAGACATTGTTGATCTAATGACAACCTCGCAAGACTGGTGGCCTGCCGATTATGGGCACTATGGGCCCTTCTTCATTCGTATGGCATGGCATAGTGCAGGTACATATCGTATTGCCGATGGTCGTGGTGGTGCTGGCACTGGAAACCAGCGTTTTGCACCACTTAATAGTTGGCCTGATAACGGGAATCTTGATAAAGCGCGCTTACTGCTCTGGCCAATCAAACAGAAATATGGCAAGAAAATTTCTTGGGCCGACCTAATGATTCTTACTGGCAATTGTGCGTTAGAATCGATGGGTTTCGAGACGTTTGGCTTTGCTGGCGGACGTGAGGATGTTTGGGAACCTGAGCAAGATATCTATTGGGGTCCTGAAACCGAGTGGCTTGGTGACAAGCGTTATGAAGGTGACCGCGAACTCGAGAATCCTCTTGGTGCTGTTCAAATGGGATTGATCTATGTGAATCCTGAAGGCCCAAACGGAAACCCTGATCCGCTTGCTGCAGCCAAGGATATTCGTGAAACTTTTGGCCGTATGGCCATGAATGACGAAGAAACCGTTGCGTTGATTGCAGGAGGGCATACTTTCGGGAAGACCCATGGCGCTGCCGATCCAGACAAATATGTTGGTCGTGAACCTGCCGCCGCTGGTATTGAGGAACAAAACCTTGGTTGGAAAAACACTTTTGGTACAGGAAATGCAGGCGACACTATTACGAGTGGCCTTGAAGGAGCGTGGACCTCGACACCAACAAAATGGAGCAATAACTTCTTCTGGAACCTGTTTGGTTACGATTGGGAGTTGACCAAGAGCCCAGCAGGTGCGCAACAGTGGATACCAACACATGGTGCTGGTTCTGATAGTGTGCCAGATGCTCATGATTCCTCTAAGCGTCATGCACCTATAATGTTAACTACAGATTTGGCACTACGAATGGATCCGGCCTATGAGAAAATATCAAGACGATTCTATGAGGACCCAGACGTGTTTGCAGATGCTTTCGCCCGTGCATGGTTTAAACTAACGCACCGCGATATGGGTCCCATTGCCCGCTACCTTGGCCCAGAAGTGCCTAAAGAAGAGCTTATCTGGCAAGACCCTCTTCCGGCAGTAACACATGACCTTATCAATGATAAAGACATTGCCAAACTGAAGACAAAAATTCTTGCTTCGGGACTTTCCGTTTCACAATTGGTGTCTACCGCTTGGGCATCGGCATCAACATTCCGTGGTTCTGACAAACGTGGTGGTGCGAATGGAGCACGCATTCGTTTTGCCCCTCAGAAGAATTGGGAAGTTAATAACCCTGCTCAATTGGCAACCGTGTTGGAGGCGCTTGAGGGCATCCAAAAAGAGTTCAATGCCGCACAGTCAGGAAGCAAAATGGTTTCACTTGCCGATTTAATTGTGCTGGGTGGATCTGCAGGTATCGAACAGGCGGCGAAGAATGGTGGTCATGAGATTACAGTACCTTTCACACCAGGACGTACCGATGCCTCACAAGAGCAAACCGATGTTGAATCTTTTGCAGCACTAGAACCAAATGCAGATGGTTTCCGTAACTATATGAATACAAAATACGCTATATCCGCAGAGGAAATGTTGGTTGACAAGGCACAGTTGATGACTTTAACCGCACCTGAGATGACAGTTCTTGTTGGCGGCTTGCGCGTACTTGACGTGAATCACAAACAGTCTCAACACGGTGTTTTTACTAAAAACGTGGGTTCACTTACCAATGACTTTTTTGTTAACTTACTTGATTTGAGCACAAAGTGGGAGGCAACTTCTGAGACAGATGATGTATTCGCAGGTCGTGATCGTGCTTCCGGAAAGGTAAAATGGGCAGGAACACGAGTTGATCTTATCTTTGGCTCTAATTCTGAACTACGGGCAATTGCAGAAGTTTACGGATATGATGATTCCCAAGAGCGTTTTGTTAAAGATTTTGTTACTGCTTGGACCAAAGTCATGAACCTGGATCGTTTCGATTTGGTTTGATTTCAGCGCTGTCTGGCAGATTTTTGATTTTAAACATAAACCAATAGAAAACTGTCACATCACTTTCATCATGATGTGACAGTTTTTTTATACATTTAATTTTATGGAAGACCCTAAGAATACTTTTTTCAACGATATTAGAAATGGTGATTTAGATAAGGTCGAAGAAATAATTTTGGCCAACCCGGTATTTGCAAACTCAAGGGACGACAGGGGTTCATCACCTTTGATTTTGGCAACGTATTACGACCATGAACACATTGCAAATTTATTATTGGAAAAAGGGGCAGAAATCGATGCAAAGGATGCATCTGGCAATACAGCATTGAT
>RCNC010003489.1_pt1 | contig 10249 bp, 10 predicted proteins | sample 2041301 | NCBI WGS metagenome assembly RCNC01 (sample SAMN09708231, study PRJNA481090) | Marine sediment metagenome, whole genome shotgun sequencing project. | biome: marine sediment; feature: ocean; material: sediment; isolation source: Sewage treatment plant 13A marine sediment (STP13A) ... | reverse complement strand
GAACCTCCAGGCGTCACTGAAGTACATGGCCAAACAGACCGGCGGTCTGTCGTTCACCAACACCAACAACTTCGATCGGGCCATGGAACTGGTCTTTGCCGATATGGACAGCTTCTACTCGCTGGGCTACAAGCCGATCTACAGCGCGGACAACCCCTATTTCAAGATCAAGGTCAAAACGAAGAAGCGGGGTCTCAGGACCCGCTATCGCCGGGTCTCGATGCACAAGGGACCGGGGGCCGAAATGGCCGAGGGGCTACGGGCCACCCTGCTCTTCGGGCAGCCGGATAACACTTTCGGGATCAAGATGGCCTTTGGCGAACCGGAGAAGCGGGGCAAGGATGACTACCTGGTGCCCACCATTGTGGCTGTTCCCATGGACAGCCTCTTCTTCAATCCGGCCACCGGGTACCACGAGTGCCGGGTGAGCCTCTCCATCGCCGCCCGGGACGAACGGGGCTGGATGTCCACGGTGAGCGAGCCGCCGGTCCCGCCGGCGATCCAGATACCCGACGAGAGCCTCGACGAGGCGCGGGCCGGGTTCTTCTTCTACAAGATGAAGCTGGGCATGAAGGCTGGCGACCAGACCGTGGCGGTGGGGGTGCGTGACGAAGCCACCGCCATACCCTCCTACACCACCACGTCGGTGGAACTGGCCAAGGACCCGGAGGAGGAAGAGGAGTAGTTACAGACGGGGACGTACATAACTTTATAACTAACGGATCCCGAACCGGTGCAGGGATTCGTTAGTTATAAAGTTATGTACGTCCCCATTTTTATTGCTGGTGCCCGAACCCCGGATCGCCTGGCGGGGACAGGGTGTGGCAGAGCGTGCAGGCGAACAGCGACCCGGCGTACCCCTGAAGAGCCACCGAGTTGTCGTTGTCCGACATCTCCCGCGAGGGCCAGATGGCGTGCATGCTGTTGTGGCAGCCGCCGCACATCAGGCCGAAGTGCCCCCCGGTGAAGAAACAGTCGCAGTCGGTCTGCATCTCCTCTTCGTGGGGTGGGGGGTGGCAGGCGTCGCAGTCCGGTTGATCCACCCAGGGTTCCCGTCCTTCACTGATGGAGTGGCCCACGTCCTCGATCCAGCCGTGGCAGTGCTGGCAGAGGATCCCTTCCTGGTGGCCCATGATCCCGCGGTTGAACTGCGCCTCCGGCCCGGGGTGGCAGGTGTAGCACGAATCCAGGTGCGAGTATTCCTGATCGATGAATTTGTGCGACGTGTGAATCACCTCGGAGAGTGACCCGGCACCCTTCTCACCTTCCAGGCCGACCAGTTGCTGGGCATGGCAGGAACCGCAGAGCATCGGCCGCTGATCCGGGTCGTAGCCGCCGCCGGCGGGGTGCGACTCCACGATCTGTTCATCGCTCTCGTGGCAGTGTACCGTGGAGCAGTTCACCTCAACCGACACCGGCAGGGTGGGTGTGGAGGTGGCCAGCACGCGGCCCTTGCGGTCCTTCAGCACCACCAGGGCTTTCTGATATGGCTCTTCCTGGTCCGGCATGAAGTCGGGGAAGGGGGTCAGCGGGATGCCCGCGGCCTCGAAATAGCCGAGGCGCTGGTCAAAGGTACCGGTCAGCCCCCTGCCGGTGAGTCCGGTGTCCGGGGGAATGGTCTTGCCGTAGAGCGCTGATGCGTGGTCCCAGAAGTCGGTTTTGCCTGCGGAATAGCTGTTGCCGGGTATGGAGTATTCGAGGGTCAGGTCCTTGGTCTCGATCCGGGGCCAGCTGATGGCGGCGCCGGGAATCCCGCCGGCGGATGACGAACCGTCAGTGTCGCTACGGTGGACCACCTGGGCCCATAGGGTGCTGTGGGGCGGCATCAGTGACATCACCGAGTGGTCACGGTTCATGAAGTGCATTCCGCGGTCGCTCCAGGCCAGCAGGACATAGTCGCCGGGAGCCGGGTCGGGCGGCGGGACGACATCACTCTCTCCACTGGTGACCGCCTGCACTGCCAGAACGAGCAGAAGCAGGAGCAGTGAAACGGCTGCGATCGGTTTTACTGTGGAAAAACGCACGACTCTCCTCCCGGTGTACGGTGAAATCCCCTCAATACACTATAATATATAGTTTATTACTAGGGAACGTCAAGCAGTGGCGGGATTGAGTGCGCTGGCGCGCAGCCCGGAGAGGCGCCCGCCCAGGCGGCGGACAAAGGGGCCATCGGTCCAATAGTAGAAGTTTCGCATGAAACAGCCCTTGCCGTGGCCCACCGAGCGGGTTCCCAGCTGTTTCATCTCCCGGATCAGCCGGTCCAGCCGGGAGAGCGGAATCTCGTCGGCCTGGCGGATTTTTTGTGTGGCACAGAAGAAACAGTTGATATTGCAGCGGTTTGTGGAATGCAACTCAACATGGTAGGGGCCGCCGCGGGCACTGCCGTTCTCCAGACCGGCGAGGATCGCCAATTTGTCATTCCTTGTCAGGTGATGCCAGCCCAAACCGCTCATGATCCATCCCCCTTTTCGTCTGTGGCGGCAGGTGAGCGCCGTTCCCGATGACATTGTCCATGAAAACCGGGCTGGTGTTTCGTAGCGGTCGGCGGCATGTGATAAACTCCTCTGGAACTCACCTTCCAGGCTATCGATCCGGAGTACAGCTATGACGGGGCAGGGTGGAAAAAGGAATCGGCGGACTTTTTTTACGCCGGTTTTCGGCAGCTTTCTGTTGCTGGTTCTGCTCTTCGCCGGCGGGTGCCGCCAACCCTCCCTTGACGGTACCGTGCAGTATCTCGACCTGGGGTCCCAACTCCCCCGGGCCGAAGCCTGGGGCCCGGTGGAACTGCTCGACCTGGGCACCGGCCAGCACAAGCTGAACCTGGTGGACGGGCTCTATTTCGCCGAGCGGGAACCCGACGGCCGGACCTATGCCTGGTCCTGGGGTGAGAATTCCATCTTCCAGCTCACCTGTCCGGCGGTCCGCCCGCGGACCCTGGCCATCCGTTGCCGGCGGCTGGGGGTGGAGGCACTGGAAGACCTGCTGGTGAGTGTGTCATTGAACGGAACCCTGCTGGGTACCTTCACTCCCGGCACCGAATACGCCGATCACCGGCTGGAGACGCCGGCCGAGGTCTGGCGAGAGGGCGACAACCTCCTGGTCCTGCTCTATTCGAAGGACGTCTACCTGCCGGACGTGTTCCCGGGGTCAACCGATACCCGCCGGGTGGCGGTGCAGCTGGATGCGATCCGGATCATTGCCGACACGGAGGCGGGCGATGAGGCGCAGCCGGTGACGGCCGTGGGTGAAGGGGTGGACCTTCCCCTGCCCGCGGACGTTTCCTGGTATGTCGAGATACCGCAGGAGGGGCTGCTGATCTTTGGCGGTGAGGCCGACCATACGGCCCTGCTGCGGGTGACCGTGGCCGTCGATGATGGGCCGACCACCGAGATTTTCCGTCGTCGGTTCCGTGCCGGCACGCCGGGTAAACCGGTTGTTCTCGACCTGGAGCGCTGGGCCGACCGCTCGGTCCGACTCACTTTTTCGGTGGATCCGGCGGACGGGGCCGGCGGTGACAATGGCCCGACATTTCACCTGCTCCGCCCCGAGATCCGGGTTCCGGCCTCACCTCCGCCTGTGCTTCCCCCGGAAATGGCCGCGGCCACCGGCGCGCCGCCGAACGTGCTGATCTACGTGATGGATGCCCTGCGTGCCGGCAATCTCTCGACCTATGGCTACCAGCGGCGGACCAGCCCGGTGCTCGACCGCCTCTCTCGTCAGGGGCTGCTCTTCCGCAGCGCCTTTGCCCAGGCGCCGAACACCACCCCGTCGGTGAAGTCGCTGTTCACCGGCCGCTATCTCCCCTTCACCGGCCACACCGTCCTGTCAGCGGATCACCCGACACTGGCCGAGGTCTTCACCCGGTCGGGGTATGCCACCGGGTTGTTCACCAACAACCCCAACCTCGGCCCGGAAGTCGGGTATCACCGCGGGTTCGGTCACGTGGCCCGGGAGATCTTCTTTCGCCGACAGCCGGTGAAGGATTTTGCCCGCCAGGCCACCGACGCGTTTGTCCGGTGGGCCGGGAGTTTGCCCCCTGGCCAACCGTATTTTGCTTACGTCCACACCATTCATCCCCACAATCCCTACGAGGCGCCGTTCCCCTTCGACCATATGTTCCTCCCGGCGGAGCAGCGCAACCGGGCCGAGGACCTCTCCACCGAGGCACTGCTCGGTTTTGCTCATGGCGAACGGCAGATGGGTGACAGCACCCTGCAGCGGATGAAGGATTTCTATGATGGCGATATCCTTTACAACGACCTGGAGCTGGGACGACTGCTGGCCTGGCTGCGAGGCCCGGGCCCGGACCGGGAGACGGTGATCGCCTTCACCGCCGACCATGGTGAGGAACTGGCCGACCACGGCGGTCTGCTCCACGGCTACACCCTGTATGATGAGCAGATTCACGTGCCGCTGATCCTGCTTCCGCCGGCCGGATCGCCGGGCCGGGTCATTGCGGACAATGTACGGCTGGTGGACCTGGCGCCCACCATCTTCGAACTGAGCGGCATCGGGAATACCCCGCCGCTGGAGGGGGAGACACTCACCGGGTTCATGGCCGGCGCACCGGCTGCCCCGGGCCCGGACCGCCCGGTCTATTCCTCGGCATCGTCGGCCACCGGGCTCTACACCCTGCGCACCGGAAAATGGAAATACATCTTTGCCCCGCGAACCAGGCACCTCTGGGGCATGGGCCAGGGTCTGGGCCGGACACGGGAACTGCACTACCTCTTCGACCTGGAGGCCGATCCGGGCGAGCAGGTCAATCTGGCCACACGTGAGCAGATCACCAGGAAAGCGCTCCAGGCCCGTCTGCTGGAGTGGATCGACAGCCAGGCCCGGCTGGATGAGGAGAGCGAAGAGCAGGAGCGAATACCCGAACTGGACGAGGAGACCAGGGAACGTCTCCGCGATCTCGGATACATTGTTGAATAAAAATAGTATTGACTGAAGCGGCCGGTATGGTGCCGGCGAACTCACTGGAGGGGGATCATGGGCGGATTTTTTGGTGTAGTTTCACGGACTGACTGCGTGGAGGATCTCTTCTATGGCACCGACTACCATTCACACCTCGGAACCCAGCGGGGAGGACTGGCCGTCTGGTCCGATTCCGGCATTCAGCGAAAAATCCACAATATCACCAACGCCCAGTTCCGCAGCAAGTTCGACGAACACATTGGCTCGATGAAGGGCCGCCAGGGCATCGGGGTGATCAGCGATTACGAATCCCAGCCGCTGATCATCCGCTCCCACCTCGGGCTCTACACCCTGGTCACCGTGGGGGTGCTGACCAACCTCGAGGACCTGGCCAACGAGGCGTTCGCCGACAAGTCTACACACTTCTCCGAGATCAGCGGTTCCGAACCCAACCCCACCGAGGTGGTGGCCGCACTGATCAACCAGGGCACCAGCTTCGTGGACGGGATCCGTCTGGCCCAGGAGCGGATCGAGGGGTCCTGCTCCATGCTGCTGCTCCGGGGGAACCGGCTGTACGCCGCCCGCGACCGGTTGGGCCGCACCCCGGTGATCGTCGGCGAGAAGCCGGGTTCGGTGGCCCTGACCCTGGAAACCTGTGCCTTCCCCAGCCTGGGCTACGAGACGGTTCACGAACTGGGGCCGGGTGAGATCGTCTGTGTGGAGGGTGAGGGATGGCAAACGGTCCAGCCGCCGGGGGACCGGCTGCAGATCTGCGCCTTCCTCTGGGTCTACTACGGCTACCCGGCGTCGAGGTATGAGGGGATCAATGTTGAGGCCGCCCGCAACCGCTGCGGCGAGGCGCTGGCCGCACGGGAAGAGATAGAGATCGACATCGTGGCCGGGATTCCCGACTCGGGGACGGCCCACGGGCTGGGCTACGCCAGTGCCGCGGGAGTTCCCTATCGCCGGCCCTTTGTCAAATACACCCCCACCTGGCCCCGCAGCTTCATGCCCCAGAACCAGACGGTACGCGACCTGGTGGCACGGATGAAGCTGATCCCGGTGCGCGACTACATCACCGGCAAACGTCTGCTTTTTTGTGAGGACTCCATCGTACGGGGAACCCAGCTCAAAGACACCATTTCCCGACTCTTCGACTACGGGGCCAAGGAGGTGCACATGCGGCCGGCCTGCCCGGCATTGATGTACGGCTGCAAGTTCCTCAACTTCTCCCGCTCGAAATCGGAGCTCGACCTGGCGGCCCGCCGGGCGGTGCGTGAGTTGGAGGGGACCGACCCCGAGGACCTTTCGGCCTACGTCGATCCCGACTCGGACAAGCACCACGCCATGATCGAGCGTATCGGCCTGCGCCTGGGTCTCACCTCCCTCCGCTACCAGCGACTGGAGGACATGGTGGAGGCCATTGGCATGCCCAAGGAGAAGGTCTGTACCTACTGCTGGGACAAGGTCGAGTAGAGCCGGGTCAGTTGGAATTCTTCTCCCAGCGGAAGACCCGCTGGGGGGGGATGCAGAGCAGTTCCAGGCTTATCTGCGCCTCGCCCAGCCGGGGGTTGGTCAGGCCGGCCACGGAGTCGCGGACCTGGTAGGCCACGAAACGGCCGCCGGGCGGCAGCAGGCGGGCGATCAGGTCCAGCAGGTCGGTACCGCTCTCAGGCCCCATGGTGGAAAAGGGAATTCCGGAGACCACCACGTCCGGGTGGGCCAGACCCTTGCCGGCCAGAGCCTGCTCCAGTTCCAGGGCAGCGCCGCAGTGGACCGCCAGGCGGCCGTCCCGGATGCGACGGATCCGGTCGCAGAACAGCGGATTGATGTCGAGGCTGAGCAGTGAAGCCTCGGTGGACAGGGCGGCGAGAATCGCCCTGGTGATTCCACCGGTCCCCGGCCCCAGCTCCACCACCGAGCGCGCGCTGCCGATGTTACCGGCCAGCACCACCCGTTTCTCGAGAAACCGCGAGCTGGGAACCACGGACCCGATCTGACGCGGGTGTCGGAGAAATTCCCTGAAGAAGATGGCCCGGTCCTGTACCCGTGCAAGAAGATCCTGGCTCCAGCGCATGGCTGCTCCCCGCCGAGATATTTCGTGAGGACAATTGCCGCCCGGTGTCCGTGAGAGTTTTATACCACGGTGTCGGTCGAAAACACATCCCATTCTTGACAGGTTCCCAAAGTTTCCTTAAGCTAATTTTGAATTGTATGCAATCGTTGTCGAGGATCACGATGCACCAGTTGACCCCCAGCCAGGAGAACTATCTGGAGTGGATCTACCGCCTCTCTCTCGACGGGCCGGTGCGCATGGGCGATCTGGCGTCGAAGCTCGGGGTCAAGGCTCCCAGCGCCAGCCGGGCGGTCACCGGGTTGTCCAGGCTCAGACTGGTCAACCACCAGGTCTATGGGAGGATCGAGCTGACCGCGGAGGGTGCCCGTGTGGGCCAGGCCCTGGTCCGGCGCAGTGACTGCCTCACCAGGTTGCTGGTGGAGATACTGGGTATGGATCCGGTGACGGCCATCCCGGAAGTCCACCGCCTGGAGCACGTTCTTGGCCAGGAAGTCCATTCCCGTCTGGAGGTTCTGGTGGAATTCGCCGGTTCGTCCCCGGCCTGGGTCAAGCGGCTCCAGCACCGGATCGAGCAGCGGGCCGGGTGTGAAGACGACCCCGCCGGTTTCGGGATCGGCAGGACCGAGATCCATGTCGGCCTCGATCGCCGTGACTGATACCGACACACCGGAGAGTGGCTCTCCATCAACCCCGTTATCTCCCTGTTGCAAGCAGGTCCACGTTCCAACTCGCCCCGGTGGTGTCGGCGGCCGATCTTGATCGGCGGCAGGTTCTTCTCTATACTTGGATTCCCGATGATGGAATTCCCCATGCCGTGAGGCCGAGCCGATGGGTGTGACGATAGAACAGTTGAAAATATCGGTGGTGATGCCGGTGTACAACGAGGCGGCCACCATTCGGTCGATCATCGATCTTGTCTGCGAGCAGGAGCTGGTGGACGAGCTGGTGGTGGTTGACGACTGCTCCACCGACGGCACCGGTGAGATCCTCGCCGATCTGGATATCCCGGAAGTGCGGGTGTTGCGGCACGAGACCAACCGGGGCAAGGGCGCCGCGCTGCGTACCGGATTCGCCGCCACCAGCGGAGACGTGATCCTGGTCCAGGATGCGGATCTGGAATATGACCCCCGGGAGTACGGTCGGCTGATTCAGCCCATCGCCGAAGGCAAGGCCGATGTGGTCTACGGCAGCCGGTTCGCCGGCGGCGGGACTCACCGCGTGCTCTATTTCTGGCACTCGGTGGGCAATCGGCTGCTGACCCTGCTCTCCAACATCTTCACCGACCTCAACCTCACCGACATGGAGGTCTGCTACAAGGCTTTCAGGAGTGAGGTCCTGCGGCGGATCACCCTCAAGGAAGATCGCTTCGGGTTCGAACCCGAGGTGACGGCCAAGATCGCGCGGCTGCGGGTCCGGATCTACGAGGTGCCGGTGAGTTACTACGGGCGCACCTACGCCGAGGGCAAGAAAATAGGTCTCCGCGACGCGTTCCGCACCTTGTGGTGCGTAATCCGCTACAACACCTTCAGCCGCTGAAAACCCCATCTGCCGTCCGATAGCTTTGTTGACGGCCTCCTCAACCCCGAGCCATGGCTTCCAGCCGCCGGATACGCTCCTCCATGGGCGGGTGGGTGGAAAAGAACTTCTGCAGCCCACCGATGAAGGGGTTGACGATGAACATGTTGGCATGCGCCGGGTTTCCCCGCCGGCTGATGGGGATCTGCCGCGCCCCCTGGTGCAGCTTGGCCAGCGCGCGGGCCAGGGACAGCGGGTTGCCGGAGATTGCGGCGCCCCCGCGATCGGCGGCATACTCACGAGTCCGGGAGATGGCCATACGCAGCAGCATCGCGCCCAGCGGTGCGCCCACCATGATCAGGATCATACCCAGCGGGTTGTTGTTGCGGGACCGGCCGGCCGTGCCGAAGCGGGCGAACTGTCCCAGGGTGGCGATGGCACCGGCAAAGGTGGCGGCGATGGTGCCGGTGAGGATGTCGCGGTTCTTCACGTGGGCCAGCTCGTGGGCCATCACGCCTTCCAGTTCATCCCGGTCGAGGATCCGCAGGATTCCCCTGGTCGCCGCCACGGCCGCGTGCTGAGGATTGCGCCCGGTGGCGAAGGCGTTGGGCGTGTCCTCCGGCACAAGGTAGACCTTGGGCATGGGCAGGCCGGCTTTCTGTGTCAGGCCGGCCACCATGGAGTAGAGGCCTGATCCGTCCTCCGCCGTGATCTCCGCCGCCCGGTAGCGCTTGAGCACCAGCTTGTCGCTGAACCAGTAGGAGAAGAGATTCATCGCAGCGGCGGCGAGGAAGGCCATCACGGCGCCGTTCCGGCCTCCCACCGCCCCACCCACCAGCACGAACATGACGGTGAGGGCAGTCATCAGCATGAAGGTGCGGGACCTGTTCATTTGTTACCTCACCCGCGGTGCGATCAGTCGCCGATGATGAAGGTCACCTTGAGGTTCACCCGAAAGGCGATCACCTTGTTGTCCTTGACCGTCACCTGCTGGTCCTTGACCCAGGCATTCTTGATGTTTTCAACGGTCTTGCCGGCACGGGAGATGCCCTCTTGGATGGCGTCTTCAAAGCTCTTGGAGGATTCGGCGCTGATCTCGATCACTTTGGCAACGGACATGATTCTTCTCCTTATAGATCTGTGTTCAGGTTGAGTTTTGGAGCCCGGACCCGGTTGCGGCCCGGCAGGTCATTATATCCACATCAGACAAGACATGAGAAAGAAAAAATAGTCACCTTAATCCTTGATCGCCTCAGCGGTTTCCTTGGCCGCTTCCTCGACTTCATCTGCCACTTCTCCAGCACCCTCGGCGATCTCCTCACCGACTTCGATGGCATCCTCTTTCAGCTCCTCGGCAGCCTCGGCCGTCTCCTCGCCAATCTCCTTGGCCGTTTCCGTGGTCTTCTCCACGGCCTGGTCCACGGCTTTGCCCGCGGTTTCCATGTAGCCCTCATCCTCGGTTTCTGTGCAGCCCATGGAGACCCCGAATACCAGGGCCAGACAGAGCACCATCAGCAGTGACTTGATCCACATGACACATTCTCCCTTTTCAATTTTAAGATGAATTACGACGTGAACGGTGATATCCCCTCAGACATTATACCAGCTTTGTCCACTATCGTTGACTACCCCTTGCGGATCAGACCCACCACGAAGAGGAGCACCACGGCCCCGATCACCGCGGTGACCAGAGAGCCCATCAGCCCCCCGGCGGCGAGGCCGAAGAGGCTGAAAAGGTAG
>RCNC010003488.1_pt1 | contig 10254 bp, 9 predicted proteins | sample 2041301 | NCBI WGS metagenome assembly RCNC01 (sample SAMN09708231, study PRJNA481090) | Marine sediment metagenome, whole genome shotgun sequencing project. | biome: marine sediment; feature: ocean; material: sediment; isolation source: Sewage treatment plant 13A marine sediment (STP13A) ... | reverse complement strand
TGTTAGCAGGGGATCTTGGCGGGGCCTACGAATACCTGTCACCGGGATATCGTTCCAGCGTTTCATCATTGCAGTACCAGAGGTCGCTTTTGCTAAAGCGTGTACGTTGGACCAGCGCAAAGTACATTGAAAGTGAATGTGAAGAGACAACCTGCAAGCTAAAGTTTTCTTTGGGTTATTCTGTCAGTGGTGCACTTCCCGGTGTAGGTAAATTTAGCAGCACAGAGAAAATCTACGAATCTTGGGTGCTGGCTGATGGTGAATGGTATTTTGTGCCTGAACATTGATATGCCTACAAAGATAATAATAATGTTTAACTTATTGTCATGGTGTTCTATTTATCGTAAAATTACAGCGTTGTGATGCAATTTTGCATAAACCGCGTGTTGTTGTTGCCAATTCGGCGACTTCAGTATGCGAAATAAATGATAGGCCCTGTGTATACAATAGGAGTGTTGTAATGAACAGAAAGAATTTAACAGCAGCAGTGCTTGCAGGTCTGGCCGGAGTGGTTGGGATTGTAGGTTCAGCACAAGCAGTCAATGTAAACCCTGACGGTATTGGTCAGGTACTGATCTACCCTTATTATACAACTAACGCAAATAACGTCACTTTGCTGTCAGTGGTTAATACCTCTGATTACGCCAAAGCCGTTAAAGTTCGTTTCCTCGAAGGAAAGAACTCACGCGAAGTTCTCGATTTTAACTTATATATGTCACGTTATGACGTGTGGACAGCAGCCGTTGTTCTCGCCCCGTCTAAGGATATGGCAGGGATTGAAGTCCCAATGGTGCCGACCCTGATTACCACAGATAACAGCTGTACCGTCCCTTATATTTACGGTTTCGATAACCTGGCTGATGAGGATGGTGGCTCTCAGGAATTCCTGCCTTACGCCATGAATGATCTGACCGATGCTTCGGGCAACCCAATCACCGACCTGGGTGATATTTCCCGTGCTACAGAAGGTCATTTCGAAGTTATCGATATGGGCACATTGACCAATGATATCTGGGGTTCAGCTACAGCTATCACTCATATAGACGGTGAGCTTCCTGCTTACGATGCTGACAAGGAAACAGGTGGTTGCCAGCAGTTAATTAATGCTTGGACTGATCCTGATGATCTTGTGGCTGGTGATGAAGGTTACTGGTTGAAAACGTCTTTTGATGATATCGATGCGCCAATGGGTGGGTTATTCGGTGGTGCTGCTATCGTCAACGTTGGTGTAGGTACAATGTATTCCTACGATGCAAAGGCCGTTGATGGCTTTTCAGATGAAGAAATGCATGCAAGGCCAGGAACAACGAAGCCTAATCTGAACAGTGGTAACATCCCTTGGGGTAACGTGTTCAAAGGTGGCGAGGTCGTAAGTTATGAATTCGATACTGATAGAACTGTAGATGCAGTATCTTATGTATTCTTGCATGATTCATTGATGAATGAATACACAACTGATGACCTCATTAATGGTTCAACTGAGTGGGTTGTTACTTTCCCAACCAAGCATTTTTATGTTTATGAGCCAAATAGTTCTTCAGCAACAGCAGTGGCTCCGTTTACCAGCATTTGGGATGGTTCAGAAGCTTGTGAAGTAATTCTTCTGGATACCATCTGGGATCGGAATGAACAGCAGCCAGGCACGCCTGATGATCCAACTGGTGAGCCAATTCCACCAATCGTTTCGCCTGCGCCACCTGATGTGACGCCACCGACAAAACCTGGAATTGTTCCTTTTGAACTGTGTTTTGAAACAAATGTAATTGGATTTGGTGAAGATAGCGGTGATATCCTGGGTTCCAGCAGCTTGCATACCATCAATAATGATACTGAATTGTTCACTTCACAGAATGGTTGGGCACGTCTCGGACTGTACGATTATTCATTCGATGCGGACCAAGATGGTGTGGTTGATTGTGCAGATGGCAGCGGGTCCGAGTGCTTGTTCCGTGAGCAACTTGGTAATTTAGTTGGTCTGCCAGTAACTGGTTTCGCAGTTTCACGCTTTGAGAATACAATGTTAGGTGAAGGTGCTGACGTACTGGCCAACTATGGCGGTATCTTCCAGCATAAAGCAACCCGTAAGATGGGTAGTATGGCTAGTGAATAAAGATTAAGATAGGTGGCGATGCTCCTTAAAGAGCACAGTTACAACGTGTAAAGAGAGGGGGCCGTTAATCGGCCCTCTCTTGTGTTTAATGTTTTGGTTTGTTAACTGTTTGTTAATATTACAAAACTGACTTTAGTCGTACTGACATCATAAAAAAAGAGCGGTACGTGAAATAAATTTTGGGCGGATTTAACGAGAGAGGAAACATGATAAAATTAAACGGATTTATACCGTTGTTCGTGCTTGCGATGATGGGTGCGACGGCAAGCGCTCAAATGACTATCGTGATAGATAATCAGCAAATACCTACCAGTCATATTGCATCTATCACCATCCTGCCCAATGCGAATCAAATCAACATCGTTACAACTGTAGACTATGATGTCAGCGCTGTGAATGTGGGTAGTAATGTGGCTATTACCAGCTTTTCTGTGTCGCCTGGATCTATCCTGTCCGGCAGTGACGCTACGTTTAGGTGGGCCACTGAAAATGCGGTTTCATGCGACGCGTCTAACGGTGTTGATGGTTGGGCCGCTACGTCAATTACTGTTCCCGGTGGCAAAGCAACACTACCCATTTCAAACTTGGGTAATAATCAACGATTTACCTTGACCTGCAATGGTAGCAAGGCAGGTGATGAAGTCACTCGAGATGTTTTCTTGACTGTTAATTCTCCTGATGCAGTCAGCATTACGAGTTTTGTTGCGTCTCCGTCTACTGTCATAGAAGGTAGCAATACAACGATTAGTTGGGCAAGCCAGAATACGACAACATGTAAGGCCTCCGGTGGTACCGGTGATTGGAATGGACTGTCAGTGAATCCGACGGGCAGCACGATTGTCACTGCAAGTACAGCGGGTAACTATACATTTACGCTGACCTGTAAAAATGATTCGGGTTCAACAGCTATTAAAACAACATCATTACTTGTAGAAGCGGATGTTGTCCAGTGTGATGCATCACCACTGTCTGTTGGCACTAACGTTGACTGGGGTGGTTTCTGGGGTTCCGATTTCCCAAATCCGCGATCTGGTTCAAAAGTTACCACGGTATCTAAATACGGTTATAAGGCGATCAAATTTAATACGGGTAATGTGAATGACTATGGAGAGATTTCAGTCACTGAAAATACAGCAACTGCCGGTGTAGTGCTTGGTGTAATTAGCCAATGCCCTGGTGATTTCAGTGTCTCAGCGAGTTGTGATTATAAGTGGGGGCTTGGTGGGTCATTGAGGTGGTCAACTGTGAATAAAGCTTATTCCTGTGAACTCCTACCCAACACCGATTACTACTTTAATTTTACTTATACAAATGGGAAAAATGTGAACGATTCAACTTGTTCTAAGTTACCTTGTAGAGTTGTATTAGAGCATAAGAACCGCTAGGCCAGTAAAATGGTTCAAAGCGCTGGGCACCTGGAAAGGGCCCGGCGTTTTCTTTTTTAGTCAATCAATCATTTGCTATCCGGAGTTTGCTATGAAGTTGTATTTGATCATTGCTTCTACTGTCAACCTTGTTCTGTTTTCAACACTTACGAACGCAGACAATTCACCTGACCCGAATGAAATTTTGGCGTGGCGTGGAAATGGTGTTGTCTCACAGGAGTTGTTTGAAGCGCGGGCGGACAAAATCCCAAAAAATTTGCGATTGAATGCGTTGCGTGATAGTAATCGTTTGAAGGACCTCATTAATAATATGTTGATAGAGGCACAGTTAGCTGAAGATGCGCGCCAAGCTGGATTTGACAATGAGAAAATTGTTATTAACCGTATGAAACTGGCGCAGCAGGCCGAATTGGCAAATGCCTGGTTGGAACATTATGTCGATACAAATCAAGAAGCTGACCTTGACCAGTTAGCGTATGAATATTATCAACTGAACAAAAATAGTATCCTTACCTTGCCTTCAATCAACGTTAGTCATCTTCTCGTCTCTACGGAAGAGCGTACAGATGAAGAGGCAAAAGAAAGGGCGAAGTTTCTTTATCAAGAAATTGAAGTAAACCCGGCGTTATTTGATGAAATGGTATTGAAATACTCTGACGATAAAAGTGTTTCTTCTAACAAAGGTAAATTTACGAAGATCAAAAAAGGTAACATGGTAAAACCTTTTGAAGATGCAGCATTTGCACTTCAAACTAGTGAGATTTCTGAGCCGGTAAAAACCAAGTATGGATTTCACATTATTCGTCTTGATGCGCACGTTGCGCCCGAACAGATGCCCTTTGATGAGGTAAAAGCTCAATTGATAGACCGGGAGCGAAAAAAACATGAAGAACGGATCAAAAACGATTACTTGTCGAAGTTAACATCTGAGGATGTAAACATGACAAAAGAAAGCCTGGAAGAAATGGTCAGAAGGCAATTTGGTGAAGACTATGTTGATCCCCAAGTTATTAAAGGTGATTCAGAGTAATATAGGCACCCTGTTTAAACGGCCGTACCGTAATGACATCGGGGATGCACAAAAAATTTGAATGGGTGTTCTTTAAGAATCTGGTTATTAGACAGATCAAACAGGACTATCTTGAGAACCTGACCGGCTTCGCATGGTTGATCTTGCAACCGTTGATTTTGCTGGCGGTTTATGCTTTTGTTTTTTCGACCATCTTCAAAGCACGTATACCAGAGGCGGGGGATATCGGATTTGTACCCTATCTTGCCGTTGCATTCTGGCCGTGGACTGCGTTTTCTGAAGCGATACTCCGTGCCAATGGTTCAATCACCGCCAACGCAGCCCTGATTGGAAAGGTCGCGTTTGCGACCGAGCAAATACCGCTGGCTAGCGTAACTGCAACCTTTGCCATGCACCTGATTGGTTTTGCCGCAGTGCTGGTTGTACTGCAACTGATGGGCACAAACATCCACTGGCTCTATCTACTTCTGGGAATACCGGTATTTCTATTAATGTGGGTATTTGCCTGTGCGATTGGCCTGTTTACCAGTGCAATTCAAGTATTTGTGCGTGACCTGGCGCAGATATTGCCGCCCTTAGTGACATTCTGGTTTTTCACAACGCCAATTTTGTATAGTGCTTCATATTTACCGGAGTCCATTCAACAAGTTGCACAATACAATCCGATGGCCTGGTTTGTCGGCCGTTTACGTGAGTTGCTGCTCTTTGGCGAAATCAATTTTGATACCACGGCTATCGTGATGTTGGTGTTCATACCCGTTTTCGCCTGGGCTTCCCTGCTGTTCTTTCGTCGTTTCTCCGGCCATTTTGAAGATTTTCTTTGATGGATACCTTGGTCAAAATCGAGGGTGTATCAAAAATATACCCCCGCGTGCACAAACCGCATGAACGTCTGAATGCATTTGTATCGTTGTTGTTTGGCCGGGAACCCACCAATGGTGCGAAGGTACTGACTGATATCGACCTGGAAGTGGTTCGTGGTCAATCACTCGGTATTATTGGTGAGAACGGAGCGGGCAAATCCACTCTGCTGAAAGTGTTGACCGGTGTCATCCAGCCCACGGTAGGGCGCGTGATGGTACATGCAAATATTGCCGCCATGCTGGAACTTGGTGCAGGGTTTCAACCCGATTTCAGCGGTATGGAAAATGTACGTATGAAAGCATCGTTGATGGGTTTGAGCAGCAAGGAACTGGACGACCGTCTCGATGATATTCTGGATTTTGCCGATATCGGTGAGTATATCCATGAACCGGTAAAACACTATTCATCCGGCATGGTTGTCAGGTTGGGTTTTGCCGTTGTGACCGCCTGTCAGCCTGATCTTTTGATTACCGATGAAGTCCTCGCCGTTGGTGACGAATCTTTCCAGAAAAAATGCATTCGCTGGATCGAGCAGTTCATGAAACGGGGTGGAACGCTTTTGCTGGTATCACACAGTATGTACGTGGTGCAGAAGCTATGCCAAAAAGCCTTGTGGATACATGAGGGGCGTGTTGAACAATATGGTGAAGTATTCCCCGTCACCCAGTCCTACCTGGCCTGGCATGAAAAACGCAGCGCGAGAGAAAAAGAAAAACGCATAGAGGCATCAGGCGATGGTGCTTACTACCGTATTGTGCAATTTAACCTGGCGGGGGAAGAGGATGACGCCACGCCGACCTTTGCCATGGGTGATGATCTGAACATTGAACTTCAGATTTATTCACCCGATGATCGTCCACCGGTGGGAGTGGTTGGTATCATAAGGGCGGATGGAACACCGGTGTACGGGGTTGTATCCGATAACGAAGATGTCACGCCGGTCAAATTGTCGGATCACAACTATCGGTTCCGCATTTGTTTTAAAGACATCAGGCTTCTTCCAGGTAGCTACAATGTAAGCGGGCATTCAATGGATCCGGAAGGTGTGAGGATTTTTGATAATCGCCAAATTGCATTTAGGATTAAGGGCGATACCAAGGAAGTGGGTTATATCAGGCTTCCACACGAGTGGCAGGACTAGATTTCTTTATGCCACTCCCGTTGATAATTATTCCTGTTTTCAATGCATTTGAATATCTTGAAGCCTGCCTTGAGTCTGTTAGGCACACTGTTCCTGCTGATACGCGGATATTGTTAATAGATGATGCGTCGACCGATGTGAGGGTGCAGCCTTTACTGCAATCATTTGCTGACGAGGCAGAGCCCTATCGGCAATTGATCAAACATGACCAAAACAAGGGCTTTGTAGCGACCGCCAACGATGGTATGCGATTGGCTAAGACGGACTTGGTACTGCTAAACTCCGACACCGAAGTTACCAATGGTTGGTTGGAACTACTTGCAGACTGTCTCGCTTCGGATGCATCAATTGCCACTGCGACACCATGGTCCAATAACGGGGAGATCGTTTCCATTCCTGATTTTTGTGTTGCCAATGAGGTTCCAGTGGATCCGGACGCCATTGCATCGGTCATCGCGAGTTGTGGTCAAGCGGGTTATCCGGACATGCCTACAGCGGTTGGTTTTTGCATGGCAATTTCATTACGTGCGGTCCATGAGGTAGGTTTTTTTGACGAAGCCACTTTTGGTCATGGTTACGGTGAAGAGAATGATTTTTGTCAACGGGTCGAGCAGGCCGGGTTTCGCAACGTCCTGTGTGACAACGCTTACGTGGTTCATCACGGTGGTGCCTCGTTCGGGCCTTTGGGACTGAAACCGGATGAAAAAAGTATGCAACGCCTGCTCGCCAAACACCCGGATTTTCTCCGCATAGTCAGTGAATTTATTCGCACGGACCCATTTGCGCCGCGCAGACAGGAAATACTCGATTGTCTCGAACATGCAGGTTTAGCCCTCATACCACTTCCATAATGCGGTAAAATCAGATTTTCTCCGCTACAGGTTCAAATAGTGTCAGATTCACTTGAGTTCACCGGCGAACGATTTACGCCCGAATGCGTGCGTGAAATCTGGTATGAGCATTTTCATCGCTATGCATTGGCTGCACGCTGGTGCGCCGGTAAGCGCACGTTGGATGCGGCCTGTGGTGAAGGTTATGGTTCGGCACTGCTGGCAGAGTCCGCTTCGTCAGTGGAAGCCGTGGATATTTCAGAGCAAACCATCACACATGCCCGGCAGCGTTATGGTCATCTCAAGGATCTTGGTTTTCATGTTGGTGATTGCACCACGTTGCCGTTCGGGGATGATGAGTTCGATCGGGTGGTATCTTTCGAAACACTGGAGCATCTTGAGGCGCACGACGAGTTACTGGCCGAATTTCGACGTGTGCTAAAACCGGATGGATTTTTGATTCTTTCATCGCCTGACAAGGCGATTTACTCTGACCTGCAAAATACCGTTAACGAATACCACGTTAAAGAACTTTATCGGGAAGAATTTGAGGTGTTGATTCAGCGTCATTTCCCTGCCAGTCGTTTGCTCGGCCAAAAGCTTATGTTTCATTCGGCAATATGGTCAATGGGGGGTCTCGACCGGCTTGCGATTGATCAGGTTTCGACTGACAAAGTGCATTCCCCAACCCACATCACACAGCCACCCATGTATTTCATCGCACTATGCGCAGCCGATGCGGCCAGTTTGCCGGATCTGGAAGGGCAGTTGTGGTTATTTGATGACTTCGAAGAATCCGTGTATCAACACTATAATGATGAAATCAGGCGCCATATCGCCGCCGGCGGCATCATTGCGAGGCTGGAAAAAGAGATTGAGGAATTAAAAAGTCAATCCGGTCGGGAAGCAACACCCCGGAAGTCCTGGTGGCGGCGTTTGCTGGACAAGCCCTGAAGCTGAAATGACCATAGCGACCATTATCGTTAATTATAACGCCGGTGAGACCTTGCAGCAGTGTGTCGGTGCTTTACTTAAAAGCACGGAACCTACCACCATCACAATTTTTGACAATGCTTCCAGCGATCATAGTGCCGAGAACCTGCAGAGCTTTTTCGGTAACCACCAGAATGTCGAGTTCCTGTTTAATGGAACCAACCTTGGATTTGCTCCGGCGGTTAACCTGGTCGCAGGTCGCTCAGACGCCAACTGGATATTAGTTTTAAACCCCGACTGCATTCTTGAGCGTGAAACCCTGGCAAGACTTAAAACTGCCTTGGTCCAAGACCCGGGTGCTGCGCTTGCCGGGCCTGCTGTGCGTGATGAAAATGGCCGCTTACAGCGAGCGACTATGCGGCGTTTTCCGGGTCCGTGGAAATCGCTGATGTCTGCCAGTGGTCTGTGGCGTTTGGGTAAATGGTTGCCTGTTTTTCATGGTGTTGAAGTTGATGTCTCAGATCTAACCGATGATCCGGAGATATGTGATGCCGTCAGCGGTGCCTGTATGCTGGTCAGGCGCAGCGCGTTTGAAGCTATCGGATATCTGGACGAAGGCTACGCCATGCATTGTGAAGACCTGGACCTGATGTATCGTCTTAAAAACCAGGGATGGCATTGTCTTTATGTTCCGCAAGCCGGCAGTGTTCATCAGCAAGGCTTATCCAGTCGTAGTCGCCCCACCTGGGTGCATTTTCAAAAACATCGTGGGATGGCCAGGTTTTTCAGAAAATTCCAGGCTAAAACCACGGCATTCCCCATTAGCATACTGGTCTATACCGGTATTTGGCTCAGGTTTATTGTTCTATGGCCTTTGGTACTGATCAGACGATAAATCCGCACAGGTTGCTGCTGCTTGGCGCCAGCAGTCAGATCGGTGTGTTCGCGATTCCCAGGCTGATCGAAGCCGGGTTTCATGTACTCGCGCTTAGTCGCAAAGGTAAGCCGGAAGGTTTTCCTGCGTATGATCAGGTGGAATGGTTAAATGAGGTTGAATCTGTAAAGGCCTCTGAAAGTTGCCAGTACTTGCTGTCCGCTGGTCCAATGCAATTGGCGCAGAAATTCCTGGCAGCTGGTGAAGAATTTCGATCAGCGGTCGTGTTTAGTAGCAGTAGTGTTGAAACCAAGCGAGCATCTGATAATCCTGTGGAGAGGGAACAGATCAGGGATATGTTGGCTCTCGAGTCTGAGCTACAACTCAGTGCAAAGACCGGGGGTTTGAAACTGGTGATATTCAGACCGACGCTGATATATGGATGTGGGCTTGATAGCAATATCTCACAGCTTGCAAAATGGATACGGCGATTTGGGTTTATGCCAGTCAACGGCAAGGCCACTGGATTGCGGCAACCAGTACATGCTGATGACCTGGCAGAGGCGGCAACATCGGCATTAATGAGCGAATTGAATCTACCCCCAATGCTGTATCTACGCGGCGGTGATACTTTGTGTTATTCAGAGATGATCAGCCGAATCTTTCCGGCAGTTGCTAAGCCGACCAGAATTTTGCGATTGCCTCAATGGTTGTTCGTGATGCTTGTTAAGTTGGCAAAAATTTTCGCGAGCGGTGGATCGGTTAATGAAGAGATGGTCAGACGGCAATTGAATGACCTCGTATTTGATGACTCACAGGCCAGGGAGTTGCTGGGCTATGATCCTCGTCCGTTTGCTCCGCAGGGGAAGGATTTTTCTCTGCCGAAGATCAGGAAACAGTAGTGTGAATTGAGTTTGGGTGGCTTCGAGCCGAGGGGGTGGGGGGTTAGCCTTGGGACACGCCATGAATCCGTCCTCGGCAACTGCTCCTGCGTGACTCTACCTCCTGCGTCCCTGCAGTCGTGTCGCTCACGGTCCCAAGGCTAACCCCCCACCCCCTCGCCTCAGGTCAAACAAAATTGAAATAT
>RCNC010006356.1_pt1 | contig 10257 bp, 7 predicted proteins | sample 2041301 | NCBI WGS metagenome assembly RCNC01 (sample SAMN09708231, study PRJNA481090) | Marine sediment metagenome, whole genome shotgun sequencing project. | biome: marine sediment; feature: ocean; material: sediment; isolation source: Sewage treatment plant 13A marine sediment (STP13A) ... | reverse complement strand
ACGAGAGGGAGTTCCTGCATGTGTCGACATCTGCCCTACAAATGCGTTGACCTTTGGTGATCTTAATGACCCGGATAGTGAAGTAGCAAAGATGTTGAATACAGAAATAACCCATCAGAATAAACCTCACTTAGGTACCAAACCGCGATTGTACCGCATTCCTACAAAACGAGGAGGGATCGACAATGGATAATATTTGGGGAAGCATGGCTCAATATAACCCGGTGGTCTGGCATTGGGTAATTGCTGTTTATCTCTTTCTTGCAGGACTTTCTGCCGGTAGTATCCTGATTGGTATCGGTTTACGCTGGACTGACAAAAACACTTATGATTTTGATGCTGAAAAACCAATCCTGAAAGCTGCGGCACTTATTGCTCCGCTGGCAATTTGTCTGGGGCTTGCCTGTTTAATTCTGGATTTAACCAAACCCTTTCATTTCTGGGTAATTCTAATAAAATATAACTTCACCTCGGTGATGGCACTTGGTGTAATAGCCCTGCTCATCTATACTCCATTGGCATTTGCCTATACTCTAATAGTTTTTCGTAATGAACTTGGCCGTTTTTCCCTTCTGTCATCTATTGGAGAAAGTCTTGTAAGTTTTCGCAAAGTAATAGAAGTCCTATTGTTCGGAATGGCAATTATCGTTGGTATTTATACAGGATTTCTTCTTTCAGCAATGAACTCTTATCCTATGCTCAATACAGCTGTACTTCCGGCTCTTTTCCTGTTCTCTGCTTTATCTGCAGGTGCTGCAGCTAACAATCTTGTTTCTATTACTTTTTTTAGTGGAAAAACTGAAGATGAGCAATCAAGGGCAATGCACAAACTTGAACTTCCAGTGATAAGTCTTGAGATACTCTTTCTAACCCTGATTTTTGTAGGACTCTATTTCCGAGGAGGAGCGGCCATTGAGGCGATTGCGAGCCTTACCACGGGTGTATGGGCAACAGTTTTTTGGGTTGGTGTAGTATTTGTTGGCTTTGGTATTCCACTCTTTTCCATGATACTTCCTGATTCAATGAAGCATTCTCGTGGGTTAGCTGTTTTTGTTGCGTGTTGCAGCTTGTCAGGAGTAATTGCTTTAAGACACTTTATACTTTATGCGGGGCAAAGCTACATTAGCTGATTTTTATATAATCAAGATACTGAAGTGGTGGGAATACAACGGACACTTTCTAAACGGCGTAATACCTTATTGTTGGGTTGGAAAGAAGGTTCATCACCCAAACGCGTACCTGGTAGTATGAAGGTCGTACAGGCGTAGGGTGAAATATTTCATATCCCGGAAGCCGTATGCTTGGCGCTTCATTGTCTTAATTTTGTTATTCAGCTCTCAGGAGAATATTGCTATTATAAATAGGAGTTCCACATCTAATAGTATTAGAGTTACAACCACATGAAAACAAGAAAACACAAAGGAGATAACATGAAAACAATAAAATATCTTATACTTACCTTTCTATTCGTTTTTTTTAAAAGCAGTTTCTGCCTAGCACAGGACCTGGTTATTTACCCAGCTCAAGGTCAGACCCAGGAGCAGACGGAGAAGGATAAATATGAATGTTATGCCTGGGCTAAGCAGCAATCTGGATTTGATCCCATGCAACAACCCGTAACCACCACCCCCCCCCTCAACAGCAGGCACAGCAAGGTGGTGTAGTTCGTGGAGGTGCTCGCGGAGCATTGGTTGGTGTTACCGTAGGTGCCATAGCCGGTGATGCCGGCAAGGGAGCAGCTATTGGAGCCACCACAGGTGCACTTGGCGGCGGCATGAGACAAAGAGGTCAACAGCGCCAACAGGAACAGGCGCAACAACAGTGGGAACAGCAGCAGGCAGCAACCTATGCTAAAAATCGGGATGGATATAACCGTGCTCAAGGTGCCTGCCTTGAAGGAAGAGGATATTCGGTAAAATAGATAATGTTGAGTTAACGCAAATCCGAAAACAGGGGCAATTTACTTTGACCTGAATCAGAAGGGTTATGTTGGATTTATTATCCAAGCAGAGTCATTTCGGCTACTGCGTTCTCACTCGTAAGCAAAAGATTGTTCTAGAATCAACTACCTTAGGTTGCCAAATCCAATAACAACAAAAAGGGTAGTTACTCAAACATTGACCTTATTCCTGATAGTCTTCAGGGATACACGTTATCGCAATGGTAGAGGCTATTATTGGCAATGTTAACCATTTAAGCAAATTTAAAAGTTTACACTCTTCCTGTGAAGATTGGTATCAGTTGGGATGAGCAAATCGTTGAGAGGAGATCATAGGTTAACAGGAATAGTCTAAACTTGAAGCGTTGGTGGAAAATTAAGACCTTCGAGATGGCAGTATTAACGTTTTGCTCAGTTGCCACGGCCTTTTTTTTGCGGTCATTTGGAGCAGTTGGTTGGTAGCTTTAAAGTTCATCCTGCTTCTCTGGGTTTGCAGACTTGAATGATATATGGATGTTCTCATAACTCCCTCTGGAGAAAGGGCATTCCTTCACACAGACAGTACAACCTTCTTGACTCACAAATACTGGGAGGCACTTCTCTCTAAGGATGTGAGTTTTTCTCCCCGATTCATGGATGACAGGACGTTCAAGGATGGCTTTGGGGGACAAGTACGGATGCATCGTCCACACTTCTCACAGAACCCTCGAACCCATTCGTGGGGATTACTTTCCGAAAACGGAAGGTTAGGATCGGGACTCGTGGTGGTTTCATTTGCACTCATGTTCATCTTACCAATGTTGTCCATACAAGCACAGCCTTGAATCTGCAGCCTTGAATCTGTAGGTTTACAAGTTGTGCGCCTAAAAATAGTTGAAAGGATGGCTGGAAAAGGATAGGTTTTTGTGAATTGATAACTGATTGAAGGGAAGCGGGCTTACAAAGCAACTACTTATCACCTAGGAGAACGCACCGTGAAAAATTTAATACTTGCCATACTAACTGCAGCCCTTTTAAGCGGAGGAATGCTCAGCGGTTGCGCTGAAAGTGATTCAGCAGTTCAGGCAACTGATCCCTCCCCGGACAGGGAAGTTGCAACTGATCCTGGTTGGCCGAGGTTGTTTAAAGCTAATGGCAACGAAGTTGTAGTCTATCAACCGCAGCTTGATGAGTGGGTGGACCATAAGACACTCCGCGCTAAGGCTGCCGCGGTGGTACAACTCAAGGGTGATGAGAAGGAATATTACGGTGCTCTGAGCATGGAGGCAGACACTGACACTAATTTAGAAAACAGGACAGTACTGTTAAAGAATTTTCAAATCACCGATAAGATCTTCCCAAACATAGAAGACGAACTGGCCAAGAAATGCTCCAGGGCAGTCATGAATGCTTTACCAAAAGGCAAGACCATGTTTTTGTCATTGGACCGTATCCTTGCCGGACTCGAAGGGACAAAAGAAAAAGCCAAGGGTGTTGCAGTCAACCTCAATCCCCCACCGATCTATCACAGTGAAAAGCCCGCAATCCTTGTTCTTTTTATGGGTGAGCCAAAATTCGAAGCTGTGGAAAATGTTTCCGGACTCCTTTACGCAGTGAATACCAACTGGGATATCCTCCTCGAAGTAGGATCTTCAAAGTATTATATGCTGAATGGGGAAAGCTGGCTGATGACGGAAGATATCATGAAAGGACCCTGGGAAGCAGCCACGAGTTTGCCAGGTTCTTTGAATAAGCTGCCGAATAATGAAAACTGGCAAGCGGTAAAGAAGAATATTCCAGGCAAGAAAGCAGCAGCAGTACCAGAGATTTTTGTATCAACTAAACCGGCTGAATTAATTGTGACCGAGGGTGCTCCAGAATATACCCCTATTTCAGGCACCAAGCTTATGTATGTCACCAATACGGAAAGTGACCTTTTTCTCCACCATGGTAAAGGAGAAATCTATTTTTTGACAGCCGGCCGTTGGTTTAAGGCAAGTAGTCTTGCAGGGCCTTGGACCGCTGCTTCCACAAAACTGCCCATTGATTTTCAAAAGATCCCTGACGACCATACTAAAGCATATGTTTTAAATTCTATACCGGGAACCCCGGAGGCCGAGGCTGCTGTTCTGCTTGCCAATATTCCCCATAAAGCTACAGTCAAACGTAACGACACAAAACTCACGGTTGTCTACGAGGGTGATCCTGAGTTTATCATAATTGATGGCACCACCTCCGTCTACTATGCAGTCAATACACCCTACTCTGTCTTCAGGGTCGAGGGAAAATATTACAGTGTACACGATGGAGTCTGGTTTGTTTCAGCAAATGCAAAGGGCCCATGGGTGGTAAGCACCATAGTACCGGACGTTATCTATACCATCCCCGCCACCCATCCCAAGTACAATGTTACTTATGTTTATATCTATGATTCAACGCCGGATACCGTGGTTGTCGGTTATACATCCGGGTATTCCGGTTCCTATGTTGCTTCTTCAGGAGTCGTAATGTTCGGAGTCGGCTACTGGATGGGTTCCGAGGTCTGGGATGACCATTATCACCATTACCATTATCATCCCCATTATTATTCCTATGGCAGTGCTGCCCGCTATGACTATTATTACGGCGGATATTATAGCAGCTCTCGTTATTACGGCCCTTACGGCGGGGCCGGTGGCGGAGCAGGCTATAACCCTCGGACAGGTTCCTATTATCGAGGTGGGTATGCCCAGGGTCCTTACGGCAGCGCTTTTGCCCGCGAGGCATATAATCCATATACCAATCGATATGGTGCCCAGGCCGGGGGCAAAACTCCTTATGGGTCATGGGGGAGGTCTGTGGTTGCCGATGGTGATGATTGGGCCAGAGCAGGGCATCGATCCCAGAGTGGTAGGACCGTTGCAGGATTTGAAACATCGCAGGGAGCCAGGGCAGTCGGAGGTTATAACCAGCGGACTGGTCAGGGTGCTGTGGTCGGCAGGGACAAGTACGGTGATGTCTATGCCGGCCGTGATGGAAATGTCTATAAGAAAGGTGATAACGGCTGGCAGAAAAACAACGGCAATAGATGGGAAAATGTCGACACTTCCTATACCAGGGATTCCGCCCAGGGACGGGCGGATTCTGCCAGAAAACAAGCGCAGTCCAGAGATTTGACTCAGCAGCAGAAGTCGGCAGCTCAGACACGTGCTGACTCTGCCAGAAATAAGACAAAGCCCCTTGAATGGACGCCTCAACAGAAATCAAAAATGGACCGATACTCCACATCTTCTCGATCCGGATCTTCCCGGAGCCAGCAATCAAATTTAAATCGTGATTATAGCGCCCGGCAACGCGGCAACCAGCGCACCAATACATATCAGCAAAGCAGAAGTTCAGCCTCGCGAAGCCGTTCGTATAGTGGCTCGCGTGGCGGCGGTGGTCGTGGTGGCGGTGGTCGCCGCTAATATTCTTTTAACTACCCATAGTTATTGAAAATTCTACACAATAAGGAAGATTGGACATAAAACAGATAATTTTATTGCTGCTCATTACCTTTTTTTGCACATGTGCATTCGGTGAGTTTCAAACGCGCAAGACACCGTTTTGAATGCAAAACAGGTGAATGAACTTTTCACCGAAAAAACATTTACGGTCACTGAAGCAAAACCAGATAAAAAAACCGGGAAAGTTATTTCATACCAGATGCATGCTTCTAACAATGGGGCTATAAATGTTATTAGTAAAGAAGTTCGTCCTGAACCACGCATATGGTCGGTAAAAGAAGATGGCTCCCTTTGTTATAGTAGAAAATTGTCACAAGATAGCAGAGGGAGAAATTGTAGTTACATTGTACCAGATGGAAAAGGTGTTTATATTTGAAGTGATATACTGAAGGCAAGCATATGCTTTAGATCTTGAACTGATATTTATTAACTTTTTTATCTGGTGAGATATGAGCGACATAGGCAGGGTCAGAAATGGCCTTGCCTATTTTTATTATTGGTTTGATATAAACCAATAAACCTTATCAATTTCCCGATTTTATATTTCTTTTATAGATCATGACTCAGTTAGTGTTGGAATAGGAAAACATATCCTTTGATAATTCTCGATTGGAAAGCACACCATAGAGGTTAACCTAGTTCCTGATAGTCTGCAGGGACACACGTCACGCTGGTAGAGGCTATTATTGGCAATGTGAACCATTTAAGCAAATTTGAAAGTTTACACTATTCCTGTTAAGGTTTGATTTGACCTTAGCCCAATATCTTGTCAAAAAGGAGCGTCTTTATACCTGGAAAAATTCAAAACTATTCCCAAATAACTAGCAGCGAATGGATCATTTTTGTTTGTTGATGTTTCCAGATTATCAACCGAGGAAAATGCTCCATTATTTCAACATTGGATGACTGATACTTTCGTATGAAGCGTTGATATTGGTAGTGTGAATTTCTTGAGATCCCATTTCCACCTGATGTATACCTAATTCTTGATAGTCCCTAGAGTTCGTCTATCATCACTTCAGGAAAAAAACTCCTTAAACATTACTCCATTTCAAGCAAACTGGATGATCGATAGCACTTTCTTACCATGAATAATGGATGGCCAGGTATCATGTTGATTGTCAGATTAGATCTCAGGTTCCAGGCATAAATAGTAATATCAAATCAAAGCCCAAGGAGGACAATCATTAAACAAAAAACAAAATTATTCAGAGTAAATTCAGAAACGGGGTTAGCCTTTAGCGCAATAGCTGAACTAATGAATGTTGAGAGTGACGAACTTTTACAAGAATTGATGTCAAGTTATGTAGCTTCCGTTCAGCGCTCAATAGTTGATATCGCACATAAATACCCAGCTTTTAGTGATCGATATCCGTTTGTCGAAGCACCCCAAAAACAGGTTAACTTGCTGAGATAGTGTGATTTGTCTTGACATTTTCGCACAATACTGTATACTCACCATCTGTTCATTAACCGCTGGATTTAATATCTACAACTTGCAGGGCGGTATACAAATTCTTTGCTAAAGCGTGATAAGCCTGTCTTTACTCCCTCTGGCTACTTCATGCCTATTTCAAAAGGGATCATCAAGAGGTACAGGCATGGAGAACGCCCCCATTACTCCTACTCTCCAATCGCTAATCAACCAAAAGATTAAAAGAAAGGATTTATCACGCCCTGAACTAGTATCTGCAATCGGCTATACAAACATTTCTAAAGGCAACAGAAGGTTAAATCATTTTTTAAATACCCTAGAAACACCATCATCTGATTTTATTAATAATTTACTGTCTGTTCTGGATATCGACTGCATCACCTTCAACAAATCAATAAATGTTTCCCTGGATCAATTTAGTAACCAACCCAAGAAGAAATTTAAACCATACATCCAGATTATTTTAAGTATAGAAATTCGTCCTCTATTTGCCTCCCAGATGGTTGCAAACAAGTGTTCTGTACCTGTTGTCATTGACCGTCTTAAAAGAGCCACTCATGATCGGGTTAATGGAGCCACCAGGAAGTGGCTAAATCAGGGTTTCGGAGTAGGTTATTTTTTACCGTTTTCTGACCTTGAATTCAAGGACCTTTTTTGTGTTTTGGTTAAAGGTTTTGGTACGCGGAAACTTTTGCCATCCAGCACGATCCTGTAGGCACCGTGTCGCAGTCTGTCCAAGGTGGCTGCACCGATAATTTTGTTGGGGAAGGCATCACCCCATTCTTCAAAGTCAAGATTACTAGTGACAATGGTTGAACGAGTTTCGTAGCGTTCAGCAATAACAGCGTGTAAATCCTCATCCTGTGGTGACTGAAGCGGTTTAAGACCATAGTCGTCAATGATGAGCAGATCTACTTTGATCATCGCTCTGAGTTTTCGCTCGTAGGCATTAGTGGCTTTGGCGGCATGGAGTTGCCCCAACATCTTTGCCTGAGTAGTAAAGAGGACATCTTTATCTTGTCGGACAGCACAGTGTCCCATTGCTTGAGCAAGATGGCTCTTTCCTGTACCACAAGGACCTGCAATGAGAACAGCGACCTTCTCCTGCATAAAGTGGCAGGTTGCCAGATCCATGACCATTTTTTTATCAATGGCCTGGTTGAAAGTGAAGTCAAAGGTCTCCAGAGTTTTACCATGTTTAAACCCGGCCCTTCGGAGGCGTTGGTCGAGTTTTTTGGAGGCACGCCGAGCAGTTTCATCCTGCAGGAGCAAAGCCAGGAACTCGGTGTGGGAGAGGGAGTCTTCAACTGCCTGCCTGTTCCTGACTTCCAGTGAGTCAAGAAATCCTGAGAGTCTCAATTGTTTAAGCATAGGGGTAAGTTCGGGCATCGGGTTCATTTCTTCTCCTTTTATTGAATGAGTAAGTCATTTGCGTTACGACAGAAGGTACCGTTGCCGGTATAAACATTGCTGAGTTGTTCAGGTGCCTGCTCAGGTGTTTCCAGCAGATCCAGTTCTTTGACCAGAATAGTTTTTACCGTCTGATAGCGGGGATTGTCGTAGAACAGGGCTCGTTTGCATGCGGCATCTAATCTGTCTTTTCCGTATTTGTCTTTCAGGCGGATAATACCTTGGGCGGCCCTGAGGTTATCCAAAACTCGATCGTTGAACAAACGGTCAATAAGCACACGACAAAAAGTACCGACAGCATCAGCCTGTTTGAGACACCACTGTGGATCACGCATCTTGTAGGCAAGGGCATCCGGCGGCAGATGGTCATCACAGCTTGATTTCTGGCCAGGTTGTTGTAACCGCCTGTGAACAGCAACCAGTTGATGATTGTTAAAGAGTTTTATGGAGTGTTCGGTTGCCTGGAGCCAGAGTTCTTGTCTGACAAAGCGATAAGGTGCGGAATAAAAGCACTTCTCGAACTGGATATGGCAGTTGCCGTGCAGCTTGACCTTTGCCCAGGCGGCCTGTTCCACCGGCCTGTCCGGCAGAGTTTGAAGAAGGTGTTTTTCTGTTTCATGGAACAGTTTTATCGGTTGTTGTTTCGTTGTGCCGTGAATGCGGACTGAAGCAATCTCCTTGTTCCATTGGAGCAATTGACGGTTGGCATCTGCAAGGGAACGAAATTCCTTTAAGGGAAGAAAATTGCGTTTGACATACTTCACCCCGGCCTCCACTATTCCTTTTTTCTTTGGTTCTCGTGGTGGACAGGGGGATATGAGAAAGCCATAGGCTTCGGCAAGGTCTCCATAGGAGCGCTGAACTGCAGGATCACGCCAACAGGCACGTGTGATGGCGGCTTTGGGGTTGTCGATCACTACCTTGGCAGGGATTCCACCGTAGAAGTCAAAGGCCCGACGATGGCAGCCAAGCCAGGTGAGAATCTTCTGATCCCGAACCAACTCTACAAACTGATGGCGACTCCAAGCCAAAGTCATAACGAAAAACCAGGTCTTGAAAACTTCTCCGGTGAAGACATCGACAATAACCGGACCAGCGCCAAAATCTACCTGGACACTATCACCGGGCTCATGGTCGAGCATGACGGTTGCTTCTGGCGGCTCATTAGCCTTAAGGGCGCGTAGATAACGTCGGACAGCTGAATAACTGCCGTTAAAGCTGTATTTTTCCCGTAGGGTTCTGTGGATTACGGTGCCACTAATTCCCTGCTGGTGCCAGCTGGAGACTTCTTTGGAAAATGGTTCAAGGGAGGATACTTGCCGGTTTGCTACCGAAATTTGCAGTACCTCGGAAAGTCTTTGGTCATCAGGCAAGGGGGAATTATGATCAAGCCAGCCATGCTGCCTTGCCGTCTTTCTCAGTGCTGATGCTTTGTTACGGCCCATGATTCCAGACTTGGCAAGCTGACGATCTGACTCACCCTGACGCATCCTGACAAGTATGTGACGATATTCATGCATTTCAAATCTCCTGTTACCCATCTCGTTGCTCCTTCTTGAATTTGAAAAACAAATCCAAGAAGTCTACACCGAGAGTGGTGGAAATCCGAAACCCTGATTAGGTGGCTCTATTATGCCGATCCTGAAGTGGCTCCATTAAGCCGGTTACAGAGTGGCTTCATTAACCCGATCTTTAGGTGGCCCTATTAAGGCGATCATGGAATGGCTCTATATAGGCGGTCGGTAACACGTTGCTTATCTTCCGCCTACGCGGGACTAAAAATTGATTAAATGTAGTTTTTACGACGCCATCTTAAGTTGATAAAAACATTGTGAGTTTTTCATGCCACTGGTCAAGTGTTACCGACCGCCTATATAGAGCCATTCCATGATCGCCTTAATAGGGCCACCTGAAGATCGGGTTAATGAAGCCATTCTGTAACCGGCTTAATGGAGCCACTTCAGGATCGGCATAATAGAGCCACCTAATCAGGGTTTCGGATTTCCACC
>RCNC010003486.1_pt1 | contig 10262 bp, 8 predicted proteins | sample 2041301 | NCBI WGS metagenome assembly RCNC01 (sample SAMN09708231, study PRJNA481090) | Marine sediment metagenome, whole genome shotgun sequencing project. | biome: marine sediment; feature: ocean; material: sediment; isolation source: Sewage treatment plant 13A marine sediment (STP13A) ... | reverse complement strand
ACGATGCCGATGGTGGTGCTTGCCGGCCGGTGATTCTCGCCAAAATGCTTATTCATCGTCGCTGTAATGGCATTCTGGTTCTCGCCAACATCAACAATAAACTTCGTCACCTGAATCACGTCCGTTATGTCCCCACCGGCAGCCTTCAGGGTTTCCGTCATACGCAGCATGATTTGCTCGGTTTGAGCCGCAGCATCGAAATCAACATGGTCGAACTCGGACGGCACATGCGGGTGACTGTGCGGCACCGGCGCTGCCGTGATTCCGGACAAGAAAACCACCGTACCGGAATTCACCTTCATCGCTGAGGTAAACGGCATATTCGCGCCCGAAGCGGGTTCCGTTCCAGGCAGATGAACGTATTCAACGGCGGGCCGATTGTCGCAGGAGACCAGTATTAGCAGGCTCACAAGGCCGATTAGCAGTTTTTTAACCATTATCTATTTTCTCGATATTATTACCCTAGTATACGAGTTTTTCGATATTATTGAGACTCGAGTCGCAAGAAGGTAAATGGGTCGACGCGGTTCCCGAGCCATCCGCCGTCGATTTGTTCCAGCAGGAGTTAGTCATGACACGTTTATTTATTGTCGCACTTTCGGTCTTCGCAATAACCGCGTGCGATAGTTCAGGCCCGGAGCTCAGCGACGTTAGTCTGGTTGCTAATCCAAACTCAACCGTTCCGCTTGCCGCGATACTTCGCGTTAGCGGTGACGAGCCCTCCACCCTGAGCATCAATATTGACGATGGTGAACGGCAATGGAGCGTATCCCCGAGTGACGCAATATCGACTGGTCATGAAGCACCCGTGCTCGGCATGCGTGCAGGAAGGATGCACACAATCACTGCTTCGCTCACTGACGCAAAAGGCAATACGTCGGTCACTGACGCCATGACATTCGAAACGCCGCCGCTACCAGATGCGTTTCCAACTCCACGCGTAACTGTGAACAAACAAGACGCAGTTGAGCCTGGAGTGACACTGTTTAATGTGAACGGTCGTTGGGGCACAGATGGCAAGCAGACGCCGGCAGGTTTTGCGCCCGCCGTTATCGTCAACAACGCCGGAGAGGTTGTTTGGTACTACTTACCTGAAGGACACAAGGTACATGAGATTCGGCCCACCGCTCACGGCACGTATACCTACGAGATCTGGCCGGGCACTGGCGGCCTGGTCGAAATCGACGTTCTCGGTAACGTGCTGCGTCGATGGCACTTTACCGGTACTGCGCAAAATATTGCCGAGGGCAGCATCCCGGTCGCAACCGATACGTTTCATCACGACTATATCGATTTGCCAAACGGCAACATTTTGTTACTCAGCTCTGAGAATCGCGTCGTCGAAAACTGGTACACCAGTGACACCGAAGCAATGGCTCCGCGAACCGACGCCAATGTGGTTGGGGATGTGATCATAGAGATGACCATGGACGGTGAAGTTCTGCGTGAGTGGAAGCTGCACGACATTCTGGATCCCTATCGGATTGGGTATCGGTCACTGCGACAGGATTTTTGGGCCGGTCACTACGGACATGTGGTCGAAGGGCCGGCGCATGACTGGACTCACGGCAACGCAATCATCTACGAGGAGAAAGATAATTCTTTCGTCATGTCCCTGCCCTACCAGGATGCTGTCATTAAGGTCAGCATGGACAGTGGCGAACTGGTTTGGATTCTTGGTAATCACGACAACTGGCGCGACCCCTGGAAAGAAAAACTCTTAACGCCGGTTGGCGACGTCGAGTGGTCTTATAAGCACCATGCAGTTTCACACACTGAAAACGACAGCTACCTCTTGTACGACAATGGCGTTGGCAGAACCTCACCCTTTAATCCGGGCATGGCGCTGGAAGGAAGCTACAGCCGCGCCGTCGAATATTCGGTCAACGAAGAAACCATGGAAGTCTCTCAAATCTGGGTTTACGGCCCTGAGGACGAACAGTTCTATGCACGCTACCTGGGCGATGTCGACTGGCAGAAACAAACCGACAATATTCTGATTACGATTGGTGCTCAGGAAACGAATGCCGAGGGCAAGAATTCGCCGCCGGGGCCAGGCACGCAGCGCTGGGCACGGCTGGTCGAAGTCACGCATACACAGCCTGCTGAAAAAGTCTGGGAAATGCGCCTGCAGGAAGACGATTCAGGATGGTCGATTTATCGGTCTGAGCGACTGCCTAGCGTTTACCCCTAAACGGGAACACGCCGGTGACGAGCGCCGTGCCGAGGAAGATGATCATGCAACCGACGATCATCAATGCGGTCACGGTCTCGTCAAGAATGAGCGCACCCCAGATAACGGCAAATGCAGGAATCAGATAGGCAACGGTGATTGCTTTGGCCGGACCTACGTTGGCGATAAGTCGAAAATATAGAATGTAGGCGAAACCCGTACTCGCGATTCCCATGGCGATAAGTGCGAGCCAGGCGCGTGCCGATGGTGGGGCATCCGGCCAGAATGCGACGCTAAGCGGCAGCAGCAGAATCGCGGGAAAAAGCATGCTGCCGGTCGCAACGCTCATTGACTTGAGGTGTTTCGTATAGCGACGTGCGTAATTGGCGCCGATTCCGTAGAAGAAAGCGCCGCCGATCGCCGCAATAACCGCAAGCGTGGAACCAGGGCTTGCGAGACTCTCAGAGTCGCCGGTCAGAACTGCGACGCCAGCAAAACCAACCATCAGCCCGATCACGGCCATTTTACTGAGGCGCTCCGATAACCACACCCACGCGACCAAAGCACCCCATAGCGGCGCAGTTGCATTAAATACGGAAGAATAGCCGGCTGTTACATACAACGTCGCATACGTGAGCAGCAAAAACGGAATGGCAGAGTTACAAAAACCCAGGATCGTCAGTACTTTCCAATTTCCCGGTAAGTCACCAAGCCCACCCCGCATCATGAGAATGGGTAGTAAGAATAATGCCGCGATAAACATGCGCATTTGAACCAGTGCGATCGGTCCAAACTCAGGCGCACCCATGCGCATAAACAAGAACGATGCGCCCCACACGGCTGCCAGAAGAATCAGGTCGACAATGTCTTTAGCCTTCATATTGAACCTGTCTACGGCACAATCAGCCCTGGCGCAACTGAATGTGAAATAATCAGCTTGGACCTCCGGTCTTAGACATCGACGATCATAAAAATGGGGAAAACCTGTGAAAGCTTCAGACCTGCTGGTCAAATGCCTGGAAGAAGAAGGCATCGAATATATCTTCGGCGTACCGGGAGAAGAAAATGCCGACTTCATGATCTCTCTTGAAGAGTCGAAGAAGATCAAATTCATTCTTACACGCCACGAACAAGGCGCGGCTTTCATGGCGGAAATTTACGGCCGACTAACTGGCAACCCCGCAGGCGCATTGGGCACGCTCGGCCCTGGCGCGACCAATTTGATCACCGGCGTCGCTGACTCGAATATGGACCGTGCCCCGATGCTGGTGCTAACCGGCCAAGGATCAACAAAACGCTTACATAAAGAATCACACCAGATCATGGATGTGGTCAGCATGTTCAAGCCGGTCACCAAATGGGCGACCACGATCCTGAATGCCGACACGATTCCCGAAATCGTGCGCAAGGCGGTGCGCCTTGCTCGCACCGAGAAGCCGGGTGCTGTGCATATTGAATTACCCGAAGACATCGCAAGCGAAGAGTCGGATGCCGTGCCACTGGTGCCGCGACGTTTTCGTCGTTCGGTGCCTGACGAGAAAATCATTAGTCAGGCATTCGCCATGCTCAAGGAAGCAAAACGCCCTGTAATTATCGCGGGGAACGGTTGCATTCGACGTCGGGCCAGCAAACAACTCAGACTGCTGTGCGAGAAAACCGGCATCGGCGTAATCAGTACTTTCATGGCGAAGGGTTGCGTCGACATGGATTCGGACTATTGCCTGTATACCATCGGCCTTGGTTCCAAAGACCGCGTCGCGATGGCAGTTGACGATGCGGATCTCGTCATCACACTTGGCTTCGACATGGTCGAGTACCACCCGCAATTGTGGAATGCCAACAAAGACAATCGCATTCTGCACATTGACTTTCTGCCGACCGAAATCGACGAACACTACCATCCGGAAACTGAAGTCATCGGTGACCTCGCGCACGCGCTTTGGATGCTAAATGAAAAAGTCCACACCGATGGCCTGCCCGACTACGACTTTGCGTACCAGGCGCAGTGTCGCGCCGACATGGCCGCCGACTTTGCAGAGTATAAGGATGACGAGACTGAAGGTTCGATACGTCCGCAAAAGGTCATCTGGGATACACGACAGGTGATGGGACCGAACGACATCCTGCTCTCGGATGTCGGCGCGCACAAGATGTGGATAGCACGTCATTATCAGTGCCATGAACCCAATACCTGCTTGATCCCTAACGGTTTTTGCTCAATGGGATTTGCTCTGCCCGGCGCAATTGCCGCCGGCATAGTACACCCCGACAGACGCGTTCTTGCGATCGCGGGCGACGCCGGATTCCTGATGAATGTTCAGGAGATGGAAACTGCAAAACGCATTGGCAGCAACATCACGGTAATGGTCTGGGAAGACCATGCGTATGGACTGATCGCCTGGAAACAGGAGACGCATTTTGGGAAACACACCGACCTCGCGTTCGGTAATCCAGACTGGCAATTGCTGGCACAAGCATTCGGCTGGAACGGCCACTACGTGAACAACGCAGTGGACCTGGCAGCGACCTTGGAAGGGGCGCTCGCAGAAACCGGTCCGAGTCTGGTTGTCGTTCCGATAGACTATCGCGAGAACATGTTACTGACGAAGAAACTAGGTGAGATTTCATGCGCGAGTTAATGATCGAGTCAAAGCGCCCTGCTATTGGAAAACTCGCGGTGCGCTCGCCGTACGATGGCCGCGAACTGGCACACGTTGCGACCAGCGGAGTCGAGCACGTAGAAGATGCTTTGGCAGCCGCCTATGCTCTTTTTCGAAATCGCGATAGCTGGCTGTCAGTTCCGGAACGCCTGGCGATTCTGAGTAAGACCGCCGAGATTATGCAGTCTCAGGTCGAAGACCTCACACTCATTGCGGCCAGTGAAGGTGGCAAACCGTACAACGATTCCAAAGTTGAGGTACTTCGAGCCATCGACGGTGTACATTTATGCGCCGAAGGTCTGCGTTCACATACGGGATCCGTCATTCCGCTGGGAACAACTGCGGCGACCACAGGACGCATCGCTTTCACACAGAAAGAACCGATTGGTGTCGTCGTAGCCGTCAGTGCGTTCAATCACCCGCTCAACCTCATCATTCATCAGGTCGGGCCTGCAGTAGCCTCCGGCTGTCCTGCCATCGTCAAGCCGGCTGCAGACACACCGCTGTCCTGCATACGCTTTGTCGAGATACTGCGTGAGGCCGGCCTGCCCGGTGCCTGGTGTCAGGTACTGATCGCAGACGATCGGGCTGCAGCTGAAAAACTCGTCGTGGATTCGCGAGTCGGCTTCTTTAGCTTCATTGGCAGCGCGAAAGTCGGTTGGATGTTAAAAGCCAAACTCGCGCCCGGTGCACGCTGCGCGCTTGAGCACGGAGGAGTAGCGCCGCTCATTTTGGCGCCGCCTTATAATCGCGATGCGGCGTTGTCTGCTACCGCCAAGGGTGGCTTCTATCATGCAGGCCAGGTGTGCGTTTCTGTACAGCGGGTTTTTGCACCCGCGGCGGAATGTACTGATTTCGCCAAGTCACTGGCTGAAATTGCCTCGCAACTGAGAGTCGGACCACCGGAAGATCCAGAGACTGAGGTCGGGCCGCTAATTCGTACAGCTGAGGTCGACCGAGTTGCCGACTGGGTGGACGAAGCAATCGCTGCTGGCGCCGAGCTCTTGTGCGGAGGAAAGAAAATTTCCGACACCTGTTACGCACCAACAGTCCTCCTGAACCCACCTGCCGATTCTAAGTTAAGTACGCTGGAGGTCTTTGGCCCTGTCGTTTGCGTATATGGCTATGATGACCTGGACGCCGCGGTGCGGCAGGCGAATGCACTACCCGTTGCATTTCAGGCTGCCGTATTTACAGACGATGTGGACACCGCCAACCGTATGTTCAAACAATTAGACGCATCCGCTGTCATGGTTAACGACCACACGGCCTTTCGTGATGATGTGATGCCGTTCGCCGGACTGCGTGAATCAGGACTGGGCGTCGGCGGTATTCCCTACACACTGGAAGACATGCAGATCGAGAAGATGATGGTTATAAGGACAAATTCATGACTTTAAAGACCGCCGTAATATATGGCAGCGTTCGCCGTGACCGACAAGGCATCAAGGCGGCCAGGTTTCTCGTGAACAAGCTCGAGGCCCGCGGGCACGATGTCGCTCTGGTTGACGCCAAAGAACATCCGCTACCCATTCTGGATCTTCGCTACAGCGAGTATGACGAAGGCGCGGCGCCCGAGCCGATGCAAAGGATTCACGAAATGCTCGATGCTGCTGATGGCTTTATCGTTGTCTCGGGCGAGTACAACCACGGCATACCACCCGGCCTGAAGAATCTACTTGACCATTTCCTGCCGCAGTATCGGCGTAAGCCCAGCGCAATCGTAAGCTACTCGGCCGGCTCCTTCGCCGGCGCTAGGGTGCACGCTGGCTTGCGTGAGGTTCTGTCGACGTTGGGAAGTGTGCCTGTCCCTCCCACACTGCTCATATCCAGCGTATCCAAATCCTTTGATGAGGACGGCAAGGCGCTTGACGAAGCATACGAGGAGCGGGCAGACAAATTTCTCGCCGAGTATGAGTGGTATGCGAAAGCACTGCAGGTAGCCCGAAATCTGTAGTATCGTTCGCCCATGGCAACAGACACTATCAAAACAGACGCGCTCATTATCGGTGCAGGCCCTTGCGGCATTTTCCAGGTTTTTGAGCTCGGCTTGCTTGGCATCAAAAGCCACATTCTGGACTCGTTACCGGTAGTCGGCGGACAGTGTGCGGAGCTATATCCGGACAAGCCGATCTACGACATTCCCGGCATCCCTATGTGCAGCGGTGAAGAGCTGATCGATGCGTTGATGAAACAAGTCGAGCCATTCGGAGCGACCTTCCACCTCGGTGAAGAAGTCCTCGAACTGACGCCACAGGATGACGGTAGCTTTATCGTCAAGACGGCAAAAGAGACCTGCTTTCATGCCAAGACCATCTTCGTTGCGGGCGGCGTCGGTTCGTTCCAGCCGCGCAGGATTCGCCTTGCCGAATTAGAGAATTTTGAAGACAGTAATGTGCACTATCGCGTTCGCAACCCGGAACAGTTTGCGGACAAAGACATTGTCATTCTGGGTGGTGGCGACTCAGCGCTCGACTGGGCTGTCGCGTTAGCAGAAGCGGCGAAAAGCATGACCATCGTGCATCGCCGACCTGAGTTTCGCGGTGCCCAAGCGACCGTCGATCAACTTATGGCGCTCTGTGACTCCGGCAAGGCGCGTTTTGTGGAAGGCAAGATTAATGCTTTCGCAAATGACGGAGAAAAAGTAACTTCAGTCACAATCGCCGGGAGCTCCGGGGATGAAGTCGAACTTCCGGTTGATGCCTTGATGGCATTTTTTGGACTGGCGCCGAAACTGGGACCGATTGCTGACTGGGGGCTCGACCTCAATCGCAAGACCGTCAATGTTGATACCGAGAAATTCGAAACCAATATTCCCGGCGTTTTCGCTATTGGCGACATCAATTACTATCCGGGTAAGAAGAAACTGATTTTGAGCGGTTTCCACGAAGCGGCACTCGCCGCATTCGCGGCCAAGGCGCTGATTGAACCCGGCAAGAAGGTTCATCTGCAGTACACGACCACCAGCCCCGTAATGCACCAGCGGCTGGGTGTCGAAACCGAAAACTGACCGGCCCCCTACGATGAGGAATGCTCTAGCTCCGGTCGCTACCTTGCTGGTCGGCGTAGCGATATTGCTGACGGGCCAAGGTATGCAGGGCACGCTGCTCCCGGTACGCGCCTCGATGGAATTGTTTTCGACGTTTTCTATCGGCGTCATCGGTGCAGCCTACTTTTTCGGATTTACGCTTGGCTGCCTGAAAGGCGGTAAATTGGTCAAGAGCGTCGGGCACGTGCGAGTTTTTCTGGCTATGTCCGCGCTGGCATCTGCTGCGCCGTTGCTACACGGCATGGTTTTGAATCCTTTCGTGTGGATTCTTCTGCGCTCATTGACCGGGTTTTGTTTCGCAGTCTTGTTCGTCGTTATTGAATCCTGGCTAAACGAGCAATCCAGCAACGAGAACCGCGGGATCGTGTTCTCGACCTACGTCATGATCACGTTGACCGTCATGGCCGGCGGCCAAATGATGACCTTGCTATACGACCCTTCGGGCTTGCAGCTATTCGTTATTGCATCGGTGCTCGTGTCGCTGGGAGCAGTACCGGTCGCATTGAGCAAGTCACAAACGCCACAGCAGCCACATGATGTAGAAGTAGATATCCGGCGACTGTTTAAGCTCTCGCCCGCCGGAACAATAGGTTGCCTCGTAATCGGCATCGCAAACGGCGCTTTCTGGTCGCTTGCGCCGCTGTTCACCGCGGGTGTGTCGAGCGATCCGTCGCTCGCTGCATGGTTCATGTCTTCGACCGTTATCGGTGGTGCTGTCGCACAATGGCCGCTGGGCTATCTCTCCGATCGAATTGGGCGACGCAAGACCCTGCTCCTGTCGACCATATCCTGCGCAATCGTTGCCGGATGTATCCTGACGTTCGCCGACCAATTGGACTTCGTTGGTATCAACGTACTCGGTGGGGCCTGGGGCTTTTTCGCCTTCCCAATGTACGCCGTGGCCGTCGCTCACGCGAATGACTATGCAGAAGCTGACGACTATGTAATGGTTTCGAGTGGCCTGTTGCTAATGTTCGGCGTCGGCGCAATCATCGGCCCGTTCCTCGCCTCTGGGGTAATGGAGATAACCGGGACATCAGGTCTGTACTTGATGACCATGCTGGCGCACGCGTCTTTGGCTGTGTACGTCCTGCAGCGAATTTTCCGCCGCAGCAGCGCTCCGACCGAACACCATATTGCATTTGGCGATGCGCTTGCGACGGCACACACCGCATCACAGGTGTATGAAGAAGAGATTCAGTATCAGGAAGATCATGCAGACGATAGTGAAAATGATAACGACGACAAATAGCAGTTTGATTAAAGGGGATGAATCGTGCGCGCTGTCTTGCTAGCCGGTCATGGCGGCATGGACAAACTCGTCTATCAGGATGACTACCCTGCACCAAGCCCGGAGGCGAAGCAGGTACTGATCCAAATCCGCGCATGCGGCCTGAACAACACCGACGTCAATACGCGCACCTCCTGGTATTCCAAGTCGGGCGACGAAGGTGATGCTGCCTGGGGAGGAACCAGCATTTCGTTTCCGCTCATTCAAGGCGCGGATGCCGTAGGTGTCGTTGTCGAAGTTGGCAGCCAGGCCGACGCTTCGTTGCTTGGAAAGCGCGTCATGGTCGACGTCTGGTTACGCGACCCTGATGACCCGCTCAATATGGACAAGTGCCGATATTTTGGCTCCGATATTGACGGCGGATTTGCCGAGTTTGCCGTGGTCAACTATCGCAACGTCTACCCGGTCGATTCCACTCTTTCGGACGAAGAACTCGCAACCTTCGCAACCTCCTACGTCACAGCGGAAAATATGCTGGATCGTGCCGAGGTTGGCGAAGGCGATAAGGTCCTGATCCCGGGTGCCTCGGGCGGCGTCGGCTCAGCCTTGATACAACTGGCGAATCGTCGCGGCGCAATCACTATTGCGATGGCCAGCGATTCCAAACATCACGCGGTCATGGCGATCGAACCGGATGCCGTTCTTTCCCGGCAACCGGCGGATTTGAAGGCAGCACTTCTGGACGCAGTCGGCGACGATTCCGTCGATGTCGTCGCTGATGTTGTAGGTGGTGAATCGTTCCCTGCCTTGATCGATGCGCTGGCTCGAGGCGGGCGATATACGTGCTCCGGTGCGATCGCAGGGCCTATCGTCGAGCTTGATCTGCGCACCATGTATTTGAACGATCTGACGTTCACGGGAGCGACGGTAGTTCCTCCTGGCACGTTCGGCAGACTGGTGTCTTATATTGAGCGTAACGAGGTTAAGCCTCTATTGGCGGCCAGCTATCCGCTCGAAGACCTGGTCGCCGCTCAGACCGCGTTCATTGCCAAGCAACACGTAGGCAATATCGTGGTTTGCATGTGACAGAGACTAGCGCTTTCTTTCAGCGCTTTCTTTCCGCACTGGGCGAGTGACCAAAGTGTTCTT
>RCNC010003485.1_pt1 | contig 10262 bp, 9 predicted proteins | sample 2041301 | NCBI WGS metagenome assembly RCNC01 (sample SAMN09708231, study PRJNA481090) | Marine sediment metagenome, whole genome shotgun sequencing project. | biome: marine sediment; feature: ocean; material: sediment; isolation source: Sewage treatment plant 13A marine sediment (STP13A) ... | reverse complement strand
GTCTTGAAATTTCAAGACTCTTTTTTATGCAGTACATTCAGATTTCAAATCGCTAAGACATACATGGTAATGGTTTAGTCGATAATTTTCCTATAAAACGTATCTTTGCAGTCCAAAAATAAAGTGCTTGTATTTATGACAAGAAATGGACAGATTGAACTAATGGCACCAGCAGGGAATTTCGAGTCCCTACAAGCGGCTATTGTTAATGGAGCAGATTCAGTATACTTTGGTGTTGAGCAACTTAACATGCGGGCAAGGGCAAGTATTAACTTCACCTTGGAAGATTTGCCAAAGATTGCGCAGCGATGTAATAAAAGAAACATTCGGACTTACCTTACCCTAAACACGATTATTTACGATCATGACCTGTCAATAATCAAGACAGTTTTGGATACAGCCAAAGAAGTTGGAATTACAGCTGTAATTGCCATGGACCAAGCGGTTATTGCTTATGCAAGGCAAATTAATATGGAGGTGCATATTTCGACCCAAATAAACATCACCAATATAGAAGCGGTAAAGTTTTATTCGCTTTTTGCAGATACCGTGGTATTAAGCCGTGAATTGAGCTTGCGTCAAATCAGGAATATTTGTAACCAAATACAAAAGGAAGGTATAAAAGGACCATCGGGCAATTTAATTGAAGTTGAGGTTTTTGGTCATGGTGCTTTGTGTATGGCGGTTTCAGGCAAATGCTACCTGAGCCTACACTCCCATAATTCATCAGCAAATAGAGGTGCCTGCAAACAAAATTGTCGCAAAAAATATACGGTCATCGACCAAGAGAGCGGTTTCGAAATAGAGCTTGACAATGAGTATATGATGTCGCCCAAAGATTTATGCACCCTTGATTTTTTGGACCAGATAATTGATACCGGGGTTAAGGTTTTAAAAATTGAAGGTAGAGGTAGGGCACCCGAATATGTCGCAACAGTAATCAAAACATATAGAGAAGCGATTGATGCTCAAGCTGATGGAACTTTTTCACAGGGTAAAGTTGCTTTGTGGATGAAAGAACTTAATAAGGTATATAACAGGGGTTTTTGGGGCGGATATTATTTGGGACAAAAACTTGGGGAATGGAGTGATGGCCCTGGTACCCAGGCATCTCAAAAGAAATTATACGTTGGTAAAGGGGTTCATTATTATCCTAGACCAGGTATTGCAGAATTTAAGATTGAAGCGTTCGATATAAAAGTTGGCGATACTTTACTCATTACCGGCCCTACTACTGGAGTTAAAGAAATTGAATTGGGAGAGATGATGGTTGATGATATTCTTGCACCAATGGCAGAAAAGGGCAATAATTGCACTTTCCCTACAGGCTTTAAAATCAGGCCTTCAGATAAACTTTATAAAATTGTAAGGGAATAATGGTGGTAGTAACCTTGCAACGTAAAAAATGCATTGGTTGCAATTATTGTGTTGAACTGGCTCCTGGGCAATTTCAAATGTCCAAAAAAGATGGTAAATGTGTGCTTTTACGATCTTCGGAGAAAAAAGGTTTTTTTACGATTAAATCGCATGATCATAGTTTTTTTGAACCATGTAAACAAGCGCAGCTTGCCTGTCCGGTTAAAATTATCACTACAAAAATAGTCTAGGATTATTTTATCTTTGCGGCTTAAACTATTCTTTAACTTAACGATTGGTATAGCATGCAACTGTACAATACATTAAGTGCAAAGGAAAGGGAAACTCTTATAGAAGAGGCTGGGCAAGAACGCCTGACCATTTCCTTTTATCAATATGCACAATTAGGAAACCCTGTGGTTTTCAGAAATCATTTGTTCATTCACTGGAACGATTTGGATGTTTTGGGCCGTATTTACGTGGCGAATGAGGGTATAAACGCACAATTATCCGTTCCAGCTGAAAATTTTGAAGCTTTTAAAAAACATTTGGATAGCATAACTTTTTTAAAAGATGTGCGATTGAATATTGCCATCGAACAAGACAACAAGTCTTTCCTGAAACTAAAGGTAAAAGTCAGAAAGAAGATTTTGGCTGATGGTCTCAATGATTCAACTTTTGACGTGACCAATAAAGGAATACATGTAAATGCGGAAAAATTCAATGAACTAATTGAAGACCCCAATACGATTTTGGTCGATATGCGAAACCATTATGAAAGTGAAATAGGACATTTTAAAAATGCCATTACTCCAGATGTTGATACCTTTCGAGATTCTTTGGATATTATTCAAAAAGACCTCGAGGAATTCAAAGAAGATAAAAAATTAGTTATGTATTGCACAGGTGGTATTCGTTGCGAAAAGGCCAGTGCCTATTATAAACATCAAGGCTTTAAGAATGTTTACCAGTTAGAAGGTGGGATTATTGAATATGCAAGGCAAGCCAAAGACCAAGATTTAGAGAATAAGTTTATTGGTAAGAATTTTGTTTTTGACCACCGTAGAGGTGAGCGTATTTCCACTGATGTAATTGCCCAATGTCACCAATGCGGACAAGCTTGCGATAACCATGTAAACTGTGCCAATGAAGCATGTCATTTACTGTTCATTCAATGTGAGGAATGTGCCGAAAAAATGACCGATTGTTGTTCAGATGAATGTAAAGAAATACATGCGTTGCCTTTTATAGAACAAAAGACACTTCGGAAAGGTAAAACGGTAAGCAATAAAATCTTTAAAAAAGGGCGCTCAGAGGTATTGAAGTTTAAAAAGTAGAAAACTGTAAACGACGGTATTTTTTCAATTGCTAAGGCGTGCTTTACTTCTGCAACAAATTATACTATCTTTACATTTAAGATTAATATGAACCTTTTTTGGGAAGAATGTTTGGTTTTTCTCAAATCAAGATACAAAATATGGGTTGTAACAGTTGTTCAACCGGTAAGGATGGACAACCAAAAGGGTGCAAGAACAATGGTACTTGTGGCACTGATGGTTGTAATAAATTAACGGTATTTGATTGGCTTTCCAACATGTCACTTCCAAGTGGGGAAAAACCGTTTGACATTGTTGAAGTCCGATTTAAAAATAGCAGAAAAGAATTCTTCAGAAATACAGAAAACCTATCAATATCTATAGGCGACATTGTGGCTACGCAAGCGCAGTCTGGTCACGATATTGGCATGATCACATTAACAGGGGAACTTGTTAAAGTGCAAATGAAAAAGAAAAAGGCTGATTCCAACGCTGATGAAATTCTGAAATTATATCGAAAGGCTAGCCAAAAAGACATTGATATTTGGCAGAAGGTAAGGGATAGGGAAGAGGAAATAAAAAAACGTGCCCGAGAAATAGCAATTATCCTAAAATTACAGATGAAAATCTCTGATGTTGAATTTCAAGGTGACGGTTCTAAGGCCACTTTTTATTATACGGCAGAAGAACGGGTTGATTTTCGTCAATTGATCAAGGATATGGCCAAGGCCTTTGGAATTCGAATTGAAATGCGTCAAATTGGGTATCGACAAGAAGCACAGCGATTGGGTGGTATTGGATCCTGTGGACGGGAATTATGTTGTTCTACTTGGTTAACAGACTTTAGGTCGGTAAGCACGTCGGCAGCTCGTTACCAGCAACTTTCATTGAATCCTCAGAAATTGGCAGGACAATGTGGCAAATTAAAATGTTGTCTTAATTATGAACTCGATTTATATCTTGAAGCATTAAAGGATTTTCCTCCGCAGGACACAAAATTGTTTACAGAAAAGGGAATGGCGTTCTGCCAAAAGTCCGATATTTTCAAATCCAAATTATGGTTTTCCTATAAAGATGAACCAGCTAATTGGCATATACTATCAAAGGAACAAGTAATAGAGATTATTGCTAAAAACAAGAAGAAGGAGAAAGTGGCCAGTTTAGAGGAATATGCTGTTGACAATATAGTTGAAGACAAAGTAGTTTTCGAAAATGTTGTAGGCCAGGATAGTCTTACACGTTTTGATAGACCTAAACGACGAAACAACAGAAATAAGAACAAGAATAGAAGAACCAACAATAGAAAAAGACGTCAAAAAAATGCTTAGGGTATTATTGTCATTTGTCGTCATTGTCTCCGTAGTCTCCTGTGATGACTCCATTGTAAAAACAGATTTTAAGGCAACAAATAATGGTTCTTGGAACAAGGACAGCAGTGTCGAATTTAGTTTTTCTGAGTTAGATACAATCCAGAAACACCATATGTATATTAATCTTCGAAACGATAACACTTTCCCTTACAGCAACCTATTTTTAATAGCGGAATTAGAATATCCCAACGATGAAATAGTTACCGATACATTGGAATTTATGATGGCTCAACCAGACGGTACATGGCTTGGCAAAGGGTATGGCAGCATTAAGGAAAATAAATTGTGGTATAAAGAAAACATCGTTTTTCCTTCTTCTGGCGTATATACTTTACGATTATCCCATGCCATGCGCAAAAATGGCAATATAGATGGGATTGTTAATTTGGAAGGCATTACGGATGTCGGATATGAAATTGTAAAAAGTAATGACTAAACGAATGGTAAAGGCCAAAAAGAAAAATAAGAAAACTGGCTTTTTTAGGTTTATTAAGTGGTTTTGGATATTATTCGCAACAGGAGTTCTTTCTGCGATATTGATATTTCTCTTTGCTTCTTGGGGTGTTTTTGGAGAACTGCCTCTTTATGAACATCTTGAAAATCCGAAAACAAACTTGGCTTCAGAGATTTTTTCTTCAGATGATATAACGTTAGGTAAGTTTTATTTGGATGATAATCGCACACCTGTCAAGTATGATGACTTACCTGAAAATTTGGTACATGCCTTGATTGCAACAGAGGACGCGCGTTTTTATGAACATTCAGGGATTGATGCTATAGGTACGTTGAGGGCTGTTGCATACTTGGGCAAAAAAGGTGGTGCAAGCACGATTTCCCAGCAATTGGCGCGACAGTTATTTATTGGAGCACGGGAAAAGGAAAAAAAGACCCAGGCAATTTTGCAAAAAATAAAGGAATGGGTTTTGGCGACTCGATTAGAAACACAATACACTAAAGAGGAAATCATTGCCATGTATTTAAACATCTATGATTTCGGTTATGCAGCCGATGGTATACGGTCAGCTTCCAAAATATATTTTGGAAAAGAACCTATCAATCTTAAAATTGAAGAATCGGCTATGTTGGTCGGTATGTTAAAGAATTCATCCTATTACAATCCATTAAGACGAGAAGAATTGGTATTTAATAGGAGAAATACGGTTTTGGCACAAATGGCCAAATACGATTTTATCACTGAGGCTCAAAAAGATTCGCTCCAGTCCTTGAAGATGGATGTGAATTTTAATCCTGAGAATCATAGAGAAGGCCTTGCCACTTATTTTAGGATGTATTTACAGGGTTTCATGAATAAATGGATTAAGAAGAGCCCTAAACCAGCTATTGAAGGAGAGCGTGATAAGTGGAGTCTTTACCTAGATGGATTAAAAATATATACCACCATAGATTCCCGCATGCAATTGAACGCCGAGGAGGCAGTTCAGGAGCATATGGAAAAATTACAAGCTGAATTTTTTCATCAAAATACGCCTGAACGTAATAGGACAGCACCCTTTCTAGATTTGGAGAAAGAGGAAATGGATAATATCATGGAACGCGCCATGAAGAGTACTGACCGTTGGCGTGAAATGAAAAAGCAAGGCAAATCAGAAAAGGATATTCGTAGTTCTTTTACAAAAAAGACGGAGATGACGGTGTTCGATTGGAAGAGCGAAACCCATCAGAAAGACACTATCATGACTCCACTGGATTCCATCAGGTATTATAAGACTTTCCTAAGAACTGCAATGATGTCAATGGAGCCGCAAACCGGCCATGTAAAGGCTTGGGTTGGTGGCGTTGATTATAGACACTTTCAATATGATAATGTGTATCAAGGTGCTCGCCAAGCAGGATCTACTTTTAAACCGTTTATTTACGCTGCCGCCATTGATCAATTAAGATTATCACCTTGCTATGAGTTGCCAGATACGCAATATTGTATTGAAGCTGGAAAGCATGGTAATACTGAGGCTTGGTGCCCTAAAAACTCAACTGGCAAGTATTCGGGAAATATGTATACGCTGAAAAAGGGATTGGCCAATTCCAAAAATTCTATTACAGCACAGTTAATAGATATGGTCGGTCCAAAATCAGTGGTTTCTATAGTAAAAAACTTAGGATTTACAAGAGAGATTCTAGAAGTGCCCTCTATAGCATTAGGAACGGAAGATGTTAATGTATATGAAATGGTGGGCGCCTATGGTACCTTTGTAAACCAAGGGGTTTATGTGAAGCCTGTTATGGTAACTAGAATAGAAGACAAGAATGGTACCGTATTGTATGAATATGTTCCTGAGACCAAGGATGTATTGAGTAAGGAAGTATCTTATGCCATGGTAAACCTAATGGAAGGAGTTACCCAAGGAGGTTCTGGTACGCGTCTAAGAACTACAGGGGTCAATAAATGGAAAAAGGAATATGATGAAATATTAACGGGATATCCTTACGAATTTAAAAATCCGATAGCTGGGAAAACGGGTACCACGCAAAATAATAGTGATGGTTGGTTTATGGGAATGGTTCCTAATTTAGTTACTGGTGTTTGGGTAGGTGGCGAAAACCGTTCTGTACATTTTAAGACTATTACTTATGGTCAAGGAGCTTCAATGGCCCTTCCAATTTGGGGACTTTACATGAAAAAGAACTATGAGAATAAGGAGTTGGGAGTTTCTGATGGGGAATTCCCTGAACCTGAAGATATGACTATTGAATTAGACTGTACTAAACCGGTCGAAGATCCAAATGAACCAAAGGATATTGATGATGATTTAGAGGATTTGGATTTCTAATTGGCAAGTTTTTTGACCATGGAACAGTATGCGAATGCCCTTACTTTTAATTTAAAGCTAAGGGCATTCTCTTTTTAAAATCTTAGCTTAGTAAACCATGGAATTGATGTTTAATTCAAGAATATTTATATATGATTCGTAAAACCGTAGACAATGTTCTAAAGGCATTACTAGGGGTAAAAGATGGTATGACCTTTATGTTAGGAGGTTTTGGTCTTTGTGGTATCCCAGAGAATGGGATAGCCGAATTGGTGCGATTGGGAATTACTGATATTTCATGTATTTCAAACAACGCTTGCGTTGATGATTTTGGATTGGGACTATTGTTGCAAAAACATCAAATCAGAAAGATGACATCTTCTTATGTTGGCGAAAACGTGGAGTTTGAACGTCAATTGCTAAGCGGGGAATTAGAAGTTGAGCTTACTCCTCAAGGAACTTTGGCCGAAAAATACAGGGCAGCGCAAGCAGGGTTTCCTGCCTTTTATACGCCTGCTGGTTTTGGCACGGAAGTCGCAGAGGGTAAGGAAACGAGGGATTTCAATGGCAAAATGTATGTTTTGGAAAAGGCTTATGAAGCAGACTTTGCTTTTGTAAAGGCATGGAAAGGTGACGAAGCGGGCAACCTTATTTTCAAAGGCACCGCCCGTAACTTTAATCCGTGCATGTGTGGGGCGGCAAAGATTACCGTTGCTGAGGTCGAGGAATTATTACCCGCTGGATCTTTGGATCCGAATGAAATTCATGTACCAGGAATATTCGTGCAACGCATCTTTCAGGGAGAACATTATGAGAAACGAATTGAACAACGAACCGTAAGAACAAGAGACTAATGTTAGATAAAAACGGTATCGCAAAACGAATTGCAAAAGAAGTTAAAGATGGGTATTATGTAAACCTGGGTATTGGTATTCCCACATTAGTTGCAAATTTTGTTCGGGAAGATATTAGTGTAGAATTCCAAAGTGAAAATGGTGTATTAGGCATGGGTCCTTTTCCGTTTGAAGGAGAAGAAGATGCAGATATCATCAATGCAGGTAAACAGACGATTACTGCCTTGCCTGGAGCTTCATTCTTTGATTCGGCCATGAGTTTTGCGATGATTCGCGGTAAGCATGTTGACCTTACCATTTTAGGGGCCATGGAAGTATCTGAAAATGGGGATATCGCCAATTGGAAAATCCCAGGTAAAATGGTAAAGGGAATGGGCGGTGCGATGGACTTGGTGGCTTCTGCAGAAAACATTATTGTAGCAATGATGCATACGAATAGGGTTGGTGAATCCAAACTATTGAAAAAATGTAGGTTACCCTTGACAGGAGTTGGCTGTGTTAAAAAGATAGTGACAAACCTTGCTGTTCTTGAAGTGACGCATGCAGGATTCAAACTTTTGGAAAGAGCTCCTGGGGTATCTGTTGATAGCATAAAAAATGCAACAAGGGGTACTTTGATAGTTGATGGGGACATTCCTGAAATGCAAGTTTAAGTCTAAATATTATGTTGTTCATCGATGAAATTCACCTTTCAATTTTTTCACAACATTTTAAGCATCCTTCACAACAATAATTTAGAGAACACCTTCGTTTTATACTAAATTTACAGTGTATTAAGAGTTAAACCCCAAATCTAACCTACAAACTTATTCATTATGGAAGCCCAAATTAACCACGCCCCGATTGAAAAAGAAATACAAGTCTATAAGAATGATTTTTTCAGTGGAGTTGTTTTATTAACCAAAAAATTATTTATGCTTTAATCATTTTAGTATAAAAACTGTAACAGAGCCACGTACACAACGTGGCTCTTTTTTTTGTTTATTTTTATGGAATAGTAACAACTAAATGCAACTAACTTTTAAAAAGTGTTCCGTAAGTGATTTGGACCAACTTGTCCAAATATCCAAAGCTACCTTTATTGATGCCTTTGAAGCAGATAACAGCACAGATGATTTTAAAGTGTATATAGACTTTGCCTTTAACAAATCTAAACTTACCGAAGAGTTAGAAAATCCGTTTACAACCTTTTATTTCGTTTATGCAGACAATGACCTTGTTGGATATTTTAAGTTAAACGAAAACGACGCACAATCTGATTTAAAAGGAGTAGATTCTCTGGAACTCGAGCGAATTTATGTTGTTCCCGAATTTCAGGGCAAAGGTATAGGGAATAGCATGTTGCAGCAAGTGAAAGAACTGGCTTCTAAAACGACAAAGACTTTTCTTTGGTTAGGTGTATGGGAACACAACAAAGCAGCAATAAAATTCTATGAAATAAACGATTTTTCAAAGTTTGGAAAGCACCCCTATTACATTGGAAAAGACAAGCAAATGGATTGGCTAATGCGATTTGATTTGATTAACTTCAGCAAAGATTAAATCCAATTATAATATGCGTTCTATTCAGTTACTTTTCATAATCCTATTAAGCTGCTCTTTCTTAGTTGCCCAAGACAACTACTATTTTCCAGAGCGGAATGCCGAGTGGGCAAAAAAACCATCCGCGGAGTTTAAAATCAATTCCAACAAACTATTAGAAGCAGTTGATTTTGCAAAGAATAATGAATATTCTGGTTCACGGGATTTAAGGATAGCCATCTTAAAAGGATTCGAAAGAGAGCCTTTTCATGAAATATTAGGACCAACCAAGAAAAGAGGAGGGCCAGCTGGGATAATTCTTAAAAAAGGATATATAATCGCCAAATGGGGAGATACAAAACGGGTTGATATGACCTTTAGTGTTACCAAAAGTTTCTTGTCTACTATTGCTGGATTGGCAGAGGACAATTCCCTAATTGTTAGCACCAAGGATAAGGTCGGGCAATATATTTGGGACGGGACATTTGGCGGTGAGCATAATGGTAAAATCACTTGGGAACATTTATTACAACAAAATTCAGATTGGTCTGGTGAACTTTGGGGTGGTAAGGATTGGGCAGATAGGCCACCCAAAGAAGGAGGCGTTGACGATTGGAAATTTCGAAAGCTAAATGAACCAGGAACGATAATGGAATACAATGATGTACGGGTAAATGTTTTGGCATATTCACTGACCCATATTTGGCGCAAACCTTTACCTATGGTTTTGAAAGAACAACTCATGGATAAAATCGGGGCATCTACCACTTGGCGTTGGCATGGTTATGAGCATGCCTGGACAGAAGTTGACGGTCTTCAAATGAAATCGGTGACTGGTGGTGGGCATTCAGGTGCTGGAATTTTTATAAGCACAGAAGATATGGCCCGTTTTGGACTTCTATTTCTGAACAACGGGAAATGGCTGGACCAGCAAATCATTAGTGAAGATTGGACTCAAAAGGCTATTGAACCATCAACACCGAACGTGAATTATGGTTATATGTGGTGGTTGAATAAAAAAGGAAACCGGCATTGGGAAGGATTGTCAGAAAATATATTTTATGCAGCAGGATTCGG
>RCNC010003484.1_pt1 | contig 10262 bp, 8 predicted proteins | sample 2041301 | NCBI WGS metagenome assembly RCNC01 (sample SAMN09708231, study PRJNA481090) | Marine sediment metagenome, whole genome shotgun sequencing project. | biome: marine sediment; feature: ocean; material: sediment; isolation source: Sewage treatment plant 13A marine sediment (STP13A) ... | reverse complement strand
ATTTAGGGTAGGTTTTTTTAGTCATAATTAAGTGTTTTATTAGTATTATTCTTATTCTTTATTTAAATCGACATTAATCATCCAGCTGATATCAAATTGATCTGTAAACATCCCAAAATAGGAACCCCAAAAAGTTTGATTCATGGGCATCATAACTATTCCTTGAGCAGAAAGTGTTTCGAACAATTTATCGGCAGCTTCCTTTGAATCTGCATGGATTGAAATTGAGAAATTATTCCCGGCATTAAAATCCGTATTCCAAGGTGCCATGGTATCACTTCCCATTAATACTGTTTCACCTCCTATGGGCAAGGTTACGTGCATCACTTTGTTTTTATCAGCATCGGATATTGGGGGCATCCCATCTTGAGGCGGCATTTCAGAAAACCTTCCCAGGTGTTGAAAATCACCTCCAAAAACAGTTTTATAAAACAAAAAAGCTGCTTCACAATTCCCATTAAATCTCAGGTATGTATTAATTGTTGTCATCTTATTTGTTATACATATTTAATACCTTTTAATCCTTCCTTGAAGCCAACCTTGGGCTAAGCGCGAAATAATACGCTAGTCTAATCAGTCAAAAGGTTTTCTTTTAAAAACACGGCAACTGCCTCGGTCATTCTGTCTCGATTTTCTTTCTTTCTAAAACCATGGCCCTCATCTTTGGCAAGCATATACCATACCTGACCATTATTATCTCTAATTGACTTTACCATTTGTTCAGATTCACTGGCCGGTACTCTTGGGTCATTTGCACCTTGAATTACAAACAAGGGGCTCTTAAACTCCTCCACATGATTGGTTGGTGAAATCGATTCTAGATATTCCCTCATTTTAGGTTCTCTTTCGTCACCATATTCAGCCCTTCTTAAGTCTCTTCTATACTCTTCTGTATTTTCTAAAAACGTGACGAAATTGCTGATACCTACTATATCAACGCCACATTTTATCTTGTCACTGAAATTATACATTGAAGACAGCACCATGTATCCTCCGTATGAGCCTCCAAACACCGCAATTTTATCATTATCATAATCGGGGTTTTCCTCAATCCATTCAATTAATTTACCGATGTCTTTAACCGAATCTTCTCTGTTAAAACCATTATCCAATTTCAAATATGTCTTCCCGTAACCTGATGAACCACGAACATTAGGCGCTATCACGGCAATACCCATTTCATTTGCTAAAAACGCGTAAAAGGATGAAAAATAGGGGGTATGTTGACCTTCAGGACCTCCATGAATTGAAATCATAACTGGTAGTGGGCCTTTGGCATTTAAAGGTTTGTACACAAAAGCCGGAATAGTTCTTTTTTTCCCATCCGCCTTGTCATAGGTCTCAAAACTAACAAGTTCAGGCTTCGGAAATAAACTGGTGTCAAGGCCTCCTACTTCACTTGTGGTCCATCTTTTACTTTTACCGGTTTTAAGATTTAAGGAATAGACGTCTCCCGGAGTCTCTGTGGTATTTAAAACCATTGAAAGTGCTTCGCGCTCAGGATGAAAAGCAAAGGAATTAATTTGACCAATGGGTAAATTTGAAACTTTTTCAAAGCTGTTTGATTCAAGGTCCATTAAATACAATTGACTAAATCCGTTTTCATTAGCGGTAAATGCCGCTTTTGTTCTGGCTTTGTTCAAGGCTCCATCTTTAATATCCCATGGAATATCTTCAGTAATAAATTCCATTTTCTTTGATTTCACATCATAAAGAGCCAATGTGTTAAATTCTTTGCCAATATTGGTAGTGGCATATATCTTAGTTCCAGTTTTGTCCCAAAAACTTGCTAAGAAAACTGCCTCTTGTGCTCCATCATTAATCTGCTTCAATTCTTTAGTCTCAAGGTCTAAAATATATGAATTCGATTTTGTACTTGACAAATATTGTATCACGATTAACTTGCTGTCATCCGGTGACCAATCAGTTGCGAACCAATAACCTCCTCCACGATCAACTTTTATCGTTGCCATTTTGGGCGACTTCATATCAGAGATATAAATATCAAAATCTTTCTTGTTCCTTCTTGAAGAAGTAAAAGCAAACTTATTTCCTTTGTTCGACCATGTCATTCCAAAGTTACGAGATTCTCCATCACTAATCATCTCGGATGTTCTGGCTTCCATGTCATACCAGTAAATTTGAGAAAATTCATTCCCTCCTGAATCCTTGGTAAAAAGAAATCCGTTATAATCAGGTGAAGGACAAAATGATCCGTTTGAAACAGGTTCGTCGAAAAAAGATATTTGACTTCTGGCGCCCCCTGGATTGCTTACAGTGTGCAACTGAGTTGTGTTCCCAAATCTTGTTGAGATGAGCATACCTTCGTCATTAGGTAACCAATCGGCAAATGATGCCGACCTGGTATTTTGGTATTGCTGTATTCTCGAAGTAATTTCTTCAGGAATTTCAGGCACGTTTTCTAAAATCATATTACCAACCTCTCGACGTTCTTGGGCATGAGGTGCGTAATAAATTGTCAGTATTAATAAAAAGGAAAGTAATTTGGCTAGTTGATTCATTGGCTTTATTTTTCAGGGGATTAAAAAATTGGTTGGTTTAAAAAAAGAACTCTAAGATAATCAATCCTTCTGAAAAGGACAAGAGAGATTATTGTGATCTTCATGGTACCATTCAATAGATTACCCCTAGCACTTATTCCTTCTATTTTTCTACTTGGAGCTTTTCATGCATTTTTTGACCTTGCTTAACCACTATTTCAATGATCTCTTCTATATCTTTTTTAGAGGTCCTGAAATTTACAATGCAAGCCCTCAAGGCATAGTTTTCATTAATGATAGCGTTAGATAAAAACACTTCCCCACCTTCCTGTAAAGAATCAAGTAAGTTTTCATTCAAGGCGTTTAAATAGGCCTCCTTATCTTCAATGTCAAATTTATAATCTAACGGAACGTATCTAAAAGTAGCAATACTTAAATTATGGCTGAGCGCTTCTAATTCAACATGATTGTCTGCCTGGTCAAAAAGCAGTTTTGACAATTCAATATCCTCCCTTATCATTTTTTCATAACCGCTTCTCCCCACTTGTTGTAAGGACATCCAAACTTTTAAGGCTCTGAAGCCACGAGAATTTTGAAGCCCATATTCATAATAGTTTTGAGTTAGGCCTTCATCCTTGCTAAAATTATAATATTCTGGATGAGAGCTATAGGTATCTGTTAGGTGTTTGGGGTTCTTCACCAAAGTACAACCAGCTTCAAGCGGACTGTACAACCATTTATGAGGATCAAGGGCTAAAGAATCGGCTTCTTTCACACCATCAAATAATGACTTCAATTCAGGAATTACCGCTGCCGGAATACCATAGGCACCATCAATGTGGAACCATAAATCATGGGCCTTACTAATACGGGCTAGGTTACTCAGGTTATCTACCACACCGGTACTTACATCTCCTGCGGTACCCACTACAAGAAAGGGTTGGTGACCGGCTAAGAGGTCTTTTTCTATGGCTGCATCTAAAAGGTTATTGTCCATTCTATTCTGCGCATCGGTTGGAATCCATCTGATCGAATTGGAGCCATGACCGAATAAAATAACCGCTTTCTCCACCCAGGTATGGGTTGATTTAGAGCAATAAGTAATCATTTTCTTCGCATTGCTTTCAAGGCCTTCTTCTTTAATACTTTTTGGTGCCTTGGCAGTTCTTGCCGCTAAAAATGCCGTAAAATTTGCCATGTTTCCTCCACTTACCAAAATGCCTCCATAGTCATTTGACACACCAATAAATTCTGCCAGCCATTTTACGGTCTGCTTTTCAATTTCAGTGGCCATAGGGCTTAAAATTTGCGCTCCGGCATTTTGGTTTACTGCCGCAGCCAAAAAATCGGCAAGTATGCCTATGGGAGCTGGTGAAGAAGTGATATAACCCATAAATTTTGGATGGGCATTAAATAAAGAATGGTCAATAAGCAATTTAGTTGCCTCAGCAATCACGTCTTTAGCAGCCCGCCCATTTTCAGGAAGCGAAGCATTACCCAATAGCTCTTGTAATTGCTGTGGAGATTCGCCCGGCGTTATGGGCCTCTCCTCGATAGTATCTATAAATTCGGCAATGCTGTTAATTAATTGATATCCAATTTGTTTGAAATCTTCCTTGCTAATTTCAATTTCGGTGTTTCGATGCTCATTCATTCAATTGGTTGATTAAAAATGGTATCCTAAGATACTCAATCCTTCCGGATAGGCCAAGTGATGAGGGTTTTAGCGATATCAAATTTTACAGGCAAATTCCTCAATTAAACATTTTACACTGACTAATCCGATTAACTAAGGTTGTTTGACAAACCTCTAAACCCAAAATGATGTCAAAAGAGCTACTCGGATTATTCATTATTACAAGCCTCCTTTCTTGAAATACAAAAGCCGACTATTAAATTATTTCTGAGGTTCCAGATTTGGCTAATTTTCAGGACTCTTTCATCGGGATACTATAAACAGCAATTAAAATATGGATTATCCTGACTCTTTTCAAGGCTTTCCAATCTTACAATTCCCAAAGTTTTCATGAGTTTTGTTATTCTAATATCCTACTCATATCAACCAGTAATGAAAAATATCTTTCCTAAAGAGTTTATCGCTCAATCTGTAGAATTTCATAGACATAAATTTCTTAGAAAGAGCCATACCTTGTATATAGTCTTGCTAATTGGGCTAATAATTGTTGCTTTATTACTGCCAATAATTCGTATTGATTTATACTCTGATACTCCTGGAATGATCAGGCCTAAAAAAGCAAGAAACCTCATCAATAGCCCCATAAACGGAAAAGTAGAACGTGTTAACATTACTGAAAATTCATTCGTTAATGAGGGTGATACATTAATAATGCTTAATGACAGGGATATATCTCTTACAATTAAGAGGCTTAAAAACCATATAGATTCATTAAAGTTCGAAGCCCATGATCTTCGATATTTAATAAGAACTAATCACTTTAATGGCGATTCAATACTAACCTCTGTACATAAAAGTCAACTTCAAGAGCACAGATATAAAACCAAAAGCTTTAACGATAATTTAAGTTGGAACCTAAAAGACCTTGAACGCCAAAAACAACTATTTAAACATGGAGTTATTGCCAGAAAAGAATATGAAAAAAGCGAGGAAAGTTGGGAATCCGCTAAAAATGACTTACAGTCTTTCAAAAGTCAGCAAAAAAGAATTTGGCAAAAGGAACTTCAAGTAAAGCTTTCTGAGCTAAGAGTTTTATACCGAAATTTGCTTGAATTTGAAAAAAATAAAAGCCTTCATTATATAATTGCTCCAATAGATGGAACCATTCAAGAGCTTGAAGGAATAGAGAAAAACAACTTTCTGTATACAGGTTCTTCAATAGCGCATATTTCTCCACAAACCGATTTACTGGTTGAATGCTATGTTCGGCCGACAGATATTGGAATGATAAAAAAAAATCAGTCCGTGACTTTTCAGATTGATGCTTTTGATCATAATTACTGGGGATTGGGTACAGGTAAAATAATCCAAATAAGCGAAGATAACCTCCTGGTCAATAAAATGCCGATGTTTAAAGTAATCTGTAGTATGAATGAAAGTAGGTTATTTCTAAATAAAAATATCCAAGGAACATTGAAAAAAGGAATGACATTAAAAGCTCGTTTTTTTATTAAAAACAGGTCTCTATTCCAATTGCTTTTCGACCGGTTAAAAGACTGGTATTAAAAAATCTATTACGAAATGTCAAAAAGAACAATAAAACAACATGATATCTCAGATTGTGGTGTAGCCTGTCTGGTTTCAATTGCTGCCCATTATAGTCTATACATTCCTATTTCAAAAGTACGGCAGTATACCGGAACTGATAAGCAGGGAACAAATGTACTTGGATTATTAGAAGGAGCAAAAAAGCTAGGGTTCGATGCAAAAGGCGTTAAATGTGAGATTTCTAGTTTGTCAAATATTCCAAAACCTGCTATTGCACATATTATTCTTAAAAATGGCCTTCAACATTTTGTAGTCATCTATAAGGTAAACAAGAAATTCATTAAAATTATGGATCCTGGAACTGGCTCCTTTATTAACATGTCACATCAAGAATTTAAAGTCCAATGGACGGGCGTACTTGTTATTTTAGTTCCTAACGAGTCCTTTGTTTCCCAAAATGAAAAAGTGTCATTATTTTTAAGGTTTTGGCATTTATTAAAGCCTCATAAATATATTTTGATTCAGTCTCTAATTGGCTCTGTATTCTATACCCTTCTAGGGTTTTCAACTTCTATTTATATTCAAAAAATTACTGACTTTGTTTTGATAAATGAGAACTACAACTTACTAAATATCATGAGTATTGTAATGATAATTCTTCTTATCATTCAAATGCTACTAAATACTTTTAAAGATGTATATATGATAAGGACTGGTCAGGAAATCGACTCTAGATTAATTTTAGGATATTATAAACACCTTTTACAATTACCGCAACAATTCTTTGACACTATGCAAATTGGAGAACTTGTCTCAAGAATCAACGATGCGGTGAAAATCAGAATGTTTATCAATAATACCTCCCTGACCCTATTAGTTAATTTCTTTGTAGTTGTCTTTTCATTTATTTTAATGTTTACTTATTATTGGAAACTTGGATTAATCATGTTTTGTATCATTCCTATATATCTGATAATCTATGTCATCACTGATCAGTTCAATAAAAAAACTGAACGAAGAATAATGGAATCATCAGCACAATTAGAAAGTCAATTAATTGAATCAATAACTGCGATTCGTACCATCAAGCAGTTTGGTCTGCAAGACTTTATGCAAGTTAAAACCGAAACTAAATTCATCAATCTTTTACAGGTGAGTTATAAATCATCATTGAATCAGGTTTTTAGCCATAACTCTTCGCAAACAATATCAAATTTGTTCACAATATTGCTCTTATGGATAGGATCATATTATGTGATGGCTAAGGAATTAAGCCCTGGAGAACTTTTCTCATTCTATGCCATCTTAGGATACTTTACTGGTCCCATCTCAGGTTTGATATTATCAAATAAAATAATTCAAAACGCAATAATTGCAGCCGATCGACTCTTTGAAATTCTTGACTTAGAGATAGAATCTTCTCAAGTTATAAATTCAATTTCACAAACAAACAATCACAATATTTACTTCAAAAATGTATCCTTTTCATATGGGAATCGCCCTAAAGTTTTCACTGATTTAAATTTGAAATTTAATCAAGGTGAAATTACAGCTATCGTTGGTGAAAGCGGTTCTGGTAAATCTACCTTAATTCACTTATTACAAGGGCTCTACCCTATTTTAAAGGGTCAAATTTATTTAGGTAATCAGGACATAAAATATTATAGTAAAAAAAGCCTCGGAAGCATGATTGGAGTGGTGCCTCAAGAGATTCACCTTTTCAATGGTAATATAATTCAAAATATTGCCCTCGGAGAAATTAACGTTGAGATGGAAAGAGTGATTCAGGTTTGTAAAATGCTTAAGATCATGAATCTTATAGAAAAACTTCCACAGGGTTTTAAGACCAACATCGGAGAAAACGGGACCTCGCTTTCAGGAGGGGAAAAACAGCGAATAGCGATTGCAAGAGCTTTATATAAGGATCCCGATATCTTAGCCTTCGATGAGGCTTCGTCTTCACTTGATAGCAGATCAGATAAAGTGCTTAAAAATGTTATTAAAAAGCTAGTTAAAAATGGCAAAACTGTAATCCTCATTACCCATCGGGTTATCAACTTATCCTATGTAAATCGCATTTTAGTTCTAAAGAATGGAAAATTAAAGGAAGAGGGTACTTCAGACTATTTAATTGCAAAAAAGGGAGTCTTTAGAAATTTATGGGATACCCAGGCTGGTCATAAAGAAATGAATTCAAACTTGAATATTTAAAAATCATAACCTCTCAAAATGAATAACCTAAAACAACTAGAACAACTCAAGAAAGTTCATCGATTGATAAAATCAGAGTGCACAGGTTCACCTTCTGCCTTAGCAAAAAAACTGCATATAAGTGTAAAACAAACTTATTTGATCCTTGAACAACTCCGAGAGATGGATGCTCCGATAGCCTTTAATCGAAGAACAAAAACATACTTCTACCTGACTGACTATGAGGTTACAATAAATATTTCTATTCAGGTCTTAGTTCAAGATAAGCTCATGAATATTTATGCTGGGAATCAAATGTCAAATTATATAAGTTCACTGCAAGGAAGCTGCAGTAAGCAAAATTATCTTTGTTATATCAAGACAAAACTAGACGTAGTAGGTTAGACGTAGCGACGTTTTGGTAAAAAATTACATGCTATTATTATTTCTGAGACAACAACCAGGATATCCTGTCATAAGAAACGATATAATGAATGATGACTATGCCACCAAGTATATAGCTAAGCTTGTCCTGCTGTAAGTCATGCAGCGCCCACACTGCCAAGGCGAAAAATGTAAATTCGAGAAGTAATCTGATAAGGCCAGATACGGGTACGGGCGCTTTACCTGAACGGCTTGGATCATCAGGTACGGCAAAGGTTCCCCATATGATGGTCATTAAAATCGGCAAGCCAATACCTAGAATGTATTGAAGTATGCCTTCATTACTCTTCCAACCCCAAAAACCGACTGAAACCAAAGCCATAAGCTCCAATATAAATCGAATCATTAAATTAATTGGGTGGCTTCCCATAGTAACTTGTTTTAAAATTATAGCCCAATAGACTGGGGGTTAATAAACGATTCAAGAATGATGAAAAATGTTCTTTTAAACAACTTTCAACAAAAAGTAATTGCGTTTTCCTCTTTGTAATAAAACGAACTTATCGGCGATCAGATCCTTGGTTCCAAGTGAAAAATCATCTTTCACTTTTTCTTTATTCACTGAAATGGAATTTTCCTTTAAGGCCCTTCTGGCTTCTCCGTTAGATTTTAAGAATCCTGATTTTTCATTCAAAGCTTCAACGATATCTAATCCGTTCTCCAGTTCAGCTTTTTCAATTTCTGCTTGAGGAACGCCTTCAAAAACGTCTAAGAAAGTTTGTTCGTCCAGTGTTTTCAAATCATCTGCCGTAGATTTTCCAAAAAGAATTTGAGATGCTTTTACAGCATTTTCATAAGCTTCCTGACCGTGACACATGATCGTAACCTCCTCACCTACTTTCTTTTGTAATAACCTTTGATGTGGCGCATCTTTGTGCTCTTCAATCAGTTTTTCAACCGTTTCTTTATCTAAAAAGGTAAAGATCTTGATATAATTGTCGGCATCGACATCCGACGCGTTTAGCCAATATTGGTAGAATTTATAAGGAGACGTTCTTTTGGTATCTAGCCAAATGTTTCCTCCTTCTGTTTTTCCAAATTTAGTACCATCGGCTTTGGTTACCAATGGACTGGTTAAGGCATAAGCTTTTCCTTGTACCTTTCTGCGAATCAACTCAGTACCTGTTGTAATATTACCCCACTGGTCACTCCCTCCTATTTGTAACAAACAATTATGGTTGCTGTACAAATGAAGAAAATCATAGCCCTGAACCAACTGATAAGTGAATTCCGTAAAACTCATCCCCTCTTTCGATTCAGCATTAATTCGGTTCTTTACCGAATCCTTTGCCATCATATAATTAACGGTAATATGTTTCCCGATGTCTCTGGCGAATTCTAAAAATGAAAGGTCTTTCATCCAATCATAATTATTAACCATCTCAGCGGCATTATCAACAGCTCCTGAAAAATCAATAAACCTTTCGAGGGTCTGTTTTACACCTTTTATATTTTTAGCAAGCGTTTCTTCGTCCAGCAAATTTCTTTCATTTGATTTTCCTGATGGATCACCAATCATCCCTGTTGCGCCTCCTACAAGCGCTATCGGCCTGTGGCCTGAGCGTTGTAAGTGCATCAATAATATGATTTGAACCAAGCTTCCTATATGCAAGGAATCAGCTGTAGGATCAAAACCAATATAAGCCGCTGTTGACTCTTTCAACAATTGCTCTTCTGTTCCTGGCATGATATTATGCAAGAGTCCTCTCCAACGAAGCTCTTCAACGAAATTCTTCTTCATCATACAAAATTTCAGCAAATATAAAAAAGATCGCCTTCTTTGAAATCAATTCTCACAATAATTCACAGAAATAAAGCCTTCTAGGAATCCTATAGTTACATTCAAATGTTTATTTTCGTAACATGATTTTGGTAACCGGCGGAACTGGCTTGGTGGGCTCCCACCTGTTATATCATCTTTTACTCGAAAATGATAGTGTTCG